>OGQK01000435.1_pt1 | contig 27543 bp, 33 predicted proteins | sample 1553221 | NCBI WGS metagenome assembly OGQK01 (sample SAMEA2579996, study PRJEB22360) | human gut metagenome | biome: human gut; feature: human-associated habitat; material: faeces | place: Denmark | collected 2008/2010 | reverse complement strand
AGAAAAAAATGCTAGGCAACCCTGCGATATGGCCACAGTGTGCAAGCGGATTATTTCCCCCGAAGCATTGGACTGTGCGGTTATAGAACCTAATCATATCGACAAATCAGAGGAAGTCAGTAGAACAAATACGAATAATTTCTTACTCTAGAGCGAACCGAGTGGGATGGAATCCACTAAGAGAAAAGCCGGGGTAGATAAAAGTTTTATGGTATAGCCTGTACTCAAATTATTTTGAGTCTTGCAGACAGGAACTTTTATCTTCCTCGGCTTTTTTTGTTGGTATCAGCATAGACAAAATATTTTAGCATAATCGTTAATATACTTAAATATAACAAAAACATACAGAAAAATATATATTTCGGCGCGAAAAACGCAATCTGTTTCGATGTCGAAAAAGACACAAACAGGATATTATAAAGTAGGGAACTACACAGGAGAGGAGGTGGATTGAGTGACCGAGGAAGAAAAGCGGTTCCATGAAAAAATGGCTGACCGACTAATTGAAACACGAGAAGCAGCGGGAATGACGCAGGAGAAACTGGCCGAAAAAGTCGGCCTCCAAAGCAACTCAATCCACCGATATGAAGCCGCAGAGCGAAAAATCAACCTTTTTACAGCTGTAAAGATGGCCGACGCTCTTAATACAACAGTGGACAAGCTGGTTCCGGAGGAGTACATACACAAAACTGAAAAGACGGATATTGAGAGAGAAGCAGAGGATGTATTCCACCAGCTATCACCAGAAGAACAAAAAATGCTCCTTCGACAGATGAAGGGGCTGCTGGCAGTACCAGCATGAACCGTGCAGTAGAAGGTTACTGTGCGGTTTTTATTTTGTCATTGGCGGTCCTCCATGCCAATTATTTTTGAATTTCTACCAAATGGTAGAGCGGGAAACATATCTTCAACAGTCTGGTTGAGGAAAGCCGTTGGTCATTTTGTTATCATGTAATCAGTCCAAGGGACAAGCCCACAGAGTCAAATGAAAGCATCTGTCGGCAAGCCCCGGACAAATAAAAAAATATCGTAAGCCCGATTCTAGAGCAGGCGAAGGATACCATAGCAGAACTTCACAGAACAGCGATTTATTTGCTGGCTGTGGAGGTGTGCGGTTGGGATTATTCCTGCTGTCTCTGGAATCGGGCTTTTTTGTTTTATGCTCCTGCCAGATAGATCAGTGCCTCATCAGCATCCTGCTTTGGTATCTTTCCCTTTCAGAGTCCGGGGGAAAGGACAAAACAATGATGATGAACATGATGACTGGAGCAGTTGCAATCAATGGTGGCGTTGGTGTGATGGAGGTCCGCCAGCCGCAGGTAATGGAGAAAGCGGTACAGGACGCAGGACATATCGCCGCCGATATCGCGGAGAACGCACACATTACCTTACATGAACTGAAGGAAAAGATCGATGCAGTGGTGGAGAAAAAGCTGCCGAGTTTCAAGGCCCTCATGGAAATGAATCCGATGGCTGTAGCCCGGACGACTGTGAATGATGCTTCTCTGACTGTTTACCAGAACGGCTATGCAGTTTACGAGATGGACGGCGCACACACGGTCATGGCAGTGGAGCGCTGCGGGGATTACCGCTATGACTTCACGGACGATACATATCAGGTAGTGCCGGCTGAGACTTTTGAGGAGACTGAGTGGAGCGTACGTCTGCTCATGGAAGGGGAACGCCGGATGGAGCACAATCGGAATAATCGTACTGCTGAGACTGAAAATGTGTCCCTGGAATGCGATGGCTCCGACTGGTCCGCAGCAGTTATGGTGGATTTTTTGGATGAGGATAATGCCGAGATGTTGGCAGATCAGGAACTTCGCCGTCTGTATGCAGCCATGAGTAAGCTGACCGAGCGTCAGACGGAAATCCTTCAGCTTTATTTTTATAAAGGTATGAACCAATACGAGATTGCAGAGGAACTTGGCATCTGCCAGCAGTCGGTTAACCGGATCATGAATCAGGCAGTAAAAAGGCTGAGAAAAAATTTCTAAAAAAGTTTTTAGAAAAGTGTCTGTTAAAAGGCTCAAAAAGATGTTCATAGTGAGAGGGTTACTTCTCAAGTACATGAACAGGAGGTCAGAACTTATGAGTGCAGTAAGCATGAATGAAGCTGCAAAGAAAACTGCCCAGTTAGAAAATGCGAAGGAGGCCCGTCCACCCGGCGGTGCACCGCAGGAAGAACACCTGCCAAGAAAAATCTTCGTCTGCTCACCGTACCGTCCTACTTCACAGGACGAGAAGTGCAGAAAAGATGAACTGGAAGCAAACATCCGCAGAGCGAAGATGGCCTGTCGGATTCTTTCCACACTGGGCTTTCTGCCACTGGCACCGCACCTGTATTTTACCCAGTTCTTAAAGGATGAGGAGAAGCAGGAACGAAATACCGGCATTCAGCTTGGAATGCAATGGCTGGAGGAGGCAGATGAACTCTGGGTGTTTGGGAGTACCGTGTCGGAGGGCATGGCTGCCGAGATCAAGAGAGCCCATGAGTTGCAGAAAAAGGTCCGGAATCTCCCGGAACCGGGGCGTGTGGTTGAACTGCTTTTGAAAAACATTTCAGAACAGTACCATGTGCCGTTGAATGATAAGAAAACAGAGGGGCAGCAGGAAGCTGCAGAAAGTGAGGAAGACAATGGAGAATAAGAACGAGAAGAGCATGACTCTGGAGGAAATGATCAGCGAGATGCTGAAGGATGCCAAGGTGGTAAAGGTTCCGCTTCCTGCCAAGGCAGAGGAAAAAACGGAAGCGCAGAAGCAGGACAAGCCGATGCCGGCACGCCCGTCTGGTGTTCCGTTCCTTTCGCTCAGCATCAAGAACCTGCATGTCCACATGGATGAGCGCATGACCTCTTACAACTACGGCTTCGGTCAGGAGCCGGATGCTGAGGCAGACGACCCGGCAGAGGACATTGACTTCGATGAGATGCTGGATCGCATCCACAAGGAAACCGGTCTGTGTGAGAAGGTCATTCTGGCAGTTCTGAAGGCACAGGCCGATTATCTGGATGACCTGTGGGGTGATGAGGAAGAAGCCGGAGAGGAGGAAAACGCATGATGGACGAACTGAATGCATTGAACGCTCCGAAGAAAGTCGTGGATGGTTTGGTCGAGGTCTTTGATGGCCTGGCACAGATGTTTGCGGGTGTATCCGAGCAGCTGGATATGCTGGCAGCAGATGCAAAGACGGAGGATGAGCCGGAGCTTCCGGTGGCAGAACAGCTTCTTCCTGGGCCCGGAGGCTCCGGGGGGCAAACCAGCCGGTACTGCCCGTAACAGAAAAGAAAGGCCCGGCTGCTGTGCATCCCCGTAAGAAGCCGGTCAAGAAAACCAAAAAGGTGGAAGAGACGGCTCCTTCGGCTACCGAGGAAGCTGCAGAGGTGCCTGTGGTAGAAGACCCTGACGAGGCAGAGGAAGCAGTGAACTCCGAGAGTTCAGAATCTACAGAAGGTGAGCATCCGGTGGATGATGCGGATGCGCTGCCGTGGGAAGAAGATACCGGCCAAAAAGAAGTACCGTCCGATAAAACCACCGGCAAGGACACACCTGCTGCCAAAGAGGAAACGCAGTCAGCAGTGACAATCACCAAGGATGAAATCACGGCGGTCATTGTCGCCAAGATCAAGAAGAAGCGTGATAACAACGAGAAGATCGGTCAGCTTCTGAAGACCTACGGTGTGGCCCAGCTGTCTGACCTGCCTGCAGAGAAGTACGAAGCATTTCTGGCAGATGTTTCCCAGATTTAAGGGAGGTCATCATGCCGGAAGTACATGCAATCCTTTCTGCATCCAGCTCGAAGAGGTGGTTGAACTGCACGCCATCTGCAAGGCTGGAGCAGAACTTTCCAAATGAATCCTCGGTGTACGCCGAGGAGGGAACTGCCGCCCATGCGCTGGGCGAATACAAGCTGCGGAAATATCTGCATGAACGGGTGAAGCGCCCAACCTCTGAATATGAGGATGAGGAGATGGAAGCGAACACTGATATCTATGCGGAGTTCATCATTTCCACAGTGGAGCGCATCAAGGAGACCTGTCCGCATCCGCTGGTCATGGTGGAGGAGCGGCTGGATTACAGTTATCTTGTTCCATCCGGCTTTGGTACCGGCGACTGCGTGATCATCGCAGACGGTACGCTTTATGTCATGGACTACAAGAACGGCAAGGGCGTGTTCGTAAACTGTGACCATAATCCGCAGATGATGCTGTACGCCCTGGGTGCTTACCACGCCTACGGATATCTGTACAGCATCAAAAAGGTGTCCATGACCATTATCCAGCCGAGACTGGAAAATATCTCAACGTTTGAATGCAGTGTGGAGGAACTGCTGGACTGGGCAGAGACCTATGTCAGACCGAGGGCAAAGCTGGCCTTTGAAGGAAAAGGCGAGCAGGTTCCCGGGGACTGGTGCCGGTTCTGTCGTGCCAGAACTTCCTGCAAAGCCTGCACCGATGAAGCAATGGCTCTGGTGAAAGAAGAGTTTCTGGATCTGGATGCCGGTGTGCTGGAGGATGAAACTGAGGAAACGGATGCGACGGCATCCTTTGACCCGGACACCTCCGTGCCGACCTTCAAATCCCCGGCACTGCTTTCCAAGACAGACATTGAGAAAATGCTGCCGACCCTGAACCGTATCGAGTCTTGGATCGAAGCGATCTTTGCCTATGTCAGCTCGGAGGCCATCAATCATGGTGTCAGCTGGGATGGGTATAAGGTGGTCGAGGGCCGGAGCAAGAGGCAGTTCCTTGATACGAAATCGGTGGTAGCTGCTGCAGAGAAGGCCGGATACACCGATATTTATAAGACGGAGCTGATCTCCCTGACAGCCTTTGAAAAGCTCATGGGGAAGAAAAAGTTCCAGGAGATTCTGGGAGAGTATGTGGTCAAGCCGCCCGGTAAGCTGGCACTTGTCCCGGATTCGGACCCCAGAGAAGCAGTCGATCTGCAGACTGCGGAAGATGAATTTACTGTCCTCGACTGAGGGCAGCAGCAATACACAAAAACAGATTGATGGAGGATTTTTATTATGGCTAACAAGATTTCCAGTGCAACTAAGGTCGTGATTCCGTGCCGTATCTCTTTTGCAAACATTTTTGAAGCAAAGAGCATCAACGGTGGTGAGGCTAAGTATTCCGTTTCCTGCCTGATCCCGAAGGAGGACAAGAAGACCCTGCTGGCGATCCACAAGGCAGTGGAGGCCGCCAAGGAGGATGGCAAGACCCGTAAGTGGGGCGGTAAGATCCCGCCGAACCTGAAGCTGCCTCTGCGTGACGGCGATATCGACCGCCCGGACGACGAGAACTACCAGGAGCATTTCTTTGTGAATGCCTCCAGCAAGGATGCACCGCAGGTCGTGGACCGTCATGTCCAGCCTGTGACAGACCCGATGATGGTCTACTCCGGCTGCTACTGCAACGTCAGCGTGAACTTCTACGCTTTTAACGCCAACGGCAACCGCGGTGTGGCCGCTGGTTTGGGGAATGTGCAGTTCGTCAAGGATGGTGACCGTCTGTCCGGCAAGGCATCGGCAGAGTCTGATTTTGACGCGCTGGACGATGAGGATGTTCTGGGCGGCGATGCCGGTGAGGAACTGCCGGATTACCTTCGCTAAGAGAAACACAGATAAGTAACCGTGCCGGGGGATGCCAGGGTGTCCTCCGGCTTTTTACATCGAATAGAGGTGAGATATTTGAAAGAAACGCTGATCGATATTGAGACCTACAGCGAGGTGGATATCGGAAAATGCGGCCTGTACCGCTATGCCACAGATCCAAGCTTTGAGATCCTGTTGGTAGCCTGGGCTACCGATGAAGGGGATGGTTTTGGCGAGACCAGATGTGCAGATCTTGCATCAGGAGAACCGCTCCCCAAAGAACTGCTGGAGGATTTCCAGTCTGGAAACGTGCGCCTGATCGCCCATAATGCTTCCTTTGAGCGGGTCTGTTTTTCTGTGCATATGCAAAGACATCTGCCGGGACAGTATCTGAAACCCGGGGAGTTCCTTTCTCCGGACAGCTGGATCTGTACGATGGTTATGGCGGCATCGCTGACTCTGCCAATGGCCCTAAAGGATGTTGGCACTGTGCTGAAGACCAGCCAGCAGAAAGATAAGGAAGGCGAGCGGCTGATCAAGCTGTTTTCCATGCCCTGTAAGCCAACGAAGAGTAATGGGATGCGTACCCGGAATCTTCCGGAGCATTACCCTGCAGATTGGGAGAAGTTTAAGTATTACTGCATTCAGGATGTCAACACTGAGGTGGACATTTATAAGAGGCTGAAGAAATTCCCGATGCCGGAGCAGGAATGGAAACATTACCGGGTCAATGAACGTATCAATGACCGGGGCGTAAAGATCGACACGGAGCTGGTGCAGCAGGCCATTGCCTGTGATCTGATGCTCTCGGACGCCATGAGTAAGAAAGCCTACGAACTGACAGGGCTTGAGAATCCCAACTCTGTGTCACAGCTGAAGTCATGGCTGGATGAGCGTGGCATTCCGATGGACACGCTCGGAAAAAAGGATGTAGCACAGATGATCGATGAACTGGACAAAAACGGAGTGGATGCTGAGGCAATGGATATGCTGAAGCTCCGGCTTCAGATGGCGAAAAGTTCTGTGAAGAAATACCAGGCGGCAGAACGCTGTGTCTGCTCAGATGGCAGAGCCAGAGGGCTGTTCCAGTTCTATGGGGCCAGCCGCACAGGTCGGTATTCCGGCCGGAATATCCAGTTGCAGAATCTGCCGCAGAACCATATTTCCACGCTGGATGAGGCGAGGGAACTGGTGAAGCTGGGGTGCTTTGATATGGTCGAGACCATCTACGGAAACACCCCGGATGTGCTCTCTCAGTTGATCCGAACCATGCTGATTCCAAAAGAAGGCTGTGAGTTTATCGTGGCTGACTTCTCTGCCATCGAAGCCCGTGTGCTTGCATGGGAAGCCGGAGAGGACTGGCGGCTGGAAGCCTTTCTGGAAGGGAAGGACATCTACTGTGCCTCTGCCAGCCAGATGTTCCATGTGCCGGTGGTGAAGCACGGCATCAACGGGGAACTTCGGCAGAAAGGAAAGGTGGCAGAGCTGGCCTGCGGCTATGGCGGTTCTTCCGGCGCACTCATCAGTATGGGTGCTCTGCAGATGGGTCTGAAAGAAGAGGAACTGCCGGAGATCATCGATTCTTGGCGGGAAGCCAATCCGAAGATCGTCCAGTATTGGTGGGATGTGGAAAAGGCGGCAACGCAGGCATTCAAGACTGGAAAGCGACAGGAGATCGGCAAGCTGGCGTTCGAGTTTTATTCCGGTACGCTTTGGATGCTGCTTCCTTCTGGAAGAAAGCTGGCGTATCTGAAGCCGAGATTGCAGCCGAACCGCTTCGGAAGGATGAGCCTGACCTATGAAGGAGTGGGACAGAACCACAAATGGGCCAGACAGGAAACCTACTCCGGCCGGCTGGTGGAGAATGCGACACAGGCGATTGCCCGTGATATTCTGGCAGAAGCAATGGCCCGTATGGAAGGCTATGGCCTGAATATCGTAGGTCACGTTCACGATGAAGTCATCATAGAAGCGTCCAAGGATCGATACACAGTGGATGAGGTCTGCAAGCTGATGTCCGTTAACCCGGAGTGGTGCAAAGACCTTCCTCTGAATGCTGCCGGATATAAGGGCAGCTACTACTTTAAGGATTAAAGGGGGGAGCGAGATGCCTCACGTTCTAAAAATGAAAGACGGGAAACTCCTGACACCCTTTGGCATCCGGGATCTGCTGGATGCGGTGCAGGACTATACCGGCGAGGAACTCCGCCGGGAAATCGAAAGCTATATCGATACAAACGTGGAGGATATTGGCGACTATGAAAAGGAGTATGACCGCATGGAGCAGGACAATGAACGTCTTGCTGACCATCAACGGTCGGTTCTCTGTGACATCCGGGATGAGGTGGATGCTCTGGATACACTCCTGCAGGACACCCGGCTGAACCGCCGCAGGATGCAGGGGGCAGTCCGGATCATCCAGCAGATGATCAACCGGGAACTGTAAGCACTTAAAACGATAAGCACGGTGCCCTTGCCATAAGGACGCAGACGCATAAACAGGCGTATAAATATGCGCCGCAAAAATGAAAGGATAAAAGCTATGAAAACAGGAAGAAATTTGCAGGAAGTCCTGGTCGAACTGAACCGGCAGAACCAGGCAAAGCAGGATTTCATCAGTCCGGCGCAGGGAATGCGTCTCCGGGAAGATGGACACACCTTTGAGATCAACCATCTCACTACGAATCAGCAGGAGGTGTTCGGTACGACCTCACTGTTCCATCGTCAGGTGGCATCAGCACTGGGTATTCCGGCCAAATACTATGATCTCATGCAGGCACAGAAGCCGGAACTTCTGGCCGAGAACGTGAACAGCTGGTTTGCGGATAAGCCCAGCTCTTACATGGTCCGCTCGATGGATTACGGTGCCGGACAGGTGGCCCGCGCACTGCTGTCAGAACGATACCGCCGTATCGACAACATGGAGATTGCCACAGCTGTCCTGCCGCTGTTTGCAGGCAACGATCAGTACGAGGTCATGTCCTGCGAGGTAACGGAGAACCGTCTGTACCTCAAGGTGGTCAATCACCGTCTGGAGATGGAAGTCCGCAAGGGTGATATCGTCCAGGCTGGTGTGATGATCTCCAACTCCGAGGTCGGTCTGGGAGCTGTGTCCATTCAGCCGCTGGTATATCGTCTGGTCTGCACCAACGGTATGGTGGTGAATGACATGGGCGAACGACGCCACCATGTTGGCCGGCAGGCGAAAGCAGTGGAGGACAGCTTTGCACTGTATTCGGATGAGACGATGGAAGCAGAGGACAAGGCATTCCTGCTGAAACTCCGCGATACCACGATGGCAGCTATTGATGAGGCTCGTTTTTTCCAGGTGGTCGGCCGCCTGCAGGAATCTATGGCAGTACCGATCACCGGCAAGGTACAGGATGTGGTGCAGTTGACTGCCCAGAGCTATGGCATCAATGCCGAGGAACAGGAAGGCATCCTCAAGTATCTCATTGAAGGCGGTGATCTTTCTCTGTACGGCCTGTCCAATGCGGTGACCCGTGCTTCGCAGGACGTTGTTTCCTATGACCGTGCTACCACACTGGAGGGCATCGGCTGGCAGGTCGCCACAATGGAGCCGCAGCAGTGGAAGCAGATCAATCAGTGAGGTGACGGTATGGAAGATGTCATTCACTGGATCACAGAACACAAAGAGGGCGGCTCTCCGAACAGGAAAGTCAGCCACAGCCACCCGGACCCGACTGCCAATGAAGCCATCGGCAATGTGGTTCGGGAAGAGCGCAGGAAGAAGCAACGCCCAAGGAAGCGCTCGAAAAGGGAACACCAGGAAAAGCACCACCCACGCATCGGTGTATGGCCGGGCAGAGGAGGCGAAGCCGGATGAGAGAGAATGAAGTCGAAAAGCAGTTTGTGGAAGCAGTCAGGGCCGCCGGTGGGCAGGCCCTTAAATTTACCAGTCAGAGTATGAACGGTGTGCCGGATCGACTGGTTTTGCTGCTCGGCGGCAAGTGTGCTTTTGTGGAACTGAAAGCTCCCGGCAAGCAGATGCGTATCCTTCAGAGAAAACGTAGACTGCAGCTGGAGGCACTGGGTTTCCCGGTATTCTGCGTAGACCGCCCGGAACAGATCCAGCCTGCTATCCATGCGTTGATTTGCTGGAAACCGGGCGAGCCTATCCCACAGGGGATCGGAGCAAAGATCCCGGAGCTGCCGGCGGTTACATTGCCGCAGAATACGCCAGAACAGGACGGAAAGTCGGAAAGCGAGGTGATGCCCAAATGAAGTTCATTCCTCATGATTATCAGAGCTACTGTACGGAGTATATCAAAACACACCCGGTTGCAGCCCTTTTTCTGGATATGGGCTTGGGTTAAGGAAAGACCGTTATCACATTGACGGCCATCAAAGACCTTATGCTGGAGACCTTTGAAGTCAGCAAGGTTCTCATCATTGCGCCGCTGCGTGTGGCCCGTGACACATGGCCGGCAGAAATCGAAAAGTGGGATCATCTGCAGGGACTGGATATTTCCGTCATCGTAGGTGATACAAAGACCCGCATTGCAGCACTCCACCATCCGGCAATGATCTATGTCATCAACCGGGAAAATATCAAGTGGCTGGTGGAGTATTATGAGAAAAACGGAATGCGCTGGGATTTTGGCATGGTCGTGATCGATGAGCTTTCATCGTTCAAGAACTACCAGTCTCAGCGTTTTAAATTCCTGCGGAAAGTCCGTCCGTATGTGAAACGATGGGTTGGGCTGACCGGTACCCCTTCTTCCAATGGTCTCATGGATCTTTGGGCGGAGATCGGGATTCTGGATGGCGGTGAGAGACTCGGCAAATTCATTGGCCGGTACCGGGAAGCTTATTTCAAAGCCTCTTCCATGAATCCTTCCACGGGTGTTGTGTTCCAATACAAGCCCAGAGAAGGAGCAGAGGAGCTGATCTACCAGAGGATCTCGGATATCACGATCTCCATGAAAGCACTGGATTACCTCCATATGCCGGACTGTATTCCAAGCCGGTATGAGGTGGAGATGAGCGCGCCGGAGCGGGAACTTTACGATATGCTCCGAAAGGACCTGCTGATCCCGCTGAAAGATGGTGACATAGATGCTGCCAATGCCGCATCACTGACAGGGAAGCTGTTGCAGATGAGCAATGGCGCTGTCTACGATGAGAACGGCAAAGCGAGGATCATCCACGACCACAAGCTGGAAGCATTGGAAGACCTGATCGAAGCCGCCAATGGGCAGCCTGTTCTGGTGGCGTACTGGTTCAAGCATGACCGCCAGCGCATCATGGAGCATTTGTCCAAGCAGAAGATTCCGGTGCGGGATATCAAGAGCAGCACCGATATCAAGGACTGGAACACCGGCAAGATCCCGGTCGCCCTGATCCACCCGGCATCAGCCGGACACGGTCTGAACATCCAGCAGGGCGGACACATCCTGATCTGGTTCGGATTGACATGGAGCCTGGAATTGTATCAGCAGACCAACGCCAGACTTTGGCGGCAGGGGCAGACGGATGTGGTCACCATCCACCATATCATTACCAAGGACACCGTGGATGAGGATGTCATGGCCGCTTTGGAGCAGAAAGACATGACACAGGAAAAGCTGATCTCAGCAGTCAGGGCGCAGCTGGGGAGATAAGGAGAGAATATGAAAAAGTATCTTTTTTTGAGTGCAGAGGACCGCCGTCCGGTCGAGGAGAGCGGTTATCGTTATAAGAAGTCGAAGCCGGTGACGGCTGTAAAAACCAAACGGGATGAGGATGGTTTCTTCATCCCCTGGGCAATGTTCCGACCGCTGGGAGAAAAAGGACTTTTCTGCGAACTCTTCGGGGCGAGTCTCGTCCGCAGAGCAGCAGATCTCCGCATGAACCGTGACCTGCTGCTGAAGGAAGCCTATGAGCACGAAGTGGAACTGCTGATGTGCCGGATTCGTATGAGTGAATTTCAGATGCAGCAGTCATTCTGCAAGGAAGAACAGGCTCTGGAACTGTATCAGCGGTCCAAACTCCAGAATATGCCCAAAATCACACCGGAGCATAAGCGAAAGATTCTGCTGGATGCAGTCACTTGGAAATACGACTGTGTCCAGCAGTACAAGAAGATCTGCTTTCAGTTTGCCGAGGCAGTCATTGGCAGGGAGCATGACAAAGGCTCCAAAAATTTGAACAGGGATCATTTTATCGAGAATTTCATCCAGAAGGCAAATGAACTGCCGGAAGCAAACCGATTTCTGGTTGACCGTCTGTATGAGACGGCATGGCGCACGATTTTTGTTTTTAAGTATGGTTGTGATCCAGAAGACATCCCGGCTCCCTGGTACGACAAGAAGGGAGGCACAGAGGAGTGAGTACAGTAAGAAGTGCTGCGAGAGTTGCAGTCAATGAAAATCTGGACTGTTATGAGAATCTGGCAAATGCCATCATTCTGCAGGCGGTCAAGGATTACAAGAAAGCACTCCGCCAGCTGGAGGGCAATCCAAGAAATCAGGAGGCCCGGCATGATAAGGTGCGGCTGGAGAAATTCTTCCGTTCTCAGTGGTACGGTGTTCTTACAGAACTTGATCCGGAGCGGCTCATGGCCGGGGTGAAAGAAAATGTGCAGCATGAGATGAACGAGCGTAGGAGAAAGAAAGCGGAAAAGCTGCGCCGGAAAGCAGAACTGAGAGGAAGCTGATGGGCTGGATCGGCCAGAAAGGAGGGCCAAAGGTGGAAGAAGAAAAGAACGTGGCGACTGCAGAACGGAACTGTTCCGAGCAGACCGATTATCTGGAGCAGGCAAGAAAACTGGCCGATTCCTATCGGCTCCTGATCCACAGACGGGATCTGCTCCGCCAGCAGTACGAGGATTCCAAGTCATGGTTTTACACCAAGGAGGAAATTGTCTATAAGCTGTCGCAGGGCGCACACGAGGAATCCGAGCATGTGCAGACCAGCGGATTGTCGAATCCGGTGGAGCGTACCGTCCTCAACTGCGATAAGGTACTGGCGTCTATGAACCGTGAGGTACAGACTCAGCGCACGGAGCAGTTTCTGGAGCCATACTATGAAGTCTGTGAGCAGATCGAACTATTTGAGGTCGGGCTTCGCAGTCTCCGGGGCCAGACCCGGCTTGTGGCAGAGCAGCTGTTTGTGGAGGGAAAGAAACAGACGGAGATCACAGGGGCGGATGGAAATAACTTGACCCGGCGAACGGTAGTCCGGGAAAAGAAAAATGCCCTTGTTGGAATAGCCGACACAATTTGCCGGTATCAGAAAAGGTGAGGTGGAATATGGAGCGAGAAGCAACAGAGGAAATGCTCCGGTACACAGCAGAAGTCTGCGGAAAGTATCGGGAAATCAAAATGCTGGCTGAAGAAGCGGAAGCTGCATGGAAACAGAGCCTTGCACTGATGGCGGAATCAAAGTATCCAAGCGAAAAAGAAATGTACGAACGTGAGGCAGCAGAGGAACTGGAAAAATATGAATCCGCCCGAAGCTGGATGAAACTGGTGAATGCCACAGTGTCCAAAGTGAAGGAAGAAAAGGCAAGGCTGGTTTTGAAACAGAATTGTCTGGAAGGCGCAACGATGAAAGCGGTTCTGGTGGACAAAAAGGCAGAAATTTATATGAGCCGGTCTACAGCAACCCGGTACAAAAAGAAAGGTCTTGCTGAACTTTCTTGCCGTTTGGTTCCGCTTCAAAGTCGCTTGGAAGAACTGGAGAAAAATATTTATAAAAATGAGCCAGTTTGGAGCTAAGTGAGCCACTTTGAGCCAAATTCTCTCTTAACCGTACATTGGCTTTTTGCTATACTTTAAACTAGGAAAATAGGAGAAACGAAGGCATGGAAAGTCCGGGAGCAGAAGATGCTGTCCGGTATTTTTTATGCCTTTTTACATTTTGTGCCGCCTAAAAGTGTGAACTTGGGCGGCCTTTTTGCTATCAACATGGAGGTGATATCCTGATGGGACGAAAGAAAAGTAATGCCCGGCCGATAGAGCGCGGCCGCAAGATCCATGTCAATAAATACATCAACCAGCGTGGAAAAACAAAGCCGCACCGCAGATCAGAGGCATCCTGTAAACTGACATCGAAAGAACCTCAGTTTTACGAGTTGCCAGCAGATCAGTGGCCGGCAACAAAGATACCGAAGCAGTATGAAATCTGGTTTGCAGAATTGGGAAACCATTATGGCACTTCGGTCCAGAGCGGAAACCGTCCGGTGCTGGTCATCAGCAACGATATGGCAAACCGCAATTCCCCAATCATCACGGTGATCCCGATGAGTTCTAAGCTGAAGAAGCTGGAGCTGCCGGTACACATTCCGGTCACCGGGAAAGACTGTGAAATGCTCCGGGATGAGTGTCTGGAAGAATCCATTCTGCTGGTGGAGCAGATCACGACCATTGACAAGATGGTTCTGTGCAACCGGCTCTGCCGTGTGACCTCGGCCAGGAAAAAGCAGGAGATCGAAGCTGCTGTTAAAAAGCAGTTTGCGATGCAGGCTTGTACGGGAAGGGAGGCGCAGGCATGATGGACATCAAGAACATTCCGGGCAAGCTGAAAACGACCTGCAGCTTCTGTGTCTGGAAGTTTGAAAAGCGCAATGGACAGAAAACGAAGATGCCGTACAACCCGGCAACGGGAGAACGGGCAAAGATCAATGACCTGCGTACATTTTCGGATTTCAAGAATACCCTCGTCACCTATGCGATGGGTGGTTATGACGGAATCGGCATCGCAGTCGGAAACGGCATCGGTGCTTTTGATATCGACCACTGTATCCGGGAGGATGGTACGCTGAACGATACAGCGGATACTGTCCTTTCCATCTTTCCTACGGCTTACGTGGAAAAATCTCCATCCGGGAAAGGACTGCGAGGTTTCTTCTGTGTGCCGGAAGACTACGTCTACGACAAGACAGTCTACTACATCAATAACCGCAACAAGGGTCTGGAAGTGTATATGCCCGGTGCGACGAACCGCTTCGTCACCGTAACGGGAGATGTTTACCGCACAGGTGAGATCCCAAACGATGAAACGGCAATGACAACACTGCTGGACACGCTGATGAAGCGAAACAAGCAGGTGCAGCAGACCCATTTCCAGCACCATTCGTACTTGGATGATGATGCTGTTATCGCACACGCCAACGAAGCCAGCAACTCGGAAAAGTTTAAAAAACTCTTTGCCGGTGACTGGGAAGACCTCTACGGCAGCCAGTCGGATGCGGATATGGCATTGCTGTCGATCCTGGCATTCTGGTGTGGCTGCGATGAGGAGCAGATGGATCGCATCTTCCGTACATCGGGCTTGATGCGTGATAAGTGGGATCGCAAGCAGGCTGGTTCGACCTATGGTGCGATCTCTATCCGTAACACGGTCAATACCTGTTCGGCTGTCTATATGCCGGTCAATGCGCAGGACATTGTGGATGAGGAATTTTCCAAGCTGGATGAGGATGATTATATCGAGTTTCAGCCGGATCTCACCAAGATCACGGTCACGCTGGAAGAAATGGCTCCGCACACAAATGCCCGGTATGGAAGAAATGAGATCGGCATGGGCAATATGTTTGCGGATTATTTCAAGCAGATTGCCCGGTACAACAGTGAGCGTAAAGGCTGGTATGTCTATGACGGCTCTGTCTGGCGGCCGGACAAAGGCAATCTCAAGGTGTCGGAACTGGCAAAGCTGCTGGCTGACAAGCTGTATGTGTTTGCCCTGACGATCATCGAAGAAGATGCCAGGAAGCGGTTCATCGACCGTGTCCGAAAGCTGCAACTGCGTAAGAACCGGGAAACGATGCTGAAAGATGCCATGTCCGTGTATCCGATCTCCATGCAGGCGTTCGACAGGAACAAGTATTTCTTCAACTGCAAAAATGGAACGCTGGATATGCGGACACTGGAATTCAGGGAGCATCGGCCGGAGGATTATCTCACAATGGAATCCGGTATTACCTATGACCCAGATGCAGACTGCACACGCTGGCACTCGTTTATCAAGGAAGTCATGTGTGGGGATGCAGATCTGGCAGACTTCCTTCAGCGTTCTTTGGGATACGCCCTGACAGGAGACACCTCGCAGGAGTGTATGTTTATCCTTTACGGTGCCACTTCCCGAAATGGAAAAGGTACTGCAATGGAAACATTCCTGAAGATCATGGGCGACTATGGAAAGACATCAAATCCGGATATGCTGGCAGCTAAATTCCGTGGTGGGAACACAGGCGGACCTTCGGAAGAAGTGGCTCGTCTGGTCGGTTCCAGATTTGTAAATATCTCTGAGCCAGAGAAGAAGATCACATTCAATGCGGCTCTCGTAAAAAGAATGACCGGCAACGATACCATCAACGCCCGATTCCTAAATGAGAACAGCTTTGATTTTATACCAGTGTTCAAGATTTTTATCAATACGAACTACCTGCCCAATGTCAATGATATGACCTTGTTCCAATCCGGCCGACTGAAAATCATACCGTTCAACCGTCACTTTGAAGAGGGAGAACAGGACCAGGGGCTGAAGGGGCAGTTTGCGAAGCCGGAGAACCTGTCAGGTATTTTCAACTGGTGCTTGGAAGGGTACAAGAAGTATTGTAAGCAGGGGCTTGAAGTTCCAGATGCAGTTAAGAGAGCCACAGAGGATTATAAGGATGACTCTGACCGAATTGGGCAGTTCATCGAGGCGTGGATTGAAAAAGACGAGACTTCGGAACTCAGGACATCTGCTGCGTACCAGTTGTACGCCAAGTGGTGCGAGGAAAACGGATACTCGTCCGAAAACCAGAAAAACTTCAAAAATGCCATCGGTGTGCATTTCAAAATAACGAGAAAACGTCCAAAAGACGGCGGTGGTCAAACAACGATGATTCTTGGTTGTCGATTCCGTGATGTTCAAGAAGGAGCAGAAGATTCAACCGTTCAGGATGCTTATAAACCAAAGGATGTGCTCCTTTGAAGTGAAAAACTGTAGCAGGTAGCAATTTGTAGCCTGATTTTCATATCCCTTTTTATTATTACTTTCTTTTATAGACTTCTATATGAAAAAGTATCTACAACCTGCTACTTGCTACAAAAAAAACAAATAAGAGAATCCGAGGTCTGCTTTTTATCTTGGCGGCCCAATTTTTGAGAAATCCATTTTGTGAGATATAAATTTTGAGTTTCACCTGAAACAGAGCAGGCAACCTTTGTGGGAGCCTATTTGTGGGCATGGGCAAAGGCGGCCTGCTTTGTGATACAAGAAAGAGAGGACAGAACATGAGTAAGATTATCACCTGTGAACAGGTCAGCAACGGCCATCCTGATAAGATCTGTGACCAGATCGCAGATGCCATTGTGACCGACATTCTTCAGCATGACAAGCACGCCCGCGTGGCGATTGAGTGTCTGCTGAAAAAGAGCCAGCTCTTTATTGCTGGCGAAGTCACTACCGATTACCGCCCAAACTACAACCAGATCGTACACGATGTGTTCAATCGTATCGGTGCCGAAAAGCTGGGCTGGAACCTGACCGAGCTTCTTCGCATCGGCATTCTGGTGGACAAGCAGTCCCCGGACATTGCACTGGGTGTGGATAAGGGCGGTGCCGGTGACCAGGGAATCATGTATGGCTATGCCACCAACGAGACGGCAGAGCAGATGCCGATTCCCTACATGGTCGCCACCAAGTTCCTGCAGCTTCTCAAGGCACATCCGTCTAAGATGTTCCGTGCAGATGCCAAGGCACAGGTCAGCTATGATTACGACACCGGTCATATCACTACCTTCCTCTGCTCCGTGCAGCACAGCCCGGATGTGGAGGTCAGCGACTTCCGGCACATCATCGAATCCATGATGGTGCTTGCCGCCTGCGAGTATGGTCTGGACGGTGACTTCACGAAGCTGGTCAATCCGACTGGCCGTTTCGTTCTGGGCGGCAGCTACGCCGACTGTGGTGTGACTGGTCGGAAGTTGGCGTGCGATACCTACGGCGGCATCGGTCGCATGGGTGGCGGTGCTCTGAGCGGTAAAGACCCCACCAAGGTGGACCGCTCCGCAGCATACATGGCGAGGAAGATCGCCAAGGACATCGTGCAGGCGGGCTACGCTGACAAGTGCGAAGTCCAGCTGGCCTACGCCATCGGTGTGGTACAGCCGGTAGGTGTGGCTGTGGAGTGCTTCGGTACTGAGCACCAGTCCCTTGACTTCATCGAAGCCTATGTCCATGACAGCTATGACCTGACCCCGCAGGGTATCATCAAGCGGCTGGGTCTGCTGGATGTAGATTACAACAAGGTCAGTGCTTACGGTCACTTCGGTAAGGCTGGGCTTCCGTGGGAGGACTGACCTATGCCGTACAGACCAAAGACACCGTGCCATCACCCCGGCTGCCCGGAGCTGGTTGAACCTGGCCAGCTCTACTGTGAGAAGCACCTGCCTCTCCATCCAGAAGCCACCCGCCCGGCAGCAAAGCGTGGATACAATAGGAGGTGGCAGAAAGCCAGAAAGTCGTATCTGGAAGCCCATCCGCTCTGTGTGCAGTGCGCCAAGCAGGGCAAGTACGTCCGGGCAACGGTGGTGGATCACATCATTCCACACCGTGGTGACCAGAAACTTTTCTGGGACCAGAACAACTGGCAGTCGCTCTGCAAAAGCTGCCACGATAAAAAGACGTTGACCGAGGACATCAACCCGACCTACTCCTACTGACACCCCCGCCGGGGGCCGGGGTCACTTCTCTACGGTGAAGTCACACGGAGACCGGTGGCCCCTTTTGCGTGAAAAACCGCAAAATTCATAGGCCGGGGGTCAGAGGATTAACGGCGCAAAATGAAACAGGAAAATGTACAGGCATCGGAGCTTTCGTTCTGGTGCCATTCTTTTTCCCCGAAATGAACCAAAGTGTGTGAAACCTCTCGTAAACAGGGAGCTTTCGCACATTTTAGCTTGTTCCGGGAGGAGCAGGGGCGAGCGAGAATCGGCCGCCGCAACAACAATCCAACCTGGCGGGGCGGTGCCGATTTCTACTTCGCCGCTTTTCGCATGAATTATGAGATTTTTCTAAGAAACCGCCGAAGAAACGGCGAAAAATGAGAGTGGGGTGAGGGCAGATGGAAGATTACACGGCTGAGATGATAAGGGATATGGCTTTTTCCTTCTGTCCTCAGTGCGGTACAGCCATTGTACCGAATCATAAAGGCAGACCGAGAAAGTTCTGCTCACCGGAATGTCGGTCACGGTGGAACAACACCCACCCGAAGCCGGAGAACTGGAAGACCGTGCGGTCGAAGATCTGCCCGGTGTGCGGTAGGGAGTTTTCCTACCGGCACCAGTACGGGTTGGAACGGAAATATTGCAGCCGGGCTTGTGCCAATCGGGGCAGAGGAAAGGAGGCAAAAGATGCAGCCGTTGAGTATTGAACGGGATGTCAGAAGAAATGGCATCCGTATGGATTGTGTTTTTGAAGGAACAGCGTTTGATGCCGCCAGAGAGCAGGTGAGGACGCTGCGGCTTTCTGGAACGAAACTTTCTCAGATCTCAGAGCAGATGGGAATGCCTGTGGAACAGGTGATGGATTACTGCCGGGAACTGGGATTACCGGAAATAGGAAGCTGCCATCTGGTGCCGCCGGGCCGAATGAAAGAACGCAGATGTCCAGTCTGTGGAAGAATCATCGGGCAGAGTGGAAGAGGTGCGCCGAGAAAATATTGTTCGGATGAGTGCTATGCCGAATATGAACGAAGGAATTATAAACGGGAAAAGGCTGGCAGGGTAGCATTCTGTCAGAACTGTGGCCGTCCGTTTACGGCAATCTGCGAAAGCAGGAGTCAGCGGATGTTCTGCAGCAGAAATTGTTATTTTGAATTTCGATATGGAATGAAGGAGGCGAAGGAGCATGAGTGAAAAGGTGATCGGTGTGTACCCAATGTTCAACACCGGGGGTATTTGTGTACATGCAATCGACTATGCGGAAGATAAGGTCCTGGCATCTGTGAACGGGGAAAACCCGGAATGGTGCGAGATGGCAGAGAAACCGCAGCCAGAAGAAGATGGTAGTGAAATGGAGTCGGGCTTTTTGTTCGGCTCCTTTTTCGTGCCGTTCTCCGGGGTCATACGCATGTGAATCTAAAACGGGAGGGCTTACATGAAAGCGACTGCTGAACTAAAGATGCTGCCGGTGTCCGTACTCAAGCCGGCTGCATACAATCCCCGGAAAAAGCTGAAGCCGGGGGATAAAGAGTACGAGAAAATCAAGAACTCCATCACGGAGTTCGGCTTCGCAGATCCTTTGGTGGTCAATGCCGACATGACGATCATCGGCGGCCATCAGAGACTGACTGTTGCAATGGAACTGGGATACACAGAAGTGCCTTGTGCGGTGGTGGACATCGACAAGACCAGAGAAAAAGCTCTGAACATCGCACTCAACAAGATTACGGGTGCATGGGATGATTCTCTGCTGGCTGACCTGCTCAAGGACATCGAAGATTCCAACTTCGACCTCGGCAAGACAGGCTTTGACCCGCCTGAGATTGAGACGCTGTTCAACAAGGTCCACAGCAAAGAGGTCAAGGAAGATGACTTCGATGTGGAATCCGAGCTGAAGCAGCCGTGCTTCTCCAAAGAGGATGACCTCTGGCATCTGGGAAAGCACATCGTTCTGTGCGGCGATTCCACTAAGGCAGAATGCTACGATACCCTGATGAAAGGTACCAAGGCAAATCTGGTTCTTTCCGATCCTCCTTACAATGTGGATGTGGAAGAAACGGCCGGTAAGATCATGAATGACAACATGGGTGACTCGGAATTCTACCAGTTCCTTCTGGCAGCATTCCAGCAGATGCACGGTCATCTGGCAGACGATGGTTCCATCTATATCTTCCACGCTGACACCGAGGGGCTAAACTTCCGCAAGGCATTCAAGGATGCCGGGTTCTATCTGTCCGGGTGTTGTATCTGGAAGAAGAATGCTCTGGTGCTGGGACGCAGTCCTTACCAGTGGCAGCACGAACCGTGTCTCTACGGTTGGAAGCAGAAGGGCAAGCACCAGTGGTATTCTGACCGCAAGCAGACGACCATCTGGGAGTATGACCGGCCAAAGTCCAACAAGGACCACCCGACCATGAAGCCCATCGGTCTGATGAGCTATCCAATCCGCAACTCAACTATGACCAACGGCATCGTCCTCGATCCGTTCCTTGGCAGCGGCTCGACCCTGATCGCCTGTGAGGAAACGGACCGTGTGTGTCGGGGCATCGAGCTGGACCCGAAGTTCGTGGATGTTATCGTGAAGCGGTACATCGAACACAGCGAAGGCCACTACGATGATGTGTTTGTTATCCGCGACGGTCAGAAGCTGAAGTTCGAGGAAGTGGCAACCTTCGAGCCGGAAAGCGAGGATACCGATGCCTGATGTGAAATGCGTCCTCATCCACGACAACTTCCAGAACTTCAAGTCCTATAACATTCCCAAGGCGCAGCTGGTGATCGCAGATATTCCGTACAACATCGGTACGGACTTCTATGCCAGCCGGCCGGACTGGTATGTGGATGGCGACAACAAAAATGGGGAGAGCAGCAAGGCGAGGAAGGCGGCGTTCAATACCGACTTTACCTTCAACATTGCAGAGTATTTCCACTTCTGCAACCGCCTGCTGAAGAAAGAACCCGGTACGGGAGAGAAGGATGCACCGTGCATGATCGTGTTCTGTGCGTTCCAGCAGATCCCGAAGGTAATTACTGAAGCGGAAAAATACGGCTTCAAGAATTATATCCCTCTGGTATTCTGCAAGAACTACAGTCCGCAGGTCTTGAAAGCCAACATGAAGATTGTGGGTGCAACGGAGTATGCTCTGGTGCTGTACCGGGGAAAGCTCCCGAAGTTCCGCAATCTCGGTGAGGACGGAAAGCCCCACATGATTTTCAACTGGTTTGACTGGAAGCGGGATGGTAAGGAATATCCGAAAATCCATCCCTCCCAGAAGCCGATCTCTGTGCTGAAACGACTGATCGAGACCTTTACAGATGAGGGCGATGTGGTCATTGACCCCTGCGCCGGCAGTGGTTCCACGCTGAGAGCCGCGCGGGAACTGGGGCGCAACAGCTACGGATTTGAAGTGTCCAGAGATTTTTACCAGAAAGCCAGTGAGCAGATGCTCGGAGAGGAGGCCACCGGATGAGTACAGAACAGAATAAGACTTTGACCCTCGGCAGCCTCTTCGATGGCTCCGGGGGTTTTCCTTTGGGCGGACTATTGACCGGCCAGATCACTCCGGTGTGGAGCAGTGAGATCGAGCCGTTTGCCATCCGGGTCACGACTAGGCGTCTGCCGTGGGTGAAGCATTACGGAGATGTATCTGCCATCAGCGGCGCAGACCTGCCGCCTGTGGACATCATCACCTTTGGCAGTCCCTGTCAGGATATGTCCATCGCTGGTAAGCGGGACGGTCTGGATGGTTCACGGTCCAGCCTGTTTTACGAAGCAATCCGAATCGTGAAGGAAATGAGGTGTAAGACCAATGGAGAAAAACCAAGATTTATCGTGTGGGAGAATGTGCCAGGGGCCTTCTCATCAAACAAAGGACAGGACTTCAAAGCAGTCCTCGAAGCCGTCATCGGTGTTAAAGAACCGGCCGCCTCGGTGCCTGCGCCTGAGAAGAAAGGATGGCCCGACGCTGACTACTACGTGGGAGACGGATGGAGCGTCGCGTATCGAGTTCTTGATGCGCAATGGTGGGGCGTTCCCCAAAGAAGAAAACGTATCTACCTTGTCGCAGATTTTGCAGACCAGAGTGCCCCAGAAATATTATTTAACTCCGAGGGCTTGTCTCGGTATTCTGCGGAGGGCTTCCGTGCGTGGCAAAGAGCTGCCGCCGGTGCTGAAGGCTGCACTGGAGAGGCAGGCTGCAACGGAGCAGGAGGACGGATCTGTCTGAACGACCAGGGCGGAGAGCGGATGGATGTGACAGAGGAAGTGACAGCCACCCTCCGTGCGGAGGCACATCATCCCCCGTGTGTTATGGAAGCAGCTGGTTTCTGTACCGAGCATTCCGCAAATGCCAGAAGCATCGGATACGAGGAGGAACGTTCACCGACCCTCCGAGCTGGTGTCGTACCGGCCGCCATCGCACTGGAAAATCATCCTGCTGACAGCCGGGTGAAGATTTCCGAGGATGGTAAGGTGCAGACATTGACAAGCCGGTGTGGTACGGGTGGCGGTAATGTCCCGATGGTTATGGATGCTGTTGAAAATTCAGTGGAAAGCCCGGTGAAAGATGTTGAAAACTCCCCGGCGGTCACGTTAAAGATCCGTTCCGGATGTGAAGGTGGCGGAAAGGGAGCCATCTGGCAGGAAGAAAAGTCTGCCACTCTTGGCTGCAACAACGACCAGACACTGTTCGTTCCGAAATGCTATGGTGTCTGCTCAAAAGCCAGCCACTCCATGATGTCCGACAATCCGCACAGCGGTTTTTATGAAGCGGAGACCTCCCGGACACTGGATCGCAGCGGTGGAGACCCGACTTGCAATCAGGGCGGCATCTGTGTGGTAGAGCCGGTCGCCTTTACTCAGAATCAGAGGGATGAAGTCCGGGATTTGGGAGATAAGTCGGCGGCACTGGCAGCAGAGCCGGGGATGAAGCAGCAGACCTTTGTGGCACAGCCGGAAGATGTAACTGCCTTCCATGTGAACCAGCGCAATGAGCTGATCGACCTGCATGGCAAGTCCGGTGCTTTGATGGCGACCCGGAGTGACCAGATGCAGACCTTCGTCCTGCAGGGTAACATGATCGGCCGCAAGGATGAGAACGGACCGCAGGGGGATGGTGTCAATGAGGATGTCTGCTTCACCTTGGATGCGACAGACCGCCATGCAGTCTGCGCACCAGAAAGTGTGTATGCCATGACAACTGGTTCCTATATGCAGGTGGAGAAAGAAGTTGCACCGACTTTGATGGCACGGGACTACAAAGATCCGACCACCATCGCACCGGCACCGCATCTGAACGAGGGTGTTATGGGAACGGTGGCAACCGGGGCGCATCCCAGCGGCTTCAACGGGCAGGATGCTTTCAATGACCGTCTAGTCATCGACAACCCGGAAGCGCAGCCAACACCTGTGACCTATACCGTCCGCCGTCTGACACCGACCGAGTGTGCCAGACTGCAAGGCTTCCCGGACTGGTGGTGGTGCAGAGACCTTGGAACGGAGAATCCGACCGAGGAAGAGCTGGCGTTCTGGACAGATGTGTTTGAAACGCACCGCAAGATCGTGACCCATGCCAAGAAGCCGAAGACGGAGAAGCAGATCCGGAAATGGCTGGCTGACCCGTATACGGATTCGGCAGAGTACCGTATCTGGGGTAACGGCATTTGTTTGGCCAACGCATTTTTTGTTCTGGCCGGCATCGCATGGTGTGCAGGTCTGGAAGAATAAAATGGCCCACTATATTACAAGGTAGAAAGGCTACCAAGTGATATGGCGGGCTTACATATCGGGACTATTTACACAAATGAGTTAGCATCTCATTGTGTAAAGGGTCGAACATAAAGATTATTCGGAAATGGACTTGCTATTTGCCCGGTTCAGAGTGATATATGTGCTACCGAAAAAACATCGGGATGCACAAAAACAAAATAATGAAAAAGGAGCGATGAATTATGTTGAAGTTTGAACTAAATGTAGAGGAGCGCAAAACACTGGCAAAGCGGATGGAGGAGCTGACAGGCATCCATCCTTACTACACCAAGGCGCCTCGGTATGCGTATGACATCGGAAATTACACCATTGACCGGGATGGCAACCTGCTGGTGGAGGCGGAAAATGCAGATCTGGAATTGCTGACTACGCTGATGAACGAAGGTCTGATCCGCGGCGGCGAGGATGTGGATGCAGAGACTTTGCAGGAAACTGCAGACGAACAGCCTGCGGTAGACCTTGCCGAGGGTGTCCAGATGATTCCGGCAGTACATCCAAATGAGCAGGAGACCTGTGAAGGGGATTCAGAAGAAGCCGAGGAAGATGGGGAATCCGAAATGGAGAGTGCAGAGCAAATTCCATCGGAAGAAGGTGAGGAACAGCCTGTGGCAGAGGAAGCAATCCCTCTGGATGCGGATTTTTCTTTCCCGATCAGCCAGCATAACGGCGTATCGCTTCGCAACCTGGTCAATCTGATCTACAGCAGAGGGGAACTCGTCAGCAAGGCAACGGACGGCATTTTCCTTGCCGATAAGGGGCTGGTGGATGCCTTGAAAGATGACAGCTGCACTTATGCGGTAGCAAATTTCATTCATGCGCTCAAAGAGTATGAAGAACAGCATGGTGCTTCCCTGGAAGGCTTGACGATCACAGATGAGAAAGTTACCTTTACAGGTTTCCCGACTGCACCGGATTATGACCACCTGACTGCATTCGGACACCTTGCGATTCTGATGAACCAGCAGGCTATCAGCCAGAAGCGGATTCAGGCAAAAGAGGTGAACGATTCCAATGAGAAATACGCTTTGCGAACTTGGCTTCTGCGCCTTGGCATGAATGGCCCGGACTTCAAGCAGACCAGAAAGATCTTGATGGAGAACCTTTCCGGCCATGCGGCTTTCCGCACAGATGAGGAAGCACAGAAGTTCCTTGCAAGGGAAAAGGCAAAACGGGATGCCCTGAAAGCCGCGAAACAGGCGGCACAGGAGGGCAGTGCCTCCGCTGGGGAAACGATTGCATCAGCAGATGCCGAGCCGACACAGCTCGGCTGTGGGGCAGACACGGCGCAGATGCTGGAGGCGGGAGCGTAAGCTCTCAAGCCCCCAGTGGGGGCCGGAAAATATGCGAGACCCTCTTCCATTGTACTGATATTAGCTCTGAAAATGTACATTATCAAGCGGATAAACTGCAGAAATGTACACGATCATTCCTCTCAATATTTGTCGAATATATGTTCTTTTATGGCCTTGCTATTATGTGCACCTGACGGTAATATGCACATACCGAAAGGGAAAACAAGGAAAAAGCAAAGGAGAACATACCATGAACGATAAAACAAGAGAGCAGATTGAAGCCATGAAGAACCAGACCATCGGAGTTGAGATCGAGATGAACAACATCACCAGAGAAAAAGCGGCAAGAAAGGTCGCTGATTACTTCGGAACCAGAGCATGGAACGCCGCCAGCGAGTACGGATATTACAGCTGGGCTTGCAAAGACCAGCAGGGCAGGGTTTGGAAATTCCAGAGGGATGTGAGTATCTACGGACCGGACGCAGAAAAATGCGAACTGGTCACCCCGATTCTCACCTACGACGACATCGAACCCCTGCAGGATATCATTCGGTTGCTCCGCAAGGCGGGAGCAAAGAGCGGCCCAAGCCGCGGATGCGGGGTCCACATCCACATTGGCAAAGGCGACCACACCGCAAAGACCATCCGCAACCTTGTGAACATCATGGCGGCACACGAACAGCAGATCGGAAGAGCCATCCGGATTGATGCAGGACGCACCGGACAATATTGCCGGGTAGTCGACCACCGCTTCCTCGACCGGCTGAACCGCGAGAAGCCGACCACCATGCGCAAGCTGGAAGACATCTGGTACGAAGGCAACGGTTCCAGCTGGGAAAACCGGAATGCCCACTACAATTCAAGCCGATACCATATGCTGAACCTCCATGCCACCTTTACAAAAGGGACCATTGAATTCCGCCTTTTCCAATTCGCAGACCCAGCGGACGGAAAGCGCAACGGACTGCATGCCGGTGAGATGAAAGCTTACATCCAGCTTTGCCTCGCAATGAGCCAGCTTGCCAAGATGGTCAGAACAGCAAGCCCGAAGCCCCAGCAGACCGACAACGAAAAGTACGCGATGCGGTGCTGGATGCTGAGGCTGGGATTCATCGGGGATGAATTTGCAACGGCAAGGGAGATTCTTCTGCGGAACATGGAGGGCAACGCATCCTGGCGGAACAAATAAGCCAGGATGCACGGGCACCTTTTGGGCGGGAAACCGCCCTTGAGGTGGTAGAAGGAGGTGCAGGTTTATGAAAAGCACGTTAAAAAATGAAAACACACCGGGTGGCAGAGCCTTTAAGGTGACCATCACCGAGACCTACCAGAGGACGGTGACCATTTATGAATCTGAGATGAAAGAGCCGACCGTGGAGGAAGCCCAGCGTGTGGCAGAGGACTGGTGGCAGGACAGCCAGATCGAGCTTGGGACAGAGGATTTCCAGGGCGTGGAATTCACTGGCAGGGAGGACGGTGAGGCAGATGTTTGAACTGATCAGCCGAGTCCCATCCAAATATTACCTTGCCTATGGAAGCAACCTCGACATGGAGCGGATGGGAAAGAGATGCCCTTACGCTGTGGTGGTCGGCACGACCGAGATCAAGGGCTACCGGCTCCTGTTCAAAAAGAGTAAGACCGGCTGCTATGCCACCATCGAGCAGGACGCCAATGAAAGCGTACCGGCGGTGGTCTGGAAGCTCTCGGAATATGATGAGCTCCTGCTGGACCGGTACGAGGGTTGCCCAAGATACTATTACAAGAAGCAGTTCCAGCTTCCGGTCTGGAACCTGAACGGGAACCGCATGAAAAAGGCAAAGCCCTGCACCGCTTATGTGATGCACGAGGACCGGCGGCTTGGCTGCCCGGATGCCGAGTATTTTGAACTGCTGCACGGCGGATACAGCGACTGGGAATTTCCGCTGGACACACTGAAGCGTGGACTGGCAGCCAGCATCGGAAGAGCGGGAGGCATCCGGGATCTGAAGAAGCGGCAGATGATGTAAGAGTACACGATCACAGGGAAAAAACATTGTGCAGTATATGATGCACATCGGCCTTGATAAATCAGGGCAAAAGAGTGATATATACCATACCGCCAGACAAGAGCGGAGAAAACCGAAGGGAGAGATTCAAATGAAGAACAAGAAATATTACATCGCCTACGGCAGCAACCTGTCGGTGGAGCAGATGGCAGACCGATGCCCGGATGCAAAAAGTCACCATCT
>OGQK01000427.1_pt1 | contig 27841 bp, 18 predicted proteins | sample 1553221 | NCBI WGS metagenome assembly OGQK01 (sample SAMEA2579996, study PRJEB22360) | human gut metagenome | biome: human gut; feature: human-associated habitat; material: faeces | place: Denmark | collected 2008/2010 | reverse complement strand
TACAGATTTTATATAATTTACGATTTCCTTCACACATTCATCCAGATTATGATTCCGAAATCGCTTCCATATACCAGCTTTCAGAATATTTTCTTCAGAAAAATCATTCTGATCCGCCAGAAAACGTCTGCACATCTCCTCGTACTTCGGCACTTCCTGCGTTTTTTCCCGGGCAAGGGCACGTTCCAGACGCTCCCCGTCCTCCACTTCTATATAAACCGGCCAGATAACCTCATTGCCATAATACTCCCGGAGACGCATATAAGACTCCAGCGTACCAATACCAAGGTAACTGTCATTTCCTACAGAAACCTGTCCGTCATCCGCTGTAAAATATGTCCACGGGCCATAAACCGTCTGATAGGTACGTGCCTCTATCAGCTTCCCGTTTCTTCGAAACTCTTTCAGTTTATTCTTATCTGTAAAAAAATATTCTCTTCCGTTCTTTTCTCCATCACGGATCGGACGGGTCGTATAAATCACAAGCCGTTTAAGCCCCAGTTCCTGGTTTTCTTCCAGCTGCCTGTAAATACTGTCCTTACCGGAAGAGCTTTTTCCCATAATGTAAAAAATCTTTCCCATTTATCTCCTCTGCTGCCATACGCCTGTTTACTCATTCTTCACAACGCATACAGTCTCACTTGTCTGGTCACTCAGGCCCTGTACCTCAAAGCCCTGTTCCAGGTATCTTCTCACATTTTTTACGAAATGTCCAGAAATCTGTTCCCCCGGAACAATCAGCGGAATTCCTGGCGGATAAAGATATGCAAATTCCGCAGAAGTCCGCCCGATACATTCATCCAGCGGATATCGTTCATTCTCTGCATCCATCGCCTCCGAAATACGCATCATCTGTTTCATTTTTCCGTTTTTCAGCGGTTCCTTTTCCACGGGTTCCTCTCTGTACTTTAACGATTCTCTCCGGTCAATCTCTTCAACCGCTTCGCAAAGTCTTCGGAATCCCTCTTCCGTATCCCCGACTGCTGCCAGTGCCAGAACATAATTCTCCGCCTCCATCTCCATTTCCAGATGGAACTCCTCCCGGAGAATCTGATGCAGCTGTCTTCCGTTCAGTGAACTGTTCACTGTGGAAAGAAGAATCTTGGATCTGTCAAAATCAAACACTCTCTGGCACTCACAGGCCTGCGGAGTCACCAGCCGGATATATTTACACTTTCCAAGACGCTCCCGGGCTTTTTCCAGATTCTCTGTAAATACCCGGAACATCTCATCGCCCTCACGCTCCAGCTTATCCATGCAGGCATCAATACTGCTCATCAAAATGTAGGACGGGCTGCTGCTCTGATAGATTCCCAGAAAACGCATGAGTTTTTCCCTGCTTACCCGGTCACTGCACAGATGGGTCACTCCCGTCTGAGTCAGACAAGGCAGAGTTTTGTGCACACTGTTAATTACAACATCCGCGCCAAGCTGAGCGGCGGACACCGGAAAATAATCCGAAAAATGAAAATGAGCCCCATGTGCCTCATCTACAATCAAAGGCACACCATGATTATGAGCAACCTCCGCAATCCGCGCCACATCCGACACGATCCCGTCATAGGTCGGGGATGTGATCAGCACCGCTTCAATCTCCGGATTCTCTGCCAGGTACATTTCCACACGGCTCGGTGAGATTCCGCCGTTTATCCCCAGTCTGGGATCCTCATGTGGATAAATATATGTAGCCCCCAGATCTCTTAAATAAATTGCATGGTAAACCGCCTTATGACAATTCCGTGCGATCAGGATCTGGCCTCCCTTACCCACAGCCGCAGACACCGCAGCCAGAATCGCCCCGGAACTTCCATTAATACTGTAAAAACTCTCCGGCACACCATAAAGCCGGGCAACATCCTCCTGGGCCCTTTTCAGGAGATCCTCCGCATGATGCAGGTTATCGAACCCGTTAATCTCCGTAATATCTCTCTCCACCGGAAAATCTCCGTCCACAGCCAGCGGATTGCGCTTATGTCCGGGCATATGAAACGGGTAAAAATCACTTCTGCCGTATGACTCCAGTTTTTTATACAATCTTTCTTCCATAATTCTCCTTTTTCAGCCAAACATTAAAGCGTTCATGTAATAATAAAGAGGGACTATCCTTAAACGATATTCCCCCTCTTTATCCTCATCGTATCTGTAATCCGGTATTTTCTCACACCTTAAACCGGTATCCCACACCCCAGATTGTCTCAATATACTGAGGCTTGGCAGTATTAAACTCAATCTTTTCACGGATCTTCTTAATATGCACCGTCACAGTAGCGATATCACCCACAGATTCCATATCCCAGATTTCACGGAAAAGTTCCTCTTTCGTAAATACCCTGTTGGGATTTTCAGCCAGGAATGTCAGAAGATCAAACTCTTTGGTGGTAAATGTCGTCTCATCGCCATTGACCCATACACGTCTTGCCGTCTTATCAATCTTAATACCACGAATTTCAATCACATCATTCTTGTGCACATTGGAACCAACCAGACGGTTATAACGCTCCATATGCGCCTTCACACGGGCAACCAGCTCACTTGGACTGAACGGCTTGGTCATATAATCATCTGCGCCAAGACCAAGTCCACGAATCTTATCAATGTCGTCCTTCTTTGCGGAAACCATGATGATCGGTGTATTTTTCTCCTCACGGACCTGTCGGCAAATGTCGAAACCGTCCACCTCCGGAAGCATCAGATCCAGAATAATCAGATCAAATTCTTCTTTCATGGCACGTACAAGACCGGTATCTCCACGGTTCTCAATCTCCACCTCAAAACCGGAAAGCTCCAGATAGTCCTTCTCCAGATCTGCAATCGCTTCCTCATCTTCTATGATCAAAATTCTACTCATTCATCGGTACCTCCTGATATTTTCTAAGGACAAAATACATAATCGTTCCGATTCCCAGCCGGCTCGTTGCCCAGACCTTTCCGCCGTGATCCTCCATGATCTTCTTTACGATGGAAAGTCCGATACCGCTTCCTCCCTTGGAAGAATTTCTGGAAACATCGGTACGGTAAAAACGGTCAAAAATATACGGCAGATCCTTGGCGGCAATTCCCTTGCCGTTATCCTCGATCTCCACCTGAATAAAATCACCCACATCCTTCACACGAAGCTGAATGATCCCCTTAGGCTTCTCCATATATTTAATGGCATTGCTCACAATATTATGAATCACACGGCGGATCTGCTCTCCATCCGCAATCACCTGGACATCTTTCTCCACATAATTGGCATACACAAGCTCAATTCCCCTGGTCTCCATCTCAAGTCCAAGTTCCTCCGCACAGTCCGAAAAATAATCCTCCACATTCAGCTTGCTGAACGTATACGGAATACGATTGGTATCAATCTTGGAATAAAATGTCAGCTCATTGATCAGATGATCCATCTCATTGGTCTTATTATAAATGGTACGTACATACCGGTCCATCTTCTCCGGTGTATCCGCCACCCCATCCATAATGCCTTCCACATAGCCCTTCACCGCAGTGATCGGCGTCTTCAGGTCATGGGAAATATTACTGATCAGTTCCTTGTTCTCCTTATCCATCAGGATCTTCTCTTCCGTGGACTCCTTCAGCCGTTTACGCATCTCCTCAAAATCCTGGCAAAGCTGGGAAAATTCATCCTTTCCCTCAACCTCCAGCACAAAATCCAGATTACCTTCTTTAATGTTCTGGGTTGCCTTCTTAAGCTTCACCAGAGGAACTGCAATACTCCGATAAATCCACAGTCCCACAGACAATGCGGTAAAAACAAGAATGATCGTTGCGGTCAGAATCATATCCTTGGCCATCAGCTTCACCTGGCTGCTGGAAGACTGCGCCAGGGAAATATCGTAGATCATCTGATTCGAATCTGAAGCCTGGCTGCTGCTCTCCTGTACATGTTTCGCCTGCGTCTGGCTGAACCCATAAAGACTCGCGGAAAAAAGAAGCAGCGGCAGCAGGATGATCGCAACGAAGCCCACAATAATACGTGTTTTTAACTTCATCTGTATCTCCGTCCTTTATAAATTCACACATTCACATACACGTATTATAACATAAACTATATTCCCTATCTCTAAATTTTCTATAAAAAACCCCATCTCACCATGCAAGAAGCCCCCGGTACTGGCATTACCGGGGGCCTCACTCTTTGTTCTTCTGAAATGATTATTCGTAGCTGTTGCAAAGATACTTCTTCAGAGTCTCAACCTTGTCCAGATGCTCCCATGGAAGATCAACATCTGTACGGCCGAAATGACCATAAGCAGCAGTCTGCTTGTAGATCGGACGGCGAAGGTCAAGCATCTTGATGATACCAGCCGGACGAAGATCAAAATTCTCACGAACGATCTCAACAAGCTTGGTCTCAGAAAGCTTACCTGTTCCGAAGGTATTCACACTGACAGAAGTCGGATGCGCAACACCGATTGCATAGGAAAGCTGGATCTCACACTTGTCAGCAAGACCGGCTGCAACAATGTTCTTTGCAACATAACGTGCAGCATAAGCAGCAGAACGGTCAACCTTTGTGCAGTCCTTACCGGAAAAAGCACCGCCGCCGTGACGTCCTGTTCCGCCGTAGGTATCAACGATGATCTTACGACCTGTCAGACCACTGTCACCGTGAGGTCCACCGATAACAAAACGACCTGTCGGATTGATGAAATACTTCGTATCCGCATCAACCATATCAGCCGGAATGATCGCATCAAAAACATACTTCTTAATATCCTCATGGATCTGCTCCTGAGTAACATCCGGATCATGCTGTGTAGAGCATACAACAGCATCGATTCTCTTCGGCTTGCCGGCCTCATCATACTCAACAGTAACCTGAGTCTTTCCATCCGGTCTTAAATATTTCAGAGTGCCGTCCTTACGAACCTTTGTCAGCTGCTGAGCAAGCTTGTGAGCCATGTTGATGGCATATGGCATATACTCCTCAGTCTCATTGGAAGCATAACCAAACTGAAGACCCTGGTCACCGGCACCGATGGAATCCAGCTCGTCCTCATTCATATCGTCCTCTTTCTGCTCAAGAGCCTTGTCAACACCCATAGCGATATCTGTGGACTGCTTGTCAAGTGATGTGATAACCGCACAGGTATCTGCATCAAAACCATAATCAGCATTGTCATATCCGATCTCACGGATCGTATCACGAACGATCTTCTGGATATCAACATTAGCTTTGGTTGTAATCTCACCCATAACAAGTACAAGACCTGTAGTAGTAGCAGTCTCGCATGCAACACGGCTCATCGGATCCTGCTCCATCATAGCGTCAAGGATGGCATCAGAAATAGAGTCGCAGACTTTGTCAGGATGTCCTTCAGTTACAGATTCAGATGTAAATAAAATTTTTTCCATGTTCTTCTCCTTTTGTAATAAAACAACGGTTATAGACATAAAAAACAGCCCGTACAATCCGGACTGTTTAAATTCTGTAAACAATCCTCTTATTGTTCGATTGCTCGCTCAGGTTGGCACCTTCCAGATCATTCCGGGGTTGCCGTGGCTTCACAGATCCTTTGTATCTCCACCACTCTGAATAAAAGGCTATCTTTTATGAAATTACTGCAACACATACAATATACTTCTCATCCCTAAATGTCAAGAAATTTTTTCTACAAAATTCTCTTTTGATAAAAAAAAGACAATATCATGAAAACCTGTTGTTTATTCCACAAAGAAAGACCAGACATTTCTGCCTGGCCTTTCCTCATGAGCATCCTCTATGAGGAGCTCTTATTTTTTCTTTTTTCTCTTTACTGCAATTCCTGCTGCACCACCAATTACCACTGCTGCTGCAAGAATTCCAACCCATACGCCAATCGGTGTATCATCTCCGGTCTTTACAGAAGTACGTCCTGTCGTTCCTCCGTTATCAGATGTACCACCGCCTGGTGTATTGTTATCCTGAGAAGGTGTCACAGAAGGCTGTGTTCCCGGTGTCGGAGTCGCTGTCGGATCAGGTTCTGTCTCCTGGCTGTTGGTAATCTCAATGTTGTTAATATAGCTTTCGCTCTTATTCAGAACTACATCGCCTTCACCACTTACGTCAAACAGGAATGTGTCCTTATCAATCGGATTTCCTTCTTCATCTGTCTCCATTACTGTATAAGTAACAGAATCCGGTTCCTCATTTGCCTCGAAAGAAACCTCGGCCCTTACTGAACCATTCTGTTCAAGTTCTACATTATTGATCAGTGTAAGTGTTCCATCAGACTCTTCTCTGAAAATACCGGCATAGAAAGTATCCGCTACTGTATCTTCGTTTCCGTCGACAAGGACTTTCTTGGTAATATCAATATATCCTCTTAAGGAGAATCCATCCGGAATAAAGTAATAGTAGTTATTTACATAGGACACGGATTCCGCAGTACCACTCCTGCTGACTGTAGCTTCATTGGACTCATTCTCATCAGGATCTGTAACATTGTAATAAAATGTGTTTCCGTCCTCCACTTCGATCACATCATTGATCGTCATCGGATCTCCGTTTTCATCCAGCTCAAATATATAATAGGTTCCATCCGGCACATTGGACCAGGTCGCTGTTCCACTGTGTGCATTGACAAGATGAATATCCTTCATATAATCACTGCGAAACGGAATGGTTCCATCTTTATCCAGAAACAGGCCAACCTTATAAACCGCATCATCTGCTTCCATGTCAAGAACATCAAAATTCTTGTCAATATAAAACAGCTGCTTGGTAACCTGAATTTTCGTTTCTTTTCCACTGTCATTTGTTACAGCTTTCGGATATGCCTGAACATCATAGGTCCATCCGGTTCCCTCTTCTGCAAAAGGAACCGAAAGAAGCATTGGGGAAACAGACACCTTACCATCCCGGTTATCCTGTACAATCAGATACATGCCTTCCTGCTGATTGCTGTACACGATTTTTCCCTGTGCGTCTGACTGTTTTTCAATTCCGGTAAGCCCGATTTTTTTTACTGCGGCAGAAAGAGTCTCTGCGGCAGAATACCAGTCTTCCGCTGTTTTCAGATTTTCAAAATCGACTCCCGTAAACTGAAGCGCACTGTCTGCCACAAAATGCACATTTCCATCATAGGATACACTTCCTACTTTATAGAGTGTCAGCTTTACATTTGGAATCGGTTTCTGGGTTCCGTCATCTCCGGTTTCCTGAACGGTCAGGCTGATAGTTCCGGTTTTTCCGGCTTCATAATTACCGGCCAGAACGATCTGTGACAGACTGCCGATCAGCATTACGCCCATCACCAGAAATGCCAGAAAACTGCTAAAAAAATTTTTCCGCTTAGTTCTCTTTTCCACTTTTTTCTGCCTCCTCTTTTTCTCCCGATACCCGCCTCTTTTCACCGCGACGGACAATCAGATAAACCAGCAGTATCAGGATAACAAGCACTACACTTCCCGCAGCTAGAACCTTCCTTGGATCTGTCTTTGCAAGCATCTGCGGAATTGTCTCATTACTTTCCTCTTCTTCCACATATTCTGTACGGATTCCCCGCACCAGAAGTCTGTGTGTATTTACACCATATGGGGTACAGGTGACAAGGGTTACAAGATCTTTTCCTTCTACAATATCCAGTTCACTGGTTTCGTCCGGAAGAACTGTCTTGATCTGGTCTACTTTATAAGCCAGGTTTTTTCCAAGAATATGCAGAATAAAAATATCTCCCACTTCCATCTGATCCAGGTCTGTAAAAAGTTTCGCATTGGGAAGCCCTCTGTGCGCCGCAAGTACCGCATGTCTGCTGGCACCTCCAATTGGAAGGCTGGTTCCTTCTACATGACCTACACCTTTTTCCAGGACATTTTTGCTGAGGCCATGATAGATTGCAAGTTTTGCCTGAATTTTTGGAATTTCGATACTTCCCATCAGACCGTCCCCGTTTGGATCAAGAACCTCATCATAAGGATGTGTCGGTTCATAATCCTCTTCCTCATCAAAAGCGTCCACAATGGAATTCACAGGATGTTCCGCATTGTATTCTTCTGCCTCTTTCCAGAGCTTCTCATAATTCTCTTCTGAAAGATTCGAAGTCGACTGTTCATATTTGCTGATCAGTTTTGCATTCCTGTACTGATTCCACATATCACTGAATGTAGGATAAAGAAAAATTCCTGCCCCTGTCAGAAACACTGCTGCTATAAAAATATTAAGGACAACATTTCCTTTTTTCTTCTTTTTCTTTTTTGCCATAAATTATTTCCTGCGTCGTTTTTTGTTCTGAACAGAATTGATTACTGTTACAAGAACAGCTGCAATCACAATTCCGATTACAACACAGAGAAGGATCATCGGAAGAGACGGATTGGTAGCTCCGCTGACTTTCTTCTCTGATTTTTGCGCTTCTTTCGCAGCTTCTACAGTTGTTCTGTGTCCCCTCACGAGAAGTCTGTGTGTATTTACCGCATACGGAGTACAGGTAACAAGAGTCACATAATCTTTTCCTTCTTCAATTGCCAAGGACTCTGTCTGATCCGGCAGAACCGTCTGAATCTGATCTACTTCATAGGCAAGTGTCTGATTCAGAATATGCAGATAAAAAATATCTCCTTCTTCCACAAGGTTCAGATCTGTAAAAAGCTTTGCACTGGGAAGTCCACGATGTGCGGAAAGAATTGCATGGGTGCTTTCTCCGCCAACCGGAAGACTGCTGCCAAACAGATGTCCGGCACCTTTTTCCAGCGATTCATCTGTTGTGTAATGATAAATTGGAATCTTCACATCGATCACAGGGATCTCCACATATCCCATCATACCATCACCATTCAGGTTGAGAAGAGATTCGTATGTACTGTCTTTCTCTCCATCTCTTACAGAAAAAGCATCCGGTACACTTTCCTGTTTAATCTGTTCATTATATTTCTCTGCTGCTTTCCACATGCTGTCAATCTTCTCCGAATTCTCGTCCGAAGAAACACTGCTGCTATATTTGCTGATCAGGATATTATCCCTGTGTTTGTTCCAGACATCGCTGATCATCGGATACAGCAGTATGGACAATCCTATCAGAAACAGCAACCCAAGTCCAATATAATTTTTCTTCTTATTCTTTCTCATAGGTTTCTCCATACTGTTGTATTACCGTTTCCGGCCTCCGAAGAGGCCGGGCGGTAACTGATTTACTTTAAATATTTCTGATTTTGAAAATGATCCGTAAGGATTACTCCTCAGATCCTCTTCTGCGGCTGATGAAGAAAGCACCAGCTGCAACAGCCATAACTACAACACCGATAATAGTGAAGAGGTATGTTCCCATTCCACCTGTGGATGGAAGCTCGGAAATTTTGGTATTCTTAAATCCATATGGGTTGCTTGGATGATCTTTATCATTTACAAGTTTTACAGTTCCTGCATTCTCATTATACTCATAATGAGTTGTCTTTCCGCCAATAACTACATCATATCCTGTAAGTGTATCACCTTCGAAGCTAGCATTAATTTTCACTTCAATCGGGGTAGATACTAATTTATATCCTGTAGGCGCCTTTGTCTCAACCAGATAATAAACAACATCACTGTCAAGACCATTAATCTCAAGTTTACCACTTGCATCGGTTGTAAAAGTGCTATTTCCTCTTGCATCTGTAAACAGCTCGCCATCTGGCTTTCCAATATGAAGCTGGAATTCAGCACCGGAAAGAAGTTCTGTCTCTGTTGTTTTTGTTACTTCACCAGTTTTTTCGTCGTATCCTACCTCACCATTTTGGTTAATCTTAACAAATTCACCTGTCTTATTTGGTGTACCTGTCTCTGTTGTACCAACAACACTTGTATCAATACCAAATGTGTAATGTTTTGTTTTACTTGTTTTACTCTGTACTTTGTCATTTGTAGAGTAAGTAAGTTTTGCAGTATTGGTATTCAGGTCAATGTTAAGCTGTGCATCGCTTGTCACTTTTGCATAATAAGTAATAACAATTTTTCCACCTCTATGCGCAATGATCCACTCATCGCCTAAATCATTAACAGTAAAACTTGTATTTCCATCTACAATTGCTTTTTCTACTGCTGCTGTTAATGTAGCATCCTTTTTTCCATCAATAGTTGCAGAAGGTACATAAGTATCCTTATTAACTAAGCTCAGACCATCCAGTGTATCCTCGATGGAATACTGAATACTATCTTTGCTGCTTTCATAGCTTGGAACATCTGCTGTAATTGTAAACTTAATAATGTCTCCATACTGTGTTCCCTTGATATCATTTCCAGCTACAACAGTTTCTGCAGTTTTCTTAATCTCAGGCTCAGATTTTTTCATGTATACAGTGCCATTATCATTCCAGGTATCTGTGCTAAAATCAAGTGTTCCATATTTGTACTTACCGTCTGTATCCATTTTTACACTGATAATTGCCGGATTATAAAGAGCAGTATTTGAACCTGTTACAATAATCATCCATGTGCCAGGTGTTAATGCGCTTGTTGTATAAACACCTTCATCATCACGATCTGTGATATTAACTACATCTGTCAGATCATTAGTTCTTTTTGCTAATGCTTCAATGTTTGCAGATGTAGGGTTTAATGTACCATCTTCTGTTTTATCAATAGTATTCTCTAAAACCTCAGAATATGTTCCATTCTCATTATAAGTAATAATCTTATAAGCTTTTACTGTAATACCATCTTCCTTGTTGATTCCCTTAATAGTTGCGTGGTCTGCTACCATTGGATCATTGGTAGCAAATACTGCGGTGCACATAGACAGAACCATAACTGCTGCCATTAATAACGCACCAATTTTCTTGAATAAATTCTTCATACTAGTCTCCTTTCTTTCTATCCCTTTTCCTTTTTCATTCTCCTCGTATTTCCATTTACAATAATGAGTCACGATCTTTTTGCTTCTTCCTCCCTCCGTTTATTTTTTATAAACAACAGGAGTGCAGTCGCAAGAATTGCCACACCACTAATTGTAAATCCATAGATTCCGGGGCCACCGGCACTCGGTAAGTTATAAATTTTGTTGTTTTTGATTGTCAGTACGTTACTTCCATCAGAAGAACTTAAGGACCACATGGCATTTTCAGTCTGAAGTGCATTGCCATCTTCGTCTGTAAGAATGATCGTTCCGTTTTCCTGTCTGAAGTAAATCTGATCTGCCAGTAAAGTGCATCCATCCGGTGCCTTTGTCTCTTCCAGGTAATACTGCCCTGAAGAAAGATTTCTCAGAGCTTCTTCCTGCTGATCGTTATCAATCACAATTGGCTCTGTATTTACTTTACTGTATGTGTTTCCGTCTTTCTTATAAAGATCAAATTCCGCACCTGTCAGTCTTGTTACTGTGCTATCTTTACTGTTCAAAATCTTAACCAGGTCAAGATCCGCAGTATTTTCTGTGTAGGTGTTTTCAATTGCAACTTCTGCATTGCGGCCATCTGTAATTTCATAGGTTCCTGTTGCAAACATTGCCCACTGTTTCGGATAGTCAAAATGCAGGATGTTCTGGCAGTCATACCGGATTTTTGCACCTCGGAAAATCATGGTTCCTTCAATGCCTTCTCCACTGTAGAAATAACAGTTATCCAGTGTCGCGTTATTATCAAATCCGTTAATGGATTTAATAATATTTATAATCGCCAGTCTTTCATCAATACTTGCAGGATTTCGGGTCCATACAAAGGTTCCCTGACCCTTGGTCAGTTTTGCCACAATTAAATTCTGTACACCAATTTCGTAATCCTGTTGATTACAATTTGTGACTCTGTCTTTTGCTGTATACTTATAAGTCGAAGCCTCTGTGGTAACATCCACACCGTTCTGTTCCGGATTCTGAATTGTTGTTCCATTGATCTTTACTTCTGAGGAATATCCGTTTTTGTTGTAATTGTTCTCTGTAACGTGATACGTACCTGTTCCACATCCCTCAATTTTCCAGGTATAAGTCCAGGTGGTACCGCTTCCTGTTACGAACGCATCCCTTCTTAAGTAAAGATCCTGTGCGAAATCAACATAAGTATTGGTTTCTGTATCCAGTTTCTTTCCGGTTACCGTGATCTTATATGGAGGTTCCGCATTTGCAAGTTCTCCGATCTCGGTATCCGTAAGACCTTCAAATGTTTTTGATATTCTGATAAATGTCTGATCCTGTTCCTGGCCCTGATTCTTCGGAGTATTGGTAACAACCACATTCGCGTCCTGACCAAGTTTGATGCTTCCATCTGCTATATGACCATCAGTGTCTGTAACCACAGATGCATCCGCATTATTCACTGCTTTGTCAGGAGTATCATACTTCTCGGAATTCAGATCTACCTCTTCAACCCGGAAACTTGTTCCGGAAAGAATACTTGTTACTGCAACTGTGTATCCGGCAGGTACGCCGGTTACAGTTCCATCGTCTGTTGTCTTGCGGCCACAGACAATTGCATCACTTCCATTGGATGCCAGTGCACCGGAAGCATTGTAATACCAGTAGTTGTTATCTTCATCCAGCAGATAATAATCACCATTTGCATATGGGACTAAAACATTATCCTGATTGGAAAGCTGAATGCGAAAACTGAAGGTATCCTCTACAAAAATATCATCTTTGATCTTCTTGGTAATCTGAAGTTCTCGACTGTTGGCTGCCGAACAGTTATTGGTATAAACCACAACCGGTCGTACATTTACTGCCTTTTTATCAGTCTCAACCTTCTTGATTACTCCCTCTCCGGTTTCCTTGTTATCTTCATCATACTCTTTGTATCCGGTATCATTAATTTTAATCTGGCTGTATTCTTCGGACTTTACTCCGATCTCTCTTACATAATATTTCCTGTTCGCCTGTAAATCGGTAAAGATTGCAGACTCATCTGGTTTCAGATAAAAGACATTCTTGTATGGCGTTCCATTAATTTCCTTATCACCAAATTGAATTTCCTGGCTCGTCGGTTTACCTGCATTTCCATATACTGCACTGCCATTTCCCAGAGGAACATATTTATCAGAATAGATTTCATTTCCCTGGCTGTCTTCACCAACAATATCCTGTGCATATAACTGGAACGCAAACTCTACATTACTGTATTTTTCTTTATCAGTATTGCTGAGCTCTTTTCTTACTTCTACCTGTCCCTCCGGAATAACCTGGATGTTAAACTTCATATGAAGGTTGGAAGCACCAGCTCCTCGTTCCATATAAAACATCTTAAAGGAATGAGTTGTAAAATCCCTAAAAGTATCACCGTCGAAATAATTATCAACCTTACTGCTATCCCATTTTGTTCCATCCGGGAAATATCCTGCTGAACGGAACATTTCTTTAATAGTAGTTGTATACTCCTTTGGTACCTGTCCTGTATTACAATCCTTCCAGCTTACAACTCCGGTCTCAAAATTAATCTTACCGGAATGGGCATCGTGTACACCACCAATATCAAGTACCAGAACATCATCGATATAAATCCACATGTCGTCATCGCCATTGAATTCATAGATCATGGATTCTTTTTTGGAACTGTTCGGAGGTGTTACCTTTCCAGCTTTTGGCTGAAGGAAATTACCATCCATTTCCATACCAAACTGGTAATCATTCGTACCCTGAGTCTGATAAAGTACTTTTCCCTTATCCGGATCGCTGTCATCCAATTCATTACCATCTTCATCATATAAATTATGGGTATTAGATGCATATTTGCCATCCGCAATTGCATTATATGGCATAAAGTTTCCACGGCTGTAGAAATATGAGGTACTATCTCCTCTTGGTGTTCCTATTGCATCATAAACCGTAAAATTCGCTGATGTTCCAGGATTACTTCCTAAATATGCGTAGTTATTGAAACTGCTATATTCATAATATCCTGTCTGGTCATAAATGGTTTTTAAGAACAGATGATTTACTGTTGTTGTTTTTCCACCGGAAAACAGACTTTCCAAATTCGAACTATTACTTTTTACCGTTGGATATCCATTAGGTGCAAGAACGTTGTTTAACAGTCCTCTCTTGATATTTCCATTTCCATAGTCACCACCAAGAGTAAGCCAGGTACTCTGATCTGAATTCGGTCCGATCTTTTCACTGCTGTTACCCCATAAATCCTTCATCTTCATGGTAATACCATCGCTGGTATGGTCAACAGTCTCAACCGTTTTCAGGTTTTCTACCTTCTGATAAACAAAATATACTGTATTACTTCCAATATCGTACCATGCTGTCGTATCCTTCACATTCCGATCAGAAGTATACTGATATTTCCCGTTATTATAACGAACATTATTTACTACAGTTCCCTCTTCTCCTGCTGAGGAAGCAACTTTAGCTTTCTTGAAAGCATAGCCGCTAATCTTCGGAGCATCTGCATATGCTGTTGTATGTGAGTTTCCACTCCATGTTACAGATTTATTACCACTTCCAATAGAATTTCCTGTTGTATCAATCAACTGAATTGACAAACTTCTCCGAGCATCCTGCCAGGTAATCGTGAACACCGAAAAGCTATCCGTCTCAAATTCCGCTTTCTGAATTTCATTCTCTGCGGTAGTCTCAACTTTTGCAGTTCCCTGCTGTGTCATATCAACAACAGACTGCACATTACCAGCTTCATCCTCTACAAGATGCATCACTGCAACAGAAAGCTCCTGTGCATCTGTGGCTTCTGTATTCTCATCCTCCAGAGATATCTCCTCATCAGCTTCTGAACTGAATGTTGATGTCTCTGTGCTCTCTTTGATTTCCTGAGGAATTGATGATGCCTGATAATCCATGGAAACTTTAACGCTTCCGTTATTTGGCTCAATTTTATTTCCCTCATTGTCCTGGAAATAAATATCATATGCAAGAAAACCTGCAACTGTATAATCCCCTTCTTCAGCTTTTGCATGAAGCTGGGATTCTACTTCTGAATACTGAGCATTGTCTTTTTCAACAGGTGTTACGACCAGTTCCGCATCTTCAGGAAGAACATCCTTATCTGCAGTTGCTGTCACAACTACATTCCCTACCGTCTTGGAATAAGTAACAGGACCTTCCTGCGTGAGATCATCCGTCACTTCCTCTTCCGCCGGCTCCTCATCACCCGTCTCAACCACCTGAACCATATCACTTCTTATGTAAGCTTCCGTTCCCTCGTAAGAAACTCTGTACCAGGTTGTCCCGTCTTCTGCTGTAACAGTTTCCAGAACGGTAAGCTGTGTACCTGCTTCCACAGTTGTAACTACATCCGCATCTTCTGATGGACTGACACGAAGATTTACATCATCTCCAATGACAGTTACAATAACAGCTTCCTCTGATGGAACCTGTGTAATCTCAGGTTCTTCTTCTGGAACTTCTGTAACTTCCGGTTCTTCTGCCGGAGCTTCTGTTACGGTCGGCTCTTCCGTCGGTGCTTCTGTAACTTCCGGTTCCTCTGCCGGAGCCTCTGTTACGGTCGGCTCTTCCGTCGGTGCTTCTGTAACTTCCGGTTCTTCTGCCGGAACTTCTGTTACTTCCGGCTCCGGTGTAATCTCACCGTCTGAAATATCCACATCACTATCATTTCCCTCTGAATCAATAGGAGTGTCTGAATTTTCATCCTCACCAGAAACTGTTTTAGGGGAGTCCCACATCACCGCAAAAACAGCGGAATTTCCAGTTTCTGCCTGAATGGTCTGTACCTGCTTGGTTTCTGTTACATTCAGAACCTTCAGATCTTCATTCGGCTGTAAAACATAAGCTTCTGTCTCGCCGGTGCTGCTGTTATAACGAAGTTTTTCAACAGTTACACTCGTATTGGCTGCATCGGTAAGTTCCGGTGCTGCCGGTGTCTTGTATTCAATTGTTACCTTCACTCTGCCGTTCGGCTCAACTCTGTTTCCGTCAGCATCTGCAAAATATACATCTAACGCAAAAAAGCCCCGCAGGCTGCTGCCCTTATCTTCGGCCGCCTTCGAAAGCTTCTGAGATACTGTATTATAGAGTACTGATGAATTTTCGTTTACAGTATCGGCTTTCAAAGATGTATTTTGAGGAAGAGCTCCTTCTTCCTGCGCCTCTGCTGTTACTTTAACAGAATCATTTTCATATGTAAGCATAGTTTGCTGCGCCTGTTTTTCCTGGTCTGCGCTGCTTACATCCGGTGTCGATTCTTCGGCTTCGGGTCCCGATGATCCTTCACCATCTGTGAACAGATCATCTGTTCCATCTCCAAATGTCTCACTCGCGGAGATCGTGTATGCACTTGGCACACAAGATACCATCAACGCCAAAGCCACCATAAATGCCAGGATTTTTCTGAACTTATCTTTCCTCAATTTCTTCATACCTTTCCTGCTTTCCTGTGTGTGCATTAACGTGTACTATAATTCTTATTATTTTTCTTCCGTTTATATTCCTCTCTTCTTAAAAAAGCTTCAGGTTTTTTATCTGGTAATTAAAGCTGTTTCATACCGCAAACTTTTTATATTTACAGGATTCTCATGTCAATACAAAAAACATTTTTGGTATCCAATGATATCCAGATAAAAACTTTGGCTTCTTCTCCTTTCTTAAATATCGTTCTTTTTTGTTTTTGTTGAATATTTTTAAGTATTATCTGATTATTTGTCTTATTTATTATAACGTGAACCCAATTGTTACGTAAGGCCCATTTGGCTACAAAAAGGTGCCTTTGAACATCAATTTAACATATATTGTTTCAATTCCTCACGTTTCTTTATATCCAGCTTACAGAAAATATCCGTAAGATAATGTTTCACCGTATTCACAGAAATCCCCATATGTGCTGCAATTTCTTTATTCGTCCATCCACCACTTGCCTGCATCGCAATTGAAAATTCCATAACAGTCAGTTCATCGGTCACTTTGTTCTTCGTTTCAGGATTATGCACTGCCATCCATCCTCTGCTGAAAGACAGTACTCCATCTGTAATCCTTTTGTAGGCGTCCGGATCATTTTTCCGAATGCAAACCTCTATCAGTCCCTGAAGGAGTCCATGATGTTCTATAAACGGCTCTACAAAATCATCCTTCTCCGCCATTTTCCATCCTTCCATCAGATCAATCTGCGCTTCTTTTTTATACCTTCTGTTAATTCTGCACGTCGACATCATACACCGGAGATAAACCATACTGATCGGATAAGTCTCCCTCGTCATAAACAACGCTGCTTTACACATTCCATAAGCACTCCAGTACTCTCCGTTCAGATAAGCCTGATGTGCCAGTACATACACCGCAAAAAGTCTCAGCCCCTCAGAAAGAATGCCACTGTATTCCCACAGCGGCGGAATTCCCTCTGCTGGAAGATGAAGAAGCACCGCACCAACATATCCTGCCAGTACACAAGATGCCTGCAGTTCCTCCGAAATCTCTTTTTTCATTGCCTTACTGATGCATTCCTGAATTCCCTGCAGACCTCGCTTCGAAGCAACCGATCTGCCAAGTGTCAGATTTGCATAACAATAAAGCATACACGCCGAAAGGCGCAATTCCATTTTTTCATTTTCCAGATACAGTTCTGTAATCTCACAGCACTCTTTTGCTTTGCCCGTAAAATAATACAACTCAGCCATCGCAATATTTCTGAAATCTTTATCCTCAAACTGCTCCACTGTCTCCAGGGCTTTTCCCGGTTCAAAAGAAGAATTTAAAAGCGGAAGTACCGTATATTTATTCATTTTCCACCCTCCGTGGTCATACCAGTATTCATTCAAGAATCTCCGCAATGAAGTTATTCTCTGAAGTCTCCGAATCTCAAATTTATGCTGTTTTTTAGTTATACGGATATTCAAAATCCGTCGTTTGTCCCGTTCATTATAGTAGAAAACTATTAAGAAATAAATTCAAAGTTTTTACAAAAATCCGTCAAAAATTTCCACTATCAGTATCTATTATGCAAAGCATATATTCTCCATACAAAAAAAGAGCTCCCGGACACAAATGCCCGGAAGCTCTCATAATTCATAAAAATCAAAAAATCATCCAACCCGAAGTCTGAACTTCTGAATCTCCTTCTCACTGGAAACTCTCTCAATTTCAGCACCAAGGCTTCTCAATTTTTCTTCAAAATTCTCATATCCACGCTGAATATAAACAATGTCATCGACAACCGTAACACCCTCAGCAGCCAGTCCTGCAATAACAAGCGCTGCACCTGCACGAAGATCCGGAGCACTGACACGTGCACCTGTAAGCTTCTTCACGCCATCAATAATTGCGGAGTTCCCCTCCACCTTGATGTTCGCTCCCATTCTGGAAAGCTCATCTGCATACTTGAAACGGTTCTCAAAAATACTCTCAGTAACAATGCTTGTACCCTCAGCCAATGCCAGTGTAACTGCAATCTGTGGCTGCATATCTGTCGGATAACCAGGATAAGGCAGAGTCTTCACATGAGTACGATGAAGTTTATGCGGCGCACGAACACGAACCGCATCATCAAACTCCTCAACCTCACATCCAATCTCCTCAAGCTTGGCAGTTGTAGCTTCCAGATGCTTCGGAATAACATTCCGTACAGTAACATCTCCGCCGGTAGCTGCTGCTGCAAACATAAAAGTACCTGCTTCGATCTGATCCGGAATAATAGAATACTCTGTACGGTGAAGTTTTTCAACACCACGGATACGGATTACATCTGTACCGGCACCCTTAATATTGGCTCCCATACTGTTCAGGAAATTGGCCACATCAACAACATGCGGCTCCCTTGCAGCATTTTCAATAATGGTACGGCCAGCTGCCATAGAAGCTGCCATCATAATGTTAATTGTTGCACCAACAGAAACCACATCAAGGAAAATGTGGCTGCCATGAAGATTCTCAGCCTTGGCAACAATTGCGCCATGACGGATATCAACCTCCGCACCAAGAGCACGGAATCCCTTCAGATGCTGGTCAATCGGTCTGCTGCCGATATTACATCCACCTGGAAGCGGAACCTCCGCATGCTTGTACTTACCAAGTAACGCACCAAGAAGATAATAAGAAGCACGAATCTTCTTAATAAATTCGTAGTCAACACTGAGATTGCCGATGGTAGAACCGTTGATCTTTACAGTAGATTTATCGACACGCTCAACCTGAGCACCAATCTCTGCAATAGCCTCAAGCAGAACATTGATGTCCCTTACATCTGGCAGATTCTCGATTAATATAGTTTCATCAGTCATAATGGCTGCTGATAATATTGCAAGAGCAGCATTCTTCGCGCCTGCAATATCCACTTCTCCAACCAGAGGATTGCCGCCTTTAATCACATACTGTTCCATAACACACCTCTATTATTTTACTCCTCTATGAGCAAGAAACTTTCTCTGAATTTACGACGGAAACATACGTTCCGCAACACCGTTTTTTAGGTCAGTTGTATATTATAACACATATTTCGGATTTGTAAACTATTTCTCTCCCCGTTTCAGTGCATCCAGCACGATCTGAAGGCTTCCCTCCAGATCTTTATCTTCCTCGTCTACAACAATATCCGCATATTTCTCATACAATACAGTACGTTCCTCATAAAGACTCTCCAGTGTCTGGCCCTCTTTCAGAACAACTCCACGGTCTTTCAGATTGCCAAGACGTTTGGACAGCAGCTTCAGAGAAATCTTCAGATATACCACAACTCCTTCTGATTTCAGATGCTGCATTGCCTCATCACAATACACGACACTGCCACCTGTGGCAATGACCGTATTCTCAACCTGGATAGACGCATTCACACGATTCTCCACCGCCTTGAACCCGTCAATTCCATCCTGCTCAATAATCTCACTTAAAGTTCTCTTTTCTTCCTTCTGGATCAGCAGGTCTGAGTCAATAAACTGGTAACCAAGCACTTTCGCAAGTACAACACCGATGCTGCTTTTTCCCGCACCAGGCATCCCTATCAGTGTAATATTATTCATACTGTGTCCTTTCATTTTAACATAGCTGTAACAAAATCTCAACAATCGTTCCTGTGCCGTATTATTCTCAGCGTTTCTTCTTACCGTTTTTCTTCTTCACGCTGTAGCCAAAAGTTCCCACCTTCCGGCCACCAGCCAGATATTCCCCATGGGAATAAACCAGAAGTCCTGCATCATTGAGATGGAACTTGTTGTTTTTGTCCATATATGCTTCATCCGCATGGACCGCAAGTACATCTGCAAGAAACATATCATGCGATCCCAGTTCCTTCACCTCACGTACTCTGCACTCGATAGAAACCGGCGCTTCCCCGATCATCGGAGCAGAAACATACTGCGCTTTCTCTTTCGTAAGATTCAGTTTTTCGAATTTGTCAACATCCCGGCCGGAACGGACTCCGCAGAAATCCGTCGCAAAAGCCAGTTTTTCTGTTGTAAGGTTAATAACAAACTCTCCCGTTTTTTTCAGCATTCCATAAGAATAACGGGATGGTCGGACTGAAATATAAGCCATCGCCGGATTCGTACAGACCGTTCCTGTCCACGCAACGGTAATAATATTGTCGTTGCCCTCTCCGTCCGTGACACTGACCATCACTGCCGGCAGCGGATAGATCATATTTCCCGGTTTCCAAATCTGTTTTGCCATTGATCCGGCCTCCTTATGCGTAATCGCTGTTCATCAGCTGAGCAGCCTCCATCATCGCCGGAATCAGCTGTTTCTTTCTGGAAACCACACCTGGCAGACAGAACGCATCCCCGTCCGGTTTCTTCTCAAAAGCGATCTCTGCCATCTGCTGGCTGCCCTCACCATAAAACAGAAGCTCTGTGGATTCCTCCAGAATATTCGTCAGCATAAAGTAAACTCTCGTGATATCGTGGCGGCCGCACTCGCTGACCATAAACGGCATCAGCTTCTCCTTGATCTCTTTCAGCTCCTCGCTGTCCATGGAACTGATCTGACCCACACCAAAGGAAACATTTCCCTCGCCGATAAACTTCTTGTAATCCTGGTAAAAAATCTCCTCAGGAGATTTATCTTTCAGATTACTTCCTGCTGAGAACATCTCTCTGGCAAAATCTTCAATCTTGATTCCCGCGATCAGGGCAAGGGCACTGGCAGCGATCTTGTCCGTCTGTGTACAGGTCGGTGAACGGAACATCAGCGTATCTGAAATAATGGCCGCACAGAGAAGTCCCGCAATTTTTTCCGGAATCTCCAGACGCTGCTCTCCGTAAATCTCATAAAGGATTGTACCCGTACATCCCACAGGCTCATTACGGAACGCTACCGGTGTCATGGTCTGCAATGTTCCAAGCTTATGATGGTCAATAATCTCAAGAATCTCCGCCTTCTCAATATTATCAACAGCCTGATCCACCTCATTGTGATCTACAAGAACAACTTTTTTCTTGTGCATGTCCAGGAAATTACGCCTGGAAATCGTTCCGATACACTTTCCATGAGGATTGATAACCGGGAACGCTCTGTGGCGGTTTTTGACCATAACATCCTGGATATCATCTGTAAAATCCTCGGTATTAAACGTAACCATGTTATCCCGTTTCATAACATAGCTGACCGGAATACTCTGATTGATCAGACGGGCGATGTTAAAGGTATCATAAGGTGACCGGATGATCACGATATTTTTTTCGTGGGCCAGCTTCACAACCTTCTCGGAAACCACAATGTTCAGCCCTACAATAATACAGCTTACATTCTGGCTGATGGCCTGAAGATGATCCTCCTCACGGTCTCCCATGATGATCATATCATTCTCCTCAATAAATTCCTCCATCATCTTCGGATTGGCTGTTCCAACCAGAACACGTCCCTTGACAAAATATCCGTGGCCATTTCCTTCCACCACTTCTCCGCCAACCGTCTCCGCAATCCTCTGATACTGTGTCCGCGCATTGGAAAGCAGATAACTGTCTGTGGTATCCATATAAGTCTTGGCAATATCTCCGATGGTCACAAGACCTTCCAGGCATCCCTCCTTATCACGGATCGGAAGGGATACGATTCCGTTCTCCTGCATCAGATCCCAGGTATTTTTCAGTGACATGTTTTTGTCTGCCTGGGGACTGAGACGGATATCCATATCCTTGACCTGTGTTCCGATATTTCCCAGATAAGCCGGCGGCTGTACACCAAAACGGTTCAGCACATATCTGGTCTCCTCATTGATCTGACCAGCTCTCTTCGGAATATATCTCTTACTCTGTGTAGTCCTGTTTTTAATATCCGCATAAGCGATCGCCGAACAGATGGAATCCGTATCCGGATTCTTATGTCCGATTACAAATATTCTCTCCTGTTTCTTCATTCACATCCATCCTTTTTCATCCAAAAATATAACAATTAATCAAGTTTGATGTTCGCAAAAAGTGAACCAAGAGATGTGGTTGCCTCTTCTCCTGACTCCGGCAGTTCAAAAGTCTCTTCCTCAACTTCCTTCGCCATCAGATCCGATGCCTCTTTGATACTCAGGCTCAGCTTGCCATCCTTGATCGCAATTACTTTCACCTTAACCTTGTCTCCCACACTTATCGCCTCTGATGGCTTCTTAATTCTTTTTTCGCAGATCTGGGAAATATGAACCAGACCGGAAATTCCGTTTCCAAGATCAACAAACGCACCATAAGGCTGCAGGCTCTCAACCGTTCCCTCTGTCACGAAACCAACCTCAATATTGGAAATCTTGTTTCTGCGCTCCTTCTCTGCTTTCTCACGGAGAAGTTCCTTTGCAGAAAGTACCAGTCTCTTTTTCTCTTTATCTACATCAATTACCTGAACCTGAAGCGGCTTGTTCAGGTACTCTTCTGTATCCTCTACATAATTCAGCGCAAGTTTGGATGCCGGGATAAAACCTCGAACACCTTCCACATAAGCAATGGCTCCGCCGTTTACGATTCCCTTTACAACAACATCCAGTGCTTCCCCGGATTCCTGAAGCTCCTTCAGTTTATCCCATGCAAGTACATCTGCTGCCTCTGCTCTGGAAAGAAGAATATTTCCCTGTCCGTCATCTTTTCTAAGAACGGTTGCCTGGATCTCTTCTCCCGGCTGAACTGCCTCTTTAATATTAAATCCCGGCTCTCTGGAAAATTCCTCTGCCGGAATAAATCCCTCAGCATAATATTTAAGATCAAGAACAACTCCTGTCTCATCCACACTGACCACTGTCCCGGCGATGATATCACCTTCCTCAATTTTCTTAAAAGAAGCCTCCAGCTCCTGCTCAAAATCTTTCATAGACTCCGCCATTTCCTGACCTCCGTTCACGCTTCATCTTTTCATCATTTACTTCCGGCCTTTTTCTTATTCTTTCTGCCGGATTTTCATTTTAATCTTAATTATTATAGCATGGGCAAACCACCGACGCTATTATTTTTTTGAATGCAAAATAGTCTCTTTATACCAAAAAACCTCCGCACATTGGCAGAGGCTACATTTCCTGATATTTTTCCCCATAAAACGAGGAGTGCCCCGGTAGTGGCTTACCGGGGCGATTATTATGAAAAAAATTGTATGTGTAATGATACTGATACACACCATTACAGCGTCTTTCGTAGTGTTCTTTCGAACTGTTATTATAGTATCAGATAAATATGAACAAATTATGAACAGCCCGTGAACTTTTAGCGTATTTGCACAATTTCTTTTCTGTTTTTCCTCTTTTTTTATAAAAACGCCACATTTGCTTTATTGACAAGCGTTCTAAATATTGTACATTTTGTACATTTCCAGTAAACTTAAGAATAATAATCCCAATAAAAGTGCCATTCTGAACACCTTCCTCCTACTGACGGGAAAGCATACCCTTAATAAACTCGATCGCTTTCTCAAAAATATTCTTTACATCAGACTTTGTAACACCCATATCTTTCAGGGTACTGTATGCATCGCTTACATAACCTTTAATCTGATCATCACTGATGTCGATTCCTTTGAATTTGCTGATAATGTTCATGAGAGAATTCTTATCATCCTCAGAAAGTGTCACACCATAATGATCCGCTGCCTCATCAATTCCCTGTGAAATCTCATCATCAGAAATCTGATTGGAATCAAAAAGCCCTTTTACATAAACGATAATATCTCCAACTTTATCCGGGTCAGACGCAAGAGATTCGATCTCGTTATCCTTAAGAATCTCCTCTGCCTGGCTCATAACAGAGCTGGAATCAGACGCCATGACCATCATTGGTGAAGTACATGAGATAACGCCTGCAACAACCAGTGCTGTGATCCTGTTCATTTTTTTCATAATATTCATCCTCCAGAAGGGCACTGCCCTCTATCCATAATCTGTAACTGTTTCCAGTTCCATAATTTTCAGTTCCTTTTTGACGCCACTCAGTATAACACAATACCCCACCCTTCTGTAAACTGGAATTTTCCTGTTTTTCGCCCTGTCAGGTCTGACTTTATGTATAAGTTCAAAAATATATTCACAATATTTTCATATTTTCAACAAACTTTCCTAACATCTCCTTTATAGAATAAATATTGTAAATTTTTCATTACTTACTTATGTCTGACACCTCAGACATAACCTCCTTTCTATGACAAGTTATATATGTCCGGATTGGATATCTCTCCAATTATCCCGTCCGGAAACGCAAAAAGAACCCGGAACAGCTGCCCGGGTTCTTTTTGCGTAATGTTTTATTTATTATTTTTTTCTTCGTAGATACAGTTGGCAAGCATGGCGAACTGCTCCAGTGTCAGCGCTTCGCCTCGAATATTCAGTGGAAGCCCACACTTCTCAAATATCTTCTCAATCTCTTCTTTTCCAAGGGAAAAATCTCCGGAGTTTTTGATTCCGTTTACAAGAGTCTTTCTTCTCTGGTTAAATGACGCACGGATCAGTCTGAACATGAGGCGTTCATCGTGAACCTCAACCGGCGGTTTCTCATAACGTGTCAGCTTGATCACCGCACTTCCGACCTTGGGCCGTGGCATGAAACAGTTTGGTGGTACATTTGCAACGATCTCCGGCTTCGCGTAATACTGAACAGCCAGAGAAAGCGCACCGTAATCCTTGGTTCCAGGTCCCACCTGCATACGGTCTGCAACTTCTTTCTGCACCATAACCGTAATGGAATCCACAGGAACATTCTTCTCAAAAAGTCCCATGATGATCGGTGTCGTAATATAATACGGCAGGTTAGCGACTACCTTTACAGGCTTTCCGCCATTCTTTTCATCGGCGATCTTTTTGATATCTGTTTTCAGGATATCGTTGTTGATCACCGTTACATTATCCCATTCTTTCAGAGTATCCTTAAGAATCGGAATCAGAGAACTGTCGATCTCCACAGCAGCCACTTCTCTGGCTGCCTCCGCAAGATACTGTGTCATGGTTCCGATTCCGGGACCGATCTCCAGTATAAAATCATCCTTCGTTATTCCGGAAGAATCAATGATCTTTTCCAGAACATGTTCATCGATCAGAAAATTCTGACCAAACCTTTTCTGGAAAACAAAATGATACTTTTGAAGGACTTCAATGGTATATTTCGGGTTACCAAGATAAGGTCTGGCCATATTTTTTACCTCTGCTTTTTCTTATTTTCAGCTGAAATCCTTTTCAAAAAGTACCGTGTAGCCATCACGGTCCACACGCTTCTTAGAACGCTTGAACAATCCGCTCTGAGCTCTCTCCATAGCCTTATCCAGCATGGTCTTCACAGTACCGATGCACATCGGCTGATCCTCCTTCTGGTTGATCCCGATCAGATTATACAGAGCAAGCATGCCCATCTGGTCGATACGGAATCCATTCTCCATGGTATAGACCTTGGCGAAATTAACAAGTTCATCGTTTGTAAATACAGGAATGTTGATCATGGATGTAAACTTCTTCGCAAGCTTCGGATATCTTGCGATCAGCTTACGCATACCGATCTTTTCATCCTCCAGGATCACGATCATTCCCTTTGTGTTTCCGGTCATAGCTTCCTCAAGCTCATCTGCTGTTTCCTGGGAAAGCTGGTTTGCATCCTCGATAACAAGGAAACCGCCGGCAAGCTTGGATACGATCTCCGGAATATCCTTTCCGTTGAGATCATCCGCAAATATATAGGCAACCTTGGAAGCCTCGATATTCAGCTCTTTACAGATTGCCGGGATCAGACTTGAGATCAGTCTCGTCTTACCTGTTTCTCTGCCGCCCATAACGATCACATTTCCGGTCTGGGAGGTCTTGTCTGCTGCGCCCATCTGCACATCGCAGAGTACATCAAGCAGCTGTTCCTTCATTCCGGGAACTGTAACAAAATAGGTGAAAAGCTGTTTCTCTTCATCTGTGAGCTCTTTCTTTCTGGAAACGATCTTTGTAGGATCCTTTTCCGGATGGATCGTAGCGATAAATTTCTCAAGCTGCTCTTCCTCGCTGAGCTCCTCTTCCTCATCGTCCTCTTCCATGGCTTCATCAGAATCATCACCGATGAGACTGCTGATAAAGTCATCCTCATCCTCTTCCTGGAATTCAAAGGCGTCATCACTGTATTCTTCTTCCTCATCAAGAAGATTTTCCTCTTCCGCTGAAGCCACCGGTTCCTCATGATGAAGCTTCGTTGAAGGCTCTGCTGCCGCCTTCTGCACCTGCTCCTCAGATTCCAGTGAAGGAATCTCCGGAAGCACATCCTCTTCTTCCACCGGCTTCTGTACTCCTGACGGACCATTCAGAAACTCTGCTTCTGCAGCCTGAAGATCCTCCTCAGTAACCGGCTCCTCATCTTCATCAAATACGATATCCGGAAGTCTGGTATCGGAAGTCTCCGTTACCTCTTCCTCCTGCTGAGCGGAGATCTGCGCCATGATATCCTCGATATCTGCCGCATCCGGCTCCTCCGGAACAAATTCATCAGCCGCAATATCCAGATCCTCAATACCTTCCGGCTCTTCCGTTACGTCGGACTGCTGGACATCCGGAGATTTCTCTTCCTCCGGGATATCGATTCCCTGCTGTGTAGCTGCTGCCAGAATAGTATCCTCCAGGTTGAAGTCCTTATCTTTATCCTTCTCGGACCTGTCACCTACAGATGCCGCAATATCCTCGATATTTCCGAAAATTCCGGACGCGTCCGGGATCTCTGCGGAACTGCTTGCATTCTCCGGGTCCACATTGATCATGGACTTCGGGATCTTCAGCTCCGGCATACGGATCGTTGCGGAAAAATCAGGCTTGCCTTCCTCATTGAGCGGAACCCCTGCAGGCTTCTCCTCACTTTCCTCATTTCCTGCAGCCTTCTCCTTCATGATCTCTGCAACACTCTGGGACAAAGACATCTCTGTAGCTTTCTCAGCCTCAGCTTCTTCCGCTTCCTGATAAGTCTCTTCTTCCTCTTTATCCTGCTGTTCCTGAGCCTGCAGCTTCATACCTCCGGATGACAGGTTCTCAACACCGGATGCCAGCGGGATCTCATCCGCTTCCTGTCCGGAAAACTCTTCCTGCTCTTCAGAAGGCTCATCCGAAGCTTCCTCACTTCCTTCTGCTGCTTCGATCTCCTCAGAATCTGTAAACTCCTCTGACGGTTCTGCTGCCGCAGCAGTCTAAGCCTCCGGCGCTTCCGCCTGTTCCGTCACATCCTCAGAGCCTGTGGAAACCTCATCCGGCTCTTCATCCTGCGCAGCTTCTTTTTCCTCCATATCCTCTTCCGCAGATTTCTTATGTCCGCCAAAGATATCACGGAATCCCTTGGAAAGCTTCTCCTGGAATGTCTCCGCACTGTTCAGATCCCGCTCATCATCTACCTGGATAGTATCTGTGACCGGTTTTGCCTCCTCATATTCGCCGGATGCTTCCTTGCTCTCCCTGATCTCCTGCGCCTTTTCCGGCGGGATCAGCTTCGGGATAAAACGCTGTTCGTATTTCTCTTTCTCTTCGCCAGTGAGAACACCCATCCGCTGTTTCAGGTCAAGGGCCTTCATCACATAAGTTCCGTCATTGAACCAAAGGATCATCTCATTGCAGAGATCCAGGCACTTCTGCTTGTCTCCTGCCTTGTAATAGA
>OGQK01000421.1_pt1 | contig 27972 bp, 33 predicted proteins | sample 1553221 | NCBI WGS metagenome assembly OGQK01 (sample SAMEA2579996, study PRJEB22360) | human gut metagenome | biome: human gut; feature: human-associated habitat; material: faeces | place: Denmark | collected 2008/2010 | reverse complement strand
AGGTTCAAGATTGAAAACTTAATTTCAAAAAAAAATTAGGTGTATCTCTGTTAATGTGACCTCGGCGGTGTGGTGGTGGTTGCGTTCCCCTAATTACAACAACAATAACAATTTCTGCAATGTCAACAACAACGGCAACAACAACAATAACAACGCTTACTACTCGGCTGGCGTGCGGCCCGGATTTTGCGATTGCGAGGTCAAATGGAGTAACAGAAACCCGGCTTTTGGATTTCAGGTGAAAGACGACCTTCGCAAAAGGAGAGATACTTCCTTGGGTAGCCAATCCCTAAAACTGCCCTTTGATGCCCTTACACGGACGCTTCTTGCATGGTGGGGGATCGTGCCATATCCCATTTCATGTGCAAGGGCAAAGCAGATTAGACGGCACCCTACAATTTATCTGTACGAAAGGCGAATACTTATTTTTATGACAAGCCAAGAACGGCATGAAGCAAGATACCAGCGCCGCAAAGCAAAGCGGCAAGCGAGAAAACAGGCCCGGTGTAATGCCCTTGGGCCTATGGAAAAGATCTTTTCCTATCGCAAAATGTTCTTCTATGGGAAGAAGTGCTGTAACGGGGTACGGTGGAAACAGAGTGTTCAGAACTTTGAAGGACACCTGTTTTCAGGAACGGCCAACAGACGGCGGAAGGTTTTGGATCAAAACTGGAAGCCTATGAAATGTACCCACTTCACCTTATGTGAGCGGGGCAAAGTACGGCCCATAGATGCACCCCATATTACAGATCGACAAATCCACAAAGCCCTTTGTAATGAAGTTCTGACCCCTTTATATGGCCCCTGTATGATTCACGACAACGGAGCAAGCCAAAAGGGGAAGGGCCTTCACTGGCACTTCCGCCGCCTGAAGGAACAGCTTCATTGGCATTACCGGAGGTATGGCCGGGAAGGTGCGGTTTTGCTGTTGGATTTGAAAGGCTTTTTCCCGAATGCGCCCCATGCGCTTCTGTACCAACGGCACCAAGAACTAATTCTAAACCCCAATCTTCGGGCCTTGGCTGATACCGTAATACAGAATTCCCCATGCCCGACACCGGGCCGGGGATTGCCCTTGGGAGTGGAACCATCACAGCAAGAAATGGTTGCCTTACCCAGCGCAATAGATAATTGGATTAAATGTCAAGCCGGGGTTCACTGTTTCGGCCACTACATGGACGATTATTATTTAATCTTTCCTGATGTGGAAGCCCTGAAGAAACTTGGGCATGAGGTTGTTCGGCGGTTTGAAGCTCTCGGAATTCGAGTGAACAAACGGAAGTGTAAGATCATACCCCTGACAAAGCCCTTCCGGTTCTGTAAAGCAAGATTCACGCTGACGGAAACCGGGAAGATCAAAGTGAACGGGAACAGGGATGGTGTGAAACGGGCAAGGCGAAAGCTGAAGCTGTTCCACCGGGAATTTCTTGAAGGGAAGCGGTTATTATCAGAAGTTGAACAGTTTATGGAATGCCAAACCGCCTATTACCGGAACTTCAATGACCACGGAAGATTGTTGCGGTTAAGGCGGCTATATCATGCTATCTTTTTCGGAGGTGCAAAATGTATAGGATCATCAAAGACGGGGCCAACATTGGCTTGACCGAAAATCTGAACTACATTAAACAGGCCGAAAATGGTTGCTATGTCCTTTGCCCGGAGCATGATGCTTCGGGCATTGTTTTTGCCGGGACTGTGTACCATTTGCTTGGCCGGGATACTTTGGATGGGGCGGAAACCGTCAGTTTGGAAGAAACTGATGCGGGAACAGAAATCACCAAATCCAATGAAGCTGGCGGGATCGTGTTTGTGACAATGGCGGAAGCCGGGAACATTGATCCTGAAACAGCGGCGGAACACGCAGATTTGTTTGCTGAATGGGCTTACCCTGTGGCCTACAAAACCGGCCAAATCCGCCGTTATAAAGGAACCCTTTACAAGTGTGTTCAGAACCATACTTCCCAAGCTGATTGGACACCTGACACCGCTTCCAGCCTGTGGAGCAAAACCAGTGATCCCGCTGAAGAATGGCCTGAATGGTCGCAACCCGTAGGGGCGCATGATGCTTACCCAAAGGGGGCAAAAGTAAGCCACAATTCCAAGCATTGGATTTCTACGGCGGAAAACAATGTTTGGGAACCCGGTGTATATGGATGGGAGGAAGTAACCGATGCAGTATGAAAACTACCTTGCACGAAAAAGGGTAAGGTTTGAAGGTATTTGCGGCCATGTGAATATTCCCTATGGAACCGCCCTGACTGTTCAGGACGGTTTTATTATGTGGAAAGGTCAACAGGTTTGTGGGATCACCAGCCAAAACGCCTATGATTACTTCACCCAAAATGATGATGGCCGGGGAAAGGAACGGGGCGAATTGGTTTCTTCCATTCTTCTGTTGCTGGAACGGCGGGATAACAGGTATCAGAGCCGGTGGGATGAGGTTTGGGCGGATGCCCGTTGCCAACAGTACAAACGCCCGGATCACGATGATCATTGGATTTGGAACTTTGAGTTCTATAATGCCCCGGTGGAGGATTTGAAGCACATTTTCAATCTGATCAGAAAGGGGTGAACGGGGAATGACGGTTTACCAATGGTTGTGCTTGCTTGGCATTCCGGCTTTGATTGCGGCGGCTTTCAAATACCTGTATAGCCAAATCAAACACAATTCTGAAGATTCCAAAGCCCTGAAAGCGGGAATTCAGGCACTTTTGAGGGCGCAAATGATCAGTGATTTCAATAAATATTCCGAAAAGGGCTATGCCCCGATTTATGCACGGGATAATTTTGAAAACTGCTGGAAGCAATATCATTCATTGGGGGTGAATGGGGTAATGAATGATCTTCACATGAAGTTCTTGGAACTTCCTACTGATGCCCCGGAAGCATGAGCCGAGTAAAGAAAAAGCCGAAAAAAGAGTTTTCCAAACTGATCTTGATTTGTGTGGGGGCCGTTACTGTGTTGGTAACGGCCTTCACTTTTATCATGGTTTGGAGAACCAACGATCTTTCCCCATTGGCCTATCTGATCCCCGCTGTCTTTACTGAATTGGGGGTTGGAACCGGGTTTTACTATTCCAAAGCCAAGGCAGAAAACCGGATCAAATTGCGGAAGATGTACGGCCCGGAAATCTACAACGATACAAAGGAGATGTAAACCATGCTGGAAGCTATTATGAACAACCTGATCAATATTGGGTGGGCAATGCTGATCTTCTTGGCGGCGTACCTGTCCAATGTGGCCTTTTCCCTGTACTACAACATCAAAATTTTGCTTCAGCCTTTTGACCGGGAAAAAGCAATCAATTCCGCCCTGAAGGTTGCGGCCTTCGTGGTGGGGCTGACTTTGCTTTGTGTGAGCATTACCACCCTTCCCCTGTACGCCAATCAGGTTGGTTGGGCAATCCCAGAAGAATATGCTGATATGTTTGCTGATCTGGTCATTATTGGGGCGGTTCTGATTGTGTCCTGTAAGTACATTGTGGAAGCATTCACTAAATTCAAAGCTATTTTGGAGGTGACACCTAAAAATGAAATTGGTGCAAAGTATCCTGACGAAAAATGATTGCTATAAGAGCGGCAGGAAGATCACGGTGAAAGGGCTGATGCTCCATTCCGTGGGCTGTCCCCAGCCTAACGCTTCCGTATTCGTGAAGAATTGGAATCGTTCTGACCTTGAAGCCTGTGTGCATGGGTTTATTGACGGGAACACCGGCACCGTGTATCAAACCCTTCCTTGGAACCACCGGGGCTGGCACGCTGGCGGAGCCGCTAACAACACCCACATTGGGGTTGAAATGTGTGAACCGGCCTGTATCAAGTACACGAGTGGGGCAACCTTCACTTGTTCTGATACTGCTACCGCAAAAGCCGTGGCAAAGAGAACCTATGAAGCGGCGGTTGAACTGTTTGCTTCCCTGTGCAAGCAGTACGGCCTTGATCCTATGAAGGACGGGGTGATCATTTCCCACAAGGAAGGTTGCGCCCGTGGGGTTGCGTCCAATCATGGTGATCCTGAACACCTGTGGAACCAGCTTGGAACCGGCTATACCATGAACGGCTTCAGGAAGGCCGTACAAGCCGCCATGCAGGGCGGGGGTGTAACTACTACCCCCAGCACCGGAAACAGCGCCACGGGCGGCGCTGGTGGCGCTGTGACCCCTTATCTTGTGCGGGTGACTATTTCTGATCTGTATATCAGAAAAGGCCCCGGCACCAATTACGGGAAGAATGGCTTCATCAAGCCCGGTGTTTATACCATCGTGGCAGAAAGCACCGGCACCGGGGCCACCAAATGGGGCAAGCTGAAAAGCGGGGCCGGATGGATCAGCCTTGACTATGCAAAAAAGGCGTGATACCGTGTTATTAGTGTGTTACTATCGCCCCCGATTTACCCCACTTTCAACGGGCTGAAATGTTCAGTATTTGGGCGCTTCGGAGCGTTGCAGAGCATACTAATTCATGGTATAATAAAAACAGATTAGGCGGGAAGTCCCGGTTTTCCGGGGTTTCCCGCCTTTCTTGTTACTATCGTGTTAATAGTTCAGTGTTCAGCGGCCTATAATGTTCACCGCTTTGAACGGCCCCTATTGACATTTCAGCGGCTTTGAATTATACTGAACATAGAACGAGGGTGCCACCGGCAAACGGTTAGCCCCCTATGAGATGTTTGAAGTAATCGCCGATCTGTGAGAGGGTGCGGCGATTACTTCTTTTTATTGGCCTGCATGAACAGGGCAATAATGCCAACGATTAAAATACCTGTCTGGATCAGATCAGAATATGTAACCATTTGACAGCCCCCCTTTCTATAAAGATCAGGGGGCAAGAAGCGCCCCTGATCTGGTCAGGGGAACTAACCGCTTGCCGTTTATCGGTAGCACCATCAAAAGAATACCATAGGATTTGACAAAATTCAAGGGCTTACTGAATTAGTTCAACTGTGCTTTTCAGTTCGTCCAAAGTCTTATGATTATAGACCCGGTTTCCTGTGTCTTTGGACACATGACCCATGAGAAGGTCAATGCACTTCCGGTTTGCCCCGGCGCTGTCCAGTTGAGTTTCAAAGGTGTGGCGGCATTCGTGCGGGGTGTGGTTCATCTTCAGAGCCTTCATAATGTCCGCCCAAAATACCCGGTATTGAGTTTGGGAACAGGCCCTTCCATTGTAGCTAATTAAGCGGGGGCCACCTTCAGCAAGACGGGCTTCAACCAATGCCCTGATTTTGGAATGGATAGGAACCACCCGATCCTTCCCGGCTTTGGTTTTGGTTCCGCCTTTCATCGTCCCGGCCTGAAGGTTTATATCTTCCGGTTTCAGGTTCAGAAGTTCGCTAATCCGCCAACCGGAATAAAGCAGGATCAGAACCGTATCAACCCAAGGTTCCTTCTGATGTTCCCAAACCCTCTTGATTTCTTCTTTGCTGAAGGGAAGGCGGGTGGTGGGCGGGATGGGATCAGAGGTCAGCAAATCAGAGAAGCACCGGTTGATTATGTCCATTTCAAGAGCAAACCTGTCAAGATGGCCCCAAAGGTTCTTGATTGCCGCCTGTGTGCTGTACCCCTTCCCGCAACCGTCAATGGTTTCTTGCATTTGGTATGACTGGATTTGTTTATAGGGCTTTTCCCATAACGCTGAACAATGCTTGAACGCTGAACACAAAGATGAACGGTTGGATTCTCCCAGCTTCGGAGCCTTCTTTTCTTTCCAAAGTTCAAACAGTTCCTTCATGGTGATCTTGGCCCGGTCAACATCCCAAGGATCACGGTTATATTCAGCCAATAGCAAATTCCCGGCTTCACGGGTTTCTGTGTAACCCACAATATCATAGATGGGATGGCCCTTGTTATTCCAGCCAATCACTTTTTTCACAATGAATGGGCGGCGGCGATTGCCTGACAGCTTCGCCACAGTCCCATACCCATTGGGATTCCGCATTATATCACCTGTCCTTTCAGGAAAATGGGTATGGCAAAGCCAAACCCGATGTGATATAATGCCCAATGAGGATTGAAACATTAACTTCAAACGGGTTTTGTTTCGCCTGACCGCTTCCGGTGTGCCACCACCGGGGGCGGTCTTTTTTTTGCCTTCTGTTACGATCTGTTCTATCAAAAACCTTTATCCTATCTGGTATTTATCTAACAGAACAGATAGAACAGATGTTATATTACTTAAACTTAAAAAGTAAAAAAAATATATAAGATAAGTAACATTAAAAGAGAATGGGAAAAAGATGTGTTCTATCTGTTCTACACATTGAAAAGACTTGATATTTCAGGAGTTTTCACAGAACAGATGTGTGAAAGGATGTGTGCTACATAGTGACTGATAAGGAACTTTCCCAGCGGGCTAAAGAATATTTTGCCCAAATCCGAAAAACTGACCGACTGATCCAGCGGTTGACAGATACAGTGAATACCCTTCGATCCGGGTTGACCAGTCAAAGCTATGAACTGAAGCCTGACAAGGTTCAGACTTCCGGGCCAAAAGACACTTTAGGGGAAACCATTGCAAAAATCATGTCCCTTGAAGATGATATTAACACCCGGATTGATGAACTTGTGACCATGAAGAAGGAAGCCTTCAGCATGATCAGCAAAGTTCCTGACCTTGACCAGCAAAATGTTCTTGTAGGCCGGTATATCCAACTGAAAAAGTGGGAAGATTTAGCCGCTGAATTTGAGTACACCACCCAATGGCTTTTTGAAATTCACGGGAAGGCTTTACTTGCTTTTGCCAAGGAAAATGCCGATTTCTTGAAAGAACCGAGTAAAGTTTAGTTTCACCTGTTGAAAGTTTAGTGTTTTTTCGGCTATCATATAAAGTGAAAAAGCGTCCGAGGGGGAACCTTCGGCGCTTTTCTTTTGATTTCAAAGGGGGTGAATACCTTGACCAAGAAGCAAAAGCGGTTTGTTGAAGAATATCTGATTGACCTGAACGCAACGCAAGCGGCAATTCGGGCCGGGTATTCGCCTGATACCGCACAGCAGATGGGTTCTGAAAACCTGTCAAAACCTGTGATTAAAAATGCTATTGACAAGGCCATTGCAGAGCGGAGCCGCCGAACCGGTATCAATCAAGATCGGGTGATTCAGGAAATCGCAAAATTGGCGTTTCTGAACCCCATTGATGTAATTGATATGGATGAAGCCACCATCAAAGGTGAAGCCAACCGGGATGATACCGCCTGTATTGCTTCTGTCAAAGTGAAGGTGATTCCCGGTGAAGATGGGAATATCACTGAACGAGAGGTTAAGACCTACGACAAGTTGAAGGCCCTTGAATTGTTGGGCAAACATCTTGGAATGTTTACCGACAAACTGAAAATGGAAGGGAATGTTCCCGTGGTTATCATGGGGGATGATCAACTTGAAGATTAACCCCAAGGCCAAGGTGATCCGCCTTCCTGAAGTGGTGGGCAAAGGGTACAAGACCTTTTGGAACTTCAAAGGGCGCTACCGGGTTTGTAAGGGGAGCCGTGCAAGCAAGAAATCCAAAACCACGGCCCTGAACATCATCAAGCGGATGATGCAATACCCGGAAGCCAATACCCTTGTGGTTCGCAAAGTGTTCAGAACCTTGAAAGATAGCTGTTTCACAGAATTGAAGTGGGCAATCAACCGGCTTGGGGTTCAGGCTTATTGGGAAGTGAAGGAAAGCCCTCTTGAAATGACCTATACCCCCACCGGTCAGAAGATTTACTTCCGGGGCCTTGATGATCCCCTGAAGGTTACTTCCATCACGGTTGAAATTGGTTATTTGTGTTGGTGCTGGATTGAAGAAGCCTATGAAATCACCAATGAAGATGATTTCAATATGCTTGATGAAAGTATCCGTGGCGCTATCCCGGAAGAAACCGGCCTGTTCAAGCAAATCACCCTGACCTTCAACCCGTGGAATGAAAAGCACTGGATCAGGAAGCGGTTCTTTAGAGAGATTACCGGCAAGGATGCCCAAGGAAACCCCACATATCAATTCCATGATAGCTGGACTTCCCCGGATGGGCAGATTTACGCCACCACTACCAATTACCTGTGTAATGAATGGCTGGATGAAGCTGACCTGAAGGTTTTCCAGACCATGAAGGAAACCAACCCCCGGCGTTATAAAGTGGCCGGTTTAGGCGGTTGGGGCATTGTGGATGGCCTGATTTATGAGAACTGGCGGGAAGAACTGTTCAACCCGGCTGAAATCAGCGCCAAGGCCGGTGTGAAATCCGCCTTCGGCCTTGACTTTGGTTATACCAATGACCCAACGGCGCTTTTCTGTGGGCTTGTCAGCAAGGAAGAAAAGACCATTTGGGTTTTCGATGAACTGTATGAAAAAGCCCTGACCAACCGGGCCATTTGTGACCGGGTAACAGTGATGGGCTATGCCAAAGAGCGTATCAAGGCCGATTGTGCAGAACCCAAGAGCATTGACGAATTGCGGGAAGCTGGCCTTCGGCATATCAGAGCCGCCCGGAAGGGCAAGGACAGCGTGAACAATGGCATTCAGTACATTCAGGATTATATCATCATCATTCATCCCCGGTGTGTGAATTTCATCACTGAAATTTCAAACTATACTTGGGCTGAAGATAAGTTCGGGGCCAAGATCAACACCCCCATTGATGATTTCAACCACCTGATGGACGCTATGCGCTATGCGCTGGAAGATATGCTGGTTGGCTCCGCCTTCAGCTTCGACTAATAACAGGATAGTAACAAACCGCCACGGAAATTGATTGTTTCCGGGGTTTTGTCTTTATTGGGTAATAAAAGAGGTGTTTCCGATGAAGAAAATGATTCGAGTGGTTTCGGTGCTGGGAACACCGTACACGATTTATCAGGGGAACAGCGTTGATTTTCCTGATCTGGCTGATTGTGATGGGTATTGTGATGGGTATTGTGATACCACTATCAAGGCCATTGTGGTTTTAGATATGACCGAGATAGAAGGCAAACCCGGAGCCAAGGCAGACTTGACGCATTATCAGCGCAAAGTGATTCGTCATGAATTGCTTCATGCTGTTCTGTTTGAAAGTGGACTGTCCGCTAATTCTTGGGGAGAGAATGAAGAAATTGTTGATTGGTTTGCAATCCAATTCCCAAAACTGGAAGCACTGTTTCAACAGGCGGGATGTAATGACCTTTTGAAAGATGGTGATTGATTTTGTCTTTTTTCAATGATACTGAAACGGCCCGGATCAATCGCCTGATCCTGATGGGCGGCAATACCGGCATGACTGAACTTCAGTTTTTTGCCGCTGAAATTGATGAATGGAAGCGGAGCCGCAAGCGGAAAGAACAGATTATTGGGGATGCCTACTATGAAGGCTACCATGACATTCTGACCCGCAAGCGCACAATCATTGGCGAGGATGGCAAACTTCAGGAAGTTGACAACCTTCCCAACAATCGGCTGGTGGATAACCAGTTTGCTTTGATGGTGGATCAGAAAACCAACTATCTTGTGGGCAAGCCCTTTTCCCTGACCTGTAAAAACAAGACCTATTCCGAATTTCTGAACAAGGTTTTTGATAAGCGGTTCAAGCGGCTTCTGAAGTATGTGTGTGAAGATGTCCTGAAAGGCGGAATTGGCTGGTTGTACCCCTACTATGGGGATGATAGCAAACTTGCCTTCAAACACTTCCCGGCCCATGAAATTCTCCCCTTTTGGGCGGATGATGATCACACCATCCTTGATTGTGCTGTTCGCCTTTACCCACAAGAGGTTTGGAACGGTTTCAGCAAGGAAATTGTGGAGCGGGTGGAAATCTTCAAATCAGATGGCCTTTACCGCTATGTGTACGATGGAACCACCTTGACCCCGGATGAACAGTTGGGGGAGCATGAAAACTATTTCAGTGTTGACAATGGGGAAGAAACGGTTGAACTGAATTGGGAGCGGATTCCCCTGATCCCGTTTAAGTATAACAAGCAGGAAATTCCCTTGATCCGCAGGGTAAAAACCCTTCAGGACGGTATCAACACTATGGTTTCCGACTTTGAAAATAATATGCAAGAGGACGCACGGAACACCATTCTGATCCTGAACAATTATGATGGTGAAAACCTTGGGGAGTTCCGCCGCAACCTTGCGACCTTCGGAGCCGTGAAAGTTCGGGATGATGGCGGGGTGGAAACCCTGACCGTTGAAATTAACGCTGAAAACTTCAATTCCATTCTGAAGCTGTTCAAGGATAAACTGATTGAAAACGCCCGTGGCTACAATGCCAAGGATGACCGCATGGGCAACAACCCCAATCAGATGAACATTCAATCCATGTATTCTGATATTGACCTTGACGCAAACGGGATGGAAACCGAGTTTCAAGCGGCCTTTGATGATCTTCTGTGGTTTATCAATCAGGATTTCGCCAACACTGGCCAAGGCGATTTTGAGGAAGAAGAAATCACCATTGTTTTTAACCGGGATATGCCGGTGAATGAAAGTGAAGCCATTGAAAATTGTGGGAAGTCCGTTGGTATTCTGTCCAATGAAACCATTGTGGCCCAGCACCCGTGGACAACGGATGTGGAATTGGAGTTGGAGCGGATCAAGAAGGAAAAGGAAGAAGCAATGGAACAGGCGCAGGATTACAACGGCGCTTTTGGGAATGTTCAGAAAGAAGATCCTGATGGTGATGAAGGCGGGGACGAATAATCCCCGCCTTCCCTATATGCCGGGGCAATAATGGGGCGGGGCCGGGGTTCACCTCCTTACCCGGTCAAAGGTGCAATTCCTTTCCCCGGCACTTTCTATGGCGTGTTAGTCAAGCGGTTAAGACACCGGCCCTTCAAGCCGGGAACACGGGTTCGACCCCCGTACACGCTACCACTTGCCGGGTTGGTGGAATGGCAGACACAGCGGATTCAAAATCCGCCGCCTTTGGCGTATGGGTTCAAGTCCCATACCCGGCACCAATATTGGGGTGTAGCCAAGAGGTAAGGCAAGGGGTTTTGACCCCCTGAAGCGTTGGTTCGATTCCAACCACCCCCAGCCATTCAAGAAGGGAGCGTGACCCCGTGAAAAATGCTGACTATTGGCGGGGCCGGTTCGCCATTCTTGAAAATTCGGCCCACAAACAAGCGGATGAATACCTTCAGACACTTGAAGATATTTACCGGGAAACTGAACACACTGTTCAGCGGGATATTGAAAGCTGGTATCAGCGATTTGCAACCAATAACAATGTGACTTTGGCGGAAGCCCGGAAAATGCTGACCACTGGACAGCTTGAAGAATTCAAGTGGACGGCGGAACAGTATGTGAAAGCCGCACAGCAAGCCAACCTTTCCCCGGAATGGATTAAGAAGCTGGAAAACGCTTCAACCCGCTTCCATGTCAGCCGCCTTGAAGCAATCCAACTGCAAATTCAACAGCAAATGGAACTTCTGTTTGGAAATCAGGTGGATGGGATTGATGATCTTCTGAAGAAGCTGGTTTCCAACGGGTACACCCACGGGGCCTTTGAAATCCAAAAGGGCATTGGCCTTGGGTGGGATTTCACCGCCCTGAATCAAAAGAAACTTGAAACCTTACTTTCAAAACCTTGGACAACGGACGGGCGGACTTTTCGGGATCGCTGTTGGGTGAACAAGGCTGATTTGGTGGACACCGTAAACAAAGAACTGATTCAGGGAATGTTGCGGGGTGATCCACCGGCCAAGACTATTACCGCCATTCAAAAGAAGTTCGGAACAGCCCGTTATAAGGCAAGGCGGTTGGTGCATACAGAAACCACCTATTTCAACGCTGTTTCCAAAATCCAGATGTATAAAGATTTGGGTGTGGATCAGATTGAAATTGTGGAAACGCTGGATTCCCGCACCTGTGCGGTATGCCAACCCCTTGATGGAACGGTGATCCCGCTGGCCCAATATGAGCCGGGGGTGACTGTCCCACCCTTCCACCCGAATTGCCGGGGAACCACTTGCCCCCATTATGACGATATGGACGGCGAAAGAGCCGCCCGCACCGCTGATGGAAAGGTGTACTATGTCCCGGCCAACATGAAATATACCGATTGGAAGAAGGCTTTTGTGGATGGCGTGAAGGACGGTTGCCACCGTGGGCGCTATAATGAAGGCGAAAAGGGAATTGGAGCCGCTGAAGGCTGAAATGTTCCCTGAATACCTGACCGACAAGAAGGAACGGAAGAACACCCAAGCCCTGATTGATTATGTGAATGCGTGTGAAAACGCTGATCCTGATGTGGTTGCCCTTTATTCCAAAATGGGGGCTATGGAAAACATCAGGGCCAACGGTATTCCCATGAAGGTTTCCCACGGGAAAGGCTATGCGGTCAATTATCGCTATTACACCCGGAATGATCAGCTTGCGGAAGTTGAATTGATTATTCCCAAGCTGGCCGGGGATGATCTTACCGGCCAAGTGGTTACAACCTTACATGAGGAAATGCACCTGATGGATATGTTCAACCGGTCAGACCCGGCAAAGTATTCAGGTTGGTTCAGTTCCAGCCACGCCAAGTTAAGTTCCTTTTTCCAGAAAACCAACACCGATATTGCGGATGATATTGATTCCCTTTTTGAAGCCTTCGATAAGGAATGCAAGCGTATTACGGCGGAAATCAACGCTGAATTGAGAACCGCCACTTCTGCCTTGACGGATCAATACTATGCAAGATCCATTTCTTATTCTGACTACAAAAAAGCCTTCAATAAGCTGAAGCGTGAAGCAAGTGAACAAATTGATTACCAATGCCGAAACGCTATGGGCGGCGGTATCAGCTCCCTTGAAGATATTTACGATGCCCTTTCCGGTGGTTCGGCCCGTGATGCTGGCCTTGTGCGATATGGTCACGGTTCCAAATATTACCGGGATATTGGGAAACGAGCGGAAGAAACCCTTGCCAATTATGGCGCTTTGTCGGTTGTCCGTCCTGACCTGATAGAAATGCTTCGTAAGGATAAACCGGAGTTGGTAGAAGCCTTGGAAGAAGTTATTCAGGATATGTTAAAGAAAGCGGGTGGTTAATATGACACGGGAAGAAAAGCTGATGAAGGTTCATGCGCTGTTGGCTGAAGTTTCTGATGTTCTGGTTGACCGCTTCTTTGATGCGGACAGTGAAGAACTTCTTGATGAAAAAATTGAAGTTCTTACTGCTTTGAAGGATGGGAAACCGCCTGACCAAATCCCCAATTATTATTCTGTTCTTGAAAACTTCAGCCCGGATCAGCATTGGGACTGATCCACAATATTGTTGATTGAACCACCCCGGCCTTCGGGCCGGTGGTGGTTTTTTCATACCTATTCGCCGTTTCCCGGTTGTGGGCGGAAAACAGAGCCGGGGGAAATCGTGGTTCCTTACCCACGGTAAAAAAGGATTTTATGATGGAGGTATCACACTATGACGAAAGAAAAGCTGATGGAGTGGGGCTTGACCGAGGAACAGGCCAACAAGGTTATGGAAGGGTTGAATGGTTCCTTTGTAACCAAGAGCCGGTTCAATGAGGTGAACGAGGAAAACAAGACCCTGAAAGCCCAAGTTTCTGAACGGGATGGGCAGATTGAAACCCTGAAGAAATCCGCTGGTGATAACACGGAACTTCAGAACCAGATCACCGCCCTTCAGGAAGCGAACAAGCAGAAGGACAAGGATCACGCCAATGAAATCAAGGCCCTGAAGATCAGCAATGCCGTTGATGTGGCCCTGACCAATGCCAAGGCCAAAAACAACACCGCTGTAAAGGCGCTGTTGGCCGCATTCTTGGAGAAGGCGGAACTGGCCGATGATGGCACGGTGAAAGGGCTGGATGATGAAATTGGCAAGCTGACCAAGGGTGAGGACACGGCTTTTCTGTTCGACACCAGCGGCAAGGCCAAGTTTAAGGGAGCCAAAGCCGCTGAAAAGAGTGATCCCCACAATCAGCCCACCGGGGATGACCTTTCCAAAATGTCCTATGACGAACTGTGCAAGTACATGGAGGAAAACCCGGATGCGGTTTTGGAGTAACCCACACAATTTGACTACACAGAAAGGAAGTTTGAACGATGGCTAACAGCAAGTTTGATGCAAAGTCTTTCAACCCTGAAGCGTTTAAGTACATGGTTGGCCGTGTGCCTAACCTGACCCTGAACGCCCTGAAGAAGTCCCGTGCGCTGGCCGGGAACCCTGATATTCGGGCGGTGTTCACCAGCCAGAATGGCACCGGCTATGCCCGTCTTGCCATGCGTGGCCTTCTGGATGGGGATGCGGTGAACTATGACGGTGAAACCGACATTACCGCCACTTCCACCAAGACCTTTGAACAGGGCATGGTGGTTGTTGGCCGTGCCAAGGCATGGACTGAAAAGGACTTCAGCTATGACATTACGGGCGGCGTGGACTTCATGGGCAATGTGTCCGCACAGGTTGCGGAGTACAAGGACACCTTGGATCAGAAAACCCTTCTTTCCATCCTGAAGGGTGTTTTTGCCATGCCCACCACCGATGCCAAGAACAAGGAGTTTGTGGAGAAGCACAGCACCACGATTTATGCCCCTATGAGCGCCACCACCCTGAACAGCGCCGTGAACAAGGCTTGTGGAGCCAATAAGCAGAAGTTTTCTTTGGTGTTCATGCACAGTGATGTTGCCACCAACCTTGAAAACATGAAGCTGTTGGAGTTCATGAAGCAGACGGACGGGGACGGCATTCAGAAGGATTTGACCCTTGCCACTTGGAATGGCCGCACTGTGGTTGTGGACGATGATCTTCCCGCCGTGACCGGTTATGCCGATGCCGATGCGGAAACCCCCGGCGCTTTGAAGATTGTTGCTTCTGGCGAGGATGGAACCACCACCATCAATCTTGCCAAGGCAACCCCTTACTTTGGCACCTGTACCCTTGCCGCTAATATGTATGTGGTTCCCGCTACGCAGTACACCACCTTCATCATGGGCAACGGTGCTATCTCCTATGAAGATATTGGGGCCAAGGTTCCTTATGAAATGGCCCGTGACCCCAAGACCAACGGCGGTGTTGATACCCTGTATATGCGTCAGCGCAAGGTGTTCAGCCCCTATGGTATCAGCTATGAGAAGAAAAGTCAGACCAAGCTGTCCCCCACGGACACTGACTTGGAGAATGGGCAGAACTGGACGCTGGTTCACAGTGGGGAAAGCACCGCTTCCCAGCGCACCTATATCAACCACAAGGCCATTCCCATTGCCCGGATTCAGTCTTTGGGCTGATGGAATGGCGGTGATTCCCGTTGCGTGAACAGGTTATTGCAATGCTTACGGCCCTTGGCGTGACGGGGGCCGCTGAAGATCCCCTGTTGGATATTGTGATCAGCAATGTTCAATACAGGGTTCAAAACGAAACCAACCGGAAGGATATGCCTGAAGGGTTGGTGAGCGTGGCCGTCTATATGGCGGTTGGCGAATATCTGAACATGAAGAAGGTTTCCGGGCAGTTGGAAGGGTTTGACCTTGAAGCGGCAATCAAGCAAATTCAGGAAGGCGATACCAACACGGTTTTTGCCATTGGGGATGGGAATTTGACCCCTGAACAGCGGTTGAACAGTCTGATTGACTACCTGACCAATGGGCGGAGCCGTGAACTTTACCGATTCAGGAAGTTTGTATGGTAAACGCCCACAGAAAAGCCCTTGAACGGTTGTGGAAGGATCGGTGTTCTATTTTCGTAAAAGAGAAAGTCACCGATCCAACCACACACCTGACTGACTTTGAAGAAAAGCCGCTTCTTCAGGATCAGCCCTGTAAATTGTCCTTTGAAACCTTAACTTCAAGTTCCGGTGATCCCGTGGCCGCTGTTGCCCAAACCGTGAAGCTGTTCTTGTCCCCTGATGTGGAAATCCCCGCTGGCTGTAAAATCGTTGTGACACGGTTCAACAATCTTGAACGGAAGTTCACCTATTCTAAAAGCGGTGAAGCCGGGGTTTTCACCAACCATCAAGAAATCCAGTTAGAGCCGTGGAAGGGGTATGCCTGATGGCTAAATGGGGCAAATGCGATTTCAAGCAACTGGAACGGCTGAACAAGAACATGGAAAAGCTGATGGGGGCGGATTTGGACAGGTTTTGCCGCCAAGCCGCCCAAGAGTTGGCGGGGCGCTTGCTGAATAAAGTTGTGAAGCGGACACCTGTTGTATATGGCACCTTGCGGGATGCGTGGGCGGTGATGCCTGTGGGCCACAGGGGAACCCATTACACAGTTGTTGTGCTGAATAACCTTCAGTATGCTTCCTATGTTGAATACGGCCACCGGCAACAGCCGGGGCGGTTCATCCCCGGCTATTGGGAAAGTGACCGCTTTGTTTATGATCCTGATGCGGAAGGCGGGATGGTGCTGAAGAAAAATTGGGTAAAGGGGCGCTATATGCTGACCATTTCCACACAAGAACTGGAACAGCAAGCGCCTAAAATTCTGGAAAAGAAGTTGTATTTGTTCCTGAAGGGGTGTTTCGATGCTTAATGAGATTATCAAAGGAATTTCAATGGCACTGAACGCCGCCTTTGGGGATGGGTATGAAATCTATCAGAATGATGTGGAACAGGGTTTGAAAGAACCCTGTTTTTTGATTGCCGTTTTACAACCGGAAATCACGCCCATGCTTGGGCGGCGCTTTATCAAGCGGAACCCATTTGACATTCAGTATTTTCCGACCAACCCCCGCAATAATGCGGAAATGTTCACCGTTGCGGAAACGATGATGGAAGCCTTGGACTTCATCACGCTTCCCAGCGGTGATCTTCTTCATGGAACCAGCGTGAATTATGAGATTGTGGACAATGTACTTCACTTCTTTGTGAACTATAACTTACCCATGATCCGCCCCGCTGAAGAAACCTATATGGAAACCTTGGAAACCGAGGTTGGAACCATTGGAGGGGATTAAAAATGCCTACGACCAAAACCAGAAAGCCCAAGACAGCGGAAGCGGCCCCGCCTGTTTCCAATGTCCCGGTTTTCACCAAAAGAAATATCCTGACCTTCCAGCGATACGCCAAGCGGCGTGATCTTCTGTCCGTTTTGCTGGAAGATGGAAAGGAATACACGATGGAGCAGGTGGACAGCTTGCTTCAAAACTTTTTCAAGAAAGGCAAGGTGAATTGATATGGCCCTTGGCGGCGGCACTTTTTTGACGCAGAACAAGATTCTGCCCGGTGCATATATCAACTTCATTTCGGTTGCGAATGCAAGCGCCACCCTCTCTGATCGTGGTATTGCGACCATCCCCCTTGAAATGAATTGGGGGCCTGAAGGTGAGGTTATCACCGTTGAACTTGGGGAGTTCCAGAAGAATTCCCAAAAGATTTTCGGCTATGCGTACACGGCGGACGAACTGAAGCCCATGCGTGAGATTTTCAAACACGCCCAAACGGTTCACTTCTTCCGCCTGAATTCCAGTGGCGCAAAGGCCGCTTGCACTTATGCGACGGCCAAATACCCCGGCACCCGTGGGAATGACCTTCGCATTGTCATTGAGGAAAATGAAAACAGTCAGCCGGAAAGCAAACTGTATGATGTTTCCACTTTCCTTGGCACTGTCCAAGTGGATCAGCAGAAGGCCATTTCTAAAATGACTGACCTGAAGCCCAATGATTATGTGGACTTCAAAACAGAAGGAAGCCTTGCTGTGACTGCTTCCACCCCTCTGACCAGCGGCACCAATGGGGGCGTTGAGGATGCGGCTTATCAAACCTATCTGGATAAGATGGAAGCCTATACCTTCAACGCTATGGGTTGCCCCACCAACAAATCCACCATTGCTGAACTATTTTCTGCCTTCTGTAAGCGGATGCGGGATGATGTGGGCAAGAAGTTTCAGGTGGTATGCTTCCGCAAGCTGGCCGACTATGAAGGCACCGTGAGTGTGAAGAACACCATTGTTGGTGAAACCGATGATCCCGCCCTGATCCCGTGGGCAACCGGCGTAATTGCGGGAACTGCCGTGAATAAGTCCGCAACCAATATGGACTATGACGGGGAATATCAGATTGATACTGATTATACCCAAAGCGAATTGGAAGCCGGTATTCTGGAAGGTTCGTTCATGTTCCATCTGGTGGATGAAAAGGTTGTGGTTTTGGAGGATATTAATACCTTCATTTCCGTGACGGATGAAAAGTCCGGGGACTTTTCCAGCAATCAGACAATCCGGGTTCTGGATCAGATTGCCAATGATATTGCTGTTCTGTTCGGCAAGAAGTACCTTGGCAAAGTTCCCAATGACGCTTCCGGGCGGATCAGCCTGTGGAACGATATTGTGAAGCACCATCAGGAGCTTCAGAATATCCGGGCTATTGAGAACTTCTCCAGCGATAATGTGACGGTTGCCCAAGGCGATACCAAGAAGGCCGTTGTGGTGACGGACTATGTTACCCCGGTCAACGCTATGGCCCAGCTTTATATGACTGTCTATGTCCAGTAAGAAAGGGGTGTAAGAGTATATGGCAACTGTAATGCAAGCCAAGGACGCTGTTTCCGCTTCTTTGGCCGAATGCTTTGTAACCATTGGGGATAACCGTTATAACTTCATGCAGGCTATCAACCTTGAAGCCAATTTCGAGAAGAACAAGACGGAAATTCCCATTTTGGGCAAGACTGGCAAGGGTAACAAATCCACCGGTTGGAGTGGTACGGGTTCCGCAACCTTCCACTATAACACCAGCATTTTCCGCCAAATGATGAAGCAGTACAAGGACACCGGCAAGGATGTCTATTTTGACATTCAAGTGACCAATGAAGATCCCACTTCTTCTGTGGGCCGTCAAACCGTGATCCTGAAGGATTGCAACATTGATGGCGGCATTCTTACCAAGTTTGACGCTGATGCGGAATACTTGGATGAAGATATGGACTTCACTTTTGAGGATTTCGAGATGCCGGAAGCCTTTACCCTGCTTGCGGGAATGGAGTAACATTGCCAAAACCCGCCCCATTTTGATAATGTGGGCGGGTTTTTCTTTTTTCAATTTCAAAATAGGAGGATTTTAACAATGAGTTTGTCTGCTTTTTTGGCTGAAAATGCCCTGTCCGTTGAAAATGTGAAGTTTGTTGCTTCCAAGCGGTTTTTGTCTGATGAATTGGACGATAAGGGCAAGCGGAAGCCTATGGAATGGGAGATTAAGGCCATTACCGGCACCGAGGATGAAACCCTTCGGAAGTCCTGTGCCAAGCGGTTTCCCGTTCCCGGTAAGAAAAACCAGTATCAGAAGGAAACCGACTATGATATGTACCTTGGCAAGCTGGCTGTGGCCTGTACGGTATTTCCCAACCTGAATGACAAGGAGCTTCAGGACAGCTATAAAGTGATGGGCGCTGAAGCCCTTCTGAAAACCATGCTGACCCCCGGCGAGTATGCCGACTATCTGACCAAAGTTCAGGAGGTTTGCGGGTTTGAAACCACCCTTCAGGATGAGGTGGACGAGGCAAAAAACTAATTGAAGAAGGTGATGGTGAAGCAAATATCGCTTACTATTGCCTTCACGAACTGCATTTGACACCATCTGCTTTTCTGGACTTGCCCCGGAAAGAACGGGCCTTCATTATTGCGGCCATTGATATTCGGGTGGAGCGGGAAAAGAAGAAACAGAAAGAAATTGAACGGAAACAGCGCCGGGGCCGCAGAAAGTAACTGTTGGCCCCGGCCCTCTGCTATGGAAAGAAGGTGAACCCCTATTGGCAACCATTAGAACGGCAATCGCCCTATATGACGGTGTTACTGCCCCGCTGAAGTCTATGCACAAGGCTATGAACATTGTGCTGAACAGCTTTGAAGCCATGCAACGGGCTTCGGGTAATTCTGTGGACACTTCAGCCATTCGGGAAGCCCGTGAAGAACTGGCAAGAGCCGGGGCCGCCTTCGATTCCATTGAAGAAAATATTCGGAATGCTGGCAACCAGCAAGACCGCTTCAACAGGCGGATCAGGGACGGCACCACCGCCGCTGATGGCCTTTGGAGCAAGCTAAAAGGCATTGCGGCCACCGTGGGTGGGCTGGCGGCTGTAAAGAAAATTCTTGGGGTTTCTGACCAGCTTACCAGCACAAATGCCCGGTTGAATAACGCCATGATCAACTTTGATGATGGCGGTTCCCTTACTGACCTTGAAAAAAAGGTAATGGCTTCGGCGCAACGATCCAGAACTTCCTATATGGATGCCGCTTCTTCCATTGCAAAATTGGGCCTAAATGCCCGTGATGCGTTTGGAAGTATGGATGAAGTGATTGCCTTCCAAGAACTGATTAACAAACAGTTTATTATTGGCGGTGCGAGTGTTCAGGAACAGCAAGCCGCCATGATCCAGCTTACCCAAGCAATGGCTTCCGGTGTGCTTCGTGGTGAAGAACTAGACAGCGTATTTAAACAGGCCCCCGGAATTATTCAGAGTATAGCAGATTACTTGGATGTTTCCATTGGTGAAATCCGGGCTATGGCCGCAGAAGGTCAACTGACCGCCGATGTAGTGAAAAATGCCATGTTTGCGGCGGCGGATGATATTGAAACCAAGCTTTCAAATATGCCCAAAACTTGGGGGCAAATTTGGATCGGGATGAAGAACAAGGCCCTGTCTATCTTCAATCCTATTCTGAACAAGGTAAATCAAGTTGCTAATAGCGAAAAGTTCACCCAAGTAACGAATGGAGTTATCAACGGCCTTGCCGGGATCGCTTCTGTTGCAACGGTGGTGCTTGACCTTCTGATTGGCGGTGCCGCTTTGGTGGTGGATAATTGGTCATGGCTTGCCCCTATTGTTGGCGGTGTTGCAACGGCTTTTCTTGTTTTGAATGGAGCCATGCTTGCCTATAAAACAGTGACCGGCATTGTGAATGCGCTGGAAACTGTAAAGGCCGCAAGACTGGCTATGACTACCGTTGCAACCGGAGCACAGACCACCGCCACCTTTGCCCAAACAGCGGCCCAATACGGCCTGAATGCGGCTTTGATGGCTTGCCCCCTTACATGGATTATCATTCTGATTATCGCCCTTGTAGCCCTGTTCTATGCGGCTGTGGCGGCGGTCAATCATTTTGCAGGTACAAGCGTTTCCGCAACCGGCCTGATTTGTGGCGCATTTATGGCGGCGCTGGCCTTCATCGGGAATATCTTTGTGGCCCTGTGGAACTTGGTTGTAGATGTGTTCGTGATGATCTATAACCTTGTGGCTACGGTTGCAAACTTCATCGGGAATGTATTCAATGATCCGGTTGGGGCTGTGGCCCGTCTATTTTTCGACTTGGCGGACACGGTTCTTTCTGTCCTTCAGGCTTTGGCTTCGGCCATTGATACTATCTTCGGTTCTAACCTTGCCGGTTCCGTCCAAGGCTGGCGTGACAGCTTGGGCGGTTGGGTGGATTCCACCTTTGGCAAGGGTGAAGAAGTCATGGAAAAGCTGAATGCGGAAGATCTTCATTTGGGCCGCTTCGAGTATGGAGCCGCCTTTGATATGGGTTATGAGTTCGGCCAAGGCGTGGAAGATACCATTGGCGGCTTGTTCGACTTTTCCGCAATGGACAGCTTGGGGGCCGCTGATGGGCTGGATGCCTTCAACCTTGGGAACACCCTTGATGGTATCTATGGCAACACCGGGGACACGGCGGGGAACACCCTTGATGGTATCTATGGCAACACCGGGGACACGGCGGGGAACACCGCCGCCATGAGTGATGCCCTTGACATTGCGGAAGAAGATTTGGCCTATATGCGGGATATTGCCGAGCGGGAAGCAATCAACCGGTTTACCACCGCTGAAATCAAGGTTGAACAGCACAATGAAAACCACATTTCCAAAGATACCGACCTTGACGGGATTATGGATACGTGGGCTAATGATTTTGCTGAAAAGCTGGATGTGTCTGAAGAAGGGGTGCATGAGTAATGGCATACAAAATGTACTTGGATGGTGTGCTTATGCCCATCACCCCTTCCAAGGTCAAAGTGAAAATCAATAACCAGAATGAAACCTTGACACTGATCAGCGGTGAAGAAATCAATATCCTGAAGGCGGCGGGGCTGACTGATGTAAGTTTTGACTTGCTTCTTCCCCAAGTCCCCTATCCCTTCACAAATGGCGGGGCGCAACCCGCAGATTATTACCTTTCTCTTTTTGAACGGCTGAAAACGGCAAAAGAACCTTTTCAATGGATTTTGAACCGTGAAAAGCCCAATGGGAGCCGGTTGTTTTATACCAATTTGACTGTGGGAATGGAAGATTACCAGATCACAGACGATGCGGAAGAAGGCTTTGATATTACAGTGACCGTGAGCCTGAAGCAATACAGGCACTATGGTACTAAAACTGTGACCATCCAACCTGCCTCAACCCCCGCAACAAAGCCCACCGCCACGGTGGAACCGCCCAAACGGGAAACCAGTCAGGCCCCCAAGCAATCCACCTATACGGTAAAATCCGGGGATTGCCTTTGGAATATCGCCAAGAAATATTTGGGGGATGGTTCCCGATACAATGAGATTTACAACCTGAACAAAGATAAAATCAAAAACCCGAACCTGATTTATGCCGGTCAGGTTCTTACTTTGCCTTCCTGAAAGGGGTGATCCGCTTGTCTATTGAACTTCTGATTCAGAATGGTTCCACAATTTATTATCCGGTTGTTGAAGAAGGGGTTTCTTTGACATGGGAGCGGAAAGGCACCCCCGGCAAGCTGGAATTCACAGTAATCAAAGACGGGGTTTTGAACTTTCAGGAAGGCAACCCGGTAAAGCTGACGGTGAACGGCACCACCATGTTCTATGGCTTTGTGTTCACCAAGAGCCGTAAGGCAAACAGTGTGACCATTGATGTTGTGGCCTATGATCAGTTGCGATACCTGAAGAACAAGGACACCATCACGGAAGAAGGGCTGAAGGCTTCTGACCTTCTGAAGCGGCTGGCGGCAGATTTCCGCCTGAACCTTGGGAGCGTGGAAGATACAGGGTACACCCTTGAAACCATTGTGGAGGAAGATAGCACCCTGTTTGACATGATCCAAAATGCCCTTGATGAAACCCTGATGAATACCGGCCAACTGTTCTGCCTTTATGATGATGCCGGGAAATTGACTTTGAAAAATATCAATTCCATGAAGCTGAATTTGCTGATTGATGAAGAAACCGGGGAAACCTTTGACTATTCATCCAGCATTGATGAACAGACCTACAATAAAATCAAACTGACCTATGACAATGAGCAGACTGGCAAGCGGGAACTGTATATTGCACAGGACGGGGAGAAGATGAACCAGTGGGGTGTTTTGCAGTATTTTGAAGCCTTGCAAAACGCCACCGGAGCCGCCGCCAAAGCCAATGCCCTTCTGAAGCTGTACGACCAGAAAACCCGGAAGCTGACGGTGAAGAACGCTTTTGGAGATGTGCGGGTTCGGGCCGGTTGCGCCGTGGTGGTTGCCTTGAATTTGGGGGATATTATCACCAACAATTATTTGATGGTTGAAAAAGTCACCCACAATTTCAAGGGGGATGAACACTTCATGGATTTAACCTTGATTGGGGGTGAATTCATTGCCTAAACCGACAAATGCGGTGGAACTGGTAAAGAAGGCCGCTGTGGAAGCTGTGGACGCAAGCAAGCCGGTTCACATTCTGTTTGGAACCGTGATTTCCGCTTCCCCGCTGAAAATTCAGGTTGACCAAAAGGCCATTTACACAGAAAAAATGCTGGTGTTGGCCCGGAATGTCACGGATTATGAAGTGGATATGACGGTAAGCCACCAGACTGTTACAATTAGCCACGGCCACCCGGTTACAGATACTTATACCGGGGGCGGCACCGCTGAAGATGTTGACCACAACCACCCCATCAAAGGGCGGAAGAAGTTCAAAGTCCACAACGCCCTTGTGGTTGGGGATCAGGTGGTTATGGCCCGAATTCAAAAGGGCAAGAAATTCTTGGTGCTGGATCGGATTGCGCCGAACCCGGCCCTGAAGGGGGAATGGGCATGATTCCACAGGTTCAAGACGATCTGAAACAGGATTTTACCTTTACCACCCTTCCAAGCCGCACATTCAAAATGCGTCATGATACCAAAACCATAACCGGCACCATTGATGAAGTAAGGGCTGTGGAACAGGCGGTTTTCCTGATCTTGAATGTGGAACGGTATGAATGGCTGATTTATTCTTGGAACTATGGTTTTGAGAAGAAAAGCCTGATTGGTAAGCCGGTTGCTTTTTGCATTCCAGAAATTGAACGGCGGGTGAAGGAAGCATTGCTTCAGGATGATAGGATCACCGCCGTTGAAAATTTTCAGTTTGAAGTGAACAAGAAAAAGGTGCTGACCACTTTCACGGTGATCAGCATTTTTGGCCCCATTTTTACGGAAATGGAGGTGGAAACCTGATGTATGAAAATATCACCTATGCGCTGTTGTTGAACCGGATGCTGGAAAAGGCCCTGTCCATCAACAACAATCTTGATACCCGTGAAGGTTCTCTGGTGTGGCTTGGCAACGCCCCCGCCGCCGTGGAACTTCAAAACCTGTATATCCAGCTTGATACCGTCCTGAATGAAACCTTTGCGGACACAGCAAGCCGGGATTACCTGATTTTGAGAGCGGCGGAACGGGGCCTTTCCCCTTATGCGGCCACCCCCGCTGTGCTGGAACTGTCTATTACCCCGGTCAGCCTGACACTTCCCCCGGACACCCGTTTTTCTATTGGTGATCTGAACTATTATGTGTCCGCTGAAAAAGGGAATGGAAAGTATGAAATCACCTGTGAAACGGCGGGGGAGAAGTTGGAAATGACTATGGGGCCACGGTTATTCCCATTGAGTATGTGGAAGGGCTTGAAACCTGTACCATTACCGCTTTGCTGATTCCCGGTGAGGATGAAGAAGATACTGAAGTTTTCCGTCAACGGTATTTTGACAGTCTGAACGCACAAGCATTCGGCGGCAACCAGATTGACTATATCGAAAAGGTGAACGCCATTCCCGGTGTGGGCGGGGTGAAGGTTTACCGGGCTTGGAACAGCGATATTCGCCCCGCTGAACTGGTTCCCCCTGAAGGAACAAGCGAATGGATCAGCGGCCTTTCCGGTGTGCCTGAAGCCGTAAAATCTTGGCTTGATGCCGTGTATGCCGCCGCAAACAATAACAAGCTGACAGTGGGCGGAACGGTCAAGCTGGTGGTGATTGACAGCACCTTTGCGGAGCCTTCAGAACCTTTGGTGGAACTGGTGCAGACCACCATTGACCCCTTGCAGAACGCCGGGGAAGGCGTGGGTATTGCGCCCATCGGCCATGTGGTGAAGGTGTACGGGGTGGAGAATGAAACCGTGAACCTGTCCTTCACGCTGACCTATCAGCAGGAATGGAGTTGGGAAGATGTAAAAACCTATGTGGAAACTACCATCAAGGCATATTTCACGGAACTGGCCCAAACATGGGCGGATCAGGAACAACCCCTTATGGTTCGTGTCAGTCAGATTGAAAGCCGCCTGTTGGCGGTTAGCGGGATTCTGGATATTGCTGATACGAAAATCAACGGAACAGCGGCCAACTATGAACTGGCCCTTGATCATATCCCGGTTCTTGGTACTATTACCCCGGCAACTGGTAAGCAGAGCGCATAAAGGAAGGTGATTGAATGGATCGCAAGCTAATCAATTACCTTCCTTATGTTGTCCGGGATTATGCGGAATTTCAAGGGATTACCGGAGCCGAGCAACCGGAGTTTGAAAACGCATGGGCGGCGGTGGATGATCTTCTGAATAATCAGTTTATCAAAACCGCTGGAAATCTTGGGTTGTCCAGATGGGAAAAAATCTTGGGTATCAGCCCAAAAGGAACAGATACCTTGGATGATCGCCGCTTCCGGGTGCTTACCCGCTTGAATGAAGAACTGCCCTATACCTTGCCACAGTTGCGGGTGATCTTGGAAAGCCTTTGCGGAGCCGGTAACTATTCGGCTGATGTGGCAGATTACACCCTTTTGGTAAAGGTGGGTGTGGCCGCAAAGAAAAATTTCCAAGATGTTCAAACCTTGCTGAAAAGAGTTGCCCCAGTCAACTTGGTTTTGGTAGTTCAACAGTTGTTCAATATTCACCAAGTATTGGGCGGGTTTACCCATGCCCAACTTGCTTGGTACACCCATTCTGAAGTAAGAACAGAAGAACTTCAAACCCATGAATGTACCCCACACACAAAACACTTCGGCCCTTCACCCATGCCCAGCTTGGAGGGCTGGAAAACAAATCTATCAGAAAGGAAATGACAGATGGCACAGTTCACACCTAATTATGATCTGGTGAAACCAGCCCAAGAAGATTTCTACAATGTGGACGATCAGAACCGCAATATGGATAAAATTGATACGGCCCTAAAAGCCCATGATGATTCCTTGGCCGGAAAAGCGGATCTTGGGGAAGATGGTAAGGTGAAGCCTGAACAGCTTCCCGATTCCAGTTCTGACCCCACAGAAGCGATTGAAGAAGCCATTAACACCCACAATGAAAGCCCTTCCGCCCATGCTGATATTCGGGAAACTGTGAAAGAAGCCCTTTCCGCCGCACAGACCGCACAGGAAACGGCGGATTCGGCCTTGGAAGCTGTGTCAGGGTTGATTTATACCATTGATGTTGTTCCGTCGCAGAAGGGCACCCTAACCTATAATGGCGGGAAACAAAGCCCGTCTTGGAACAGCTACAACCCGGAAACCTTGACCCTTGGCGGAACCACAACCGCCACCAATGCGGGAACTTATACCGCCACCTTCACCCCCAAAGGAAAGTATAAGTGGACAGATGGAACGCAGACCCCCAAACAGGTAACTTGGACAATCAACAGGGCCACGGTTTCTGTCCCTTCTCAAAGCGGAAGCCTTACTTATACCGGTTCCACTCAAAGCCCGACTTGGGCCGGTTATGACAGTTCTAAAATGACCATCGGCGGCACTACCAGCGGCACCAACGCTGGAAGCTATAACGCCACTTTCACCCCCGGTTCTAATTACCAATGGACGGATGGGGGAAGTGCGGAAAAAGCCGTTGCTTGGACGATTGGAAAGGCCACAGGAAGCCTTTCTTTGAACAAATCTTCCATTTCCCTGAATGTTTCTAAAATGTCTGACACAATCACCGTGACCCGCCCCGGCACCGGCGTAATCAGCGCCGTGTCCAGCGCCCCCAGCGTGGCTTCTGTGAGCGTTTCCGGGAATGTGGTAACTGTTACCGGCAAGGCAAAAGGAAACGCCACAATTACCGTCAGCGTGGCCGCAGATACCAACTATACTGCCCCGGCTGATAAAACCTGTTCCGTTAATGTCACGCTTCCCACGAATACCCTGAATGATAACGATTGGGCCACCATTAAACGAGTCAGTGATTCCGGTAAGGGTTCCAGCTATTGGGCGGTTGGTGATATGAAGTCCATTCAGATCAACGGCAAGGTTGGGAACTTCACTTTCTCCAATCTGACCATCAACACCTTCATTTTGGGCTTCAACCACAACAGCGGCAAGGAAGGGAATAACAAAATTCACTTCCAGATTGGCAAAATCGGCACCACAGCGGTTGCCCTTTGCGATAGCCAATATAACAGTAATCAAAACAACAATGGCTATTTCAATATGAATCCTAATAATAGCAATAGTGGTGGTTGGAAAGAAAGCTATATGCGGAAAACGCTGTTGGGCAACACCGGCACACCCACAAGCCCCCCTTCCAATTCGCTGTTGGCGGCTTTGCCTTCCGCCTTGCGGAATGTGATGAAGCCTGTAACCAAGTACACGGATAATGTGGGCAACAATACCGGCAATACCCAAAGCAATGTGACCAGCACCACCGATTACTTGTTTTTACTGGCTGAATATGAAGTGTTCGGTTCCAGAAGCTATGCAAATAGCTATGAACAAAATTATCAGGTGCAATATGATTATTACAAAGCTGGTAACAGCAAAGTAGCCAATAATCACACCAGCACCGCCTCGGCGGTGTGGTGGTGGTTGCGTTCCCCTCGTTACGGCTACGATAGCTATTTCTGCGGTGTCAACTA
>OGQK01000415.1_pt1 | contig 28307 bp, 19 predicted proteins | sample 1553221 | NCBI WGS metagenome assembly OGQK01 (sample SAMEA2579996, study PRJEB22360) | human gut metagenome | biome: human gut; feature: human-associated habitat; material: faeces | place: Denmark | collected 2008/2010 | reverse complement strand
AACATAGGGTGAAAATATTATTTTTTATAAATGTCCGGAATCTCGGGACGCCCGACGCCTACGGTCACGTTGACGCGCCAATCCACGTTGTTCGTGTACAGGTGACGGAAATCGAACGGCTGTTGCGCCCATACGCGGAAGATATTGCCTTCCTGCCAGGTATTTCCGGCCGAGGTGTAGTCGCACATCCGCAGGATGTGTTTGTTGCCCGCTTCGTCCTTGCACGGTACGTCGAACGTCATCCAGATCGCCGGCGTTTCCGGGTTTTCGACCAACTGAACGTCGATGTAGTTGTCCGTGTCGCGCATGAATTCGTAGCGGTACATCGGCGGTTCGGTCACGCCGTCGCGACGCGGAATCAGCCGCGAGTCGAACGCCAGGACGATCGGCCCGCGGACAATGGCGGCGTCGCCTACGCCCGACGGCGCATCGACCACGCGCGCGCGCATGTCCAGTTCGACCTCGATCTTATCGTTGTCGTTCCAAGTGCGTTCGATCGAAGCGTACGTGCCCGGCAGGATGTAACCGTCGTAAGGTTCTCCGTTGATCTTGATGGCAGTGCGCTTGCTCCACTGCGGGATGCGCAGTTCGAGCGCGAAGGCTTCGCTTTGGGGCAAATTCACGGTCGCCGCCACGTTCCCCTGTACCGGGTATTCGCTTTCCATATTGATTTTCAGCGGTTGTCCGGAAGGCGTCTTGACGGTGCTGTTCATTTTGCCGTACAGGTTGATTGCGGCGCCGTCGGCGGTGGTCATCACGGCCCAGGAGGGAGTGATCATCAGTCCGCGCGGACCGTTGGCTACGCAGCAGCTCATCACCACGTCCGGGAACTGCTGGTGGCTGTGTACCCGTTCGCCCATCAGGCCGGCGTAATACGACCACCATTCTCCTTTCGGCGACATCGAGGCGAGCAGGGCGTTGTAAAGGCTGGTTTCCAGTTCGTCCGCATAGCGGCTGTCGCCGGTCAGGCGCAACATTTGATACAGGAACTTCATCCAGGTTGCCGTCACGCAGGTCTCCATCCCCTGATACATCGGTTCGGTTTGGCGCATCTTGCCATGGCACCAGATTTCGGCCATCGAACCCGATCCGACGATCATGATTTCGTCGCGGATGATCGTGTTGATCAACTTGTGGCAGGCCTCGAAATAGAGCGGATCGCCCGTAATGCGGTACATTTCGCACAGCCCTTCGAAACACGACATCATTTCGTAGGCTTTCGGCGCGCCGCTCATTTTCCATAACGGAGTGCCCGACACGGCTTCCTGAACCAGCCGTAGTCCGGTCGGCGTCAGCTTGTTCGGCGTGTCCCACGACTTGATGATATATTCGGCGAAATCGAGGTAGCGTTTATCCCCGGTTTTCTGGTACAGCAGCGCGATCGGTTCCAATACCGAGCAGGAGGCCAGCCCTTTCCAGCCGATCCATCCGGTCGCGGCGATGTTGACCCCGCTTCCCGGACCGGTTTCTGAGATCAGGTTGTCGGCCACTTTACAGGCGGCGTCGAGCACGCTTTTGTCCTGCGTCTGGTCGTAATAGGCCAGCAGGCCGAGCATGACGTATTTACGGCCCCAAATATCCCATTCGCCGAGGTGGTTCTCGTCGAGATAGGTACCGATGTATCCGTTTTTGTCCTGCGTGGCGATCAGTTCCTGCACGGCTTTATCTACCACGGCGCGGTTCTCGGCGGTCGGCGCATAACCGTAGCCCTGCATGGCCGCCGTGTACCATTTACCCCAGAATTCGGAGCGGAAGCCCCAATTTCCGTCCGGTTTGTCGCGGAACGGCTGTACGACCCGTTCGATGTCTTGGGCCATCAACCGGTTGTCGATGCACAGGTCGAGTTTTTCGCCCAGGTAGCCGCCGAAATGGGTGGCTCCGTAAGCGGCCGGTTCGAGCACGTTGCGTACTTTGATCGTGGAGGCCGGCGCGGAAGTTTTTTTCTCTTTCCCGTAAGCTTGGGGGGCGAGCAGCGCTGCGGCTGCGGCGAGAAGTAAAAGTTTTTTCATAAGGTTGATTCGGTTCTTCGTTTATTGTACAAAGATAAAAAATTGTACGGAGTTATTCCAGATAAGACAAAATGTTTCCGCTGATCTGCTGTAACGAGATTTCGCACAGCTTCGTGTTGTATTGCGCCGAGAGAATGCGTTCCTCGGCGTCCAGCAGGCTTTTCTGGGCTTCCCGCATCTCGATGCCCGACAGGTCGCCGAGCAGGTAGCGCTCCATTGCGATTTCGTGGTTCTCGGTCGCTGCGACGAGGTTCTCCTCTTCGAGTTTCAGCAGTTCGAGGTTGTTGCGGTAAGCCTGCCAGAAGTCGGCCAGGTCGGCCCGCAGCGACAGTTCGAGCTGTTGCCGGGTGAGCTCGGCGTTTTCGATCTGGATGCGGGCGTTGCGTTGTTCGCGCCGTCGGTTGCCGTCGAACAGCGTGATGCCGAGCGTCGCGCCGACGTCCGGGCCCCAGGTTTGCCGCTGCCGGTTGGCGTTGTTGCCGTAGCGGTTCAGTTGGTAACCGTATCCTGCGTTCAGTTTGACGTAAGGATAGTTTCGCGCTTGGAGCGTTTTCAGATCCAGTCCGGCGAGCGCCGTATTGCGGTCGGCTTTGAGCAGCGAGGCGTTCGTTTGCAGCATCCGCTTGAGCAATTCACCTTCTTCGAGCCGGCTGTTGACCCGGATCAGCGAGTCGCAGATTTGCAGCGGAGCGTTGACGTCCGGGCCCGCCATCAGTTCGTTCAGCCGGATCAGCGACGCCTGCACCAGTTCCTGCTGGTTGATATACTGCGAACTGTCGGCATTGAAATCCACGCGCGCTTGTTGCAGGTCGAGCCGCGAAAAGTTACCGATCCGGTAGCGGGCTTCGACGATCCGCAGCCGCTCTTTCGACAGCGAGACGGCGTAAAGAAAATTTTTCAGCCGGATTTTCTGCTGTACGTAATTGTAATATTCGGCGGTCAGTCCCGCTACGAAATCCTCGATAGCGATCCGCGCATTGACTTCGCCGAGACCGCGCAGTTCCTCCAATCGCTTGTAATTGGTTTGCACCCGGAATCCGTCGAAAAGCGTCCAGCCGAGGTCGAGTCCCGCGTTTACCGTTTGGTCGTAAACTCCGGAAACGCTGCCGCGTTCTCCTTCGACGCTTTCGGTGCGGTTTTCGCTCAGGGCGCCCGAATAACCGGCCGCCAGGTCGAGCGACGGCAGGCGGCCGGCATTGGCCGCCGTCACGTTGTTCGCGGCGATCTGTTGTTCGTTTTTCGAAATGCGGATCGCGTAGTTCTTCTCGAGTCCCTCCTGCAGGCAGGTTTGCAGCGTGTAGGTCTGCTGTGCCGACAACATTCCGCACAGACATCCCGCTGCGATCGACAAAACGTATTTTCTCATGCTTGCTTTTTTAATCGGTTCGTGGAGACATAGGTGTATATGGCCGGGACGATGTACAGCGTCATGATCGTCGAAACCAGCATGCCGCCCACCACGGCGATCCCCATTGTGATCCGTCCGTTGGCTCCCTCGCCGGTGGCGAAGGCGAGCGGCAGCAGCCCGAGAATGGTAGAGGCGCTGGTCATCAGGATCGGGCGCAGGCGTTGCAGCGCCGCTTCTTCGATGGCCTGCATCTTGGCGACGCCCGTTCCCTGTTTCTGGTTGGCGAATTCGACGATCAGGATACCGTTCTTGGCGACCAGGCCGATCAGCATGATGATCCCGATCTGGCTGAAAATATTCATCGTCTGCCCGGTCGCGAACATAAATATCAGCGCTCCGGCGACAGCCAGCGGTACGGTCAGCATGATGACGAACGGGTCTTTGAAACTTTCGAACTGGGCGGCGAGGATCAGGTAGATCAGTACGATGGCCAGCACGAAGGCGAACATCAGGCTCGACGAACTTTCGCGGAACTCTTTCGAGTCGCCGGCCAGCGCGGTGCGGAACGTGTCGTCTAGTACCTCTTTCGCGATTTTGTCCATCTCGTCGAGTCCCTGACCGATCGTTTTGCCTTCGGCCAGGCCTGCGGAGATCGTGGCCGAAACGAAACGGTTGTAGCGGTAGAGCTGCGGCGGCGCGATGCCTTCGGCCAGGCTCACCAGGTTGTCCAACTGGATCATCTCGCCTTTGTCGCTGCGGATATAGATCGATTTCAGGTCGACCGGCTTGTTGCGCTGCTGCCGGTTGATCTCGCCGAGTATTTCGTATTGTTTCCCGTTCATGTAGAAATACCCCATGCGCTGGCCGCTGAGCCCGTATTGCAGCGTCTGCGCGATGTCGCGGGTGCTGACGCCCATCAGGTTGGATTTGTCGCGGTTGATCGAAATGCGGGCTTCGGGTTTGCTGAATTTCAGGTTGACGTCGGCCATCTGGAAAGTCGGGTTGTCGTAGACCCTGGCCATGAACTCCGGCAGTACCTCCTGCAATTTTTCGAGGTTGGTGGCCTGTAGCACGTACTGAATCGGCATCGATCCGCGTCGGCCGCCGAAAGTCGATTGTTGCTGCACGAACGCGCGGGCCATCGTCTTGCTTTTGACCGCTTTGGATAGCTGTTCGGCGATATCCATCTGCGACCGTTGGCGTTCGGTGATGTCTTTCAGCGCGATCTGCACGTTTCCGCTGCCGCTCGATACGCGGGCCGTGACGGCCCGGGATTCGGGAACCAGCGTGTCGACCAGCCGGTTGATGTCCTCGGTATAGTCGCGTATGTATTCGTAAGTGACGCCTTCCGGTCCGCGCGTATTGATCGTAATCATCGAACGGTCTTCCAGCGGCGCCATCTCGGACGGAATCCGGCTCCACAGGACGTAGATGATGCCGACCATCGCCAGCACGATCGGGAAGGCGAGCACCCTGCGGCGCAGGAACGCCGCCAGCGTGCGGCTGTAAAAACGGTTCATGCCGACGAAGAACGGTTCGGTCTTGCGGTAGAACCACCCCGGCCGGTCGCGGTGCTTCAACAGCTTGGTCGCCAGCATCGGTGTGAAAGTCAGCGCCGAGAATGCCGAAATGATCACCGCGCCGGCCACTACGAGGCTGAATTCCCGGAACAGCCGGCCGGTCATGCCCTCCATGAATACGATCGGGAAAAAGACGGCCACCAACGTGATGGTCGTCGAGATGACGGCGAAAAAGATCTCCTTAGCTCCTTCGATACCGGCCTCCTTCGGACTCATGCCGCGTTCGATGCGGATGTAGATATTTTCGGTCATCACGATCGCGTCGTCGACGACCAGTCCGACGGCCAGCACCACGGCCAGCATCGACAGCACGTTGATCGAGAATCCGGCCAGGTACATCACGAAGAACGATCCGATCAGCGAGACGGGGATTACTACGCACGGCACCAGCGTCACGCGCCAGTCGCGCAGGAACAGGAAAATGATGACGATCACCAGGAAGAAGGCTTCGTATACGGTGCTTTCGACTTCGTTGATCGAGGCGCGGATGAATTTCGTGTTGTCGAATCCGTAGCTGGTTTCCACGTCTTCGGGCAGATCCTTTTTCATCCGTTCCATCCGTTCGTAGACCGCGTCGGCGATCTCGATGTGGTTGGCTCCGGGCTGCGGGATCACGACGACGCCGACCATCGGCACCCCGTTCATCTTCATGTAGCTGCGGGTGTCCTGCGGGCCGAGCTCCGCCCGTCCGATGTCGCGGAATCGGATGATTCGGTTGTTCTCTTCTTTGATTATTAGACTGTTGAATTCTTCTGCGGAGTGCATCAGTCCGAGCGTGCGAATGGTCAGTTCCGTGGTGTTTCCCTCGATGCTGCCCGACGGGAGTTCGACGTTCTCGCGGTCTACGGCGTTTTTCACGTCGACCGGCGTAAGGCCGAAACCGGCCATTTTGACCGGGTCGAGCCACAGCCGCATCGAGTAGCGCTTTTCACCCCAGATCGAAACGCTGCTGACGTCGCTGATCGTTTGAAGTTGTTCTTTAACCGTCAGGTCGGCGATTTCGCTCAGTTCCAGCAGCGAGCGTTTGTCGCTGCGGATGGCGACCATCAGGATCGGCGAAGCGTCCGCATCGGCTTTCGATACGGTCGGCGGATCGCAGTCGCGCGGCAGGTAGCGTTGTGCGCGCGAGACTTTGTCGCGCACGTCGTTGGCGGCGGTTTCGAGGTCGACCGACAGTTCGAATTCGACCGTGATGCGACTCGATCCCTGGCTGCTGACGCTCGACAGCGAGCGGATGCCGGGGATGCCGTTGATGTTTTGTTCGAGCGGCTCGGTAATCTGGTTCTCGATTACGTCGGCGTTCGCGCCCGGGTAGGAGCACGAGACTGAAATGATCGGGTTGTCGACGCTCGGATACTCCCGCACGCCGAGGTAATTGTACCCGATGAGGCCGAACAGCAGGATGATCACGGTCATCACCGTGGCGAGCACCGGCCGCCGGATACTGATTTCTGAAATATTCATACGGCGGCGGAATTAGTCGATACGGTCGAGTTTCACTTGCAGTCCGGTACGCAACTGCAACGTTCCAGAGGTAATCAGCGTGTCGCCCGTCTGCAATCCGCTGACCACTTCGACCTGAGCGTCGGTGCGCAGTCCGGTTTCGATCTGCACCGGCTGGGCTGTTCCGTTCCTGTACAGGAAGACCTTGTCTACGCCCAGTTCCGGGACGACGGCTTCGGTCGGAATGACAATGGCGTTCAGTACCTTGCGCGTTTGCGCATACACGTTGGCGAAGCGGCCGGGCATCAGTTTCCGGTCGGCGTTCGGATAGAGCGCTCTCACCGGAAGCAGGTGGTTGGCGTCGAGGCTCGAACCGATGGCGTAAACCGAGGCTTCGAACGGTTTGAGTTCCCCGGTCAGCCGGAAAGTGACGCGCGTTCCCTTACGGATCTCGGACGCGTATTGTTCGGGTACCGAAAATTCGATTTTCAGCGGAGAAGTCTTGGTCAGTTTGGCCACGACTACCGACGGCGAAGCGTAAGCCCCCTCGCTGACGTGGCGCAGCCCGATGATCCCGTCGAACGGCGCGCGCAGTTCGGTCAGGCCGATATTGGCTTTGACCAGGGCGATGTCGGCGTTCAGGGTCGCCAGTTCGGTGCGCGCCTGTTCGTAGGCTTCCTGGCTGACGGCATCCTTTTCGAGCAGTGCGCTCTGACGGTACACGCGATCTTCGGCCAGCTTCAATTGGGCTTCGAATTTCGATAGCTGGGCCTGAAGCGGCTTGTCGTTCACTTTGGCCAGCAGATCGCCTTTGCGCACGACGGTTCCTTCGGTAAAATTGATCTGCTCGATTTTGCCGGATGTTTCGAACGTCAGGTCGACTTCCTCATCCGGAAGCAGGGTGGCGATTGTGAAAATGCCGTCGCTCAGTTCCTGTTCGCGGACGATCTGCGCGTTTACGTTCAGTATGTTGGCTCTGGAAGAGGCCGGCGGCGCGTCGATACCGGCATCCGGTTTTTTTTCGCGCATCAGCCGGTAAGTGCCCAGACCGATCGCGACGACAAGAATCAGGGCGGTAATTGCCCATTTCGTCTTTTTGTGCATGCGAAGTAAAAAGTTAAGTTAAGGAAGTCAGGTTCCTGCAAATATAGAAAATTCGTTTCAAAATCGAATGTGCCCCGGACGTTTTTTCGTATTCTTTTGCCTGGCGGGCAGACGTTGCGCGGGCGTTTGTTTGCCGGTTTCCGGCATTTGTCGCGGGCGGTTCGGGCATTGGCCAAATATTTGCTCGTAAACTTCGGATAAATGTTGATTTTCAGTTTTTATGGAAGATAGTGTTCTGGTTAAATGGGCGCACAACCTGCTCGTGCAGGTCGGTATCGAGCCCGAGACGGCCCATCTGCTCGATCAGTTCGTCATCATCGCGATGATCCTGCTTTGCGCGTTGGCGGCCGACGTCATTTGTCGTTTCGTCATTCTCGCCGTCGGCAGGCGGATCATCGTCCGGACGAAGAAGCGTTGGGGCGAACTGTTGTTCAATCGGGACGTGCTGCGCAAGTTCTCGAACATCGTTCCGGTCGCATTGATCTATATCCTGATTCCGCTGGCTTTTCCGGAACATTCCGAAACGCCCGTGCTGCTCCGGAAAATCTGTTTGCTGTACGTTATTTTCGTGGTCGTCATGTTCGTCAACATGCTGCTGAAGGTGTTTTTCGGCATTTTGGAACAGAAAGAAACCCTGCACGACCGCCCGTTGAAAGGCCTGCTTCAAATCCTGCAGGTCGGTCTGTTCTTTTTGGCGGCGATCGTGGTGACCAGCCTGCTGATCCGGCCGTTCGCCGCTGAAGCTGCTGGCCGGGTTGGGCGCTTCGGCGGCGATCCTGATGCTGATATTCAAGGACACGATCATGGGGTTCGTGGCCGGAGTCATGTTGTCCGCCAACAAAATGTTGAGACCGGGCGACTGGATCAGTATGCCGAAGTACAACGTGGACGGCACGGTGCTCGAAGTGACGCTGAATACGGTCAAGATACAGAATTTCGACAATACGGTTACGACCGTTCCGCCTTTCATCCTGACCGGCGATTCGTTCCAGAACTGGCGCTGGATGCAGGAGTCCGGCGGCAGGCGGATCATGCGTTCGATCAACATCGATTTGGGCAGCGTCCGGTTCTGTACGCCCGAAATGACCGAAAAATATAAGGATATAGAGCTGTTGCACGACTATATCGTTCAGCGCGAGACCGAATTCGACCGGTACCGTAACGGTGCGGAAAACCCGAACGGCGCCGATTTTTTCCGGCTGACCAACCTGACTGTTTTCCGAGCTTACCTGAACCTCTACTTGAAAAAATTGGCCGTCGTCAACCACGAGCTGACCTGCATGGTGCGCCATCTACAGCCCACTCCGAACGGGATTCCGGTCGAGGTGTACTGTTTTTCGGTCATCAAGGAGTGGGTCGCCTACGAAAGCGTCCAGGCCGATCTGTTCGACCATATCATCGCGGTCGTGCCCGAATTCGACCTGGTGCTGTTTCAGAATCCTTCCGGCAACGACATCCAGCGGATTTTCCGTCCGGCGCGGAATGTTGCGGCCGGAGCGTAGGGTCAGCGGCGATAACTTTTGTTATTTTCCTTTTTATCGACCTTTTGCGTCCGATCCTTCTCTCGGTCGTTGCGGCGGTCGTCGTTTCTCCGCGAAGCGTCGCGCGCGCTACGTCCGGAGATGGATTTTTGGTTCCGCGGACGGTATTCGGGGCGCTGCGGCCGGTCGGTGCTCGAAGGCCGCTGCGGCCGAACCGGATGTCCCGGCGGAACGGCGGGACGGTTGCCCGGCATTTGCGGACGCGGAGGGTGCGGGGGGCGTACGACCGGGCGCGGAGGTTTGGGCGCGGGCCGACGGTGCGGCGCATCGGGCCGGAAGTAAGACCAGCCGTGGCGGTAAACGGGAGGCGGAACCCGTCCCGGATGACGGTGCGCGTAGTATGCGTTCCAGTACCGACTGTATTCGCGGAACCTGCCGAGGATGATGCGGAAGTCCGCCGACGAACGTCCGATTCCGAAATGGAGCGAAACGTTGATCCAGTTGCGGTCTTTGCCGCGCCGGTAATAGTCCATCACGGCGCGCAACGGATATCCCGATCGGCGCGACAGTTCGATTCCGGCCAGCAGGTCGCTCGGCGAGTATCCTTTGCGGAGGTAGTACCGTAGGTCGTTGCGCGGGAAATTGTATTCCCGTGCGGCCCAGATCACGAACTGGTCGGAATAAGGGGCCGCGTAATTGTTGATTTGCACGCCCCATTCGTACAGATCGCCGTCATCGTAATCGTCGTCGTCGAAATAGCGGTCCGCCGGGTGTGCGAAGACCGCGTATCCGAGGAACAGGCTCCCCAGGATCAGTATGATTCTTTTCATGGCTTCCATTCGGTTGGTTGTTTTCCGTAAAACGTTTTCCTTCGGCAAAAGTTACGTCCGGAGCGGCTTGCGAAAGTTATTTCCGTACCGTGGGCTGATGCATCATCAATGCTTCGATCGTAGCCGTAACCTGTTCGGTCGGCATTTTCGGCAGCAGCCGCGCGTGTCGGCCGGCCGGATCGGGCGTCCAGTGATCGTTGCTGTCGGCCGGCGTGACCGTCAGCGTGCCGGTTTCGAGACCGAAATAGGGTTCGGCTCCGCGTACGGCGACCAGTACGGCCGACTGATCCCAACTGTTCCGTCCTTCCGGATTATCCTGTTCGAGACACATTTTATAGGCTTCGCGCACCGGACTCCCTTCGACCGGCATGGCGGCGGTCTGTTTGCCGGTGATGATCTTTTCGCCGATGTCGAATCCGCTCAAAACGATCGGGGTCGGCCAGTTCTCGAATACGTACTGACTGGCCGGCGCGTCCATCATCACGTTGAACTCCTTGCCTTCCGGAAAATACCCGGCCATCGAAACCAGCCGTTTCACTTTGGCCGCGACCAGTTCTTTGCCGGACAGCGGGCTGTCGGCGTCCGGCCCCGATTCGAGCAGGTCTTTCAGGTTCGTGAAAAAGCCGACCGTCACGACGACGACGCTGGTGTCCGGTTGCGCGTTCAGCACCCGCCGGTAAACCGATACGGCGTCTTCGGCCTGCGATGCGCTTTCGACCTTATGCGGGAAACGGGACGGAAGTTCTTCGGTCCACTTCAGCCCTTTATGCCAGGTATCCATACTGACCCCTTCGCCTTTCGGCGCGCCGACGGGAATCCCGGGCCGCCCGAAATAGGTGTTCAGTACGTCGATGCACGGCGCGGTGGTCTCCTGTTTATTCGACGAGACGGTGGCCAGGATATCGACTTCGCCGGAGTCGGCCAGCGCATGCAGTACGGCCATGGCGCCCACGTCGTCGTAGTCGGGAGCCATATCCGTGTCGAAAATCAGCGAAACGGGTTGCTTTTTCGGCGCGCAGGCCGCGCAGCACAGTGCCAACAGTAGGTAAAAAAACGTTTTCATAGGTTTTTCGATTAAGTTGTCGAAATGTAAAGATAACGAACGGACGCGGGATATGCAAAACGGAATCGTTTTTTTAAAATATTTTGTTTTTCCCGGGCGAAATGAGTAACTTGCCTACATGATTTCCCAAAAACAAAAAACCGAAATTATTAAACCAACTGAAAATGAGTTCTGAATCGAAATTCTCACGCCGCGATTTTCTGAAAGTTTCCGCACTCGGCGCAGCCGGGGCGTTACTGATGCCCTCCGGGCTGGCGGCTGCTGCGAAAAGCAAAAAAAATGAAAAAACCGCTGCCAACGACACGATCAACATCGGTTTTATCGGCCTCGGTCAGCAGGCGATGCACCTGCTCAACGGTTTCATTACCATCGACGGGGTGAAAGTAGTGGCCGGCTGCGACGTCTACGACGTGAAACGCGCCCGCTTCGATAAGCGCGTGAAGAAATACTACGCCGATCACGGCGAAAAATGCAAGGTCGACCTGTACGAAGATTATCAAGAGCTGCTGGCGCGTCCCGATATCGACGCGGTCGTGATCGCCACGCCGGATCACCAGCATGCGATCATCGCTATCGCCGCCTGCAAGGCCGGCAAAGACGTTTACCTCGAAAAACCGATGACGCTGACCATTTATGAAGGACAGCAGCTTCGCAAAGCGGTGCGTAAGTACAGCCGCATCCTGCAAATCGGCAGCCAGCAGCGTTCCGACGCCGAATTTATCCACGCTGCCAACCTGTGCCGCGAGGGGGAACTCGGCAAGATCGGGCTGATCAAGGTGCATGTGGGCGGTTCGCCGACTCCCTACACGCTGCCGAAACAGGAAGTGCCGGCCGGCCTGAATTGGGACAAGTGGCTCGGTCCGCTGCCCGAAACCATTTATTACAATTCGGATTTGAACCCGGTCATCACGATCGATCCCGAGCAGAACGAACAGCTCTGGGGCGCATGGCGCTGGTATCAGGGCATGGGCGGCGGCCTGATGACCGATTGGGGCGCGCACATGTTCGACATCGCGCAGTGGGCGATGGGCAAGGACGGCAACGGCCCGGTCGAGATTATTCCCGCCGGATACAGCTATTACGATCACCTGACTTATAAATACGACAACGGAACGACCGTTACCGAACAGGAGTTCGACGGAGGCAAGCAGGGACTCAAAATTTACGGCGACAACGGCTGGATCCAGGTGTGCCGCGGCGAATTCCTCGCTTCCGACCCGAAATTCATGCCGAAGGCCGAGAAACAGCAGGACAGCAGCGTGCCTTACGAGACGAAAGTCGGGCACTACCAGACCTTTATCAACTCGATGCGTTCGCGGATCGATCCGAACGTTCCGGTGGAAGTGGGACATAGTTCCTGCACGGTCTGCAATTTGGGCAACATCGCCAACGAACTGAAGCGTCCGGTGGTGTGGAACCCGATCGTCGAGAAATTCATGAACGATCCGGAAGCCACTAAACGGATGCATTACCAGTACCGCGACGGATATTCGCTGGACGTTTAGCGTTCCGGCATCAAAACGGAAGCGGAGGAAATGTCGTTTTTTTTCCTCCGCTTCCGTTTTTGTCTGTCCGCAAGGACGGTCAGTCCAGATAAACTTTTTGATAGGTAAGCTGTCCGAGTCCGTCGTTGGCTACGAGGGTTTCCGGTTCGAACAGGATCTCGAACCGGCGCTGGGGTCGGCCGGCTTCCTGAGGGTTCAGTACCAGTTCCGATTCGGAGCTCAGTCCCCAGCGTCCGTCCTCGCGCTGTTCGGTCGTTTCGGTGAAACGGACGACCGTATAGGTGTAGTCGCCCCTCAGGTGCAGCATCCGGTTGCCTTCCCCGCCGCCCGCGTTGCTACGGTACATGCCCGCGATCAGGCCGTTCGGATCGCAGTGGGTCGCCCGGTCGAAACCGAAAGGTTCACGGACGACCATCCGGACCGGGCCGTTCGACGAGTCGGCTTCTTGCCGGATCTCGGCGTGGCAGAACATGTGAACCCGCTCGTGGGGGGCCGGCCGCATTTGTTCGTAGTTTGCGATGACTTCCGGATACGCCCCGCTGCGGTCGAGCAGATAGGTACGGCCGGTCGCGCAGTCGAAAAACCGGGCCGTGTCGTCGTAGCAGACGAATTCGCCTCCGAAATAGTCGGACGGAAGCGGTTTCGCACGGTTGCATCCGGAGGCCCACAGGCCGATTCCAAGCAATCCCAGCAGGCAGTAACGTCGGTTTTTCATAGCAATTCCCGGTTTGTGTTTCGGACTATTTGATTCCCATTTTGTCGAATAGCGCCTGCGTATCGGGTTTATGTCCGCGGAAACGGACGTACAGCTCCATCGGGTGCTCCGAGTTGCCTTTCGACAGGATGTTTTCGCGGAACGACGCGGCCGTCTCCCGGTCGAAAATGCCTTTTTCCTTGAACAGCGAGAACGCGTCCGCTTCGAGCACTTCGGCCCATTTGTAGCTGTAATACCCGGCGGCATAGCCTCCGGCGAAGATGTGCGTGAACGAGGTCGACATGCACTGTCCGTCCACCCGCGGCATCACCTGGGCCCTGGCGACTGCCTTCGCTTCGAAAGCGTCGGCCGGTTCGTTCACGGGGGCGGTAATGCTGTGCCAGGCCATGTCGCACAAACCGAACGATACCTGGCGGATATGCTGGTAGGCGGCCAGGTAGTTCTTGGCGTCGATGATCCGCCGGATCAGCTCGGCCGGCATCTTTTCGCCGGTCTGGTAGTGTACGGCCCAGAGGTCGAGGAACTCTTTCTCGGTAGCCCAGTTCTCCATAATCTGCGACGGCAGTTCGACGAAATCGCGGTAGACCGACGTGCCGGTCATGCCGGGGTAGTTTCCCTGCGAGAAAATGCCGTGCAGCGAGTGTCCGAATTCGTGCAGCATCGTGCTGACCTCGTCGAATGTCAGCAGCGACGGGGTATTCTCGGTCGGTTTCGTGAAGTTGAAAACCAGCGAGACCAGCGGGCGGGTGTCCTGCCCGTCGCGCGCCGACTGGCTGCGGAATTCGGTCATCCAGGCCCCGCCGCGTTTCGAGGCCCGCGGGAAGAAGTCCATGTACAGTACGGCCAGGAATTTCCCGTCGGCGTCGTGCACTTCGTAGGCCTTTACGTCCGGGTGGTAGACCGGGATGTCGGGGTTCTCTTTGAACGAGATTCCGTAGAGTCTGCCGGCCAGGTCGAAAATGCCGGCCTGCACGTTTTCGAGTTTGAAATAGGGCTTGGTCAGCTCTTCGTTGATGCTGTATTTTTCGTTTTTCAGTTTTTCGGAATAGTAGGAAAAATCCCACGGCATCAACTCGCCGGTAAAACCGTTCGCGGCCGCATATTCGGCGACGCTCTTTACGTCGGCATGCGCGGCGCCGATCGCCCGGTCGAGCAGTTCGGTCAGGAAAGCGTTGACCGTCGGGGCGCTTTCGGCCATCCGTTCTTCGAGCACATAGTCGGCGTAAGTATCGTAGCCGAGCAGGCGGGCCACTTGTAGCCGGGTGTCGGCGATCTCTTCGACGATCTTCGAGTTGTCGAACTCGCCGCCGAACGCGCGGGTGTTATACGCTTTCCACAGCTTCTCCTTCAGCTCGCGGTTCGACGAGTACATCATAAACGGCGACATGCTCGGGTATTGCAGCGTGACGACCCACCCTTCGAGGTTACGCTCTTTGGCCTCGGCCGCCGCTCCTTCGCGGACAAAGTCGGGCAGTTCGGCGACCTGCGCCGAGTCGGTGATGTGCAGGATAAAGGCGTTGGTCGCGCCGAGCGTGTTCTGGTTGAATTTCTGGGTCAGTTGCGACAGTTTGGCGGTTAACTCGCGGTAGGTCTTTTTATCCGTTTCGGACAGCGCCGCGCCGTTGCGCGCGAAATCCTTGTAGGTCTTTTCGAGCAGGCGAGACTGTTCGGGCGTCAGGGCGAGCGAGTCGCGTCGGGCGTAGACCGCTTTGACCCGTTCGAAAAGCGCCGGATTCAGCGTGATGTCGTTGCTGAATTCGGTCAGAACAGGCGAGATTTCCAGCGCCAGGTTCTGCATCGTGTCGTTCGTGTTCGCTTCGTTCAGGTTGAAAAAGACGCTGCTGACGTTGTCGAGGCGTTCTCCGCTGAACGCAAGCGCTTCGACGGTATTCGCAAAGGTCGGTTCGTCGGGATTGTTCACGATGCGGTCGATGTCCGCGCGGGCCTCTTCGAGCGCTTTGTCGAAAGCCGGTTTGTAATCTTCGTTTGTGATTTGCGGGAACAGCGGCGCTTCGTAGGGCGCGGTGGACGTCACCAGCAGCGGATTCTTTTTTTCGCCGCAGGCTCCCAGCGTCAGGACGGGAATAGCCATACAATACAAAATTATTTTTTTCATTTCAAAGCAGTATAGAGATTGCAAATATCGTACTAACTAACGCGGCCCGCGACCGTTTAATTGTCGTAGAAGTTGTCGTAGAAGCTGCTGTTGCGGTCGTACTTGAGGTCTTTCAGCATCGAAGCCTTCACGTTGATCGTGAAGCTCCAGCTCTTGCGGAACCCGATCGGAACCCAGTTGAACGACATCTGCCAGCAGTGCAGGTCGCGGGTCAGCGTGAAGGTTCCCGGCGTGATTTTTTTCGATCCGAAGTCGTAACCGCCGTTGAACGTAACCCCCCATTTGGGCGTCAGGTTGACGCTGCCGTTGAAGCCGAGGGTTTGGACGATATTGGCCTGAAGCCCGGGCTTCGTATAGCTGAAGCTGTAATTGAATCCGAAATTCCACGGGATGCTGAAGTCGTAGTAAGTGGCCGACATCATTTGCCGCCGGGTGAACGGGTCGATTTGGTTGTAGCCGGGCTGCGTGAACATGTCGGTATATTCCGGAGGCACTTCGGTCGTCCCGCTGTTGATGTCGTTGATGGCTGCCGGCGACGAGGATCCCCGGTTTTTCGAATTGAACGAATAGCCGAACGAGGTGCTGACGCTCGTGAGCCGTCCCAGTTTCCCTTTCCGCAGCATGAACTTGTTGACCTTTCGTCCGTTGGCGTCTATCTGATAAGGATCGAGCGTCGCGTTGACGTTCAGTCCGACGTTTTTGAACAGGTTGGTGCGCAGGTTGATCGAGAAAGGAGCCAGGTTCAGCGAGTCGGCCAGGAAATTGTAGGACGACGTGATGCTGAAGTTGTCGATCAGCTTGATCTTCCGGAATCCCGAGGTGTCCTTGTTGCTGCGCACTTTCATTTCCAGCGTTTGGGTGAGTCCGAAGGATATGCCCGCGCTGCGCCCGGCGCTCGGCACCCCGTACAGACCCTCCTCGAACGGCGAATAGCGCCTCATGTTACCCAGCGTATCGCTCTGCACGTATTTGTAATACCCGTATTTGGCGGCTCCGAAATCGGGGCGGTAGTTGAAGCTGATCGTCGGGGTCAGCGTGTGGCGGAACGCCCGTACGGGGCGTCAACCAGCCGTTTTTTTGAACTGGTAGGTTCCGTACAGTTTGGTCGTGGCGCTGACCGAGAAACTGTAATCGTACAGCCGGTAGAAGCCGGTGGTCGTATCGCCGTTGACGACCGACCGGGAAACCGGGTCCCACTCCTTATCGATCTTGCGGAAGTACCAGCGTTCCTGATAGTTTGCCGAAGGACTGACGTTGATGTAGTTGAGCAGGTTCAGCGACGTGGAGATCGGAATGTTGTGGTTGACGCCGTTCTTCATCTGCTTGAACATCCGGTCGGTGAACAGATCCCTTTCTTTGACTTTTACGTTGTTGCCGAGCGTTCCCGTGTAGGTGAACGAAATTTTCTCGTACCAGCGCTGCTTGCCGACGGCCTCCTTGCGCCGGAACGGATAGACGCGCGATACGCTGAAAACCACGTTCGGGAAACTCAGCGAAACGGTCGTGTCCTGCGAGTTCTGCGAGTGCTGCATGTTGGTCGATAAAGAGAACGGCGTACCGGCCCACGATTTGGAGTAGGAGATGCTGGAGTTGGTTTGCGTGTTCAGGTAGTCGTTGATCGTCTGCGCCCCGTATTTGCTGTAACCGCTGGTCGAAAAGTTCACGCTGGCCGAGAAGGTCGAGTTCGGGCGGAACTTCGCGTCCTGCTGGTGCGTCCATTGCAGGTTGAAGTTGTTCATGTTGACGTAGTCGGGCTCGTCGCGTTCGCCGATGATGTCTTTTGAAAAGTAGAAATTCAGGCCGCCCCGGTATTTGTACCGCTTGACATACCGCGACGCGAGGCTCGCCTGCCACGATCCCAGCGTGTAGAAACCGCCCTGGACGGTCATGTCCATGTAGTCGTTGAATGCGAAATAGTATCCGGCGTCCCGCAGGAAAAAGCCCTTTATGGCCTCCTCGCCCCAGGTCGGCATGATGAAACCGGAGTGGCGTCCGCTCATCGTCGGAAAGAAGCCGAACGGCAGTCCGAGGAAATAGATCGGCACGTCTTCCATCACCAGGTACGACGGGCCGACGATCACCTTCTTGCCCGGAATGGTCTTGGCCTTGGTCATTGCCAGGTAGAAGTGCGGGTGATCCAAGTCGCAGGTGGTGTATTTGCCGTTGGCGATGTTGATCGTGTTGTCGGGCATTTTCTTGACGCGCGAGCCTTTCAGGTAGCCTTCGCCGTCCTGCGTCGTCACGCCTTTGATACGGGCCTTTTCGGTGGCGATGTTGTAGGTGATCGTGTCCATCTGGTAGGTCGATCCTCCGTCGGTGAATTCGGGCCGGGTGTTCGTCTTGGTGGTCGTATCTTCGCGTCCGTAGGCGAAGATGATCTTGTCGTCCATGTTGATTTTCATGAAGTCCGCCTTCAGGTTTTTATCCTGGTAGTCGACGTCGCCTTTCTCGTAGATGTAGACCGTTTTGTTACGAAGATCGTAAACCAGCGAATCCTGGTTTTTCCCCGAAATTACGTCGTCGAGGAACGATTTGCGCTGCGCGGTGTCTTTCTTGGAAGTATCCCGCGCGGCGACGGCCGCACTGTCGGCCGCCGCATATTGCGGCGTCGCGGAAGAATCCAGGCCGGGGACGGAGTCTGCGGCCGCGTGCGCGATCGCAACGTTTTCCGTCAGCGAATCGCGTCCTGCGGTATCCTGCAAAAAGGATTCGTCCGAAGAGGCCGGATAAGCCCTCTCGCGGCTGAAAACAAGCTGTCCAAACGGGATCAGACATAGCAGGAGTAAGATATATTTCGCTTTTTTTAGCCGCAAATCCCAACAAATAATTTAACTTTGCAAAGTTATCAAATTTCGTCCGCAAAAATAGTTAAAAAAAAAGAGTTCTCTAACGTTTGCCGTAATGAAAGTTTCAAGCCTCACGTTTTTAACGGTTTCGGTCGTTTTTCTTTCGCTTTTCGGCGTCGTTATTACTGCTAACGCGCAAAAGAAGGAAATCGGTATAAATACCGTCGTAATTGATGCGGGACACGGCGGACGGGACGCGGGAGCCGTCGGCCGGATTTACAAGGAAAAAGATATCAATCTGGACGTTGCGCTCCGTTTGGGAAAGATGATCGGCCAGAAATATCCCGATGTCAAAGTGGTGTATACGCGCAAGACCGACGTGCTGATTCCGTTGAACGAACGGGGAAACATCGCTAACAAGGCCGGAGCGGATCTGTTCATTTCGATCCATATCAACAGCAACAAATCTTCCGCGCCGTCGGGCACGTCGACTTACGTGATGGGGGTCGACAAGGCCGGCAAGAACCTCGATGTCGCGATGAAGGAGAACGACGTGATTTCGTACGAAGACGATTATTCGACCAAATACCAGGGATACGTGCCCGGCTCGCCGGAATCGTTCATTATCTTTTCGCTGATCCAGTCCGCTTACTTGTCGCAAAGCTGCACGTTCGCGGATATGGTGCAGAAACAGTTTGCCAGTCAGACCAAAATGCAGAACCGCGGCGTGCACCAGGCCGGTTTTTTGGTGCTGTGGTCGGCGGCGATGCCGAGCATCCTGGCGGAGTTCGGGTTTATTTCGAATCCCGCGGAGGAGAAGTTCGTCGGTTCGGACAAAGGGCGCGAGACGTATGCGCGCTGTTTGTTCAACGCATTCAGCGAGTACAAGGTGCGCAGCGAGGGACGTGGCACACGGATTGTTTTGAGTGACGACGACGGGGACGATTCGCAGCCGAGGAACGATTCTGCGGCGGATTTCGCCCGGGACGAGCCGGAAACGGCCGCAACGGAGAGCGTCGCGGACGACAGCGGCGGGGAGATCGTCTACCGGGTTCAAGTCGCTTCGGCCCCGCAGAAACTGCCGAAGAATTCGTCCCGTTTCGGGCCTTATCGCGGCGAGGTGCAGGAGATCGTGATCGGCGGCACGTACAAATATTTCGTCGGCGGCACGTCGTCTTACCACGAAGCGTTATCTTTGCAAACCCAGGTGCGCAAGAGTATCCGGGACGCGTTCCTGGTCGCATTCGACGGCGATAAAACGATCCCGGTCGGCGAAGCGCGCCGCAGGCAGCAGTGATTGAACGAACGATTGTGAATAACGGACAGATAAAATTTTAGGCATGAAATTGAAACTGAGCAGAGAATTTAAGATAGGCTTTTTCGGGATACTGATGATCGCGGCGTTGTATTGGGGGATCAATTTCCTTAAGGGACGGGATTTGTTCACGTCGTCGGTGCATTACTATGCCGTATACGATCAGGTGAACGGCCTGCAGTCGTCGGCCGCCGTGCTGATCAAAGGTTATAAGGTGGGGTCGATCAGCGATATCAGCTTCGATCCGGAACGGTCGGATAAGGTGGTCGTGGAATTTTCGATCAAGTCGAAATTCAAGATTCCGGACGATACCAAGGCGCGGATTTTCAGCGACGGGCTTATGGGCGGCAAGGCCGTCGAACTGGAACTGGGCAAGTCGGCCAAATACCTGCAACAGGGCGATACGCTCTTTTCGGAGATCAACAAGGATTTCCTGGAGGTGGCCGGCAGCGAGTTCGAGTTCCTGAAACAGCGCGCCAACGACGTGATCAACCAACTGATGATTACGCTCGGACATATCAATACGCTGATGGCCGACAACAAGGACAACCTGAATGCGACATTCACGAACATCGCTTCGATATCGGGTAATCTCAACGAAGTGATCGCCGGGGAGAAAAACAACGTTCGCGAGATCGTGCAGAACCTGAACGAGTTGTCCAAAACGCTGAACGGCAAGTCAGGACAGATCGACCGGATCGTCACCAACGTCGAGAATTTCAGCGATTCGCTAAGCAAGTCGAAGATTCCGACGATGATCGCGCAGGTGACCACGACGCTCGAATCGCTGAACACGACGCTCGAAAAAGTCAACCACGGAGACGGCACGGTCGGTCGGTTCCTGAACGACCAGGCGTTGTATGACGAACTGGTGGACGCCACGGCGAATCTGTCGGCCCTGCTGGAAGATCTGAAAGCGCACCCGAGCCGTTATATCAACGTGTCGGTGTTCGGCCGGCGCAACCGGGACGAATAGCGCGTCCGTTTACCGTATTAATTTTTTCCGAAGGTTTTGGTTTATCCCGATAATTTTGAGAATAAGATCGGTTTCGATCGTATCCGTAGCCAGGTCAAGGCGCTTTGCGTGACGCAGGGCGCAGTCGATAAACTTTTCGAGGCGGCGTTCAGTGACGACTACGAGTCGGTCGTCGCGCGTCTCGGTCAGGTTTTCGAGATGCGAACGGTGCTGATGATGGACAACGGACTGCCCGAAGGCAGCTTTGTCGATATGGACGCGTTCCTGAAAAAGGGGGCCGTCGAGGGCTCTTTCCTGGAGGTCGGCGAGTTGGCGGCGTTGCGCAAAGGGTTGGCGATGGTTCACGGGCTGGTAGCCTTTTTCAATTCCCGTACCGACGAGCAGTATCCGCAGTTGAGGGCCCTGTGCAGCGGGGTCGACGGTTTTCCGGAGATCATCAACCACATCGACTCGATCGTCGACAAGTTCGGAAAGGTGCGGGACAACGCTTCCGCGGAACTGTTCTCGCTGCGCCGGACGATCCGCGACCGGGAGAGCCAGGTGTCGCGCCGCCTGCAACAGATCATGGGACAGGCGCAGGCTTCGGGCATCGTGGACGGCGACGTGTCGGTTTCGATCCGCGAAGGGCGCGCCGTGATCCCGGTGGCCGCCGCCAATAAAAAGAAAATCAAAGGCCTGATCCACGACGAGTCGGCGACCGGCAAGACGGTCTATATCGAACCGATCGAGGTCGTGGAGCTCAACAACGAACTGAAGGCGCTCGAATACGAGGAGCGCCGCGAGGTCGTGCGTATCCTGACTCGTTTTACCGATGCGATCCGTCCCGACCTGCCCCGTATCCGCGAGTCGGGCGATTTCCTGACGACGATGGATTTCATCCGGGCCAAGGCGCGTTTCGCGTTGGCCAACGACTGTACGTTGCCGATCGTCGAGAACCGCAGTTCGATCCGCCTGATCCGGGCCCGGCATACGCTGCTCGCGCAGACGTTGCGGCGCGAAGGGAAGGAGATCGTTCCGCTCGACCTGACCCTGACCGACGACAAGCATATCCTGGTGATTTCGGGGCCGAACGCCGGCGGCAAATCGGTCTGTTTGAAAACGGTCGGGCTGCTGCAGTACATGCTTCAGAAGGGGTTTCTCGTGTCGGTTTCCGAAAATTCGGAGATGGGGATTTTCAAAGATATCTTCATCGACATCGGCGACGAGCAGTCGATCGAAAACGACCTGAGTACTTACAGTTCGCACTTGCTGAATATGAAGAATATCCTCCGCAGCGCGGGGGAGCGTTCGCTGATTCTGATCGACGAGTTCGGCACGGGTACCGAGCCGATCATCGGCGGAGCGATTGCCGAGGCGCTGCTTGAGAAGTTCGAACAGCGGCACTGTTTCGGCGTGATTACCACGCATTATTCGAATCTGAAATACTACGCCAGCAATGCGCGCGGCATTCAGAACGGCGCGATGACGTTCGACGTGCAGAACATCCGCCCGTTGTTCCGGCTCGAAATGGGGAAGCCGGGCAGTTCGTTCGCCGTCGAGATCGCCCGCAAGATCGGGCTTCCGGAAGAGATCATCCGCAGCGCGTCGGAAAAAGCCGGCAGCGACCATATCAACATCGAGCGCCAGTTGCGCGAGATCGCCCGCGACCGCCGTTACTGGGAGCAAAAGCGCGATAAAATCCGTCAAGCCGAAAAGCGCGTGGACGAACTTTCCGAAAAATATCAGTCCGAGCTGGAAACGCTGAAGGCGGAGCGCAGCCGGCTGTTGCGCGAGGCGAAGGCCGAGGCGCGGCAGATTACCGCCGAAGCGAACAAACAGATCGAAAATACAATCCGGGTGATCCGCGAGTCGCAGGCAGATAAGGAAAAGACGTTGGAGGTGCGGCGCAAAATGGAGGAATTTAAAGAGACGCTGGAACAGGATTCCGCCGGAGACGAAGCGATCGACCGGAAAATCGAGCAGATCCGCCGGCGCGAACAGCGCCGTGCCGAACGCCGCAACCGCAAGCCGGAGACCGGGAGTGCGACGCCTGCGCCGCCCCCCGAAAAGCCCCGGATCGTAGAGCCGGGCGTTAAAGTGCGGATCAAAGGGCAGGATGCCGTAGGCGAGGTTGTTAGCGTGAGCGGTAAGCGGGCCACCGTCGGTTTCGGGCAAATTCTGACGACTCTCGACGCCGAGCGGCTGGAACCCATCTCGAATGCCGAATATAAAAAGGCGGTGCGCAACGAACGTTCCGCGCCCGCTCCGGTCACGAATTACAGTACGGCCGAACGCCGGCTGCAATTTACCCAGCAGATCGACGTGCGCGGTATGCGGGTGTCCGAAGCGCTGCAGGCTACGCAGGATTTTGTCGACGAGGCGATCATGTTGGGCTTTTCCGAAATCCGGATTTTGCACGGCAAAGGTACCGGGGCCCTCAAAGAGGAGATTCGCAATTACCTGCGCGCGGTCGATCTGGTCAAAAGCGCCCGGGACGAGCACGAAGAACTCGGCGGGGCCGGCATTACGGTCGTCAAGTTGGATTTATAGATTGAATTTTACGGAAAGCGGTCGTCGTCCTGGCGGGCGTCGCGGCCGCTTTCGGTTTGCAGTGCATTCTTACTGAGATGTTTCCGATAACGCTCGGATGGCGGTCAGAAAAATCCGGTGAAAAAATATCCGTAGAGGTATCTTCGAACGCGATTATTTATACTTTTACTATCGGACTGCTATCCAAAAAGTGTGACATGAACGAAAACGACCGCTTTTTTCCTCCTGAAAAGCACGATCATTCGATCGAAAACAAATACCGAAACGTCATTTCCGTTCTGGCGGCTCACCGGATCGCCCTGTGGGAATACGATATCCCGACGGGAGCCTGCAGTTTCGACGACGATTATTTCCGGGTGCTGGGGCTCCGGGATGCCGGCATCGAATTCGCGGATATCGACGATTTTTACCGTTTCGCGCATCCCGACGACGTCGATTCTTACAGAAACGCTTTCGAATGCATGTTGGCATCCGATACCAAAGTATCCAAGATACGGGTGCGCTGCGTCGGCCGAGAGGGGCAGGCGGTTTGGCTGGAAGACTGTTTTTTCTCCTGCGAGCCGGACGAACAGGGCCGTCCCCGCAAGTTGATCGCCTATACGTCGAACATCACTTCCCGCTGCGAAAAAGAGGCCCGCATCCGGAGCCTCGAAGAGCGGAACCGGAAAATCGTCGAGGCATTGCCGGAATTTATTTTTATCCTGGACGACCGTTTTGTTATTACCGACGTGTTGATGTCTCGGGGCACGATCCTGCTCCATCCGGTGAACGAGCTGATCGGAGCGGACGGGCGGACGATCTATTCGCCGGAGGTGAGCGATCTGTTCGTTCGCAATATACGGGAGTGCCTGCAGGACGGTCAGATTAAAGAGATCGAATATCCGCTGGACAAGGACGGACGGCACTATTTTCAGGCGCGGATCGCCCCGTTTGAAGGGAACAGGGTGCTCGCGCTGATCCACGACGTGGGCGACCGCGTCCGGCACACCGAGGAACTGATCGTCGCGAAGAAAAAAGCGGTGGAGGCCGACCGGTTGAAATCGGTTTTTCTGGCCACCATGAGCCACGAAATACGGACTCCGCTGAATGCGATCGTCGGGTTTTCGGAGTTGCTCGCCGCCGATGACTGCGATGCGCACAGGGAAGAATACCTGGATATCATTCGCAAAAACAGCAACCTGTTGCTGCAGTTGATCAACGATATTCTCGATCTCTCGCGGATCGAATCCGGACGGGCGGAAACCCATTTTCAGCAGGTGGAAATTACCGGATTGCTCGAGGAGGTGGAGAAAGTGCACCGGCTGAAAATGAAGGAAGGAGTCGGTTTCAGAATAGAGTGCCCGCGGCTGCCGGTATGGATCTCTTCCGACCGCAATCGGTTGACGCAGGTGCTTTTCAATTTCCTTTCGAACGCGATCAAAAATACGGATCGGGGGTGGATCACCCTCGGAGCGAAGTTGCGGAACGATTGGTTGGAACTATTTGTGACCGATACCGGACGGGGTATCCCGCAGGAGAAAGTCCCGCTTATTTTCGACCGTTTCGAAAAGCTGAACGATTTTGTGCAGGGGACGGGGCTGGGGCTTTCCATCTGCCGGAGCATCGCCGAGCGACTCGGCGGACGGATCGAGGTGCGTTCGCAGGTCGGCGAGGGGAGTACGTTTACGCTTTGTTTGCCTTGCTGTTCGGCCACGGCCGTATGCACGGATGCGGAAGGCTCGGCGGACAGACGGCGGAAAGTGATTCTGGTCGCCGAGGATGTGGAAACCAATTTCAAATTGCTCGAAGCCGCGCTGTCCAAAGAATACGTGCTTCGGTGGGTGCCGAACGGGCAGGAGGCGGTGCTCAGCTTCGTGCGCGAACGTCCCGACCTGATCCTGATGGATATCCGGATGCCGGTGATGAACGGGATTGAGGCGACCGAAAAAATCCGCGCGATCTCGCCCGACGTTCCGATCGTCGCCGTGACGGCGCACGTCTTTTACAGCGAGAAGGAACAAGCTTTGGCCGCCGGATGCAATACGGTCGTTTCGAAGCCTTATTCGCCGGACGATTTGAGAAAAACGGTGCGAAGGCTACTCGGAACGGATGCCTGAGGCGTTTCGTTTTCAAAATGCCGGCCGGCGCTACGAATAGCGCCGGCCGGTGTTCGTGATAGGCTGCATGTCGGCGATTGTCCGGCATGAATCGGGGCATTGCGAACCGGCTGCGGCATTTGCAGACCGGCCGCGTCGGTGCGGATATTCGTTTCGGATGACGATCCGTATTTTCAGCGCGGACGCAGGAACGATTTTATTTCGTCTCCCGCATCGAATCGCTGATGTGCTGGGCTTTCTCTTTGACGGAATCCGCCGCTCGGGCCACTTTTTCTTTTACGGCATGTTTTACGTGCGTCGCATGCTGCTGGACGCTGTCGGATACATCCGAAATCTTTTCGGCCGTCCGGTCGATGCCGGCATCGATTTTCCGTTTTACCTTTTCGGCCTTTTCCTTGACGCTGTCGTTCATGGTTGTAAATTTTAGAGGTTCTGTGATTTTTTTCGGGACGGTCATGCGACGGCACGGGCGCGGAGCAAACCGCGGGCGGCTGTCCTTCGGACGGTTCCGATCCTGAAATTTCCAAGAACCGCGCCATTTTTGATTCCTGCGGAAAGTCCGAGAGGTTTCGGCGTTCATTTTACGATTTCGGCGAATTGTCCGTTGGACGATAATATTTCGATATCGCGTTTGCCGTATTTTTAATAAATAATGTTATATTTGTCTACGGTCGTCCGTTGAAGTACAGACTTGTCCGAAGAATTGACATCGAAAACGACAAAATCCGGTATTATGAAAAAATTACTGTTCTGCCTGTGTCTGTTCGGGAACCTTTCCGCGTTTGCCCAACATAAAGTTACTTTCGAAGTCGAGGAACTTTCGAAACCCGAGGGGCTGGTTAGAATGCAATCCTACAGGGAGGTTTGGGAGAGACTTATATTGTCCGATGTCGAATTGAGGCCCTTCGAAGTGGAAGAAAATAATATAAATTATCCGTTCGACATCCTTGCCCGAAGCGAAGCCCCGGACAGTTTGATTTATAGTAAATATAATCCTTTTTTCAACGGCATGTATGGGGCATACGCCGAACACAGACCGTTCGTTTTGTCTCCGGATATGATCTGGCTGTTGATCAGCCAGGGGTTTGCACGGCATGTGAAAGCCAATCAAGACTCTCTGAGGCATTGTTTCGTCGATTTTTCCGGAAAATTGTCTTTGATCGTGGAAGCGGATATGAGGCCGGAAGATCCTGCTTTCCCGTGGGAACGGACCCTTTGCGGATTTACCGGACAGATCGAAAAATATACCGGGAAAAAACTGGCCGGATTGCTGACCGGCGATTTTTCGACGACGACCCCGTCGGAGCGAATTGCTTCCGAGGTGACGGTCATGGAAGCGGTGAAGCCTTATTTCGAATTTATCGTGATGTATATAGTTTGCGGGATTCCCGAAATAACGCTCGAAGGTACCCCCGGGGATTGGAAAAAAGTGCTGAACAAAGCCAGAAAGTTGAAGGAGTACGGACTGGAATGGTGGATTTCCGAACTGGAGCCCCTTTTGGAGGAGTTCGTCAAAGCGTCCAAAGGCGAAGTAGACAAAGCGTTCTGGCGTAATATGTTTAAATATCATTCTCAGGAAAAATACGGAGCGCCCGAAATCATCGACGGATGGATCGTCAAATTTTTCCCTTATGATAAAGACGGGAAAAGGAACAATCTGGAGCGGCTCGAAGGACGCGATTGTTTGCCCAGCGAGATCGTAAAAGTCGATCTGAAATTTCTGGAAGTACGCGACGGCGAAGCGGTCGAAACCCCGTTGGAACTTTGGGCCGGTTTCGTAGGCTTGGAGCAAAACAAGGATAATTTTGCGCTGAGGCCCCGGATAGGCTGGATGGTCAGAAAGAAAGACGTTCGAAACCGGGGATTGAAAAGTAAACTGGAAGCCGATGCGGATTCCGGCATCTCGATCAGGGTTAAAGAATTTCCAGCCGTTTTGTTGGAACTGAAAAAAATCAGAAAACTCGAAATAGCCTTCGTCGATGAAATCGATATACCGGATGAATTGGCCGCAGTGCAAATCGAACAGTTGATGTTATCCGGGAAAATCACCGAGGAAGGAGTGGAGCGTATCCGGCGGTTGTTCCCGGATACGGCAATCCAAATAAACGGCAATCGGATCTCAGAACGACAATAACCTCAAAACAGCGAACGGCTTTACTTTTCGGTAAAGCCGTTCGTCTTGTTCAATACGCTGATGTTCCGCGAGTCCGTGGAGCTGGAGGGAGTCGAACCCTCGTCCAAACAAGGAACCCAAAAGCTTTCTACACGCTTATCCTTCGGTTGATCCTTCTGCCGCAACCTGGTCGAAGGCGACCCAGTTACGGCCCCAGCCTATTGATTTTCGCAAACCGTTATAGGCATCCGATTCGCTATTTCCGTTTGAATGATACCCCGGTGCCTTCCGCTACGGAACGAAGCTTCGGCGGGGTACTCGTCCGACAGCCTCCTTGGACTGCCGGATTAAGCCATTTTACTCTGTAAAATTAAGCAGCGAGTTGATAGCTATTATCGCCATTTGTAGTTTGAGCATTCAGTTTTACGAGAGTCCACACAACGCTCGGCGTGCTTACAATCAGACTCTGCCTGCTGTCAAAACCGGTCAGCCCCTGATCGGGATCGCACGGTAGTACGATCCCGGTACAAAGATATACGTTTTTTCGGAAGAATTATTTTTACGGGCAATATAAATTCGTCCGGAGATATCCGGGGACGTTTCGGGGACGTGAAAAATATCAACACTTCATCAACAAACGGGAGATGCTGTCCAAACAATCGGTATCTTTGTTTTGTTAAATGTGCCCGCACGGAAAATGTGTGTCGGCGGGCCGGATCAAATTTGAAAGCGATGAATCCGAATGCGGTGATAGAACTACGGGATGTGGCGATTTTCCATTTCGACGATGCCCTGCGGGAGGCCAGTTTCCGGGGTAACGGCAGAACCAGCGATATGGTGCTGTCGGATGTCAATCTGACGGTGTTTCCCGGCGAACTGGTCTATCTGATCGGCCGGGTCGGGTCGGGCAAGAGTTCGTTGCTCAAGACGCTTTACGCCGAACTGCCGCTGCGCGAAGGAGGCGGGATGGTCGTCGGGTTCGACCTGCGGCGGATGCGCCGCAAAGACGTGCCGTACCTTCGGCGCCGGATCGGAATCGTGTTTCAGGATTACCAATTGCTGACCGACCGGAACGTTTTTCAGAACCTGCATTTTGTGCTGAAGGCGACCGGGTGGAAAAACGAATTGCAGATCCGCAGCAAGATCGCCGAAGTGCTCGACATGGTAAGCCTGCAAAACAAGGAGTATAAGATGCCGTTCCAGTTGTCGGGCGGCGAACAGCAGCGGTTGGCGATCGCCCGGGCCCTGCTGAACAACCCGCCGGGGATTCCCGCCGACGGGGCTACCCACGGCATTCC
>OGQK01000414.1_pt1 | contig 28370 bp, 23 predicted proteins | sample 1553221 | NCBI WGS metagenome assembly OGQK01 (sample SAMEA2579996, study PRJEB22360) | human gut metagenome | biome: human gut; feature: human-associated habitat; material: faeces | place: Denmark | collected 2008/2010 | reverse complement strand
GAATCGAATCGGCTTGAGAAATCAAATGGAGGCGGACGACGGGGTTCGAACCCGCGACCCCAACCTTGGCAAGGTTGTGCTCTACCAGCTGAGCCACGTCCGCGCGCAAGAAAGTATTATACGGAAACCAGTTTTTCACGCAACCCCTTTTTTGAAAAAATTTTCACCTTCCCTATCGGAGAATCAGTCAAATCGGATACGTCAAAACCATGGTGTCCGGATCATACGCACGGAGACACCCCTCCACGCGTAGACCGAAAACAATACCTACGCGAAATATCGCAGATTGTCATAGATCCAACCCAAAACAACCGCAACTGAAAAACACTGCAATATGGCAACTCAAAATTGAAAAATCACCAAACAACATATCGAGGCGATAATATGACCAAAGCCGAGAAACGCAACGCCCGCAAAGGAGCCCATTTATGGCCACTCTGATCGAGGATCTAAAAACGTTTACGCCCAAGAACGATGAAGAAGCAGCCGACTACGCACTACTTCTCGAAGCCGCTCATTGCGAAGAGGCCTACAATCGGGCATGGCCGGCGCACTTTACCGCATCAGCCTGGGTCGTAAACCCCCTCCGCACAAAAACGCTGATGATATATCACAACATCTATCAATCGTGGTCATGGATTGGCGGCCACGCTGATGGCATACACGACCTTTCGCTCGTTGCCGCAAAAGAGCTCGAAGAAGAAACAGGCCTGAGCAGCGCCAAAATGGCACACTCAGGCCTTCTTTCCTGCGAAACGCTTACCGTTGATGGGCACTGGAAACGCGGGGCATACGTCCCCTCCCATTTGCACCTCAATGCAACCTACCTGTTCGAGGCAAATGAAAAAGACGCGCTACGCATAGCCCCCGAAGAAAACTCTGGAGTGCGTTGGCTCACGTTCGACGAAGCCCTTACCGCGTCAACCGAGCCTTGGATGGTAGAGCACGTATATCGCAAATTAATAGAGCGTTCCAAATAGCGCCAGAAGCTACAGAGAGCCGTGCCGAGGAACCACGGCAAACACGACTAAATCCTCCTCATTAGGATTCACCACAGAATGAAACTGCCCCTCCGCACAGTAATGGCATATGCCAGGAGCTAAAGGCTCTTCGCCGCCCTCAACTACCACTTTGCCAACACCAGACATAACGTACACGATCTCTGAATTGCCACTGTGCTGATGCCAACCGATGGAAGAATGCGGATGCACTGTTGCCCTCATAATCCGATTGTTTCCGTCAACGTACGCTTGAGTAGTAACGGAGCCTTCCCCGCCCTTAAAATGCTCAATGGTTTCAGGTTGGATGGAATCGAAATCTACCTGCATGACTCACTCCTTATCTTCTCGAAAGACGGAATACACACTTGCTACTAGCTTCTTGCTATCTACCGTTTAGTTGCCGTTCAGCATTTCAACGCAAAAGGGCAACCGCTCTTTACCCAGTATTCTGCAGACCAGCGGAAACACCTGTAACGGTAGAAAGAATCAACGCGAGATAATCCGCCTTTTCCTTAGCTGCCATTTCCTCACCACGAATGCGAATAGCACGCAGGGCACGAACCTGAGCAAGTGAAAGAACGTCAATATAGGGATTGCGCACACGAACAGCACGCCCCAACACTCGTCGCTGGGCCAAGGGCCATTCGCTGCCAGTAATGGAAAGCACCCATTTACGAGTCAACTGCATTTCACCGAATACTTTCTCGGAAAGATCGCGCCTATCGCTCAAGCACAAGTACATCTTCGCAATGCGCTGGTCTGTTTTAGCGATAGACATCTCAAGGTTGTCGATAAAGGTGGCAAACAGGGGCCACTCGCGATAGGCGCGACGGAGCTGCTCGATATCGTCCAGCCTTTCACAGGCGGTACCGAAGCCATACCACGCAGCCAAATTGATGCGCGCTTGGGACCAGGAGAACACCCAGGGAATGGTGCGCAAGTCATCGAGGGATTTAGCACCGAGACCGCGCTTGGCCGGACGGCTGCCAATAGGAAGCAAACCGACCTCAGCAAGGGGTGTTACCGTAGCGAACCACGGGGTGAAATCATCCGTATTCAGCAAATCGAGATAGCTCTTGTGGGCCGCATCATCCAGCTCTTTAGCAACGCCAGCGAATTCGCTGGTCATCTGAGTGTTGGTATGCTCAATTGAGGGAGCCGAACTTAACAACGTTGCCGCCGCCACACTTTCCACATGACGCTGGGCAAGAACAGGATTCCCGTAGCGGGCAAAAATTACCTCACCCTGCTCGGTAACCTTAAAGCAGCAGTTCACCGAGCCCCTCGGTTGCGCCAAGACCGCACGGTTAGCAGGTCCACCGCCACGGCCAACCGCACCACCACGACCATGCATCATGACAAGGTCGATGCGATTGCGCTCCGCCCATTGGGCAATACGGCCCTGAGCTGAATGCAATGCCAGCGTTGCCGTGGTCGGACCAGCATCTTTCGATGAGTCCGAATACCCCAGCATCACTTCCATCTTGCGATTGGTTTGGGCCAGGCGGCGCTGCACCGCAGGAAGCTCCAGCATCTTATCCAGAACCTCAACACAGCCCTCCAAGTCCTCCAACTGTTCAAACAAAGGAATAACATCCAAATCCGGCACATCTTCGGCATGCGCGAAAGCGAGCTGCGCCAGCTCGTATACATCGGCAGCATGCTGAGCGCTTTTCGTGAACGAAATAATGTAACGGTGGGCCATCTTCTTGCCGTAACGACGTTGGATAGAACCGATGGCACGGAACGTATCAAGAACCTCGCGGGTCATAGGCTGCAAGTTTCCATGGATCCCGTTTTCGCGAATATCAGCCAACGCACGCTCATGAACCACTGAATGCTGACGGAACTCCATTTCCACCATATGGAAACCGAACGTCTCCGCCTGCCACATAAGCGTTTGCACGGGACCATACGCCGCACGCACTGCGCCTGCTTCAACGAGTGAACGCTGCACTACCTGAAGGTCAACTAAAAAATCCTCAACACAACGATACATCGTGTCGGCATTACGCGTAACGGTAGCATCAAGACGCGCCGCCATGACGAGCATTACCGCGCGATGCGGCTCAGAAGCGGAGATGACCTCGGCCCGACCGGTTAACTCCTCGCTCATTTCAACCTGATGATTCCAGAGATTCAAAAGCTCGGCCGAAGGCGAAGTGTAACCCGATTCTAAAGTCAGGTTACGCCCTACCGTGCGGCATGCCTCCGCCAAAGCGGAAACCATATGGGCGGAAAACTTAGCAGCTACCTGACGGCTTACCTTTGCAGTTACGTTCGGGTTACCATCGCGATCGGACCCGATCCAACTTCCCAAGCGGAAAAACGGCGGGCAAACCGGCTTAACGCGACCTGCCTTTTCCCCAAGAACCCAATCGTCGAATCGACGGTAAATCTTAGGAATGGTGGTGAAGAGCGTGTTGTCGAACACATCGATAATGGTGTCCGCTTCCTCTACGGGGGTAGGCTTCTTCACTGAAATGGGCGAAGTGCGCACCAATGCATCTATTTCCTGAAGCAGATGACGCTCATTTTCCGCTAAATCAGAACCGCCCATATAAGGACGTTCCGCTAACAGCAATGCAATACGACGGATTTTTCCTTCAACCGCTTTGCGGCGCGCTTCGGTGGGATGAGCCGTAAACACCGGGTGGAACTCCAAACGATTCAGCAATTCGGTGGCACGACCCACGCCCATTTCATCTACCAGCTGACGATAGGCAACGGTAAGTTCATTGGTCGGGTCGGTTTCCATTTGCCCCAAAGGCTCACGACCACGCTCACGCAACGTCTTAACGCGATAATTTTCCTCAGATAGATTAGCCAGATGAAAGAACGAGGTGAATGCTCGCACCACCACCTGAGCGCGTTCAATAGGAAGCATGTCGAGAAGATCAACCGCTTCGCGAAATGCTTTGTTCCCCTCAGTTGAAGGGAGCGGGATCCCCTGCTCGTCAACGGGTTCATCACTCGCAGCGCTACCCGGATCTCCCTCGTTGGCAGCAATTACGCTTTGCAGAAGTCTATCGAACAGACTGCGGATTTCAGGATCGTACTCATCAAGCACTTTTCGCTCCAGGCGAAGGAACAGGGCTAGGTCGCCCCGCAAGCTATCGGGAATATCAATCTCGGCCAACGGAAGGCCGCCAACGGCACTTCCCGCGCATTGAAAAGCGCATTCTGCAGATGGAAGCTGGGCGGACGCAGCAGGAGATGGGGTTTCCATCAAAGTCCCTCTTTCTGACGATTCGCCCATGAAGTCAAGCAAATCGACGCACCGACGGTAAAGAATGCACTTGAGTATAGAAGATTGAACACGTTTTACCGCTACACTTTATCTAAATAAAGCAAATCACTATAGCTGCCTCCCAAAGCAGCGAGCATAGCCACCACGGAATGAGGAAACCAGTGAGTCAGCCGCCCCTCGGCAAAGAGACCTTAGCAATCCTGCAAATTCTGTCTGCGGGCATATTGTGGGGGCTTGTTGGACCATTGGTTAAAATGATGGAATTGCACGGCTCGACAGCGGCGAGCACAAGCTTTATCAGGATGCTCTTTGCTTTTCTTATCATGACCGCATTCACCGCTATGAAATTTGGACCGAAAGCGCTGATAGTCGACAAGCGAACCCTTGTCGCCTGCGCTGTACTGGGCGTTGTTTCCAACGGTATCTACAACATGTTCTACACCATGGCCATCGCCAATGCCGGTATCGCCGTTTCGGCGGTACTGCTAAACACTGCGCCTATTTTTACCACCGTATTTTCAATGCTGATATTCCATGAGGGCATCTCCCTTTTAAAGGTTATCGCCCTCTGCATCAATGTGGTGGGTTGCTCGCTTGCTGCAACGGGAGGCCAGCTTAACCTGGAAACGCTATCAGTTCTTGGAGTTAGCTGTGGCATTGCATCGGGGTTCACTTACGGAATGGCAGCGATAATCACGCGCATTGCGGGAAGCGCCACCAATACCTACGTCATGAGTGCTTACAGTTACCTATTCGCCACTATTTCTGTTCTGATCCTCTTCCAACCATGGACCTGTCCCGAATCGTACAACGCCGCAACCATAGCCTATGGATTTTTACTGGCCTTGATTCCTACTTCGCTGGCATACCTGCTGTACTACAAGGGTATTTTGAAAATGAAAGAAACGAGCAAAGTCCCCATCATCGCTTCCGTAGAAATGATTGCTACCGCCATCATAAGTGTTGCGTTCTTCGGCGAGTATTTGTCCCCTGGCGCCATCTTCGGCATTGTGCTGGTTGTTGCCTCTATTGCCCTAATGAGCGTCAGGATAAGCGCACGGCACCGATAGAGAGAACACGGTTAGCATGCACGACCGTCACTACCTTCCGTAGGATTTTTTCCTGGCATAAAAGTAAAGCGCAATCATGGTTGCCCCTGTCACAATCCACGTTACGGGGTATATAAACATCAGATTCTCAAACGAACGAATAAGCGGGAACAAAGTAAATACGTACACGATGCGCAAAAGGCATGAGCCTACAATAACCACAATGGTAGGCAGGACCGACCAACCCATACCACGCATACCGCTCGCCGTGACCTCATACGAACACGGCATGAACTCAAACAGCTCCACATGCCACAAGCGAATATAGGCAAACGAAAGTGCTCCCGCCTCAGCGGTGAAAATACCCAAGAACAGATCGCCACCTAAAGTGAAAAGCAAGCTTAGTGCCAGTGTAGAAACAAACGATGCCGCCATGCAGAATTGCATGACCTTGTCGCAACGCCTATACTGGCCTGCCGCATAATTTTGGCCAATAAAGGTAACTGCGGCCTGAGAAAAGGCGTTCACGAAGAAGTAGGTGTAGAACTCGAAATTCATAGCCGCAGATGAACCTGCAGTTGCGTCTGCGCCAAAGCCGTTGATCTCGCCCTGGATAATAATGTTGGAAAGAGCGAATACCGCACCCTGCAAGGCGGCAGGAAGGCCTATGTGCATAAGGGTTTTGAGATCGATTCCCACAACCCTAAAATTCTTAAGCTCCAGACGGTAGGATTCGTCTTCGGTAAGCAAGAAATAAACAATAACAGCAGCGCATACGGCATCGGCGATAACCGTACCTACCGCAATGCCAAATACGCCTAAGCAAAGAAACTCTACCGCAGCGTAATCGAATGCAATATTGAGCACTGCAGCAATCGCCAAGGCGTACAAGGGGCGACGCGTGTCTCCCTTAGCTCGAAGCACAGCAGAACCGAAGTTGTATATAACCAAGAAAACGATGCCGATGAAGTAGACATGCAGGTACTGCGCTCCCTCAGCCCACGCCTCAGCAGGCATATTCACTGCAGCAAGAATAGAATCGGTTGAAAGAACACCGGCAACAGCCAAAACAAGCGAACAAATCACTGCGGCGGCGGCTGAGGTCTGTACCGCACCCCTGATTTTGTCGATGTCGTCGTGCCCGATATGGACCGCGATCACCACGTTTACGCCAACCGACAGCCCAACGAACACCGCGACAAACAAACTGATAATTGGAGCAACGCCACCAACAGCAGCCAGCGCATCACCGCCCAGCCACTGGCCGGCAAATACCGCATCGGTGGAGTTCAGCAACTGTTGCAAAATGCTGGTAATAGCAAGGGGAATGGAAAACAGAACGATTTTCTTAGCCAAGGGGCCATGAAGCATATCTATACTGTTGGTTTTCTTACTTTCCGCCGCAGTGTTCACGCCGCATTCCCCTTCAATTGCCATGTTCCGCTGCCGATTGTCCTCTTCCACACCAAAATAAACAACACTACGTTATTTATTTCCACATCCCCTTTGGATATACAAGACGCATCAACCACCGCCCTTCCGAGCATGCAGGCGCCTACTGAAAAGCCCCGCAGACTCCGAACCGCACCTCCCGAACTTGGACTTTCGTTTCTCAATCCAAATTTGGAGATGCGGTTCATAAGCCGACAGGGCGAAAACCAGTTATAAGCCAGCGCTACACTGCGGAAAGCCGAACCGCACACACCTTGTATTCAGGCGTAGAACAAATACGATCGAGCGCTGCATCGGTAAGCCAGTTGGCATTACCATCCTGGAAGTGGAACGGCATCCACGTTTCTCCAGGATTGGTCTTGCCCGAAACGCGTGCCACCGATTCAATGCTTCCTCGGCGACTTTCAACGCAAACCCTACTGCCATCCGAAATGCCCAATCGTTCGGCATCAAACGAGTTGACCTCAATAAACGAATGGCCGCAAATCTCGTTCAAACCAGGAGTTTTATCCGTCATAGCCGTTGCGTTGTAGTGATACAAAATACGACCCGTAGTGAGCATAAGCGGGAACTCTTCATCGGGCAGCTCTGCTGGAGGAATGTAGTCGGCCAGTGAGTAAATGCCCAAACCGCGAGTAAAGGCACCCACGTGCATGATCGGCGTACCTGGATGGTCCTTGTCGAGGCAAGGCCACTGCAAGCCCCGACCTGCAACTTCTTCCGAATCAAGCCGTTTATGGCTAATGCCATGGAAACTTGGAGTAAGCTCCGCAATTTCATCCATTATCTGAGCGCTTGTAAGCTGCGGCTGGGCATATCCCATACGATTCATCAAATCGATGAAGATGTCGGTATCGAGACGTGTGCCGGGGATAGTGACCGCCGCGCGAATACGCTGAACACGACGTTCGGTATTGCTGAACGTACCTTCTTTTTCCGCATAACTACGACCAGGAAGAACAACATCGGCGAACTTGGCTGTTTCAGTTAAGAACAGATCGTCTACCACCAAGAAATCGAGTGCTTCAAGAGCCTTGATAACATGGTTGGTGTCGGGGTCGGTTCGTACCGGGTCCTCGCCGAAGATGAACAATCCCTTGATATCTCCCGAGATCATCTTGGGGAAGCACTCGGTTGCATAGGTACCCTTCCACTTGGGGATCTCAACTCCCCAATGGCCCTCGAAGCGTTTCACCACTTCGGCATTGGCGAGCTTCTGGTAGCCAGGGAAATCGCCGGGGGTTGCACCCATATCACAGGCGCCCTGCACGTTGTTCTGCCCGCGGATAGGGTTAACACCCGTCCCTGGCTTTCCAAAGTTTCCCGTGATCATAGCCAAGTTCGACAACGCCATTACACCTTCAGTGCCACTAGTATGCTCGGTAACGCCAAGGCAGTACACGATAGCAGCGGCACCCGCTTCACCATACAGCTTTGCCGCAGCAATCAAATCGCAAGCATCGATGCCGCAGATTTCCGCTACGTATTCAGGCGTGTACTTTTCCACCATCGCCTTGAAGTCGTCAAAACCCTCAGAGCGTTCTGCGATAAACGCCTCGTCGATAAGACCCTCGTGAATAAGCACCCTTGCAACACCATTGGCAAACGCGACATTGGTGCCAGGATGTAGTTTCAGATGAATATCAGCTTTAGCGGAAAGGCCGATATTGCGCGGATCGACCACGATAAGCTTTGTTCCCGTTTCGACCGCGTGGCGGATCTGCATGCCAATAACCGGATGGGCTTCCTCTGGGTTCGAACCAACCAGCATGATTACATCAGCGTTCCGAGCGATATCGGTAATGGGATTGGTCATAGCGCCAGAACCCAGGGTTTGTGCCAAACCGGCAACCGAAGGGCCATGACAAACGCGGGCGCAGTTATCGATGTTGTTCGTCTTGAACACCGTTCGTGCCATTTTCTGAAGCATGTAGATGTCTTCATTGGCAGAGCGAGCACACGCAAACGCAGCAAGGGCCTGACCGCCAAACTCATCACGCAGTGCACCCATCTTAGCTGCAACAAGATCAAGGGCTTCATCCCATGTAGCGGGCTCAAGCTGCCCTGTTTCGCTGTTGCGGATAAGGGGCGTAGTAAGACGTTCCTCCGAATGAACGAAATCGAAGCTACCGCTGCGGCCCTTTACACACAGCAAACCATGATTTGAGGGCCCATCAACCGCTTCGGTATCAACGATCCTGCCGTTTTTCACAATGAGATTGTATTGACATCCTGTAGCGCAATGGGGGCACGTAGTAAGTACGCGTTCAACTTCCCATTCCCGGTATTCTGTGCGACGCTTCATGGTAAGGGCGCCCGTCGGACAGGATTGCACGCAGTTGCCGCACGATTCGCACCCTGAGGTTTTCCAGTCGGGACCAAAAGGCGCCTCAATCGATGTCCGCAAACCACGTTTTGCAGTATGAAGCGAATGATTGCCTACAGCGGAATTGCATGCGCCCACACAGCGTTGGCAGCGAATGCAAAGATCAGGATCGAACGAAATGAAGGGGTTCGAGTCGAACACCGGCTTGCGTTTTCCCGCTCCCTCAAACGAGGGGTGCTGCACCCCAACCTCTCGGGCCACCGCCTGCAGCTCGCATGCGCCGTTCTTTTTGCAGCTGAAGCAATAGTTGGTGGAATCGAGGCCATGATCGGAAAGAATCAGGTCCATGGCCAACTTACGATAGGCAACCAAACGTTCCGAGGCGGTAGTTATGACCATGCCCTCTTTTGCAACGGTGGAGCAGGCAGGAACGGGAGCATCTTCGCCCTCGACCTCAACCATGCAAATACGACACGAAGAGATGGCACCGCGTTCTTTTAAGAAGCAAAGCGTAGGAATGTGGGAGCCAGCTTTTTCGGCAGCGTCAAGAATCGTTGCGTCCTTGGGCACCGACAACGAAACACCGTCAACAATGAGCGAAATAGCCTGCTCATCGGCAACCACAGAAGAGCTTGCGCATTCGTTAGACATACTGGAACCTCCCATCAACCTGGCAGCCAGCACCAAAGCAATCGCAACGCAGGCAGCGTCCGCACTCCTGTTCCGCTTCCTCCAAGCTCATACCATACTCAACTCCCAGGAAATCATTCTTGCGCTCGCGAGCAGGGCGCTCTGCGATTTCGACACGTCCTTTTGGCGTTCGATCATTTTGTTTGGACTCAGGGAGCGCAACATCGCAAGGAAGAGTGTGATGGTAGCCAAAGTACTCATCGATATTGCGCGCGGCGACCTTGCCCGCACCGATGGCTTTAATCACCGTTGCGGGGCCACTTTGACAATCACCGCCCACATAGATTCCAGGCAAATTAGGAGATTCGAGTTGCCCATTGGCAATAAAGCTGCCGCGTTCCGCCTGCATACCGAAATCAGCAAAAGGATCTACGTCGATATCCTGTCCAACCGCAATGAGAATTACGTCAGCTTCGATGCGGCGTTCGGGCTTGTTGGCGGCAACGGGTGCAGGTCGGCCTCGTTTAACCGCACCAATCATCTGCGGTTGCGTGATAAGGGCAGTGCAGTGCCCCGATTCATCGACCTCAACACGAGCAGGGGCTTCAAGCACAGCCATCTCGACACCTTCGGCAACGGCGGCTTCCACTTCTTCAACTAAAGCTGTCATATCCGATTGTCTACGACGATACGCAACCGTAACCTCCGATGCGCCAGCACGAACCGAGGTTCGCGCGCAATCCATAGCAACATTGCCACCGCCGACCACAACAACTTTCTTGCCCGAGAAATCGGGGTAATCTCCATCGCCAATTTTCTGCAGCAAGTCAACCGCAGACACAACACCTTCGGCATCACCGTTTTCGAGTTTTAGCGTTTTTCCCAATTGAGCGCCAATGGCAACGTACACTGCATCGAATTCGTCGTTGATCTTAGCCATAGCAACGGCATCGATGCGCACGTCGCATTTCACTTCGATATTGCCCACGGAAAGAATGGCGCGGATATCTTCATCCAAACGTTCGCGGGGAAAACGATATGCAGGAATGCCATAACGCATCATGCCGCCCAGCAAGTGATTCGCCTCAAACACCGTTACGGAATGCCCCATCAGTGCCGCATAATAGGCGCAGGTAAGACCGGAGGGGCCACCCCCAACAACTGCAATTCGCTTACCGGAATCGGGCAAACGTCCGGGCGTGGAAACAGAATCCGCAGCAACCTGATCGACTGCCATTTTTTTGATACCGCGGATATTCAGCGGCGCATCGATGAGAATACGACGGCAGCGTTTTTCGCAAGGATGCTCGCACACCAGTGCACATGCCGTAGGGAATGGATTGTCTTTGCGGATAAGTTTGATAGCTTCGGCATAGCGCCCCTCGCCAACAAGGGCAATATACCCCGGCACGTTAACGTGAGCCGGGCATAGAGTTTCGCAAGGAACGCTTTGACCCATGCCCTGGGTGCAACTATGCCCAACCAGATGAGCTTCAACCTCTTCGGAAAAAGTATCGAGCGCATCAAGCGTTACCTGGGCAGCTTCGTACCCCACCGCGCAATCCGATGCATCGCGAATCATCTGGGCGAGCGCACGCAAAGTTTCCAGTGTTTCGTTGTTTGCCTGGCAGTTTGCCAATTCCCGCATCAACTCAGATAGTTTCGGCAGCCCATCACGGCAAGGAACGCATTTCCCACACGTTTGGTTTGCGCCAGTCTCAATATAAGATGCAACGGTGGTCAGCGGGCACTGACCAGGAGGTGCAGCCTCAACCCTTCGCTCAAATCGCTTTAAATAAGATTCCACCTTCGCATCGGCCGCCGTCTTGGGCTCAATAGATAGCGCAGACACGCATCCCCCTTCCCTGCACGGCATCGCGAATTTCGCCTTATAAAGCTCCGAACAGAAGCAACGGCCTATAGCTGATAACCGCACCAAATAGCTCAACATCCAGCAAACAAAAACGCCCTCCCCGAGGGGAAGGCACTTGCGAACACTGTACTTGTTTTCGATGCCATCCAACGGCAACGGCATCTATTTATCGGCGAAAGGAATAATTATTCAACCCTTATAAAACTGTAGGCCCTACCAGCAGTCCAACAGAAAGCGCGGACCATTAACCGCGCAAAAAGAGAGAAACCTATCAATCAACTGGATAGTACGTGGTTACCGTGGGGTTATCTTCAATGTAGGCACGAAGCTTATCAATGTAACGCTGCGCTAAAGGAGAGAACGGACGCTCAGCATGATACAGATAGCCAACCGTCATGCTTTCATCAACCTCAAGAGGGATGGAGCAGATGCTCTGCCCCATTTCACCGGAGAGAACACCCGTTGAAATGGTATAGCCGTTGTGCCGATTAAGGAGAATGGTCAAGGTACCGCGGTCGTAATAGGTAATGTTCTGGCTGTGAGGCAGATGGCTCAACGGCTCTTCCGCAAAAAAGAAAGAATTGTTGCTGCCCTGCTCGAACGAATAACGAGGATACTCTTCCAAGTCTTCGGGCTTCAAGCTTGCTCGACCAGCAAGAGGATGGTTCGAGCCGACGAACACATGCGGGTGTGCTTCAAACAGCGGCGTAAAAGTTAACCCTGCATCGGAAAAAGCCTTAGTAAGCACCTTGCGATTGAACTCGCTCAGGTACAAAACACCGATCTCGCTGCGAAATTCTTTAACGTCATCAATCACTTCAGCTGTGCGCGTCTCACGCAAGGAAAAGTTATACTCCTCTTCGTCGCACTCCTCAGCCAAATCGACAAATGCATGGACGCAGAAGGCGTAATGCTGGGAAGAAACACAAAGCCTACCCTTGGCGGCACTGTTCGAGTTGGAATAACGCGCCTCGAACAAATCAAACTGTTGAAGGATCTGTCGAGCGTAACCGATGAATTCGGTACCCTCATTTGTGAGGGTAATGCCACGGTTTGTACGGTTGAAAATGGAAATTCCCAGTTCCTGCTCGGTGTCTTTAATGGTGGTTGAAAGCGTGGGTTGGGAAACATACAGCTGCTGGCTCGCTGCGTTGATGGAGCCGCATTCAGCGACTTCAATAATGTAACGAAGCTGTTGGAGCGATATGTTGGTGTGCATGCTTCTTCCCTTCCCCAGTAAAAGCTGTGCAAACGAAAACAGGCCAGGGCTTTAAGCCTCTGGCCTGTGTGCAAGTGGTGGGCGATACTGGGATCGAACCAGTGACCTCCACCGTGTCAAGGTGGCGCTCTCCCTCTGAGCTAATCGCCCGAAAATGCCGAACTGCTTCAGCGAGCTTGTATATTACCAGAACAGCACTTTGCGTCAACTGTCTAGGTTCGTTTTTTTCATAAATGGAACTGTTATTCCGTATGACTCTCCGCTCGATGATAGGCGTCATCGGGCTCGATGTGGACAAGGATGTCCTTTACCTGCGGGAACTTATGGACGATCTCGGATTCGATACGATCAGCAAGCTCATGCGAAGCAGCAACGGTCATGCTCGGATCAACCAATACATGCAAATCGGCATATACATCACCCTGCGTACCGCGCGTACGAATACGATGCGCATTCCGAACGCCTGCGATATTTTCTACGACCTTGCGAACTTCCTCTTCGGGGATTCGAGCCTTATCGGAAAGAGTCTGAAAAGCGGAACGGAACACATCGAATGCAGTATACAAAATAGCGACCATGACGACCAAAGCCATAACGGAGTCGGCAATAGCGAAGCCGAGCTGGATCAGCACAAGACCAACAATGACGCCAATGGAAACCATGGCATCGGAAAGCGTATGGCTTGCATCTGCAAGCAAGATATCGCTGTTCAAACGTTTACCGGCCCGTCGCTCGTAGGTTGTAACCCCAATGTTAATGCACAGCGTGCCTACCATGACCACATAAGAAACCACCGTAACGGAAGCATTATGGTCACCCGAAATTAGCGCACTGATAGCGCTTGATCCAACTTCAAACGCAGCAACTATGAGCAAAACGCCAATAACCATGCTCGCATATGTCTCGAACTTAAAGTGCCCGTAAGGGTGGCCCTCATCTGCAGGACGGAGAGCAAGCGTGATTCCAACCAAACCAACTACATTGCCCATAGAGTCGAACACCGAGTGGATACCGTCAGCCTGCATAGAATGAGAATTGGTGGCCAAGCCATAGAAGAACTTCGCAAGCGCAACCAGCAGATTAAGCAGAAGAACAATCCACAGAACATGACGCACTTCGGCCATTCTCGATGTCTGATAAGACCCACTATTCATAACGCTCAACTTCTTCCATCAAATAACGTCACTCAAGGTTAGACGCTTAAAGGCAAAAAATCGCCCACCTACGTGAGCGATTCACCACACCTTAACACCGAATTCGGTTACCGCAGGTTAACAACACCAAGTGTAAAAAAAGCTAACACTGATGATCTTTAACGCAAACAAAACGGCGATGTTTTAACAGCTAGCAAGATACGCTTTCAGGTTATCCACGAATTGATCGACATCGTCTTCGCATGAATCGTAACCGAAGCTGACACGCAGCGTGCGCTTGCCCATTGCAAGGGGAATGCCAGCCGCCTGGAGCGAAAGCGGATGCTTATGACGCCATGTGCCAACTGGAACGGTATTGATGTTTGACTCACACGCAGAAGCCTTGGAAACATAGACGCCGTGGTCACTCAAAAAACGGAGAGCCACCTGGTTTTTCATACCGGGAACGCTGAAATTGAACAGATAAGGCGACCCATCTTCACGAGAATTGATTACCGCATCAGGAATCTCTGCGTTAACCCGCATGCGTAAATGGTCCCACAATCCGCGAACACGCATTTCTTCAGCCTGCCTGTCAGAAAATGCGCAGCGAACCGCTTCGGCAAAACCGGCGGCGAGGTAAACGGGCTCAGTTCCTGAACGAAGGCCGCGCTCTTGCCCACCCCCAAACGCCGTGGTGAACATATTCGTCCCACGCTTCACGAACAATGCACCGATACCCTTCGGGCCCCCAATCTTATGAGCAGAAAGGGAAGCTAAATCAACACCCCACTCATGTACGGGGACATCGATTTTGCCAAAAGCCTGAACAGCATCGGTGTGCACCAATGCATTAGGGGCATATTCATTGCGCAGCTTGACGATTTCAGGGATAGCGGAAGCCGATATCCAAGCTCGTTCTGCACCGACATTACCGTTACCAATGTTGTTGGTTCCTGCAGAAAACGCGCGCATGCTTCTAGATCAAAATTGCCATGAACAGCTTCAACGTAAGAAACGCAGCAATCGCCCTCTCGCTTAAGACCGCGCACCGATCGCGTTACCGAAGGATGCTCCAAAGCAGAAGTTACGATTCGACCTGCGCTGATTCCGCGCGCCATAACCGAACCGCGAATGGCAAGGTTGTTCGATTCGGTTCCGCCCGATGTGAAAAAAACCTCGTCGGACTCAGCGCCCAAAGCTGCTGCAACAACAGCGCGACTGTCTTCCAACACGCGCTTTGCCTTCTTGCCCAGCGTATGAACAGAAGACGCGTTGCCGTAGTTCCGAAGTTCCCGCATCATAACCTGCACCACTTCGGGGCGCGGTTTGGTTGTGGCTGCGTTGTCTAGATAAGCTTCGCGATAGGAGCTTTGATTCTTCTCGCTTATAGAGAGGTCTTGCATTTCGCTGCTCACAGGGTGCCTGCCTTTCGTGCTGCTTCCACTTCGGCTAACGCCTCAGGTGGAGTATGTGTACACGTACCGTCACCACGCCTTACCACCTCAATGGCGTCACCAGCCGAAACAGCACCACCATGCAGCACCACCCCGAAAATGCCCTCGCGGGGGAAGATGCAATCGCCCGCCAAATGGTAAATGGCACAACGGGTATGGCACACTTTACCGATCTGGCTGATTTCCACCAGCACGTCTTTTCCCAAACGGAGTTGCGTACCCAAAGGCAAATCAAGCAGATCGATTCCCTCGGTTGTAAAGTTTTCGGCAAAATCGCCAGGACCAACCTCTAAGCCCATATCACGAGCTTTCGCAAGGGATGCTTCTGCCAAAAACGAAACCTGACGGTGCCACTTTCCTGCATGAGCATCGTTTTCCAACCCATCATCGACAAGGACAACCTGAGGAGCATCACCAACAGGCGTTTTCCGAACTCCTTTGCGAGCAGAAATGTTGATGGATGTGATGCAAGCCATTGATGCCTCCTCGAACGCCAATAAGTAACGCTCCAATAGTAGTAACGACTGCGCAATAAGCATTCCGCTCAACCTTCCTTCGGCAGAATCAGCTGGGCTAACGGATGCCTATTCACGGCGAAAAGAATTTGCCTACACGCCCCCACCCAAACCACTCATATATTGCGGATGCCGAAAACCCACATGATGCCCTACACTTGCCATGCTGAGCAGCCTAAAACAAACACAAGGAATGGCATGATCTACGAACCTCTACCCCATATGCCTTATCGACCAAGCCCTGCCGTTTCTTTCGTGGGAAGGCAGAATTCAGGGAAAACAACCCTGTTGGAAAAAATCATAACCGAGCTTACTCGCCAGGGACTTGCTATTGGCACCATAAAGCACCACGGACACCCTGATTTTGAAATCGACATTCCGGGGAAAGACTCATACCGTCATCGTGCCGCTGGGTCAAAAGCCACCGCGATCCTTTCAAGTAAACGCTTGGCGTTCACATGCGACCTAGCCCAAGAAATTTCCTGCTCCGAGGCATTGGAACTTATGCCGAACTACGATTTGGTGCTCGTGGAAGGGTTTCGCGGCATAGGATTGCCAACCATCGAACTGCTTCGAGCAGAAAATCCAAAAGATCAAATAGCCGCAGAAGCTCTCATCGATCGTTTGTCCAGTATAGAACCCTCATGGTCTGACGACGAAACACCCGACCGGCCCGCAATGCCGGCCGCCATCGTTACCGACATGCCGGCCGTTGAGCAAATTGCCCGCAAAACCGCTGTCGAGGTATTCGGTTTCGAGGACATTGAAGCTATTGCGGCGTTTTTGCGAAAACGATACACGCGTGCGCCGCTTACCATTGCCATTCAGGCAGGCGGTGAATCGAAACGAATGGGACAATCAAAAGCATTGACCCCCTTTTTGGGACGCCCTCTAATCGAGCATATGCTGGAAGTAGTTGCCTCATTTGCCGACGAGCTCATCGTCACAACCAACGAAGAACCAGAGCTGCGTTATCTCCTTGAGCGGCACCCCAAGCTCCGCCTTGTCAGCGATGTCACGGAAAAACGAGGGGCCCTACCTGGACTCCTTACCGCAATTGAGGCGAGCTCTAACGATGCCGTTGGCGTTGTTGCTTGCGACATGATTGCCTTTTCGCCACAAATTCTTACCCGCGAGGCTCTTGCGATGCAGGCAAATGGAAGCGATGCGGTGGTGCCATTCAATAACGGGAATTACGAACCATTTGCAGCGGTGTACCGCAAAAGCACGTGCCAGCCTATTCTAGAGACCATCACTTCGCAAGGGTCAAAGCGCATGCGTGATTTGATCGAGTTAATCGACTGCACTCGATTCAACGCCGAGCTTATGCGCAAGCCCGGATCGATTGACCCCTTTGCCAACGTGAATACGCCCCAAGAGCTTGCTCAAGCAGAGGTCCTATACCGTATGTATAGCTAAGAGTTGCCTTTAAAAACCGGTTCAAAAAGCAGCAAGAAAACGGCTTTTCCGCTTACCGAAAAGACCCTCAGTAAACGGTTGGCTATAAGCGGTAAACGGTTACCTGGTAATTTCGCCATATCAGACTATCAGCCAAATGAACAATGAAGAAGGATACCTAAAGCCCCAACGCACGCACCTGCGCAATAAGCTCAGGTGTGGCTTTCTTTTCCAAATCAGGGGCCGAAGCATGGGAAAGAACACCTTTGTCAACCAAATCGTCCAAAGACTCACGAAGCACCCGATTGGCACAGGCGTTCGTTTCGCGCTCCACTTTGCGGAACAACTCGATTAACGCTTTGGCTTCTTCGGTCAAACAAGAGCCACGGGCACCTTGGCGAAGGAATAAAGCCACGTCAAGACCCTCTTCAGCCTGCTTAACAATACGCCATGCCTTACTGTAGGCCATGCCCATATCTGCTGCAGCTTTATTCAGAGAGCCCAACCGTTCAACCCGCTCACACAATTCCACAACGCCATGCCCAAGCCCAGGGCTGTGGCGCGCTTGGCTCTTTGAACTTATGAAAACTTTGATGTCTGCCGATACTTCATCGCTGCGCATACCGTTTACCTCTCGGAATCGACACCTCACAATCGTTTCGACTATTTTCCCAAACCAAACAAGGGATTTTGCATTTATTCTCGCGAAAGGACAAAACCACACCCCGAGTTGAGAGGACTCCCCCATGACTGTCGCCCAAAAGGCGAAAAAACTCGCCACCGCATTTGCGGCTTTCGCTTGCTGCGCGTTGGTTGCTGTAGCTCTTACCGGTTGCCAACAAGAGCAAAGGAAAGAGGACGTTCAGCTTCAGGTATTTGCCGCCAACTCTCTTTCGAAGGCAATGGAAGAAGCTCAACAAGCTTACATTGAGGACGGTCATGGTAATGTATCCTTCGCCGACACCCAGTACAAGGCTTCCGGCGAGCTGAACGAGATGCTCGGCGCAGGATCCTATGCCGATCTTTTGATTTCTGCATCCAAGGGCTCCATGGATACCGCCGTCAAGGAAGGTTATGTTGACGAAGGAACCCGCGTGGACCTGTTCAAGAATGATCTGGTTATGGTTTCTAAGGAAGGCTCTGGCCTTTCCGACGTAACGCTTGATAACATTGCCGCCGGAAAGTACTCCATCTGCGTTGGCGATGACTCTGTTCCAGCAGGCAACTATGCAGCACAGTCCCTTTCCACCGTTGGTGTTTACACTCCCGCTGGTGATGACGCAGGCAAAACCGGCAAGGAAATCTCCGGTAAGGGCGGCTCTTACGGCTCCGACTACAAGGTTGTAACCGACACCTCTGTTGGCAACGTTTGCAAGCATGCTCAGTCTGGCGATGTTGATATTGCCTTTGTATACACCTCCGACGTCTATCGCTTTGGTGGCGTAGAGATTGTTGGCACCGTACCTGGCGACACCCACAAGAACATCGTGTACCCTGGCGCTATCACTAAGGATTGCAAGAACGTTGACGCCACCAAGGAATTCCTTGACTGGTGCATGAACAGCGAAAAGGCTCAGGCAATCTGGCAGAAGTGGGGCTTCGAGTTGGCGTAAGCCGCAAACAACCACTTCAACTTCGCTAGTTTCTAGAGATGGGCGCGCAGCAACACCTATCTCCCATTTTTCGATACGCTACCTTTTCAGATAAGGACCTTCCATGAATACAAAACGAGGCACGGCAAACGCCACCTGCTTATTCATGCTGATACTGGTTTTGATGACGACGTTGCTCCCTTGCAAGGCATTTGCCGATGAGGCTTTGGGCGATGTTGACACTCCCCAAGCCCCCAAAACTACCAATTCCCAGGCTTCTTCCTCTGAAAACGGAGAATCGACTAAAGTTAGCGTATCGGAAGATGCAACCAGCGCATCGATTGAGGGCACCTCCTACGCAGTCTGCGATTTCGCACGTGCCCAAAAAGGGTCGAATCGAGCTATCGATGGAACGTATTACGGTTACTCGTACTTAGTTGGAAACGAGGCAGGCGAATTCTTTCAGCTTATTGCCTCCGAATCCTATGCAGTTGCTTACGTTCCCGCCCAAGCAGCACAGACTCTTGGCATCGATATCGACGACGAGAATGATATAAAACTCTTAAAAAGCTACCTCTGTGCGCTCGATGGCAAAACGGCAGCGGGCTCGATTCCCCTTTCCCGAATCGGTACCTGGCACTTCACGAGCAACCCAACCTACGAAATCGGCAACATCCGCTTCTCATTCGATCAAGAAATAAATGGAAATGTGTATGCTAGCGTTATAGGCACCGATGGCTCCGACCTCACCGACAGTGACAACCCAAACTACTTCAAACCCTCATTTGCCGATTTCGGTCGACTGGTCCCAGCAAATGAGGTTACCGTTGAACGAAGGGGCCACAGGAATTGCCACAGCGGGCAAATTTCTCTCAGAACTTGACTGGAGTCCCCTGTGGGTAACCCTTAAAACTACTGGCGTTGCCATCGTTTTCATCTTCGTCCTTGGCCTGCTGGCTGCATATTGGTGTCTTCATCTTTCGCAAAAGGCAAAGAATATCGCCGACAGCATATTCACCATCCCCATGGTGCTTCCCCCGACTGTATGTGGCTTCATCTTGCTGTATCTATGCGGCAGGGATACCGCCTTTGGCAGCTTCTTCATCGATATCGGATTTCCCCTTATCTTCAGCTGGCCCGCAACGGTTATTGCCGCAGTAGTGGTTGCATTCCCCTTGATGTATCGAAGTGCCCTGGGTGCTTTTGAAAACCTCGATACCAATATGCTCGATGCAGCTCGCACCTTGGGATGGAGCAATACACGCATCTTCCTGAAATTGATGCTCCCCCTTTCCTGGAGCAGCATTGCCGCCGGAACCGCGCTCGCATTCGCACGTGCACTTGGTGAATTCGGCGCAACGTTGTTCTTGGCAGGCAACTATCTGGGCATCACCCGCACTGTTCCCATCGCCATCTACTTCGAATGGATGAACGGGAACGATGGCGTTGCCTGGTTCTGGACCGCGATCGTTATCGGATTCAGCTTCATCGTGTTCCTGTTCATCAACTTGTGGAGCAACCGCACTACCAAATACCGTAAGGGAGCTGAGCAATGAGCCTTTCCGTATCCATAAAAAAGAGCTTCCCCGCATTTACCCTCGACGTGGATATAGAAGCCGGCAACGAAACCATAGGCTGGCTGGGCGAATCAGGTTGCGGAAAGAGCCTTACCATGAGGTGTATTGCAGGCATCGAAACACCCGATGAAGGAAAGATCGTAGTGAACGGAAAAACGTTCTTTGAACGGGAAGCCGGGAAACGCCCCACTGTGAACCTTTCCCCTCAAGAACGCAAAACCGCTCTGTTGTTCCAAAACTATATGCTGTTCCCCAACTTAACCGTGGCAGAAAACGTAGCGGCGGGAATCGACCGAAAGCTGCCTAAAGAAGAACGTAACGCTCAAGTGGACGCTGAACTGAAGCGCTTTGGCCTAGACGGATTCGGCAAACGATACCCCTCCCAACTTTCAGGGGGACAGCAGCAACGCGTTGCCCTGGCTCGCATGTTGGCAGCAAAACCTGACATCCTTATGCTTGATGAGCCTTTCTCTGCCCTCGATGCACATTTAAAAGGAGTATTGGAGCAGAACCTGGCTGGACTGTTCGAAACCTTCCATGGAACGATTCTATACGTTAGCCACGATATCGATGAGGCACTGCGTTTTTGTGATCGTATTGCCGTAATCGAAAAGGGGCATGTCATGGAGGTGAGCACGGGCAACAATTTAGTCAACAACCCCCAATCAGCAGCAAGCATCAGGCTCTCCGGCTGCAAGAACACAACCCCTGCCCATCGGATTGACGATCATCGGGTATTCTTGCCCGCGTGGGGCATCGAAGTGGAAACCGACAAGCCCGCACCACAGAACCTAACCTATATGGGAGTCCGAGCATTCTTTCTGGAACGCGCGGAAGAGCCAGGACGAAACACCTATCGTGTTCGGGTTGTTCGCACGAGCGACTCGCGTTTTGATCGTTCGGTACTGCTGGAATTCCTCGACCGTACGCCAGGCTCAGACCCTGTAGTTGAGCAGACTGAAAATGAGATGAAATACCTTGAGCAGCACCTATTCTGGCGCGTCGACAAATTGAAGGTGCCCGGAGAAAAGCTACCAGTCAAAGACGAAGTGCTTCTGATCCGCATCCCTTCCGATAAGGTTTACCTCGTATCCAAATAGCCGTACCAACACGGCTACGCCCAACGGCTCAACCCGCATGCCACTATCGCCCGAAAGGAGACGCCATGAAAGATGGTCAGGGAAGACAAATCGACTATCTGCGTATATCGCTTACCGACCGTTGCAACCTGCGCTGCATCTACTGCATGCCTGAGCATGGCGTTAAGAGCATTCCCCACGAAAGCGTACTAACCCTCGAAGAAGTCCATAAAGCAATCGAATGCGCATCGCAGCTCGGAATCAAACATATCCGCTTCACCGGCGGCGAGCCAACCGTTCGCAAAGGACTCTTGAGCCTCATTGAACGAACCGCTCAAACCCCTGGCATCGAAAGCGTTGCGCTAACCACCAATGCAATACTCCTGCCCGGTATGGCAGCCGACCTGAAAGCTGCGGGCCTTTCCCGCGTGAATATATCGCTGGACACGCTTGACGCGGAACAGTATCACTTCATTACCAGGCTCGGTAACCTGGATGATGCTCTCAAAGGTATAAAGGCGGCCCTTTCGGCAGGCCTTTTCCCCGTCAAGCTCAATACGGTTGTCGTCCGCAGTTTAAACCAAGATCTTCTTTCTTTTGCCCGCTTAACGGTAGATGCCCCCTTACATGTTCGTTTCATCGAATACATGCCTATCGGAAACGGTGATGACTGTGGCGGTTGCGGCTGGGGGCCGGCCGATGTTGTTCCCGCAAAGGAGATTATCGAAACCATCAGTGCCCAAGCACAATCCATCGGATTGGGAAGCCTGCAGCCCGCCATTGCCACGCCCGATGGATGGGGTCCGGCGCAATATTATCGCCTTCCCGGCGCTCAAGGAACCGTCGGCGTGATATCGGCAATCTCAAACCACTTCTGCGCAAGCTGCAACCGCTTGCGCCTTACCGCCGATGGCAAGATAAAACCCTGCCTATTCAGCGACACCGAGTACGATATTCGCAGTGCGCTTCGGAAAGGCAGCGAAGAAGAGGTACTTTCGGTGTTCAAGGCAGCGCTGTTCCATAAACCAAGCGGCCATGAACATCGCGTAGGAACCCGCCGCATGATGAGCCAGGTCGGCGGCTAAAGTGGAAATCTGGTACCTGTCCCTATTCCCCACCCCAAGGAGAATCATATGACTCAACGACTTACCCACATCGACGCCGAAGGCGATGCCCGCATGGTCGATGTCTCAGAAAAGGCAGAAACCAAACGAACCGCCATCACAGAAGGCTTCGTTGCCATGCAACCCGAAACCCTTGCGGTCATCGAAAGCGGCAGCGCAAAAAAGGGCGACGTGCTGGCAGCCGCACGTATTGCCGGCATAATGGCAGCCAAGCAAACCAGCAACCTTATACCTCTCTGTCATCCGTTGGCACTCACTAAAGTTGAGGTCAAGTGCACACCACAGCATGCCGAAGAGCGTGAAGACGGTCGCTGCGGCATCCACCTAGCAGCAACCTGTTCGCTCGTCGGGAAAACTGGCGTGGAAATGGAAGCGCTTACCGCAGTAAGCGTAGCGGGTCTAACCGTATATGACATGTGCAAAGCAATCGATCGCGGAATGGAAATCGATGCGGTTCGCCTACTTCATAAAGAAGGCGGCAAAACCGGCACATGGAATAGAGCTTAGAGCTAATTAATGCCCGCCCCCATGCATCATAGAAACAGCATGGGGCAAAACCTCAACTATGCCGTCCCAGTTCTCCTGAGCGGCTTTTTTACTTCCTGGCAAATTGATCACCAGTGTTGTGCCACGCTGCATGCACAATGCACGCGAAAGCATGGCACGCGGTGTAATGGCGAGGCTGTGCGCTCTCATGCCCTCGGCAATGCCTGGCACCTCTCGCTCGCACACATCACGCGTGGCCTCGGGCGTCACATCCCTTAGGCTCAAGCCCGTGCCGCCGCACGTGAGCACCACATCGACCTTTTCCTCATCCGCCGCACGAACAATGGCGGCCGCTATTTCAGGGCGCTCGTCTTTTACCACGTCATACGCAGCGCATTGCCACCCTTGATCGGCAATAAGCTCTCGTAGCAACGCGCCAGCCGTATCTTCCTTTTCACTACGCGTATCAGAGCAGGTAATAACAGCAAACGTGATCATTTACAGCACCGTTCCTTCTTCAACATCAAGCAATAGGCAATCGATAAGGACGCCGTCAGGCACAGGGTTCTGGTCGGTACCCTCTGGGAGTATTGCCAGGCAGTTAGCCCGATGAAGAGTGCTGAACAAGCCCGAGCTCTGGTTCTTTGCGGGCACCACACAAAGAACCCCTTCCTTGTTTCGGGAAAGCGAGGCGCGCAGATAGATGCGCCGTGGATCGCGTTTTTTGCGATCGCCAACCAAACGAGCCTTAACCAAAGGGCGCCCAACGGAAGAATAACCCTGCATCTTGCGCAACGCCTGGCGGATCAAAACCTCAAACCCGCAGTAAGCTGCCGCAGGATTTCCTGGCAAGCCAAACACCGGTGTGCCATCCACCATGCCGAAAGTCTGCGCCTTACCAGGGCGCATGTTCACCAATGTCATGTAGAGCTCACCCAAATCCTCAACTACGGGTTTGATGAAATCGTAATCACCATTAGAGGCTCCGCCTGTAGTGATAATGAAATCGTAATCTTCTGCAGCAAGTTTGATAGAGCGCGCCAAACACTCCTCTTTATCAGGAACGATCATCAGCTGAGCAGGGATACCCCCAGTTTTGGCAACACATGCCGCCATGGCATACGAATTGCTATCGCGAATGCACCCTGGACGGAACGGTTCTTCCGGAGCCAATAGCTCGGAGCCGATGGGGATAATGGCGACACGCGGACGACGGTACACTGGAACTGTCGTAACGCCGCAGCTTGCTAAGAACCCGACACCAGCAGCACTTACTACCTCACCCGCATGGATAGCAACCTCCCCCTGCGCTATCTCTTCACCTTTAGCGCGGATGTTTTCGAAAGGCGCCGCCGGCTGAGAAAACGAAACGGTGCCCCCCTGCCTTCCGTCACCACCAAGGTAATCGACGATTTCGTATTTCACTTCCGCATCTGCGCCATCCGGCACAGATGCGCCCGTCATAATGCGCGCAGTTTCGCCGAAGCCAATTTCGCCGTTGAAGACAGACCCGGCAGGAACTTCACCCACCACCTGCAAAGAAACAGGCGAGTCTTCAGATGCGTTCGCCAGATCGGCCACATGAACCGCAAAACCATCCATTGCCGCATGGTCAAACGGGGTAATGTCGCAATCGCTTATCAAATCTTCAGCAACAACGCGCCCAACTGCATCGAGCAACGAAACGGTTTCAACTTCAAGAGGTGCAACATGAGAGAGCACACAATCGAGCGCCTCTTCGACGCTCATCATTTCATTGGGGTTCATAAGAATCCTTACGTTAGGGGGGGGGTTCAAAAGGAATGGGGAAATATCTCTGGCTGCAACAACCTGCGATTGCCGCAGCCCTGCGCTGGGGAACGCAAAACGGTCTATCCCCTAAGGCTGCAACATTTCGCAATAAGCCTGCCCGGCACAACTTCTGCAGATAGCCTTTCCGCAGCCTGTCTGAACTTCACGGCCATCAGTAACCTCTTCGCCGCAAACTGCGCAAATCACATGGGAATGGGGCTTTCCTGGGGCATCAAGGTCGGTGTAATTAACAGCTACTTTCTGGACGCTGAACAAATCTTCGTCGCTACGAGCAGCAAACCACGCTTTCGTATCCTCGCCCTTTGGGCACTTTTCGCTCACGTTCACCAATCGAATTGCCTCATTGCGATTCAGGTCGAAAAACGTTGCCGCCTGCTTGCCAAAATCCAAGCATTTCATGCGGCGTTTACCAGGATGGCAGCCGGTAACCACCATGATCGCATCCGTGAGACAACGATCGCATTCTACATAGACGATCAGATCGCGGTAATGATCAGGGTCTTCAATGCCGAAATACTTCAACGCATAACGCGCCATACGCACACCCGTTATTTGACCACCGCACAGATGACCATGAAAGGTTATCGCGCGGCTCAGATCTTCCTCAAACGACCTCATGCAGTATCCTTTCTGCGTCTCATTGCCGACACAGCCAAATAATCGACCGCATTAAATTAAACAGCCTTTCTTCCCCAGGATAAGAGGAATCGGGATCTCGCCGAAGCACCAGCCACAAGCGAAATCAGATACCCACATCCCAGCTGATAAATGCCCAGGGAACAACTCGTGGCTGGTCAAGCGTCCAGCACTTAGCGCCGTCTTCCTCGATTTCTACCAAATGATCGGTAAAGAAAACTGCGTAAACGACAAGCACTTTCCTCAACGCTGATCTGATCAGCTGTATCGGCAAGATAGTCTCTTGTTCTCAACAAAGAATAATAAGCTTCATCAGGTGAAATATAAGACTTGGTTCTGGGCGAATGGATGTAAGAAACGGTGGGCTCATACCCTAAATCGGAGACAATGCCGAACACGAACAACGCATCATTGTGTCGCTCAAGCTCCAAGCCCATCGCGCGAGCCACACGCATATCAACACGTGGAGAAACACCCGTGCAAACAGTTACGCACGCCCTTTCGCGAGCAACCGCTGAAAGCTTTTTCAGCGAGTCTTCCAAATCGTGGGTGATCACTGAACGCGATGCGACAGCCACATCGACCGCACCTTTCCCCAAACCATAGTTCGCCCAGTCGTCTTCCCAGCTCATGCGAAGAGGAAGGATCTTCCCCGCCTGAACCTCAGAGGGGCATGTTTCAAAATCGCCAGCAGGAAAGTCGTCCGAACCAAATCCAGACGTTCCCCTTTCCAAAAGCATCCCCCGCTCTGCCGCTTTCGAATGCAATCGATCAAGCATCCCTTTGCTGAAATCGGCAGCAACAACCGAGCAACCCATAGCGGCAAGGGCAACGGCAAGCGAACCTGTCCCACAGCCCATGTCAAGCACGGTTTCTTTGCCGGTAATGCCAGCTTTCGAAATAAAAGACCGCAAATAAGTATCAGGGGCATCTTTGAATGAAAAAGATTTCGCGCGCTCGTCCCAATGATCTTGGGAGTCAGGCTTTCGACGGCGCCCATCGAGCCTTCGCCACTCTTCGGCCAGGTTGATCAACACAGTCCTCCAACTACCGACAAATAAAAAAGGCGACCTTCATGGTCGCCTTCAAGTCTATGCTTCAATACTACTCTTGCGTCTGGAACTTTGGATCACGGGCAATAGCATCAAGCTTTGCGGTTACCACTTCCTCTACCTCGTAAGAGAACGGGCGCAAAGCATCCTCGATGAACACCGTACGAATATAGCCGTTGCATTCATCGCACTTGTGAATGCGATGGGCATCGTCACCCTCAACGTTGAAGTAATGAAGATGCTGAGGGTTCTGTGAACCACAACGTGCACAGCGAATGCGCTCAAACGCCCATTCGGTTCCACATTGCTGACAATACAGGGTTCGGCCACGACCATCAGTGGGGCTTTCGCCACCAACCTTAGCCAATGCGGGTGTGCTTCCGCACACGGGGCAGGAAAGCGGATTATGATTCATTTTGTTGATCTTGCGCTGCTCTTTTACCACGGCTTTTGCCACGAGTTCCAAGTCAACACGCAAGGCCATCATGCCAACCATAGCGACCATGTGAGCTGCAGCAGAGGGAATTTCCTGCTCGTAAGCATTGGAAAGCAATCCCCCAATAAATGCCTCAGGGTCGCTTGCCGCAAGGTCCATATCTTCCTGCTCAACCAGCGAACGGAAGTTGACTTCACGAAGCGCCTTGGCGTCTTCTTCGCTCAATCCCCCCTCGTCGCAAACGTATTCACGAAGGCTATAGCATATCGCCGCAAAACGACTTTTCTGGATTTTCGGAGGGGCAAACGAAAACACAGGGCGATCGGCCATCCAAGCTTCTTCCAACTCCTCTGCCGACGGAACTGCATAGTGCTTTTCGGCGGTAGTTGGGCCTTTCGACCAGCGATCCATATCGTCCCATAAGCCATAAAAATACTTTAGACGATTGACGTCTTCCTCAGAAAAAGTATCCTCGTTCGCCTTGATTACGCGATCAATAAACTTAAGGTTCATTCCACATCCTCTTGTTGCTTCCGGATAGGTACTTGCCTCTATCTCCGCTACACACAGAACAAGAAATTACTCCTGGATGGTGCAGCTTGGCAGAAAGATGCCGCTCCACCAAAAGGGGGAACGGCATCTTCAATTGGCCTTGTACGACCGCTACTTTTCGTCGTCCTTTTTGCGGACAACGTTGTTGTCGGTCTTAAGGACATCGCGTGCCCAGTGGCCCCAGTGGTACAACGCGTCGGATTCGGAGATCAGACCATCTTTCCACATTACCTTCCACATGCCGCGATACGGCTGGAAGATGCCTGCGCCCAAGAAGATATGGGCAAGGGCGAAGATGAGCATGATGCAGAAGAACAGGTCATGGAAGAACAGCAGCCACGAATGAGCTCCCGTGCCCATAGGCAAGATCGTGGAGTTCAAAAGAAGCAGCACGCCCGTAATGCCCATGATGATGCCGGAAATCCACAGAGCACCGTCAGCCACACGCTGGCCAGACTTCTGCTCGTCCTGATCGGGCATGTGAATCCACTTGGCCATGAACAGATAGGGGAAGAACAGCATCATCCACTTCTTGTCGTCCGAATCCCACCGGTCGAACAGGTTCTTGAAGATGTGGGCCACGCCCTTCGGAGCCATGATCGCGCTGATAAGGGGCACCAGCACGAAGATGAAGCCGAGCACGCGATGCGACATGCGGATGACGAACACCGTATCGGCGCCTACCGCCTGCGCAAGCTGCGGAACGAACACGAACAGGCCC
>OGQK01000399.1_pt1 | contig 28744 bp, 24 predicted proteins | sample 1553221 | NCBI WGS metagenome assembly OGQK01 (sample SAMEA2579996, study PRJEB22360) | human gut metagenome | biome: human gut; feature: human-associated habitat; material: faeces | place: Denmark | collected 2008/2010 | reverse complement strand
AAAAGCCGCTTCCTCCCCCGCCGCCCCGGCTCCCGCTGCCGCCAAGAATGAATTGACGGATGAGCAGACGGAAGCCATTGCCGCCGCCAAGGCTGAACTGGCCGCCAATCCGGAGTGGGAACCCTTTGTGCAGATGCAGCGCCAGCACCTGATGGACCTGCGAGACAGGGCGCTGGACAACATGAGCGGCGTGGCCCGCGACACCCTCCGGAACCATCCGGAAGGCAGTGAAGCCTCCGGCTCCGGAGAACACCAGGCGGACGCCGGGAGCGACGCCTATGACCGTGACTTTGCCCTCAGCCTGCTTTCCAAGGAACAGGACGGACTGTATGAGATTGAGCAGGCGCTCGCCCGCATTGACAACGGAACGTACGGCATCTGTGAAATGTCATACAAGGTCATTCCCATCCTGCGCCTGGAGGCCATCCCCTTCGCGCGGCTCACGGTGGAATGCCAGGCCCAGTGGGAAAAGGAAAAAGGGCAGAACGCCCGGTTCCGCCCCAGAGTGGCCCTGGGCTTTGCGGGAGGACAAAATGATGTAGATTTATCTGTTTCTCTTGACGATGACGAAGAATAGTGTATAAATCCTCCCCCGTAACACATTTTCATCATGCCTAGAGACATCATCATCCTCGAATGCACCGAGGCCAAAGCCGAAGGAAAGCCTACGTCCCGCTACGTCACCACGCGCAACAAGAAGAGCCTGCGTACCCCCGGCCGCCTGGAAAAGGTTAAGTACAATCCTTTCCTGAAGCGCCGCACGCTTCATCGTGAAATGCGTTAATCGCGGTCCAGCTCATCGATTATCTTTATTATTATGTCCACTGAACCCAAGACTGTAGAACGTCGTATTCGTTTCCGCACGTGCAATCGCCAGATGCCGCGCCGCCGTCTCGACATCCCGATGGATCAGGTCGATCTGCTCAACCCCGATTTCCTGTCCAAGTTCACCTCTGAAACCGGCAAGATTCTTCCCCGCCGCGTGACCGGGCTGTCCGCCAAGATGCACCGCAAGGTGACCCGTGAAATCAAGCGGGCCCGTTCCATCAACCTTCTGCCGTAACAAGCCCCAAGGAAATCTCTTTCGGTAGAAATTGTCTTTGCAGGCGGGAGTTTGTCCGGTAACAGGGCAGACTCCCGCTTTATTTCCAGCCAACATCCTCCTTCCGCATGCAGGAACTGAAAGATACCCAGTCCGAGACGGATACACGCAATATCTCCATTGACCGGGTGGGCGTCAAGGGGCTGCGCTTTCCCATCCAGATCCAGGACAAGCTCAACCGTATCCAGTCCACCGTGGCGACGGTTTCCCTGGCGGTGGACCTGCCGGAGGAATTCAAGGGCACGCACATGAGCCGCTTTGTGGAGGCCCTCCACCAGCACGGCCCGCTGCTGGACGTGCATACGGCCCTGGCCATTCCCCGGGAACTGCTCCGCCGCCTGTCCGCCCGCCGCTCCCATGTGGAAATGGAGTTCCCGTTCTTCCGCGCCAAAAACGCCCCCGTGACCGGAATTGAAGGGCTCATGGACTACGTCGTTCGGTTTGAGATGGAGGCGGAAGCGGACAACAAGCTGGCGGACTTCAAGCTGACGGTGGTCGTCCCGGTGACGACGCTCTGCCCCTGTTCCAAGGCCATGAGCGCCTATGGGGCCCACAACCAGCGCGGGCTGGTCACCTACTCCGTGCGCTTCGCCTCCCGCCCCGTCTGGATTGAAGACCTGATTGACCTGGTGGAATCCTGCGCCAGCTGTTCCCTGTACAGCGTGCTCAAAAGGCCGGATGAAAAATGGGTGACGGAAAAGGCTTATGAAAACCCCGTCTTTGTGGAAGACCTGGTGCGCAATGTGGCGCTGAAAACGCAGAGCCACTCCGCTTTCAGCTGGTACCGGGTGGAGGCGGAAAACTTTGAATCCATCCATAACCACCAGGCGTATGCCGTCATTGAACGCGACCTGCGTTCCTGAGCTGCTTTCCGTACAGGACTTATGAACGACAACTGGTGGGCCATTGCATCTCTCGTCCTGTCCCTGGCTTTTACGGGGCTTGGCTGGCGCCTGCTGGCCTCCGGCCGCCGGTTTTTATACGCCCACCTCTGGATGGCGTGCCTCTTTGCGCTCCAGACGGGGGCGCTTTGTGTCAAGGCGTACCAGACGGGGATGTGCCCCATCCGCGGCGCGTCGGAGGTGCTCTTCTTCCTCTCCTGGACCATCAACCTCTTTTATCTTCTTCTGGGGCGCGCCTACCGCATGTCCGTGCTGGGCATCTTCACCGCTCCGGCCATTGCCGTGCTGACGGCGCTTTCCCTGCTGATCGGCCTGTACGGCGCGGATGTGCAGGGTACGCATGACTTCTGGGTGACGGCGCACGTGGGCGTAGCCATGATGTCCTACGGAGCCGGAGGCCTAGCCGCCGCTGCGGGCGTGGCGTTCTGCATGCAGAACGAATGCCTCAAAAGGCGGCAGATACCCGGCACCTGCCGTCTTCTGCCCCCTATCCGCACGCTGGAAGCCAGCATGAAGCGCCTGGTTCTGGTGGCGTTCCTCCTGCTTCTGGCCGGGGAATGGCTCGGCTGGCAGAGGCATCTCCCCATCAACGGGGCCAAAACCTCCATCGTCATTCTACTGACGCTGGGCTACAGCGTCCTGCTGTGGTTCATCTACCGCCGCGGCATGCCGGGGCGCGCCCTGGCCTACTGCTGTGTGGCCCTCTTTATTGCATCCATGAGCATTTTCCTGGTAAGCTGATGAGAATGGTTTGTTTAGGCTTGAATCACCGGACCGCTCCCGTGGAAATACGGGAGTGCTTTGCCGTGCCGTCCCACAGGCTCCAGGAGGAGGGGCGGCGCATCCGCTCCCTGCCGGACGTGGACCAGTGCGTGGTGCTTTCCACCTGCAACCGCATGGAAATCTACTACTGGTCTGACAGGCCGGAAAGCGCGCAGGAGCACATCCTGTCCCACTTTCTGGGCGCGGGACGCGGGAACGTGGACATGGCCTCCCACTTTTACAGCCATCTGGGGGCGGACGCCCTGGAGCACCTGTGCCGCGTCCTGAGCGGGCTGGACTCCATGGTGCTGGGGGAAACGGAAATCTTCGGGCAGGTGAAGACGGCCTACCAGATGGCGCTGGATGCGGGAGTGACCGCGGCCTGTGCCAACAAGACCTTCCAGAAAGCCTTCTCCATCGGCAAGAGGGTGCGGACGGACAGCCAGATTCACGCCGGAGCCACCTCCGTGGGGTCCGTGGCCGTGGAGCTGGCGGAACAAATCTTCGGCGACCTTTCCGGCACCCGCGTCCTCATCCTGGGGGCGGGGGAAATGAGCCGCGTCACGGGCCGCGCCCTGCACGCCCGCGGGGCGGAGGGCATCTATGTAGCCAACCGTTCCTTTGACCGGGCGGTGGAACTGGCGGGCATGATCGGCGGCCAGGCCATCCGGTACGACGTGTGGGGGGACTACCTCAGGGACATTGACGTGGTGGTGGCCGCCACCGCCGCCCCCCACTGCATCATCACCCGGGAGACGCTGCTGCCGCTGCGCGCGCCCCGCAAGTACCGCTCCCTCTTCCTGATTGACATCTCCGTGCCGCGCAACATCTCTCCGGACGTGGCGGATATTGACGAGGTGTACCTCTACGATATCGACACCCTCACCCAGCTGGCGGATGAAGCCAAGCGCAGCCGGGAGCAGGAAGTCTCCCGGTGCGAGGCCATCATCCAGGACAACATCTCCAAATACTTTCCGGACTCCGCGCTTTATGACCAGTAAAAACACCCTCATCATCGGCACCCGCGGGAGCGCCCTGGCGCTGGCCCAGGCGGACATGGTCCGGGCCGCCCTCTCCCTCCGTTATCCGGAACTGGACGTGCGCCGGGAAATCATCCATACCACCGGGGACCGCCGCACGGACGTGCCGCTGGCGGACGTGGCCCGCGTTTCCGGCATCGTGGACAAGGGAATCTTCATCAAGGAACTGGAAACCGCCCTCATGGAAGGCCGCATTGACGTGGCGGTGCACAGCCTCAAGGACGTGCCCAGCGAGCTGGCCCCCGGCTTCACGCTGGCCGCCGTGCTGCCCCGCGCCGCCGTAGAAGACGTGCTCATCACGAAGGAGCCGGACTGGAACGGCTCCGGCACGCTGGCTACCGGAAGCGTGCGCCGCCGCCTGATGGCGCGCGCGTACTGGGGTTCCGGCCTCCGGTTTGAAGACCTGCGGGGCAACGTTCCCACGCGTCTGGCGAAGCTGGCGGAGCATCCCGGCCGGGACGCCGTCATTCTGGCCAGGGCCGGACTGGAACGCCTGGGGCTGTATGCTCCGGAAACCCTCGTGGAGGGGAGGAAGCTCTACATGCGCCCCCTGCCGGTGGAAGCCTTCATTCCCGCCGTGGGGCAGGGCATCGTGAGCATGGAATGCCGTTCTTCCGACCGGGAGACGGTGGAAATGCTGGCAGGCGTCAACGATCCGGAAGCCTTCGCCTGCGCCCTGGCGGAACGCGCCTTCTTGGTGCGCCTGGGAGCGAGCTGTTCCACGCCTGTGGGCGTTTACGCCCGTTTGGAAGGGGATGAACTGGTCCTGCGTGCGGCGTACTACGCGCCGGGCAGGGAAGAACCTTTTGCCGTGGTGGTCCGCGGGGACCGGAAGGAGCCCGGGGCCCTCGGCCTTCGTGCGTTTGAAGAATTGGACCTGCTCTGACGGGATGCGCTCTTCCGCTTTTTCCGGAGCGGACAGGGATAAAAAAGGTTCCGGACCAAGTCCGGAACCTGAATTAAGCAGAGAGCTCACGGGGAATTAATGTTTTTCCTTGGAGCTTGAGCCTTTATCGCTCATAAACTGCCCTGTTGAAGCATCGCGCTTGACGCGCTGCCCGGTTTTGTTCGTGGTGGTTTCGGAGCGCTTCTTGGAAGAACCGCCTTTGTGATTTCCACCCATGTGGGAACTACTTGCCATGTTGTTTCACCTCCTTTCCATTTTCTTCGCCTGTTCATGAACGAGAGAAGAAATCCGGCCATATCATAGGTCCCTGTAACAGCATTGGGGCCTTGCGCCTGGCTCTTGTGCAAAAATGTGCCCCCGTTTATGAAGAAGACCGCTGCATCAGATAATCCCTCAGGGCCGCCGCTTCATTGTGCTCCGTATTTCTGGCGGAGTACAGCAACGTAAGCTTCCCTTTCCGCGCGAGCTGGAGCAGATGGGAAACGGCCTCCTTGTTCCCGTCCAGTTCCTCGTCATACTTCCGGCGGAAAGCGTCCCATTTGGCCGGATCATGCGCGAACCACTGGCGGAGCGCCGTGGACGGGGCCACATTTTTCAGCCATTCATCCCAGGAAGCCTTTTCCTTGGAAATTCCGCGGGGCCAGAGCCGGTCCACCAGCACGCGGTAGCCGTCTCCGGTTTCCTTCGGGTCATAAATTCGTTTGATGGTTATATTCATACGAAAAAAATCTGATGAAGGAATAGAGCGGGCAACGCTTGCTTTTGTTGAGCTGCGTCGGGACATGCGCCGCCCGATGCCGTGAATGGAAACGGCCCGGGGAGGGGGAAAACGGAAAAAAAACGGCCCCGTTCCGGAGACGGAACGGGGCCGGGAGGCATGTAGCTGAAGACGCTTAAAATTCCAGCATAACGCCAGCTCTTCCGCTCTGGTTCAACTGCCGGTTGCCGGCTTCCAGACTGTAATCCACGCCGGCGCTCCAATTGCCGGACAGGCTGACATGGAATCCGGCGGAAGCCTCCAGGGCGGCCCGGCCCGGTTTCACGGCCATGGCCGTCCAGGAGCGGGCGGTTCCGCGTACGGAAACATGCGGTGTCTTCCGGTCCAGATCGTGCGCGATTCCCGTGCGGATGTAGCCTGCCGCTTCCTGTCCCAGCAGGGAGCCGTTCCGGTGGAACTCCACCCCCAGGCGGCCGCGCAGGACATTCGCGGAGCTGTCTTCCAGATGGTAGGCATGACGTTCCCCTGCTGCGGTGGAGGCGCTTTGAACGCTCCCCGCGTACTGGAGGCCGGAATAAAGGCCCAGCCGCGTTTTCCGGTTCAGCCTCCTTGTCCATGCTCCCTGTACGTCGAGCAGCCAGGTTCTGTCCTTCCATGAGCTTTCCAGGCGGTCTCCGGCCAGGTCCGGGGAAATAACGTCCCCCTTGCTGCGGGCGGAGCCATAGCCCCCCTGCACGCGCAGAAGCAGGGAATCTTCCGCGTTCACCTGCACGGACCGCGCCAGTTGGAGAAGGGCCATGACGGCGTCCTGGTCAAAGCTGCCCAGGTCATTGTTCACATCGTTCGTCCCGAAGCTCTGGCCGAAGGCGCCCCCCGCCGTCCAGACCGGGGAAAGATCGTAACTCCCGCCCACGGAATACCCGTGGGAGCGGAAGCGGTAGCCTTCCGCCGCGGCATGGGAGGCCTGGGTGAAATAATCCCCCGTGGCCGTAATCCAGAAAGCCGCGCGCCCGTCCGGCTTCAGCCGTTCTCCTTCCCTGGTTCTGGCGGCCTCTGCAAAACTGCGGAGGCTGCGCACGGCGGTCCACTGGGAATTGCCCTGCACGCCTCCCACGCCGGACGGGGGCCGCCAGCCCCCCGTGTCCGGTCCGGAAGGAACAAGGCCTCTATTCTGTCCGGAAAGGTAATCGAAAAAGGAACCGTCCACGCTGTAGCTCCACCCGTCGGCATCCACCAGCCTCACGCTTTTGGCTCCGTTGACGCTGTCCATCAGCTCCTGCGTCTGCCCCTCGTGGGAAAAAATGAAGGGGTGCAGTTCATCATAGGGAATGCTGAGGCGGCTGACGTCCAGAACGAACTCCAGGGAACCCGCAAAGGCGGCGATGGAGGAACCTTCCGTAAAATTCCATACGGGATTCTCTTCCGTGGCCGCCGCCATGGAATCGGTCATCCTGACGAGCACGGTATGGGCGGCACCCGGCTTCACGGCATGCACACTGTACTGGCCGTCCATCGTCGTGAAGCCTTCAATGATGAAACTGCTTCCCTGCCATGCATCCAGCGAGCCGCGGATGGCCGTTCCCTCTCCCATGCACAGGCTTCCCTGGTACAATTCCGTGTTGAACCCGTCAATGGAGGCCCCTTCCTTGAAAAAGACGGTTCCGTCCACGGGATAGCCTTCCGCACCGGGCTTGTTGATCGTCAGGATGTTCCTGTCGTTCTCCCCCCGGATGCCGTCGTAAAAGACCAGGGAGCCGCCGTTCCCGGCGTAAAGGGCGATGCCGGTGGAAAACAGGGAGTGGATGGCATTGGAAGCGCCGCCACCCCCCAGTGCCGGAACGTGGTCCCTGTTGCCTCGGAAAATGCTGTCCCGCCCGTTGGCGATAATCCGGAGTCGTCCTTCATTCGCAATGGCGCCCCCCTGCGCCAGGGACGCGTCTGCGGAAGAGGCGTAATTATCGTAAAAGGAACAATTCACCAGCGTCAGTGTGCAGTCGGCAAAATTGTGGATGGCACCCCCTCTCGCTTCCGTCTCCGTCATGGAAGAGGCGTGGTTGCCGTTAAAAACGCAGGAGACAAGCGTGCCCGTAGACCCGGTTTCCAGGTTGAGCGCGCCTCCCCACGCACGGCCTGCGCCAGTGGAACTAGCCGTGCAGAAGACATAATTCCCGGTAAAAGCGGCATTGTTCAGCTTGATGGAGGCATTATTATTCAAGTTCACGGCTCCCCCGGAGGCCGCATAGCCCATGGCGTAATTCCCGTGGAATTCCAGCGCATCCCCCTCCAGTCGCCCCCCGTACGCGGCCATGGAGACGGCTCCTCCCGCCGCCATGCTCATGCCATTGGCTCCGGCATTCAGGTAGGAGGTGTAATTCCCGGAGAAGCGGCAATTGCTCAGGGCAACGGCGCCAAGGCTGGAAATGGCGCCGCCGTGCTGCTGGGGGCTATTCAGGCACGGCTCATGGAAGGAAACGTAATTATTGATGAAATCGCACCCCTGGATACTCATCATGGAACCTGCCGCTCCGGCAAGCGCTCCTCCGCCTCCGGCTGTCTGGGAAACCATTCCGTTATTGGAAAAGGAGCATCCGGAAAGAAACAGCCTGGCGTTCTCACTGTTGGCGATGGCGCCTCCGGAGGAATAGGAATACCAGCTCACGGCGGTATTGAAATTGCCGGTGATGGCGCAGTCGCTGATTTCCAGCGTGCCGCGGTTGTCAAACGCCCTGCTGGTGAAAACCTGGGCGCTCTGCTTGATGGAGGAAATGGTGTGATGACCACCGTTCAGCGCCAGGGATGTTCCCTGAGAGACGGTGACGGCGCCCCCGTTGCTTGTTACCTCTGAAACGGAACCGTCCCCGCTCAGATCGAGCACCGTTTCAGTGATGGAGCCGTCCTGCCAGCCCCGAACGAGGTCATCCCAGGAAATGGGGCTGGAAGCGGCTGCATGGGGCACCGCCTGTGACAGGAGCAGGGCGGCGAGGATGGGGAGAGGAAGTCTCGGAGTCATTGATTTGGAATTTATTCTTGGATTGGGTTTTGCGGCTGTGTCCGCAAAACTTCCCGGAGCCTGGAGGATTTTCAATCCGCAGAGGCAGCGTTATGAACTTGAAACCAAGTGTTTATTCCTCTTTCATTCTACTCTTCCTCCTGTCCGGAAAAAGTGAATAAGCGTACCGGATAAGGCTTAAAAAATCTTGCCTTAAATGAATTATTGTTGACAACGGATTGAAAATCCGATGAATACAGAAATTTTATAAAATTACCCTGGGGAAATAAGCTGCTGGACCGGAAGTAACATTGAAGGCCTGCTCCAAAGCATGGGCTAAATGAATGAAGGGCGCGGGTTTCCCTTCTTCGTCAGAAACTGTCCGGGGAATTCAAGGGAAATAAACTTGCGCTCCGCGCGGGATAATTGCTTGATTCACATGATTATCCAGTCGCCTGTTTCATTTCAGGAATAGTTCACCGGCATAAATCCTGAAACTCTTTATTTAATATTCCTCTTTTTATATATTTGTGTTCTGGAACAATGCACAAGGCATTTCAGGCAGGTGCTGCATCCATATATGTTAACGATCTCATCTCTTGAAACAGAGATGCTCCAAATTTTACCTTTAAGAACTTTTCTCTCGCAGATATTGACACAAGCGCTGCACCTTCCGCACTTTGGAAATGGAGGTTCATGTAATACCGTTTCCAGTGGAGCATCAGTTAAAACCGTACCGAGACATTGTGCTGCGCCATATTCGGGAGTAATTAACAGATTGTTTTTCCCAATCCACCCTAATCCGCCAAGTAGCGCGACTGTTTTATGAGGTAATACTGACTCTTTGGTTTCATCATTGAATACGTCATCAGCCACCAGCCCCGTATCGGATTGCGATACGGCTTTATAACCCTTTCCGGCAATGAACCTGGCTAAATCGTCTGCTATTTCCCCCGCCTTATGTTCAGTTTGTGAAAATTCATCATCATCGAAATCGTAATTGTTATCTATCCGCGCTTGTACGTAATCGGGAGTATCAAATACCGTCCTGACATACTCTGCGGTCAGCGGGAGTACAAAGACAATGGCGTTCGGGAGTTGCCTGTTTTGCTTTTCGTCTAAATGGGATATGCTGACAAAACGTATCAGTTCCGCTCCCCGGTTTCTTAATTCGTTTTCTATTTCTTGATTCAAGTATTTCATATTTCCTTTTATCAGAACTTCATTTTAGAAAACGCGGGAACGGGGTTGGCCTGAAAATATCCGGACCCCCTGCTTCCGCGCCAGGAGGCATCGGGTACGGCTCCGCGGTATTGCAGCGTCAGGATCAGCATCTTGAGCTCTCTGAGGCGCAGGTCGTGTTCCTTCCTGACCTGGGGATTCAGAGAGCCGTGAAACAGCCATTGATCCGTCTGGGCGGACATCAGGCGCTGGGCCGTCAGCGCCATGGACAGGGCCTGCCCCGGAGACTGGGCCGCAATGGCCGCGCTCCAGGAATACAGCATATTACTGTAAATGGTGGTCCAGGCGAACATGCGGTCGTCAAACCTGCCGGGACTCTCCACATAGGGGCGCAGCAGCCTCTCCGCCTCCGCAAGGCGCCCCTGGCGGATGTAAAGCAGGCTTTTGGCCGCTGCCAGGCCGTGATTGCCGGGACTCCGCAATTCCGCCTCTTCCTCCTGCCGTTCCAGTTCCCTGAGCCGCGCCTCGTCTGGAGCGGCAGGACTGCCCACGGCATGCAGGATGCTGCGCCGCACCAGGTCCGGGTCCAGGCTGCTGGAAGCGGCCTCTTCCAGCATGGGAAGCCGTTCGTTGGAGGAAACCGGAACGGCCCGGAGGGAGGCCTTCCAGACCGGGAAAGCCCGGAACGCGTAGCACAGGGCCAGCGCCGCCAGCAGCAGCGCGGCAGAGGCCTGGAACCAGCGTCCGGCGCGCCGGGAGGCCTTCACCCGGGAAAGGGAGGCGGTGCAGGTAATGCCGCAGCACAGGGCGCTGGCGCCCAGCAATGCCGGATTGTGCCAGATGAACTCCCCATAGGCATGGAAGGCGGCGATGCACAGCACGCAGAAGGCCGCCGGCCCCAGGGGATTGGCGCGCTGGCGCTCCCCCCCCAGCTGGAGCACGCTCCGGAAGCCGGAAACGAGGAACAGGGCCAGCAGGGCCAGCATCAGCCCCAGCCCGGCATAGCCGTAGTCGCAGGCGGCCTGCGCGTACTCATGGTGGGCGAAATTGGGGAGGCTGGCGCCGGCAAAAAATTCCGTGGAAAGGTTGGTGAACATCCGGCTGCCGTGGCCGAACCATGGGGCCTGGTCCGCCAGCGCCCACGCCAGTCTGGACAGGTCCAGACGGCTCCCGAAGGAGAACGTATCCAGCAGGGAGGCCAGCTTTCCGGCTCCGTTGGCCAGGTCCAGCACGGCGTAAGCCGCTCCCAGGAAGAGAAGAAGGATGAACAGGATGGCCGCCGTATAAAATTTCCTGTTATTGCGGAAAACGCTGGAGGTATAAATGAAAAAGCACAGGGTGACGCCAGCCAGCGCATTCGGAAAGGCGGCGCGGGAACTGCAGGTGAAGGAAATGAGAATGAGCGCCAGACCAGTGAACAGGCTGATACCCCATTTCCTGGCGGAAGCCATGCTGTACGCGCAGAGGAAAAATCCCGTGACGGACAGGAAATGAGCGGAAAAATTCTTGTACCCGAACAGCCCGATGTTGCGCAGCTCCGTTCCGAACAGGGAATAATCCGGCCTGAACCAGGAGGCCTCCGTCCCCGTTATGTTCTGGTACCCCCACAGCAGGGCGTTCAGCAATCCCAGCGCCGCCGCCAGCACGGGAAGAACGCTCCTTTCCCCATTCCCGGCTCCGGCATACGCCCCCGCCATGAACATGGCCATGGCCGTGACGATGAGGCCCAGGTCCGCCACTCCCTCATAGTAAAACCAGGGTGAAAACCACGCCCGCAGGAGGAAATAGCCGCCTCCCAGCCCCAGCGCCAGCCATCCCGGCAGTCCGGGGCTGGGAATCTTGTACCCCCGGAGGATGCAGAAGCAGAACAGCAGAAGGGACGCCGCCAGAAGGCAGGCGGGAAGAAAAAGGGTGTGCCATTCCCCTCCTGCCGCCGTTGTCGCCAGGAAAGTGTAAAAAAGGGCCAGCAGGGCCATCAGGGCTTTTCCGGCGGCGGTTTCAGCAATGCGTGGTGCGGAAGGCTTGCTGGGGGCGGGGTCTGGCATGGCTGGGAACGGGCTGGATGACGGCAGGGAAGATAACATTATAAACACGGGACCCCCCCTTGCCAAGAGCAAGCTTCCATACAGGAGAGAATGGATTCGGCGGTCCGTGCGTTAAAGCCGGATGGGCCGGAAAAGGGGGAGGAAAGGGAGATAAAAGGAATGAGTGAAAAACGGCTTTCATGGAAGGATGGCATGTACCCCCTGTTTTGAGAAGAAGGCTTTCAGGGAGAACCGCAGGCTTCTGAATGAATGCACGGACAAAAGCCGCACTTTCAAAAACCGTATTCCTTCATTCTCTTGAACATTCCTTCGCTGGCTCCCGGTTTCCTTTCGGCAGCGGCAAAGGCCTGCTGCTCTTCTGCGCGGCCTTCCGTTTCAAATGTGGAGCTGAAAGACTAGGTATCCGGCCTTCCGCTTTCCCGGCCCGTTACGCCTGGATGCCGAATTTGCGTTTGATCTCCGGAATGGAATAATTCACCAGCGTGGGCTTGCCGCCCGGGGTGCAGTACGGCACTTCGCAGGCCAGCAGTTCTTTCAGGATGGCCGGGGCGCGGTGCGGGGAAATACGTTCCTTCCAGGCGGATTTCCTGGCGATTTCCCCGATGAAGGTCTCATAAGCCATGCGTTTGGCGTTCCGGCTGAATTCGGACTGGGTGAGGCGGTCCACCAGCTCCAGCAGGAAGGCGCGGGCGTTCTCCAGTTCCAGCAGGGCGGGCAGGGATTCTATCCTGATCGTGTTCTGGCCGAAGGGCGTGACGGTCATTCCGGCCTGGTCAAAGTGGGGTGCGAACTGCTGGATAACGGCAAAATCCCGCGGGTCCAGGTCCAGCATCACCGGGTCCAGAAGCTGCTGGGACGGCATGGGCGCTTCCCGGTGCGCCCGCAGCCGTTCAAAGATGATGCGCTCCCGCGCGGCCCTGGGATGCATCAGCACCAGGCCCTCCGGCGTTTCAAACAGGGCGAATTGTTGGCGGAGGGTTCCCAGATAGGTGAATCCGGCGGAGGCGTCCCTCTCCGGAACTGCCTTTCCGCAGGCGTCCCTTGCGGTGCCGCCCTCCGCCTGATGCTGGAAATCCAGCTTCCCCTGGGTGGCGGGAACCTGCTTCAGGGGAATGGGACGCAGGGGGGGAAGAGGAACAGTCTCCCGTGATTGCCTGCTGGGGACGGGGGAAGAAAGGGAAGGGAGGTTGGAGGAAGGAGCGGGGGCCGTGCGGGGTTTTGCCGGAGGAAAGGCCTGGGAATTGTCCGCCCGGGAGGGTGTTTCCCCACGCGGCGCGGCGGAAAGCGGTTCCGGAGGGCCGCCGTCCGTCTCCGGCACGGCGGCGGGCGTGAGTTTCCTGCCGGGCGTGTTTTTGGAGGGTGTTGGCAATCGCCTCCACAATGGTATTCACCACATCCGCGGACCGGCGGAACCTCACTTCCTTCTTGGCGGGGTGCACGTTGACGTCCACCAGCGCGGGCTCCACCTCCATGTACAGGAAGAGCGCCGGATGCAGCCCGGTGGGAAAACCGCCGTAGCCGTCCCGGATGGCCCGGTTGATGAGCTGGTCCTCCACGGGGCGGGTGTTCATGAAGACGTACTGCCCCTTTCTGGTGCGCCTGGCCTCGGAAAGCGGGAGCAGGAAGCCCGTGACGGAAATGCCGGGCCCGATGGTCGTTTCTATCGGAATCAGGGCTGCCGCCGTAGCCGCATCCGTCAGCGCGGAGATGCGGACGCGCAGGTCCGCCGTGGCCGGAAGGTCGAAGACGAGCTGGTCATCCCGCTTGTAGGTAAAGCGCACCTGGGGATAGGCCAGGGCATGCAGGCGTATCTGGTGCTCCACATGGGAGGCCTCCGTCTCCGCGGATTTCAGGAACTTGCGGCGTGCCGGGGTATTGTAAAACAGGTCGGAGACCTCAATGGCGGTGCCGGGGGAGACGCCGGAACTTCTCGGCTCATGCTCCATGCCTCCTTCGATGCGTACTTCCCAGCCCTCCAGCGCCTGCTGCTGCCTGGTGCAGAGCTTGAAGCGGGAGAACGCTGGCAATGCTGGGAATGGCCTCCCCGCGGAAGCCCAGGTGCGTGATTTCAAACAGGTCCTCCAGGGAGGAAAGCTTGCTGGTGGCGTGCCGCTTGGCGCACAGGCACGCGTCTTCCCGGGACATGCCGCAGCCGTCGTCCGTCACCTTGATCAGGCCCACGCCTCCGCGGCGTATTTCCACCCGCACGGATCTGGCCCCGGCGTCCAGGCTGTTTTCCACCAGTTCCTTCACGACGGAGGCGGGGCGTTCCACCACCTCGCCCGCCGCCACCTGGCTGGCAAGAGTGGGGGACATGACGTGGATGGAGGGCATGGCGGTGACGGATTGGGAAGGGAAGTAACGGAAAAAGGGAGCCTAGCCGCCGGCGACGATGGAGACGATTTCCACCCGGTCTCCGGGAGAAACCGTAACCCGGGAAAAATCCTGCGGCAGGAGCGCGGAGCCGTTGTGCTCCACGACGACGGGTTTGCCGTTCATGTTCAAGAGTTCCAGAAGCCGGGAAACGGAACAGGGTTCCGCCAGTCCATACGGGGCTCCGTTCAGCATAATTTCGTTCTGGGCTGCCATGGCGGAAGTAACCATACCACAACGGGTGGAAAAATCCAGAAACATACCGGGGGGATGGCGTAAAAAAGATTCCGGTTCAAGACGGAAGGGAAAAGAAAAAACTGGCATCGCGTACGGGACTCGAACCCGTGTTGCCCGCGTGAAAGGCGGGAGTCCTAGACCGCTAGACGAACGCGACTTGAACCGGTTTTTGCAACATCTTGGAGGCGGGAGCGGGAATCGAACCCGCGAATAACGATTTTGCAGACCGTCGCCTTACCACTTGGCTACCCCGCCGCTGATGTTGTGCGCGGATACTAGGGGAAAGAACCGCAGGTGTCAATCTCGTTTTTGGAAAAGATGCGCCGTTTCTGCGGAAGGCTGCCCGGTAATCCGGCCACCTTCCGGATGGGGCGGCATCGCTTTCAAGGCGTTTTTCCGGGAGACGGCGGCGGTGATGGGCAAGTTCCCGGTTTCCTGCTTTTCCGCGTAGTGAATGAGAAGGCGGACGCGATCATGTTTTTCCGGGAAAGTGCAGGTGAACGGGTGGAATTCGATCGGCCCCGAACGGCATCGCGCCATTTCTGTTTTCACGGGGATCCTGTGTCCCTCCCGGTCAAGGAATACCATGCCGGCATAGGGGAAGCCCACAGGATAAGTGAGCCCGATGCTCCATGCGTTGGTTTCCGTATACGGATTCACCCTTATGTCCAGATGCGGGCATTTTTCCAGATTGGCTACGTCCGTCCCTTCCTCAAGGAAGGGGGAGATGCAGAGAGGGATGGAATACGCGGCGTTCGGACGGAGATCGATTTCCGTTTCTGGCAGAGTGGACAGCCGCGCGCATTTCACCGGCACCTTTCCCTTGATCTGGATTCTTCCGTCTTGGGGGAAGGGGCGGTCCTTGACCAGAAGGCCCAGGGAGAATGTGCCTTTGCCTGTTTCCTGTTCATAGGAATGATGGGAAATACTGATGGACGTGTCTTTCAGAAAAATTCCATTTCCGCTTCTGATGCTCAATTCTGTTGGACTGGCAGCTGCAGAGAGTACGGCGCGGGGGGAAGTGTAACTGCCGGTGAATAGGAAATAACGGTATTTCGGAAAGAAGCTGGTTAGTTGAAGCTTGATGGCCTTTCTGCAGAATATTTCATGCTGTTCCCCCCTTGAAAGGGCGGGAATGAGCAGGAGGAAAAGGACCGGAAGAAGCTTCATGGATGGCTGGTGAACGAAAAGGGGGAGGGATACGGAGGCCCTCCCGTGCAAAGCCGGAGCCGGAAAGATGGTTTATGGCGGTTTTTAACGGTTGGACAGCAGCTGCTTCATTTCCGGAAGACGGAAGTGCAGCGGAGGAAGTTCCTCCTCAAACGCGGCTGATTTTTCTTTCCTCAGGGCTTCCGCCCGTTCTTCCAGTTTCCGGGCTTCAGCCAGGATTTTGCGTATTTCCTGCCGCCCGCGGCCTATATGGGAAACGGCCCGGGACGGGTCCGGCGTGAATTCCGGACCTCCCTTGAGGTATTTTTCAAAGTACTGCTGGTAGCGTTCCGCCAGTTCCCGCCCTCTGGCAAAGAGCTTGCGGTCTTCTTCCACATAGGCCGCCACGGCGGGGTCCACGTCTTTCGTGTCCAGGTCCGCCAGTTCTTCGTCCCGTTCCCGCAGCAGGTCCGCCGCGTCCCTGCTGCTTTCCGCCAGGCCGGGAAGGGTGGGGTTCTTTTTCAGCTTCAGGAGGCGCTGCACCAGCGCGTCGCTTTTTTCCGAGTATTCCGTGTTGATGTCCGCCGCCTTTTTCCAGTAGGAGACGGTGGGGTCGCCGCAGGAGGCCATCAGGAAGGCCGCCAGAACGGGGAGTGCGCGGCGCAGGAAAGTAAGGGAAGTCATGCTCCTTTTGTAGCATTCCCGTGACGGGAATCAAGGCTGTTTTACGGGTTCCCGGTTTCTGTTTATTATGGAAGGATGCTGAATCTTAATCAGTTCCGTTTCTGGAACGTTTCTTTTCCGCCGGAGGCGGCATTTCCACCACGCCGCTGCTGTTTCCGGGCGTCAGCAGGATTTCCACCTCCAGGGGCAGGGACGTATCCGCCAGCAGGCCTTCCGGGATGGAGATGCCGACGGGGGCGGAGCTTTTGCCGGGCGGCACTTCCTGGGGGGAGATGATGTCCAGAATGAGGCGTCCGTGCTGGAGGATGTTGATTTTGCTGATGGAGAAGGCGTCCTTCATGCCCGTGTTATGCAGCGTGACGCCCTTGATCTGGGACGGGGCGAACGGCCCCGGAACGGTGAAGCGCAGGATGGTGGATTCCCCCCTGGCAAGCGGCAGGGGAAGCCAGTACGCCGCAAAGGGCGCCTCGGGGTTCAGGCTGTCCGTCAGGTAGGCGGAGCCGTTGAGGCGTTCCATCATCAGGCTGGAAAGCTCCGGGGAGGCGGGCACGCCCCAGCCCTGGGAGTACATGAGGGAGAGCAGGTACAGGGCTTCCTGGTCCCGGTACTGGACCGCCATTCTCAGGAACCGCGCCGCCTGGGCGTAATCCCGGGAGGCCAGAGGGGGCTGCTGGGGCAGGCGGGGAAAATAGGAGGGGATGTCCATGAGCAGGATGCCCAGCTCCTTCATGGCCTCATAGCATCCTCCGGTGGCGGAACGGTAGAGCCATTCCACCCCTTCTTCCGGCCTGGGGCCGCCGGGGCAGTCAGGAGACATCAGGAGTTTCCCCAATACCTGCTGGGCCACCGGGTAGCCGGATTTGGACAGTTGTTCCAGAGCCGCCAGCATGTCCGGCGTGGCGTTCGCCAGGCCGAGAACGTTCCCGTGCCCCGGGGAAGGCGTGGTGACTGCCGCCACCAGCCCCTTGTAGGCAGGGTCATGCAGCAGGGCCGGTTCCCGCGCCGCGGGGGCGATGATGAAGCGGATTTTAGGGAAGGCCTCCTCCGTGCGTTCCGTCTCGCTTTTGAAGCACGCCATTTGCATGGGGACGGCCTTGTGGGCGGCGGTTTCAAAGGCGTACGTGTAGGCGCGGTCCGTGGAGAGCTCCGGCAGGGCCGGGAAGAAGAAGGTGGAGGTGGATTGTCCCGGCACCGTGAAGGAGGGGACGGAGTTGACGGAGCGGTCCACTAGGGCTCCGTTGGAGTCCCGGATGGTGAGGTGCAGTTCCTCCCCTCCCGTGGCCGGAGGGATGATCTGGAGGTAGATGCAGGAGATACGCAGCTTTTCCGGCAGGATGGAAGGGATGCCGGAACGGGTCAGAATCGTGTCGTCCAGGCGCAGCCGGAATTTCTTCAGCGTCCGCGGTTCCAGCGCCGCGTCTTCCGTCATTCTGAGCTCCGGAATGCGTATGGATGCCAGGTCCCGGGGCGGGGGGGCCATTTCCTTCCCGTTGGCGGCAGGCTGCTGGATGGCCTCCTTGATGGTATTGATGGTGGTGCCCATGGGGGCCTTTTTCAGGTAGTCCATCAGGTAGAACGCCGCTGCGCCCAGCAGCAGGGTGCAGACGCTCCCCACCATCAGGAACATCATGTGGCGGTTGCGGCGCAGGGTGCGCGCGGACAGCCTGCGGGAGGCGGAATGAAGGCCGTCCGGACCGGCGGTGGCCTTTTTGTTCCCGGAATTCTTCTCCGCGCAGGGATGAGGCATTCCTTCCGGATGAATGTGGCGGATGTCCGCCGGGGATACCTGGATGGTGGCGGAGGATTCCTCCCCGGAAATGGCGCAAATGTCGTGAATCCATTCACGGGCCGTCTGGTAGCGGCAGCTGGTCTGGGGCGCCAGCGCCTTGTCCAGGGAAAGAAGGAACTGCCGCGAGTAATAGCGGGTGAGCACGGGGTCGCTGTGTAGCGGCGGCATGCCGTCTTCCGCCAGGCGCACTTCCGCCCGTTCCGGCGGGTGTCCCGTAAGCAGGGCGTAAAAGGTGGCGCCTACGGAATAAAGGTCGCTCCACGGGCCGATGTTCGTTTTCCCCAGCGCCTGTTCCGGGGAGGAATACCCCTGGGTGGTCAGGACGGTGGCGGCGTGCAGCTTCAGGGCATGGCGCGCCGCGCCGAAGTCGATCAGCACGGGCGTGCCTTCCTCCGTCAGCAGGATGTTGCCGGGCTTGATGTCACGGTGGTAGATGTGCCTGGAATGGAGGTAGTCCAGAATCCGCAGCAGGCGCGTCAGCAGGCCCTTGAGTTCGTCCTCCGTGTAGCGGTGCCCGGTGCTGTGGAGTTTCTCCCCCAGGTAGTCCAGGGAAAGTCCGGTGATGTTCTCCATGGCGAAGTAGGCGGTGCCGTTGGCTTCAAAAACGGACAGGATTCTGACGATGCCGGGATGGTTGAGTTCCGCCAGCGTCTGGGCCTCGCTCAGGAAGCTCTTCAGGGCCCAGGTGTAATTTTCCAGGTCGTGTTCGTTGTTGGGCCGGATGTGCCCGGTCAGCGGGTCCCGGTAGGAGCAGCTGGAGGGAAAATTTTCCTTGATGACCACGTTGCGGTTCAGGAACAGGTCCTTCGCCAGGTAGGTGATGCCGAAGCCCCCGCTGCCCAGGACGCGGATGATTTCATACTGCTCCAGGCGCGTGCCGGGGGCCAGCTCCCGCTGGTAAACGAAAAAGGCGCCTTTTTCTTCCGCGTGGGGGAGAGGGGGGCGTCCGGGCAGAATCTGTTCCAGGCCTGTCGTCGGAGCGGGAGGCGGGACTTGCCCTGTCGTCCGGGGCTGGTCGTCTGGCTGGCCTTCTTCTGCTGGCATGAGGGAAAGTTCCTGAAGCGGAGCTGGACGCATTCTTATATGCCGGGTGCGGCAAGTCAAGGTGAATGCCTGTTTTCCTCCGTCTCAGGGCTTCCGGCTCATGGAGGGGCATCTGAAACGGCCCAGGTCAAACGGATGGAATAACCCCAGGGGGCAACATGAAGGGGGAGGCGTCTTTTTACCTTGTCCTTCCGTCCTCCATGGCCATGAAGGCCATTCCCGTGAAAGCCACCCCTTCACGGGTTCAGGACTTGTGGCGTTTGATGAATTCCCGTGCGGCTTTCAGATAGGCTTCCGCCGCCGTGCCGGAAGGATCGTGTTCAAAAATGGTGTGGCCGAAGCTGGGCGCTTCCCCGAGCCGGATGGAGCGGGGAATGACCGTCTTGTACAGCATCTGGGGCAGGTGCTGTTCCACCTGGTCAATAACCTGGCGGGAAAGGTTGGTGCGGCCGTCGTACATGGTCATCAGCACCCCTTCGTGCCTGATGCGGGGATTGGCTCCGCTGGCGCAGATCTGCGCCGTCACGTGCAGGATTTTGGCCAATCCTTCCAGCCCGAACCATTCGCATTGCAGGGGCGTCAGCACTTCGTCGCAGGCGGCTAGGGCGGAGGTCATCAGGACGCCCAGGGAGGGCGGCGTGTCCATGATGCAGTAATCATAGGCGTCCGACTCCCGCAGGGGAGAGAGCGTTTCCCGGAGGCGGGTCAGGTGGTTGCCGGAACGGGCCAGTTCTATTTCCACGCCGGCCAGGTCCATGGTGGAGGGAATGATGTCCAGCCGTTTTCTGCCGGAAGGCAGGATGCACTCTTCCGCCGGAAGCTGGCCGAGCAGGGCCGGATACAGGCTGGGCATGTCTTTTCCGTCAATGCCCATGCCGCTGGTGGCATTGGCCTGCGGGTCCAGGTCAATGACGAGGATTTTCTTCTTCAGCTGGGCCAGGGCGGCGGCCAGGTTGATGGCCGTGGTGGTTTTTCCCACTCCCCCCTTCTGGTTGGCGATGGCGATGACTTTCATTCGGGAAAAGGGTGCGGGGAAAAGGTAGCATAACGGGAGGCCCTTTCAACCATTTTCCCGGAGAGGCTGGGCGGCCTGAGGGCTGCGGCGGCCCTGTTCCCCTTCCGGAACGGCCCGCTGCGGGGAATGGCGGAGCCGGGAAAGCCGCCGTTCCGGAGGCTGGGGCCCTTGGAATCAGGGGGGCGTGGGAACGGCGGGGCGGTCGGAAGACAGGATGAGGCGGAAGCCCAGCGCGTCATCCCGCGTGTTTTCCGGCAGGGGTGTGCGGATGGAGGTGGTGAGCTGCTTGGGGCGGAAGGACAGGTAGCTGCCTCCGCGGGCCACGCCGTAGTTGCGGATGGGAAGGGATTCCGGCCCTCCGTAGGAATCGTCCACCCATTCCATGACGTTCCCCTCCAGGTCGTACAGGCCCAGGTGGTTGGGCGGGAAGGTCTTCACGGGGGCCGTGTACGGCTGCCCGTCCTCATACCCCACGATGACGCGGGAGGAGGGAAGGTAAATCAGTGCGGACTGGTCCGCAAAATTGCCTGTTCTGTCCGGCGGCGGCCAGGAATACCCCCACGGGAACACCTCCCGGGAGTTTTCATGAGGCAGTGTCTTTTCATAGGGAGAAGCCCCCTTTTCATCCGTCAGGCGCACCCAGGAGCTCCATTCCTCGTCTTTGGGCAGGCGGTAGGAGTCGTGCTGGTCGATCAGGCCCTGGGCTCGCTCCTTGTTGGTGAGCCATCCGGCAAAGGCGCGCGCGTCCTGCCTGCTGACGTTCACTACGGGGTGGTTTTCCCCCTGCGGGAAGCCGGGCCGGGCCGGGGCTTTCCTCCCCGTGGCTTTCAGGAACTGCTGGAAGTCCTTCACGCGCACTTCATGGGACATGACCAGCGTGTTCCCTCCCACGGGCGCCAGGTCCATGCCCAGGCTGTTGGTCCAGGGTGAACCGAAGACGACGGACTTGTCCGGCTCCAGCTGGAGGGAAAGGTATAAATCCTGCGGGTCCAGCCCTCTGCGCCGCATGGTGGCGTGCCCCGGCAGTTTGATTTCAATCACGTAGGGCACCTGGTTGACGTATTCCTCAATGGGGGTGCGGCCGATGAGCCTGTTGTTGAAAAAGACGCTGGCTCCCGGAGGATTGGTGGTGACGGTGATGGGCACCTGGAACACGCGGTTGACGTTCAGGACGTAGGCGCTGTGGCCGTCCGCGCTTCCGGATGTCTGCGGCAGCGGGTCCGCATTGATGGAAAACTCCTTGCCCAGCAGGCCCTCCCGTTCGCATTTCTTGTTCAGCCACGCCAGGTAGGCCGTGATGCCGTCCTGCGTGAGCAGGGCCACGTCCTTCTCCGGGTGGCCCGGCTCCGCCTGCTCCCTCTTCATCTGGTAGTTCCCCTTCTGGCGGTCCTCCTTCAGGAACTTGTTGAACAGGGCGGCGGTGAGGGGGCCTTGCGCCACATGGCGCGTCTCCGCGGGGATGTAGGTGACTCCCTCCGTATCCTTCCACGGCTGGCTGTCCGTGGGGGGGTGGTACTCCTTCAGCACGCCGCCCAGGGCCAGCGTGGAGCCGCCCTTGACGGTTCCCGCCTCCTCCTTGTCCGCAAAGCCCGATTTCTTGATGGTGTAGGCCACGGAAGTTCCGGAAGGCAGTTCAATCGGGCCGTAGGGAGTTTCATCCAGGTAATTGCCGTCCGCATCATACACGGACGCTCCAGCCGGGGAGCTGGTCACCAGCACGTAACCGGTCCGGGACTCCTCCTCCGGTGCGGAGGAGTGGGTTTCCGGGCGCACGTCCGCGGCAGGTTCTTCCGGGGGATGCTGGCTGTTGTTGAGCCACAGGGCTCCCCAGTAGGCGGTCAGGGCTCCCGCGACGGCGGCGGCCAGCAGCTGGAGGGTGCGCCTGAGCTTGCGGCGCTTCTTTTTCTTCTGGAGGCGGAAGCGGGTAGGCACTTCATACCCCCTCAGGACGTCTATCTTTTCCGCCAGCTCCTCCGCGGAATCAATGGCGCACTCCTCCACGCGGGGGTCCGCCGCCTGGCAGATGATGGTGTTGAATGCCTGCCACTTCTTGCGCACGGTGCCTTCCGGCAAATCATCCGGAAGCGCGGGAAAATCCATGCGGTCCTTTCCCGTGCTGATTTCATATAAAACCTTGGCCAGCGCGTAAACGTCCGCCCTCCGGGTGCCGGGGCCGTCCGGGGGGATGAACCCCTCCGTCCCCACAAAGCTGCGCTGGTCCAGATGGGCCACCAGGCCGATGTCCGCCAGCTTGGGGCGGCCGTTGACGAAGATGACGTTCGCCGGCTTGATGTCCCGGTGCGTCAGGTTCTTGCTGTGCAGGTACAGCAGGGCGTGGGCAAGCTGGCTGCCTACCTCCAGGCAATAATCCAGGGGAAGGGGCTTGTTGCCGGAAAACTTCTTGTCCGTCTGGAGCGTGCGCGGAATATACTCGTCCGGCGTGATGTGGACGCCGGTGCGGGCGTCGTCGCCCAGCTCCATGACGTAATAGTAAAACGGGGAATCCTCGTCATGCCTTCCCACGTGCAGGATGTGGACCAGCCCCGGATGGTTGCGGGCGATGGGCTCATACTGGAGGATGCCTTCAAACTCACGGTTGAATGTGCGCTCGTCCTCAAAATCCTCACGCCAGACGATTTTCACGGCGCGCCACGCCCCGGTCAGGGACCGGGCCAGCCAGACCTCCCCGTACGCGCCGCTGCCTATCTGGCGCACGACTTCATGGTCCGGGATGGAAGGAGTGGGACGCACCACCCGTTTGACGGGCAGCGTCGGCAGATTGCCGCCGGGCATGGGTGATGCGTCTGAAGTCATGGAGGGTGCGGGAATCAGGAAATAACTCCCAGGTTCTTGCCTACCTTGCAGAAGGCTTCAATCGCCTTGTCCAGCTGTTCGCGGGTGTGGGCGGCGGAAATCTGCGTGCGGATGCGGGCCTGCCCCTTGGGAACGACGGGGTAGAAGAAGCCGACGGCGTACACGCCTTCGTCCAGAAGCTGGGCGGAGAAATTCTGGGACAGCACGGCGTCCCCCAGCATCACCGGGGAAATGGGGTGGTCCTTGCCGCCGATGGTGAAGCCCGCGGCCGTCATGGCGTCGCGGAAATACTTGGTATTGGCCTCCACGCGGTCGCGCGCTTCCGTGGACTGTTCCAGCAGGTCCAGCACCTTGATGGAGGCGGCCACGATGGCGGGAGCCACGCTGTTGGAGAACAGGTACGGGCGCGCCTTCTGGCGCAGGACGTCCACCACTTCCTTCGGGCCGGAAACGTAGCCGCCGGAGGCGCCCCCCAGGGCCTTGCCCAGGGTGCCGGTGGTGATGTCTATGTTGCCGAACAGGCCGCGGTATTCGTGCGTGCCGCGTCCCCGTTCGCCCAGAAAGCCCGTGGCGTGGCAGTCGTCAAAATGGACGATGGCGTTGTACTTGGCGGCCAGCTCGTGAATCTTGTCCAATTGGGCGATGATGCCGTCCATGGAAAACACGCCGTCCGTGGAAATCAGCTTCACGCGGGCTCCGGCGGCGTCCGCTTCCTGGAGCTTGGCTTCCAGGTCCGCCATGTCGTTGTTGGCGTAGCGGAAGCGCTTGGCCTTGCAGAGGCGCACGCCGTCAATGATGGAGGCGTGGTTCAGGGAATCGGAAATAATGGCGTCGTCCGCGGTCAGGAGGCCTTCAAACAGGCCGCCGTTGGCGTCAAAGCAGGAGGGGAACAGAATCGTGTCTTCCGTGCCGAGGAACTGGGAAAGGCGTTCCTCAAGCTGGCGGTGCAGGGTCTGCGTGCCGCAGATGAACCGCACGGAAGCCATGCCGAAGCCCCATTGGTCGATGGCCTTCTTGGCGGCTTCCATCACTTCCGGATTATTGGCCAGGCCCAGGTAATTGTTGGCGCACATGTTGATGACGGAGCGTCCGTCCTTCAGCGTCACCTGGGAATACTGCTGGGAGGCGATGAAGCGTTCTTCCTTGTACAGACCTTCCGCACGCAGTCCGTCCAGGGTGGAAGTGAGGATATTTTTGAATTCGGGGGTATACATGTCGAATAATGGAATATGAATTGAAATAGCCAGCAAGTGAACGATCAAGGATCACACGGTTGCTCCCGCACCATTACCATAACGGAGGCGGGAGGAAAAGCTTAAAGAACACAACTTGAAGGCCGGGAACGGGGAAGCGCAGGCCGCCTTCTTATTCCGCGTTAAAAGAAAAAACGGAAGGAGCCGGCAGCCGCGCGTTCCCTGAAGAAAAAAGCAGGGAACCGCCTGGGCAGTTCGAAGCTGCCTGGGGAGCACGGGCAGCCGGGGAGGGAAAGGCCTCCGGATTCCGGAAAATGCATTTGATACACAAAACGGGCGCCCGGATGCGCTTGAAAAAGTGAGGGCCGGAGGCTGCCTCCGCTCCTTGAACCATCATACCCGACCATGAAACTATCCCGTATTTCCTTATGGAGCCTGACCCTGGCAGGATGCCTGCCTGCCGTGCGCGCCGAATCCTGGAACCAGTTCCCGGAAAGCGGTCCGGAAACCACGCTGGATTCCATGTGGGCGTCCGCGGCTTATGTGCAGACGCTGGTGGAAGCCTCCTCCGCCCAGGTGGACATCTCCCGTTTCCGGCAGAAGGGGCCTTCCAACCTGTGGGCTGGCGCCCTGGGCAGCTTTGGCGATGCCGGCGTCCGGAACAACCAGCCTTCCTTTGACTACTCCGCCTCCGGATACGCGCTGGGGTATGACTACGGCGCCTGGGGAGAAAAATCAGGTTCCCTGCTTGGGCTGGCGTTCGGGCAGATGTTCGGGCGCCAGAATATTCAGGAAATGCCGGACTATCCGGATGGCCCCATCGAGGGGGACCGCTTCCGGCAGTCTGCGTGGATGGCCAACCTGTACGGCGCCTTCTTCCGGGAAACGGGGCCGCGGTCCAGCCTGCTTCTTGCCGCGAATGCGGCCTTCGGCAGCACGGAAAACAAATGCCGCCACAGTGACGCGTGGGGAAACGCCTCCAAGTGGGACTCGGAAACGTTCCAGGTGGGGCTTTCCGCCTCCTGGCGCTACCAGGTCACGGACTCCTTCAGTGTGATTCCCTTTATGGGAGTGACGTATGTGCACGGAGCCAACAAGGTGAAAAGGGATGACGGGGGCGGCTACGGCGATTCCTCCTGGTGGGGGGATTACTGGTGGGATGACGACGACTGGGACGATGATGACTACGACCAGCGGTGGGACAACCGCGGCACGTTTGACAACGTGTCCCTGGCGATGGGGGTGACGCTGGAACACGTTCTCCGCCTGTCCGGAAACACCGTGTGGATCAATGCCCTGTCCGGGAGCTACTGCCCGGACATCTACCGGAACGATCCCCATTACACGTTCCGGGACGGCTGGTGGGAAGGGGATGAATACTATGAATCCCGGTACAAGGGGAAGGGCTATTCTCCCGGAAAGCAGTCATTCAAAGTCAAGCTGCTCTCCAGAATGGTCTTCAATGACAGATGCTCCGTCTTCGCCTCCTACCAGGCGCATTTCAGGGAATCCTTCCTGGAGCATCAGGCGGCGCTGGGCGTCTCCGTCTCCTTCTGAACATTAATGCCGCCGGGGGAAAGCCGAATGGAAAAGAATGAGGCTTTCTCCCGGATGGCTCAGAGGGAAGGGGAGGCGGAGGGAGCCTGTTTTTCCTTGCCGGGGCGATCCCCGGTTTCCAGGGAAAACTCCAGCATCCGGTCCCCCTCAAACATGAAAAACGCCTCAAACCGTTTCCCGTCAAGCATGGCGGGAAGCCAGAACCGGTCATCCTGCCACATGAGATCGTAGGGAATCTCGTCCACCGGGCACCAGAAAGGTTCCGCCTCCGGTGTTTCCGAAGGAATGCCCTTAAAGGAAGACGCCATAAACACGTGGCAGCGGATTTCCGGAATGGTGCCGCACGTGAAGGAAAAATTCAGCACGCCCATCTCCCGGGCGTCCGTAACGTCAATGCAGAGTTCCTCCCGGACCTCCCGCAGCACGCACTGGAGGGCCGTTTCCCCCGCCTCAAACTTCCCGCCGGGACCGTTCACCTTCCCCGCGCCGATCCCCCTCTTCTTGCGTATCAGGAGAATCCTTCCGCCCTGCACCACAAACATGAGGGTGGCGAGAATATCCGGGGTCCACTGGGCGGGCCATTGAAAGCCGCTGCTTCTGTCTTGCATGGGCGCATGTTACAGGATGGGAGGGAAATTATGAAGAAAAATGCGAAATAAACCCGGTTGACGCCGGCTCCGGGACATGGTTTCGCCTCTGTGAGGCCTGGCAGGCAAGGATAAAGACTTGCCGGTTATGGAAAAGGAAAATCCCTCTCAACTTTTCATGGAAGCCGAGAGGGATCGCCGTCAGGAAATTTCCTGCTGCTGCGAAGGACTCATCCCGGGGATGGGTGGCAGTTTTTCTTTAATAAAAAACATCCAGGGAAAACTTCTTGTTAAACCGGCCTTGGTAGCGATAATCAATAGTCAGGAACGCCTCTTTCAGTTCCCCTGGCAGATCGGTTTTGCTGCCGCATTCCAGAACGAAAAAGTTGGGGTCAAAAATGTGCACCTTCCCATTTTCATTGTGAATACCGATGGCATGACCATAGGGTTCCGCTCCAACAATGGCCAAAATCATGTAGGTGACGTTCTTTTGTAAAATCTTGGAAATAGCGTAATCCATAAAATTATTTTGGAAGAAGTTTACTGGAACCGTCTCGTTATGCAGCAACTCCATCTTTCCTTCGATAACCATTGTTTGACGGCTACGGACAATGACATCCGCCATATCGTTTTTTTCATGGAAAACGGAGGCTTTTGCCGCGTACCCCTCTCCATAAATAAGGGGAGTTTTTGAAATGGGCTGATTGCGAGGCGGACTGATGCTGTGTTCAATATCGGCCCAAAATTGACTTTCTTCATGACGATGGCATGCAATGAGCCAATAAGTGACCAGCCCCAGGCATATTCCGGAAGGATAAATATTCCCTGTCTGGCTAATCAACTGTCCCTGACTGAATGATTTTATTTCTTTCATGATTCTTCTTCATGGAATGATTGAGAACACATCATTCCATGAAGACAAGATGGGGAACATGATGGTTTTCCTTGATGGAAAATCGACTTCCCGGAGCATGGAACGGGCTGTTCCGCCGGACCGGCTTCTCCCTCCGGAAGGCGATCAATTGGTGAGGGCAAGGTCTCCGAATGGAATCGGACGGGTCCGATCTTATTCAGTCCGTTCCTTCCGGCAGGTCCTCTTTCCGGACGCGGGAACCAACGAGGGCGTAGGCGAGCATGACCAGCTCACAGAGGAAGACGAGCATCCACGACCAGCGCCAGCTTCCCAGCGCGTCCGTCAGAGCTCCCTGGAGGAAGGGGAAAACGGCGCCTCCGAACACGCCCATCATGAAAATGCCGGAAGCCTTGGCGGTGTATTTTTTCAGCCCCACGGTGGCGAGCGTGAAAATGCAGCCCCACATGACGGAATGGAACAACCCTACGGAAACCAGCACCCACAGGTTATGGGTGTAAATGGCGACCAGCGTCAGGATGGCCGCCGCGGAGGTAGCCGCCGTCAACTGGACGCGGGGGGAAATATGGTTCAGCCAGCTGGAGACGATGCGCCCCACCATCAGGCCACCCCAGTACAGGGAGGCCAGCAGGGCCGGAATGCCCAGGTCCACACCCCAAACCACCAGGTTGCTGGAGCCCAGAAACAGCAGCGGTTCATCCGAATTGCTGAGTTCCAGGGCGTGCAGGTTCACATTAATGCCCACGGACACCTCCGCGCCCACATAAAAGAAAATGGCGATCACGCCCAAGGTCAGATGCCGGAAGGACCAGATGCTGCGTTCCAGCTTTTCTCCTTCTCCGGTTGTGGTGTCCCGGATGTTGGGCAGGTAAAGGCGCTTCGTCATCAGGGTGACCAGCGCAATCAGGACGCCCAGGATAAGTAGGGGAAGCATCAACTGCCGCACGTGGACGCTCTCCATGGGCAGTCCGGCAAACAGGATGCCGGTCACGAAAAACGGCGCGATCGTGGTTCCGAAGGAATTCACGGCGCAGACGATGTTGAGGCGCTGGACGGGTTGCGTTCCCTTCAGTTCATAGGACGTCACGTAGGGATTGATGACGACTTGCAAAACCGTGGCGGAAGTGCCCATGGCATAGGAACCCGCCAGAAAAATAAAATAGCCGTAGGGAATGCTGGCCCCGGCGATCGTCGTGCGCAGGTCCCCGAACTGGACGGTGAACCATGCGGACAGGAAAAAGACGGCCAGCCCAAGCACCATGAACAGGAGCCCCCGTACCAGCGTCGTCTTGTAGCCGTAGCGGTTGATCCAGCGGGAGGCGATATTTCCGTTCACCAGGTACGCCAGGAAAAAGAAAAAGGGAATCAGGGTGATGAACGTGTTTTTCAAGGCGCCGGCGTCCGACAGGAAGGCGCTTTGCAAAGGCCCCTGGAACTGGCCGTTCACGGTGGACAGAAACCCGACGAGAAAATAAATGAAGGTCAGGGCAAGGAAAGGGCCTAGACGTGAATGCGGTTGTGTTTCCATGAGAGGAGGGAAAGGTGAAAATGCGGCGGAAAGGAAGAGGCCGGGAAGGTTCCTTCATGCCGCCCAAATCGGGGCCGGAAGGCATGAAGGATTGTATGACTAAGGAAGAACCAATTTTTCCAGAACAGGAAGAACGCCTTCTTTTTCAATATTTTCCACCATGCCGAGGTACTGGCTGACGAATTTGTCCGCCGCCTTCAAATCCGTGCTCCGGAAGGGGGAGAGGGCGAGGAAATCCAGAGGATCCCCTGCTGGA
>OGQK01000395.1_pt1 | contig 28764 bp, 28 predicted proteins | sample 1553221 | NCBI WGS metagenome assembly OGQK01 (sample SAMEA2579996, study PRJEB22360) | human gut metagenome | biome: human gut; feature: human-associated habitat; material: faeces | place: Denmark | collected 2008/2010 | reverse complement strand
TAAATGGACAACAATGACTGAATATATCAAAGGCTTCGATTATGAGCCGGGATATGAATATGTTATTAAAGTCGTTAAAGAAGAACTCAGGAATCCGCCGCAGGATCATCTCGGAAGTTATCAGTTAATAAAGATCATTTCTAAAGTGAAGAAAAATTCCGAGAATCTTCCACCTCCTGCTCCGTGGGAACAGTAGTTTTCAGTAATTATCTGATTAAGGCTATATTATTAGTTATTAGATAAATTATAATATTATGAACATAAGTATTTGTCTTATTGAGCTTGACGGCTTTATGTTGTCATGCGAATGGCCGTTCCCCATGCTTCCTGCTGTCAATGACAGTATTGCAGTATTGCATTTCTGCGGTGAGGCGACGATGAAAAAACTCGAAGGGATGTCCGTCTCGCAATATTCTGAGCTGGAGGCTCCGTTGCGCAACAATAATAAGAATGCTGCGGACTTGTTAGATGGTGTCGGCTGTGTAGTTGAAAGTCGGAGTTGGTATGATTCGGGACCGATATTGTTTTGCCATGTTACCGAGCAATAATTGTTCGGAACTGAATCGTAACGGGGTACAAAAAGCTGTGTTTCCGGGAACTTGTATTTCGTGTGGTTTTGTCGGGAAATGACCTGGATTTAATTTACAAGTCCGGATTACCACACTCATCGGAAAGTCTGTTTTTTGCGTCCGAATTGTCGTGTCGTTTTGTTAGCGAAGCAGCTTCTTATTTTCTATTCCTTCGAGGATGCTCATTTGCTGAATGGCAATGCGGTTGAGCTCCTGCAACCGTTCGCTCTGTGGCAGCCCCTTGTCGATAAAGACAGCGTTTAAACTCTCCATGTTCGACAGGCAAATCAATTCGTTAATCGTCGCATAATCCCGGATATTCCCTTTTTGATCGGGATGCTCCGTACGCCATTCGCCTGCCGTCATGCCGAACATTGCCACGTTCAGCACGTCAGCTTCATTCGCATAGACAGCGGCAGCCTTAGCCGGCGTGAGTTCCGGCGGAATCAGGTTGCTCTTTATCGCATCTGTATGAATCCGGTAATTAATCTTGGACAATTCTCGTTTGGCCGTCCAACCGAGTTGCGCCTGTTCTTTCTCTTTCAGTTGTTGGAACTCCTCGATTAAATAGAGTTTGAACGGGACGCTGATAGCAGTCCCGAACTCAAACGCTATGTCTTTATAGGCATATGTTCCCCCGTAACGTCCTTTTTTAACGACAAGGCCGATAGCGTCCGTTTTGTCGATCCATTCCGAAGCACTCAGGACAAAACTCGGTAATCCTGCCTGCGTTTTAAAGTGGTCGAATTCGACCACTTTAAAATTAGGGTTATGAATCATTTCCCAAGTACCGAGAAATTCTATGGTATATCTGTTGCGTATCCAATTCTTAATAATGTCGGCTGCACGGCTCTCGCTCTCTTTTGCGTTTGCCATGTCCGTAAGAGAAATATAATCGTGTTCGTTATAGCTCAAAACGGTTATGTCCGTGTTTTGTACCGTAATCTTTGCCATGTCAATATGCTATTTTTCACAAAATTAGAAGAAAAATCGTACAGTCAACCTGTTGACATGAAATTATCGGTTGCTATATTAAGTCAGGGCAACGCTTGTTGGTTGAATTAGCCGTTATTTAAGACCAAATTCGGGACTCTGTTTACAGTGAGTTATACAGTATCTTGATCTGGTTCTTAATGGATTCGACGATATTATCGTCCGGAAGCAGGAAAATGTGGCGGATAAACATGGTGTTATCCAGTTTTTCGAGGATTTCTCTATCCACTATGTCCGAAAATTCTAAAACGAATTTTCCCGACGGCATTCTTTGATAGAATATGATGCCTTTACGGTCCACTGCAGTGATTTCCTGTTTTTTTTCGTTGACCGACCAGAGCAAGTGTGTCAGTTCTACTTTCCACTTGAGCTTTACGATCAATTGCCGGTCTTCCGTATACGACTTATTCGGACGAATATCTGATACATACACATTGAGGCCGTATTGTCTCATGCTGGGAATTACCCCGGTAAATATATCTTCTATCAGGCCGAACCGTTTCGAATCCAGATCAATAACGTATTGTATCGAAGTAAAATCATCCGTTTCAATCATAAGATATTGTTTTTATCTATTTTAGCGCGGCTGGTTTTGTATGCCGTTTCCGATCAGAATTGACCCTTTGGATTTGTCGAAATTATCGGGGATTCTCCTGAAAATACATTTTACGATACGGTTCTCAGTCATATGTTTCCAACTGATACATTCCATATATTGGCTGGTCAGCTTAGATACCAACATATATTGGTCTGAGTATACCAAATGTCCGGAACGGTCGTCGTAAGCATAGATATTCGAGGTCATTTTGAATTGGTCTTCAAATATGTCGACCAGTTTATCTGACTTGAATTCGAGGAATATCGCGGATGAGTTGGCGTTTTTTTCTTTGGGCGATTCGATCCATTGGGCTGGTTCCGCATCCATAACGCAGTGCCGGATTTTCACAAGCAGCCAACAACCTATGATCGAAGCGGTATGTTCACCGGATTGTTTATCGGGCCACCATGGATTAACTGTTGTCGAAATTATTTTAATGGGACATTCGGGTGCTTCCCCTTTGCCGTTTAAGATCCATTCCTTGGTACATGCCGGAAGGTAATTGTGGATCCTGTCCGCCAGTTCTTCGGTGATCGGGTCGCCATTTCGTATGATATTGTATAGGGCTTCACTGCGTTTGAGGCCGATTAGCAGGGCGAAATTATTGAGGGATGTTCCTACGTTCCCGCTGGGAAGCTGGATGTTTTTTAATAAATATTCGATGCGCAGCCGGGGGCTGCTATTGACTATATTATTGATCATGGGAGATAATTTGAGGGGTTAATAAAAGAATGGGAAAGTTACCCTCTGGAATAAAAAAAGGGCACAGAAACAATGCTCCGAATGACAGGTCTTAGGAAACCTTGAATAAGAAGCTGCCCTGCGCCCATGTTAGTCTTGACCGGACAGTCAAAACACAACACAGACAGACAACTTTTTACACCTTATTCAAACATCCCTGATTGGGATTCCTAAGTTTGTCATTCGGGTAAAGAGTCGCGTCTCTTTATAATGGTACGGTTATCTTATGCCGTATCGTCGTATGGCCGTAAATTTTGCATAAATCTTGTATTAGTTTCATCTACCGGACAACACACGTTGTCCCATTGGAAACCAAACAGATTATGATATTTACGTTGGTTCAAAGATATGATTTTTTCACATGGAATGCAATATAGTGGTAATTCATTGGTAATTCGTTGAGTAATTGGAATCTTTTCATAACTTTGTTGGCATGAAAAAATCGCTTGCATATCTTCCACCGGAGAAACAGCGGGACCTTCGCCAGTTGGTCGAGATCATACGTAGCACGATTAGTGACTGCGAGATGATCATACTCTTCGGCAGTTATGCGCGTGATACCTATGTCGATTACGACCAGCGCGTGGAGTTCGGCGTGCAGACGTATTTTATGAGTGACTACGACATCCTGATTTTGACCGAACGTAAGATCAGTGTCAACGAGCATTTGCTTTACGGCAAAATAAAGAAAGCCTATTTTCAGGATAAGTCGATGGAGTTTCACACGCGGCCCCAATTTATCAACGATTCGATCAAAGATTTCAATCATCAGATAGAGAAAGGCCAGTATTTTTACACGGACATCAAGAAACAGGGCATAATGCTCTATGATTCCGGTAAATATAAGCTATCCCGGGTACATAGGCTGCGTTACGGCGAAATCGAAGAAATAGCGAAACGGTATTTTGAAGATAAGTTCGGGCGGGCGGATAGCTTTTTACTCGATGTACCCTCTGCATTAAAGAGGTGTGATTATAAACAGGCATCGTTTTATCTTCATCAGGCGGCAGAAAACTATATCCGGGCGGTTCCGATGGTGTATGCTTTATACGGTTACAAAGAACACGATTTAGCATTTTTGATCGATAAAGCGAGGACGCATAATACGGCGATTTGCAAGGCTTTTCCGCGGGATTGCCAAGAGGAGAAACGGTTATTCCAATTGTTGCAGGATGCATATGTACAGGCTCGTTACAACCGGGATTTCATCGTAACGAAAGAGGATGTCGATGCCCTTTTGGCTCATGTGGAGCATCTGCGAAGTATTGTCGAGGAGATCTGTAAGGAAAAGCTTGCCGAATACGGGCGCCTGAGTAAGGATGAGGCAGCCGGCAAGAAAAAGGTCGGTTAGTTCCTGTCAAACGGTCGATCACGTCTTTGTAAACTGGCCTGATATGCAGTAGAGGTCCCCGTTGTTCATTTTTACTACATCGCGGTCTATGACCTGTTTTGCTGTTTCACTTTTCATTTTTCGGGATTTTCGTGCTTGCAAGTTCTGAATTCATCGAAAATGTGTTGCCTAATCTTTAAATTTAATGATTTTAGCATATTACTGTACTGAGATTCCGATAAATTCATAATTTTGTATCGGATTGACAGCACTTACAAAGTTTCCAAAGGGGTAACGTGTGTTACCTGGCAGATGAAACTTTTAAGCTATGTTGATCTTACAGATATACGACATACGGCGTAACAGCTATACATAAAGGGTCGCAACTCTTTACTCAGCAGCAAAATTGGGAACTTCCTTCGGAAGTTAGCTATCAGAGTGTAAGATTTGTCATCCCTTGTCATGTCTTGTCTTTTTGGACAGGGCCGACAAGGGCGCAGGACAGTTCTCTCTGATGGGTTCCCAAACCTTGCTGCTGAGGATTGACACCGCGCCTTCTTTTTTTATCTCCGGTTTCATTTAATTTCTCGGCCTGCATATCGGAAAAAAGGCGCATCGTGAATTTTTCAGATCACTTTTTAAAACCGATAGATATGGATGACAAATCATTTTTTTTGAGCCCTGCATATATGCAGCGTAAAGAACAAATTTTCAAGCAGACCAACATCTGTCCACATGAATTGTCAAAAAAGTATATTAAAGACTTCCTTTACCAGTTACGGCATCATTCGCATCATATTTTTGCGCTGCTGGATCATCTTCCTATCGAGCATTTTGTGATTGTACGGTATTATGACTGGCGGCTTGAAAAGAAAGGCCGGTCGATGGACCAGATAGAGTGTTTCACTATCCGGGATTTTTACAGGGAGTGCGCCCGGTTTCACAGATACGACGGGTTTCGTATTGTTTTTGGTTATGCAATCTTCTATTTTGAAACGGAGCTTAACGGTGCAATGCTTGACAAGCTTTATGAGAATTTTTTGCACACTCATTGCGAGCGCGGTCTTCGCAGCAATACTCCGGTAGTTTTAACGCGGGAACAAATCAAACAGTATCGTCTCACCCCGGATGATGCTACACTTGTTCGGGGTTACCTCGATCGGTTCAATACTGAGACAGCCCGAAAATTGCAGGCAGAATATGACGCATTAAAAAAGCTTGATTGTGTCAATAAATAACTGTCCTATATGTTTTTCTCATTGATTTGAATTATAAAGAATGTCCTTTTTCGGGGGATGTTTCTATAAAAAATTGTTCTTCGTCGGTAGCTATATCGTGGCGAATGTTGGTGTCCGGTTCGGGCAGGCAATGATATTCAGGGAATTCTTTTGTTAAGACGCTTTGCGCCCGAGAAACCATTTTCCCTGCGACTTCGGCTCGTTCACTATCGTCGTCGCAGTCATCCCATTCATCGTTCAGCTCATCGAATCGGTCCATGAAGGAGAACGACTCGTTCCACTCTCCTATAAGCTCATTCGGAAGACATATTCCTTGCTTAATTTGTTCGAGGCAGGTGAAATCGAAATTTTGACATGGGGAGTCGATATCCAGACTATAGATCATTTCGTGGTAATTTTTCAATGTCGGATGCATGTCGAATTGCTGTTCGGCAAGCAGCAGGCAAGGTTCCCGGTTAAAATAAGAGGCAAACAGCCGTTTGGAAGGGATGTCCCAATCGCTGAATTCGTTGAACTTATTTCCGTTGTAGGCAGAAAGTGGTCCGTTCAGCGGTAAGGCGGAGACTATTTCGAGGGTATCGGTACAGCGATCTTTGCGGAAAAAATGTCCGGCATAATACCGAAAGCATCTTTTCATGGCTTTCCTCCCTTTTTCCAGGAGCTGAATAAATGAATTCCACGGTCAGTACGTACGGCGGGTATTACGGGTATAGGCAGTTCATAGGGATTAATCCCATATGCAAAATGTTTCTGCAGGTTGTGGTGGGATGCCTGTGGACTGTCAAAGGGAATATTATGTTCCTGACAATAAGCGATATCTTTCAATGTAGTTACATGCAGGCGAATCGGGTTCTTGGAATCTTGTAGCTCGATCATTTGCCCCAGTGTAGCCAGCAATCGTCCTTCGATTGCGGATTTGAAACGGGGGATGTTCGGTTGATCGGGGAAATCGGCCCGTACCAACCAGTGATCTCCATACTTTCCGTTTGTATCTTTCAGAGTCCGGAGGTTATTATGCAGAAAGGCCGGATAATCTCGTTCAGGATTTCGGGTAATAACCATCAGATGCGAAGGAGTGGTCAATGCGGTTGTGACAGTAAAGAACAGACTGACCGGGTTCTGTTGTATCTCCATATTATATGTGTATTTTAGGCGTTGATGTTGGCAATTCTTCTGTTTGTGACAAGACCGTGCCTCTGCGCGGGGTATGGAAATAAAGATCGAGTTCTCTGCGGGCGAATTCTTTCAGGGCATTTCGACATATCTCGGTATCGCGGTTGCGGTACATATATTCACGTTTCCTTATATCCGCTTCGTAGGGACTCGGTTCCCGATGCTCCGGCATAATGCCATAGGCTGATCTTCCGGTTTCGACCAGGTGTAACAATTCGGCGATGCAGTAATTTTCCATAGTAACCTTGCAACTGAAATCTACAAAACGAGCATAATTAACGCCGGTAGGAGCCATGTCGCACTGTTTATGGCAAATCCCTGTGCGGATCAGTTCGCTTGGCGCGAAAAACTCCTGTGGGATGGGTGTGATGCCTTCGCGTTCTTTGATACGCTTAATGCGTAGGTCGTAGAATTTATCGACCAGCGGCTCGAATCGCTTCATATAGGTGGGAATACGGTAAGTATTCAGGTATTCGATATGAAAATTCGGGTCGAAAAAGTGATCGGCAATGTACTGGCGGTATTTTCCGAGAGCCAGTTTCCCGTTTTCGCTATCACTGAATAACAGTACGCCGCGTTCGCTTTCGAGAGCAGTCCAACAGTGGAAAGTATCGTTGCCCCTTCATACCAGTTTGTCGTTAGCGCAATTGTTGCTGACATGAAAAAAACGATGTTCGAGCAGATGGTCATGTGATGCTTGCGGACTATGGATGTCTATTTCATGTTGTTCGCAGAAAACGGCATCCCTCAATCGAACCACATGCGTAGGCCACATTCCTAACAATTCGGTAATATCGAGTAGTTTTGCCAAATATTGCGTGTTGTTCAGGTCGTTGATATGGGGTATTTGGCTACGGTCTTCAAATCGATAACCTATTTCCCAGTAATCCGGAACGGTTTCCATATGCAGACAGGCATATTTGTCCTCATCGACATATGTATAAAAACTATTAGTGTCTTCGATTCTAAGGCGCACAAGCTGGTGGTCGGGCGTGAGGGTCATGCATAGGCATCCGGGGTCGTGTTCGAAGCTGTTATCTTTCATGTGATTATATATTAATGCCGCAGTCCGGCGGATTGTTTTTCTAAAACTTCGGCAGTCGGTACTATACACGGTTCGAATGCAGATAACTGTACGGTATATTTTTCCGATCCCCGGAACGGGCCGTATTTTCGAAGCAATGGCAAAGCCCGTTCACGAATTTCTGCTCGGGGATCTTCCTTTGTATTCGTATAGTCTATCCCGGTAAAATGCTTGATCAGGGGGGTTACTACCTGGGGATTGTTTTCGAGTATTCATCCGTTATCGACGGCACATTGTAAAAACATGATTTCATAATTGCGCTGACTACAGTGCAATCCGGTTTCATTGGCCGGCAGGAGCAGTTCTTCACAATTCTGCCAACACGGATCCATATGCAGACGGTACTGTAGGTTGGCGTTGTGCATTACGTGATCCGGCGCAAAGATTTCCGGAGGCAGGTTCAATAATTCCCCTGAATCGTCATCAAAGGCATTCAGTTTGGGGCAACGATCTACGAAGCGTGATAATGAACGGTCGAATTTAGGCAGCAACCCGACGACTAACTGTGTCTGGGGCATTTGCAGATTGTAGAAATGGTCTGCCTGGTATTGCAGATAATGTTCGAGCAGGCGGTTGCCCTTGGGACTATTGGAGAATAGCAGTGTGCCTTGGCAGGTGCTGACGGCTTTCCAACATTGGAAGGGAGGTAAAACGAGGTTGAGTTCGTCCTCTACCCGATTCGAAGTAAACAGGTCGATGAGCTTTTCCGTTTTAGGCATATCTACCCGTACCCCGGCTTGTATGGCCTGGCAGGCATCGCGCAGGGTCAGGATCTGGAGCGGATGAATTTGATTTTGCTGCAATGCTGGCAACATTTCCCGGAAATATTCCCTGTTACGTGGGGCTGCAAGAGCTCCGGAAAGTAGTTGCAGTTGCTCGTCTGAGAAATGATAGTGGAATAACCAATTGTCGGGAATAAAAGGACTTTCCATCGCTTTTCTGGCATTGTCTTCGGCAAAGGCGGAAAAGCCCTCGATCCATTCCGCCCCGCGTTTCAGGTGGAGCGTGTCGAATCCCGGTGAGAGCATCAGGTACAGGTCTGGGGTTTGCCGGTTATTTTTCGTTTCCATAGTCGTGTTTTATATTCTGTGTCCGTGGCTTTTGTTATTATTTTCCTCTTCGCTGAATTGGATTCCCGTCAGTTCCCGAATTTGTTCCTGTGTTAGGCGTATGTCTATTCGTTTCGAAGGCAGGAAGGCATTTTGCCGTATATCGGGAAAATCCCGTACGAGAAACTGCCGCGCCCTTATCCGGGCTTCTTTTTGCAGCTCCTGCATCTTATCGGGTTCCGTGCAAAGTACGATTTGATCCGCTAAATCTTTAAATTGCGAGGTATAGGAACAGATGAAATTCCATTCGGAAGACAGCCGTTCGGTGGGATAACCGCTGCGGGCGATATGGTCGAGGATGGCGATGTCGAATGTGCGTGTTCCGGCGTTGAAGCGGACGGGTTCGCCTGTCAGGAACAGGGAGTAATTCTCCGAAGTCGGTTTCATGTCGTATTCTTTGATCAGGATACCTTCGCGGAGCAAGTCGCTGCCGTAGAGGCCGGAGGCAGTCAGGTCTTTGAAGGTATAGTCGCGGCCCCGGTGATTGAAATTGAAGTTTGTAGCCCCGAGATTAGCTTCCAGTTTATCGGGATCGAGGAAGGTGTGTAATTCGTAAAAGCGTAGCTTGTCGACATCGAATCCCGTATCGAAGAAATGGTCTGCACAGTGTTGCAGCAGGGAGTCATAAGCCTCCCTGCCAGCGGCCTGCGACAAGTCGTACAGCAACACCCCTTTACCCGTATCTACGGCACGGCAGGTGCGGAAGGCATCCGGAGATTCATTGGCATAGATTCCGAAACGCGTACTTAATGCGCGATAGCCAGGGGCATTGACCAACCGGCCGTGCTGGGTTTGCGGTGAGAATAGCTCAAGCTGATATTCTTTGCAGTAAAGGGCATCGCGCATAGGGATGATTTGTTGGGGATGGATGTCGTATTCGGCAGCCATGTTTCTGATTTCAGCGAAATAGCACGGCACGACGGATTTACGGGATAGTTCCTGGCTCTTGGGAATCTCATAGCTGAAAAGCCAACTGTCGGGTATCGGGCCTTTGCTGTCTTTTATCCTGTCAAGGTACAATTGAATGAAGGTGTTGAAATCATGTTTATCGTAACCTCTCGAGCTGATCATCGCGGCGTCTGTCCTTGCATCCGGAGTAACGGCCATATAGACTGTTTCCTTTGCTTGTATTTCATTATTATCCATGGTTTGAAAAATTTTGATTGATTACATATGCAAACCGGAGTGTTGTTCGTTTTCGATAATATCTTCTTCGGGGTTTTGCTGTTCTTGTTTTCGGGATATTTCATCTTCCTGACCGCGAATCTGCAAGCCGTTTTCACGGATAATATCGGTAACGGTGTCGCGTACTTCTTGGGCGATGAGCGATCTTTCGTTTTCGTCTGTTGCCTCACAGAAGCGTTTTTCAAGTTCGGCAAATGATTTTTTATAAGTGAATGAATCGTGGAAGGGAACATCCCCTGTTGTTATTCCTTTGGGATGGCCCGTTTCTTTCAGGTATAGCAGGCAGGCGATATCGTGGTTTGTTTGATTCTGAATTGCTTTTTCGGGATCCAGATCGGTATGGAATTGTTTAAAGAAGTGCTTGGCGGTGGGGGTCAAATCGAGAGTATGGGAGGATATGACGGAATCTATCGGACGGCCCTCGTAGTAGGCTTCTTTGGGAATATCCAAAGTCTTGCCGTCAAACAGGTCGATTTGGGACGTTGTTACGTTGGGCGGATAAGCCAGCACTTTATCGACATGCAATTCGTTCATTTCAAGTTTGGGATCGAAAAAATGTTGAGTTATGGTTTCGAGGTAGTTTATAATTTTCTTTTTTCCTTCTGTTGTCGTACTGAACAGTAATGATCCTTTAGGCGTGTTTGCCACAAAGTATTCTTTGAAATTCGACAACAGTGTTTCCATTTCTGCATCTCCTGAACTGATCATATGGATAGGATGGTTGTTCAGTGTACTGTTACGCATGAATTCTTCCCTTTGAATTGTATTGTCGGGCATGATTCCGTGGCAGAGGCTCCATGTGGCATCCGCCAGGTTGACAGCATCGATCTGACGGGCGGTTTTCCCGTTTATTAAAGGCAGCAGCCTGTGCATGTAGGAGTCTCGGGATTGTGGATGTATGGTGGGAATATCACGTTTATCGGGGAAGTGATAATGGATAAAGATTTGGTCTGGATGAATTATATGTTTACAAATGGCATCTGCGACTTCTTCCATGATGAAGTTACGGTAACTGTTGTCTTCGGGGTTGGCGATCTGGATATGGGATACTTTGTTATCCATATTCAAGGTGACAAACAGATCGGCGCTTTCGATGTTTTGTTCGGTATGTTCTGTTTCCATGATTTTTGTATTTAGAATTTTTGTTTGTATGTTATTTCCAGTGCTTCACCCGGGAAATCGCGGCTTTGTATACATTCCATTTTGCGGGCGTTTTCCCGGGCCGGTTCCGGATGTGTAAACCGGTGTAATAGTTCGGAGAGTGTGAGATCGCTCAGGCGTTTCTTGGACTTTTGCTGATCGTCTCTTAAACAGAAAGCTTTATAGTTTTCGATAGTCGGCGTGAGGTCCATTTCACGCAAGCAGTGTCCTTGCGATAGGATTTGGGGGTCGGTATAGGCTTCTTTAAAATCTTTCCCTTCGGCCATCTGTATGCCGAACCGATCTACCTGTCCCTGTACCACGAAAGGATCGGCGATAATTTCATGGTAACGCAAGGTGCGGTTTTGCTGGGCCGGATTATAAAAATGGAGCTCATGGTAGAGTTCATAGGCTTTACGTTGCCTTTCGCCCTCGGGTGTACAGGAAAAGAGCATTACCCCTGTTTCTGTCTCCAATGCCTGGTAGGCCCGGTATTCCGGCAGTACGATATTAGGGCGCGGCATGTTGTTGCCGTAGCCTTGCATCGGATCCGGGTAATCTTCCATCACGCATAGGCGGCTGCGTTCTGCGGCCGGCGTAAGAGGAATGATGTCTTTTTTCAGGCAGAAAAAAGCATCGGCCATGTTGACGGTATGGACGCATTTACCCCCGTGCCGTTGGGCGGCATCGGCCAACAAGTCGAGGTAATGGTCCCTGCTTTCGGGACGGATGGCCGGAATATCCTTGCGGTCGGGAAATTCGTAATGAGCCATCCACAGGTTGGGATTATGGCCGCATTGCAACACCGCGGTCATATTAGATCGCATGTATTCCAGAAAACCGGAGGTTCCCTCTCCCTGACGGCTGATATCCAATGGATGCTTGTTGCTGTCGTAGATAATAAACAGGCTGCCGGGCTGTGCTTCTTCCTTGTTCATAATTGTGTTGTTCTGTTAATGACCTATACCGGGATTGTCCGGATTATCGGGATTGGGATTCCATGGATGGACAATTACCGTATCTTCCGCTTGGGGCGGACGGATAATTTCAGTATCGATTTTTTCGGACAGGGTGCAACTGCTCAAGCCGATGACTACGAGCACTGCAAGTGCGGGTTTAAGGATGTTTTTCATTGTATTAGTCTTTTAAAATTGATGATATTTCAGGGTCAAGTTTTCCGCGATATGCCAGATTGGGTTCCATGCGAATGGCTTCGTTATAGTGAGTAAGTGCATCTTGGTAACGTTTCATCCGTACGCAGGCTATCGCCTGCAGGTATTCCCGGATGGCTGAGACCGGTTCCCGGCAGAGAATCTCGTAAGCATGTTCGTCGTAACCCAGCGATAGCAGGGCGATGGCCATATTACGGTCGTCGTAGGGCCGGAATACTTCAAGGGCTTCCCGGTAACGCCGGTTTTCGAGCAGTTGTCGTCCCCGCAGGTAAGTGGTGTCTATCTCAGTGGTAATAACCGTATCTTTGATCATACCCACCCGGCGCAGGTCGTATTTAAAACTTACGGAACGCAGCAAAGGATATATGTTTTGCCGGATATAGCGATAGTCGGCGGGATAGAGGTGTCGCAGTTCCGACTCTCTGCGGTCGGGATCGGAATTATTATCGATCAGATCAAGTATTTTTTCCCGTTGGGTTATTCTTTCGTCGGCAGCTATTTTCACTTTAAGCTCTTCCCATGCTTCGGGTATCCATCGTACGGTAATCATGGTGTCCACGCCTGCTCCGGGAAATTTTCGTATCAGGTAATCCCGTAAGGAAAAACCTCTGGCCCGGGCCAGTTGATCGTTGCGTGCAAAGTAACCTTCAGGCGACGAAGCGGCTGTCAGCACGATAGAATCCAGATAGAATTCTTTTTGATTGATCAACTGATCCATGAGGGAGGTAATGCGCTTGAGTTGTTCTGGATTGCTTCCCAAGGTGTCGAGGATCCGGGTGTCGTTGACCCGGAAGGAAAGATAATTCTTGTCCTGCACCTGGGCGTATTTTTCGATGATGCGTTTTACGTAGCGAGTCGTCGTATCGGCAAAGGTGAGCATCGACGAAATATGGTAGTCCAACGTATCGGAGGGCGGCAGGCGGTAATAGCTGTCGTCCAGACCGATCACTTTCCCTTCGAGGGTAATGCGCATTGTTTTTCCCGCTTCAGCCGTTGAGACACTTTGTGTATAATGATAGGACAAATCTGTCGTGCGTTCGACTATCGAATCCAGCCGGACACCTTCGGGGTACGGATATTTAATGAACCGGTCATAGGCCAGCATAGCATGGAAATCATCGGGATGGTATACGTCTAAGTAACGGTGGTATTGCCAGTAATCCCTTTGTTGTACTTTCGAGAAAAGTCCTCCGCGAATGGTCAGGTCTTCCAGAGGTGTATCTTTTCCTTGGTTGTGTAACATGGGGGTCACGATAACGCTACGGCATGTTCCCTGCAATTTTTTAGGAAGAGTTACCACGAAATCGATGTCTACTTTACCCATACGCTCGGGAAGGCTGCGTGATTTAGCGACAACCACGACTTCCTGTATTTGCATGCACATTACCTGCTCGCCATTCTCGAGTGTCGTGGTCGGCACGAAGAATTCTGTCGGGCGTCCATCGATGTGCTCGATTTTGATATAGTCCGGTTGGTACTCTTTGGCCGGGTCTTCCCGGAGTTGTTTTGGGGTATGAACCACCGAAGCGTTATACCCCCGGCGGTGAAGCGATCCTGTAACGCTGCATCCGGCCAGCAATAGCAAAAATATCGGTGCAGCTTTTAATGAGCTTGTAATCTTCATAGTTTAGTTCTTAGTCGTTTATAGTAACATAATTGTATTCAACCGTGCCGGCAGGAATACCCGTCGCATTCTTGACTGTAATCGTAACCGGGCAGTGAGAGGTTCCGGTGCTACGATCATAGACGGTAACGAAATAATATCCCTGTCGCAGCAGTTTACGATAGCCACCAGTAGTGGATGTTCCCATGCAGTAGCCAGTGTAACTGGCTATAGTGTAAGTGGTCAAACTCTCCGAGCTGTTTATCTGGAGATTGAAATCGTTGTTCGCGAATGTCTCCGGGTGTGTGCTTATACCTGTATAATATCCAAGCGAGTAAGCAGCATCGAGCGAGAAAACGAGGTCGTAAGGCAACGACTTGTCTATAGTGGCCGTAACAATCAGCATGGTTGGATCAGCCTGATAACCGGTACACCCGCCTTCGGAGATGGTTTTATTGATATTCTGAATTTTTGTACGGAAAGACACCGTAAGGGGCAACGGTTTGCATACTACATTCGTACTGATGGTTTTCGTACGGCCGCAGCGGTCGGTAATGATAAAGGTTACCGGGATGGTTTCTGCGTAGACGGAATAGAACCCGAATGATTGGGTACCGGCTTTGACGGTAAGCGGAGTGTCTTGTGATAATTGCTTGCCGTTATAATACAGACAACAATTTTGTCCCGGTGCAGTGTATGTTACATTGAAATCTTCCGAATAGTTTTCTTCCGAAAAAGTCAGTGACATGGGATTTTGCGTGTAGGTAACTGGGGACACCGGAGGTGTTATCGTTGCATTGAAAACGGGTTCGCTTACAGGGAAAGAGGTATCCAGTATGATTTCTTGTCCATAGTCGTCCAATATGGACACGCGGAGCATTTCAGTTCCCGCTTTTGAGGGAATGAATGTTATTTTATTTAATCCGGATGTCATTTTGACCGATTCTCCGTCTGATACCTGTGTAGTATTGACGGAATAAACCATATCCTGATTTTTGTATTGGAATTTCACGTAAAATGGCCCGCTGTAATCTTCTTCGTAGAGTGAAAGAGTTATTTGACCCGGTGTTCCTACGGTCGTAGCTGCCGGGGGATCGATGAATGAGGCGTCTATATGATTGAGGACGATGTAGGTTGTGCTGAGGTTCTGTGTGATTGCATAGCCGTAGATGTCTGAGAGCGTGAAAGTCATGGAGGCTTCGCCTGCAACGCTTTGGACGTATGTTACCCGTGCCTCTTTGGTCCCGTTACCATTCATCAGGGTGGTCGCCGTATTCTGGGCAAGATTTTCTCTGTCGAGAGCTATGGTACCGTTGCCGGAGTTTTGATTCCATCGAAGTGTATAGATACCTGTGGGATCCGTTCCGGTTACGACTAAGTTAGATACCGCTTTTTCATTGGCGAAATGTCTGTTTTTCAGGGGCGACAATGTAAAAGATACGGTTGTGAGGCGTGTGTCTGCGTTGTTCATTCCCGAAATGGTTATTTCGAGTCTGTAATGACGGTTGCGCAGGACGTTGAAATCACCGAGCATATTTTCTCCGAGGAATATGTAGTAATCCGCTTTCTGCCCGTCAGCTTCGCCTTCGATATGTAGGTAGGTCGCTTGTGCTGGAGCTTGTTGCCGATTGCGTTGCCGGGGATTATCAATACCCGGTACTATTCCCTGTTTGTTTTCGGGCAGGTAAAATTCAGTTGCATAGCTTTGTCCCGAAAGGTCTGTCTTAGGGTAAGCAGTAACTCCGGCTGACGATTGAGGCGATACGGAGGTGAACGGTTGTAAGGTACGGGGTACGTTTACGACTTGAAACGATCTTAGAGTAAATGAACTGAATGCATCCGCAACCGAGATATGCAGGGTATACTTGGCTACGCAGCGTTCCATTTGTACAGGAACCGAAGTCGTGCCCAATACGGAGAATGTTTCTCGGGCACGCATCAGCAGTTTCGAGTTTCTTTGCAAATCAGCTTGCGAGGAGATGCCGAACGAGAGGGTTTCCATTCCGGAAGCGTCCAATGGTCCGAGATCTTTGCCTGCATTGCCGATAGCGTACAACTCATACTCCCCGGGATTCAGGTTTATGGTAATATCCGATCTGGATGCCGCCTGATAACGGTGCAGGATATCGCCGTTTGGACAAATGATATACAGATTTATATCGGACAATGTTTTTTCCTGATCCTGATTCAGTGCTCTTGTTTCCGGTGCCGGTGTTTCGAATGCAAAATGTACGGCAGGTATACTTTTGGCAGGAACATCAGGTATCTGTGCGTTATCAAGCGGTTTGTTGCAAGAACCCAGTAAAAGGGCGGCTATAAGGATAATTTTGCTTTTCATGGTATTTGCCTTAATAAGGTGGTTGGGCTACGCTTACCCGAAGGTCTGTGGTGTTTTCGCCCAGAATGTTTATTTGATACTTGAGTATAGAATTGCGCGGGACGTTGAAATCAGTTGTTTCATTCCTGCCCAGGTACACGGTATAGTCCATATAACGTCCATAGTAAGCGTTGGCCGTACGAATCAGCAGGTAAGTTGCGGCGGCGGGTGCGTTTTGCGGGCTGCGGTTCCACGGTTCGGTAATTGACGGAACCGTGCCTTGCAGGTTCTCGGTCAGGTAAAACGAGGTACTTGTCTGACGCGCATCGTATCCCGTATGATCGGGGTATTTCGTCGAGGCGCTTGTCGGAGTTGCCCGGTTTTCTGTAAATAATCTTGCGGTCGCCGGGCTTTTGCACAGACGGATGAATTTCACGACAGTCCGAGGGTCGGTTGTACCGCCTACCGTAATGTTTACGTCTATACGTGATACCACCCTGCGCAGGGTAATGGTAGCAGGTGCCCCGGGCCTTACTGTTTGCCGGGCGGCCATGATCAGGCGATTGTTTTTCGTAAGGTCTGCTTCCGAGGAAAAGGTGCTCCCGATAGTTTCCATCATGCTCCGGGGAAGGCCCCCTACGTTAGTGCCGATATTCGCCACGGCAAAGAGTTCGTATTCTCCCGGTTTAAGCTCTGTTTGGAATTGCAATGTATTCTGGAGATAGAAATGTTGCGCATAGTTGTAATCCGTGTTGTAAAGCCATAGATTGATATCGTCGATACGTTCTTCCTGAGTATAGTCAAGCGAACGGGAGCTGATTACCGGCGCATCCGAAATCTGGAATGACAGTGTAAGCGCCTGTTCCGGCAGGAGTTCCCCGGATTTGCTGCAGGAGTAAAGAATCATTATGATTATGGCTGTACAAACTGTTTTCATCGTTGGCAGTTTATGGTGGTTATTGTGCCTGTCGGATGACAGACGTTTTCGTTAATCTCTTCTGTAGCCACCGTCGTCCTCTATGTCAAGGGAGTAGGTTACGCTGTTGTTTGGCGGCACGGGCGAAGCGGTTATTTCAATAGTTTGCGGCCCGGTTACATTCAGCCCGTTTTGAACGATGGTAAGTCTGTTGCCGTTCAATTGGGTAATCCAGCCCTGTCCCTGATAGTAGATCTGGCGGGTGAAAGTGGTACTGCCGGCCGGCATTGTGAACGTTCCGGAAGTCGCATTGGGATAATGCGTCGGGTTGCGGTTATTGTACCCTTCGTAAAAGGATACTTTGTAAGAGATATTTATGTTGTAAGGAACCGGCTTATCACTGATGCAGGTCATGTCGATAGCTGTTTCCGTTTTGGTGCCGTTGCTCACTTCGTAAGAAATATAGCGCATGGCTGTACCCAGTTCCAGTTTGATATCCAGCGGTTTGATCGTTTGGCTTACCTGATAAGTCTTGCTTTGCCCGTATTTATCTTTGGCGGTTACACCCAATCGTATCGGGCCGATATAGCTGTTTGCATCGTAGTATATTCTTGCCTTGCCGGCCGGCACGCTGACGGAGGTGCCGGAAGCGAGGGATGTATTGTTGTACCGGAATCCGCTGACAGACGGGTCGAATTGAAGTGTGAAAGTTTCCCTATAGTCCGCCTCTTCGACGGTCAGATCGAAATACGAGGCGGTATGTGCTGTATTAGCACTAAAGGCGGTGTTAGATATGGTGATGGGGTTTGGAGTCAGGAAATTGGTCGATAGCTGTTGGGTAACCGTTTGTCCGATTTGGTCGCGTACCATGAGCCGCACTCCTGCTTGACCGTTTTGGTTTCCGGATCGCACGGTCAGCAAAGATGTTTTTGAAGTACCCCCTGAAAGGAAAGGTATCGGTTGGTTGGGAGTGAGTTGTACCCCGTCGAGCAGTACGGTAGGAGATCCGGCCGTCGGATTATACAGGAAACTGTACTGATTGTGCTGATTGTTCGTGCATGTGAATGTCAACATGGAAGGCGCATCTTCGGAGAGTTTATAGTTGGCTAACAGCGGGGTGGCCGTCAGTTCTGCCGTCGAAACACGGAAGTCCGTCGGGTTGGCTCCCAGAAGCGTGATGTTCAGGATATAGGATTTATTACGCGTGATATTGAAATCGTTGGTATCGTTCTCACCGGGATATACATTGTAGCAAACGGCTTTCCCGTCATAAGTTCCGGTAATGCGGATATAGGTACTTAATGCCGGTGCTTTTTGGCGGCTTTTCTGGCTCGGAGAGGTTATTTGCGATATGGTTCCCTGACGGTTTTCGAGCATATAGTAAGTGGCCGATCCTATCGTAGCCGGATAATTTATTACATGGGAAGCGTCTTCCGGTTTACTGGAATTGAAATAAAGACAGCTCGACGGAGCGGAGATTAATTGTATGCTTTGTACGGTCAAATGTCCGGCAGCGTTTCCGCCTACGGTATAAGCAATTTGCAATTTGGCACAAAGTCTTACCAGCGAAAGGTTGAACGAGCTGTTACCGGTAACCGTTACGTTTTTACGGCCGGTACAAACCAAGCGGTTGTTTGCCGTAATCTGGCTTTCGCTTGTTGCCGAATAACGGATGGTCAACAGTTCCTTGTCGTTGCGTTGCCCGAGATCGTAGCCGATATTGCCGATGGCCATAATGTCGTAACTGCCTTTAGGAAGTGAAAGTGCGAGGGTGTTTTTTCCTGACACATAGGCATGACGGACAATCCCCGCTTTCATATTGAAGGCGTAAATATTAACGTCTGTCAGCCGGTTTTCATCTACGGCGGAAAGAGACCGAGTAAGCGTGATATTTTGCTGTGGGGCGAGATCTAAAGAAAACTCTACCTGGCAGGTTTCCGACGTGGAAGGCTCTGCGGTGTACGGATCTTTTTGACAGGAAATGAAAAGGCTGGCAGGTATGGCCACAAATAGTAATATGGACCATACAGTTATAATAAAACGTTTCATAGACGGTTTTTGATTAAAAAAGGTAAGTAAAGCTCACTTCGCATTTCGACGGAAGCATGTTCCATCGTCGGTAACGGCGGATATATTCGTCGTCGAATTCACCCACATAATGGGCTCGTTTGGTGTCGCGCATATAATAAATGCCTAAGCCGGCCTCTATGCTCAGGTTCCATCGTTTGCTTAGAAGCCATGCATATCCATATGAGATGCCTATCCCGGTAAACCATCCTTTGGAATAGTGGTCGGAACCTCCGACGTTATAATGTGCGTATGCCAGGTGTGCCGCTACGAAATGGCCTGCATACGATTCGTAAAACCAGTGTCGAACACCGGGCTGAATGGCGACGAACTGCATTTGCAGGTTTTTCGCCTTGACGGGATTTCAGTAAGCGGAAATGTCGGCTGTGTATTTGTCGCCGAACATTACCTCGAAGCCTGCATTGAGTGTCCCCGTGGTTAGGGCGAGTGTATTGAGTCGCACACCATAGTATTGGGCTTTGACCCCTTGGGAAATGCCCAGAATGACGAGCAGCAGAAGAATCGTTTTTTTTATCATGTTATTTCGTTTGTAAGTGGAAAGTGTATGTGATTCTCATATTTTAAGGTTGTATTACTCCTTGGATCGTCCCAAATATCGTTTTACTGTGCGGATCGCCGACATAAGTAATTTCTATTCTTTTACACAACGGATGCTGGCTCCTACAGAACCCAACAATGTGGCTTGCGGATTAATTGTATATCCGAGATCCGCACCGCGGAGCTCCAGCGCATAGGCTTCTCCCCCGTGATAGGTTTGGGGGGTATTGGTCCAGTAATAGCCTTGGCTGCCGGTAAATGAGATTGTGCCGGTACCAGCCAGACGTATTCCGCACATGGGCAGGTAGAAATTATTACCGAAAACAAAGCCACCTTCGCTATAGATTCCCCCGGATGAGAATCCGGCGTCGCTCCATGCCTGACGGTCAGGTACGCGCCAGCCGGGAGGGCACGGATCGTATATCGATTTGTCGTTTTCATCCGAGTAGTATCCGTTGGATGCATTGCCCCACCAGTTGGGGTTGGAAGGTATTACCCAATCTCCGATGTAGGGACCTTCAGAACCGTCCCGTTCTATCCCCGTGATGAAATGTGTCGGGTGCAGGATAGAGTATACGAGTGTATTGCCCCCGATACGTCCTCCGGCATAATCATATTCGTAGCCAGGTTTATAGACTACGGGAAAGGGATTGACTGAGGTTCCCGCAGTACCGACGAAGGGGTCTTTCCTTCCCCATTGGTATAGCATACCCCGAGAGTCGGCGCCGGGAGAGACACCCATTGCCCCAAGGTTACGATCCATGAAGATGCGTCCTCCGAAATTGCGGGCTGTGGCGTCGGGATCATAAGGAGTGACCCAGATATGGTATGACCATTGAAGAATGCTGTCTTTGTCAAAGACGCCGATTACGGCATTTCCCCAATCGCTGCCTGTCGTGAAAATAACGTCCGCTCCATTAGCGTCCGTCGTCCTGATTACCGCACCTTGTTCGATTCCTGTTTTCCACAAGACACGGGCAAAATCGCAAGAGTGAAAAGTGGGGGTAATATTAGTTGTCGCTTTGTTGTTTCCTTTTACCCATCCCTTGAAAGCATAGGTTGTGTTCAGTGCAGAGGCAAGGTAGCAATTGGCAGTGCCGATATCGTCTAATCGATTAGCCACAGAGATGCGCTGGGCCACGGTTATGTTATTGTTTGCCGTAAACTTATAAATTTCATCGGTAGACAGGCAGTTGCCCCCCGTAGCCGAAAAGGTGTCCCACCAACCATAGTGGATATAACCTTGTTTTTTTGATTTTATCGTACACTCCGCTCCATAAGGGACGACAAACGTTTCCGTATCCGTGTCGGTTTTATATTCTTCGGAACAGGTAAAGATTACATCTTGAACCCGGGTTTTGATCGATACGTTTTGTGGTGTGGAGAATCGGGCGTAAATTGATGCATAAGACTTTTCCGGGACATAATGGTATACGGGATCACTACTCAAAAGGCGGGTGTACTTTTGATCTGAATACCAGCCTAAAAATGCGCATCTTGCCTTTGGTATGGCTGTTAGTGTGGGATTCTGATCGAGACAACCTATTACCCTGTATTCGTAATCCGAGGTAGTAAACAGTTCGTCGCGTAAGCTGCCTGTTACCTCGACGGTACCTCCGGAAGGGCCGCTTTGAAAGTATCGCGTATAGATTCCCAAGCCGTTGCACCAATCGTGCACCATGGTAAAACGTTGTGAAAAACCATCGGGGTCGGTTACTTCTATCCTGTAATTCAATTCATTGTTATCGGTCGTGAATATGCCGGGATTATAATCCACATCGTAATAAAAATGTTCATCGCCTGTTATTGTGTAATACTGGCTTTGTCTGCCATCGCTATTGATAAATGTTCCGGATTGAAATAAGTCGAATACAATTATAAAAATGTCGTCCGAGTTTGCATTTTCGATACTTATTTCTCCAGTAATACCGTCTCCTCCGGTAAGATAATCCGGAAGAACAGAGTTTTCTTCTTCTCTGATTATAATCCGGTAACTGTTCATACGGGTGTCTACTTGATCGGTACCCATAATACGGATCGAGAGATTATATACGGTGTTGCCGTTGACATTGAAATCCGTAGTGTTATTCGAGCCTAAATAGACCTGATAGGTAAACACTTCGGAACCGTGGGTGGCTTTAATTCGCAGGAAGGTTGCGCAGGCAGGAGCATTGGAGGTATTTTTATCATGCTGGTCGGTAATACTTGTATTTTGTCCCTGTGGGTTTGCGGGTATATAATAAGTTCCGTTACGGGCACTTGCGCCGTTCACGGCTTTCATATCCGCATAGATTGATTTGTCGTCCGGGCAGAGGGTATCGTCCGGTACGAAAGGCCGTATTGTCTGGGGCACCGAGCAAAGTTGTACGGACTGTATGGTAAGGTAAGAAACAGCAGGGTCTACGCTCAGGGAATAATTGATACGGGTTAAAGAACGCGATACGTGTATCGGAGGCAACGTCACGGAGGCCGCTTCGGATGAGATCGTAATATCCCGTACGCAGGACATGGGAATATCTGATGTATTGTTGTCATAGGAGAATGAGAAATCTGCCGGATTGTTTGTCATTTCATCTTCCAGTTTACGGTGCAGGTTCGCCAGGGCATAGAGCGTATATTCGCCTGCAGGCACAAGAAATTTGAGAGTGCTGCCTGTAGCATAGGCATGCCGGAGTATTCCCGTATTTTTTTCCTGCAGGCACAGGTTGACATCCTGTATGGAGTTTTCGTCTACAGATCGGGTAATTATTTCGGCTTTTTCGGGACATACCGATACGGTAAGCGCGATTGCCCGTCTTCCCATTTCGGGTTGGTCGGTCAGCTCTTTACTGCATCCCATGCCCCAAGGGATAAATAGCAAACAAAGCAACAGATTTCTCATAAATTTGGACTATTGAAAGTTATTGTCCCAGATTGACGGTTTGCGTGACTGGCGTTTCCCAATTCGCCACAGTGATAACCGCGTTGATATCCTGTCCGACGAGACCGGATATGCTGATCGAAACCCGGTAATATCCGTTGCGTAGAATAGAGCCGTTACCGGATGTCCCGTTAATTTCGCAGGTGTAGGTAATGGGTACCTGGTCGTCAGTGGAAGTGAAGTTTCCATCACGGTCGTATGTGGCGTCAAGAGTCAACAGAACGCGGCTACCGGCAGCGAGAGTGCTGTTTTCGTAGATATAAAACAAATTATTAAAAGCGGACGATGCCTCAACGGGTGCCTGCGCATAAGAGAATGGTGTCCCGGAAGTTTTGACAGGACTTGCGGATATAAGAGATGAACCTCCTGTTGTACGGGAAATTGTAGTTTTATTAATACGTACTTTGCCGGGATAACGGGTTGAAAAATCCGAAGCCATAGTGGTCTGTACCGCAACTTTGGCTACTACACGTTTTATGGTAATGGGTACGTCTGTGACAGTATTGACCGCGCCTACGGTTTTGGAAAGCATCCCGCTCATTACGAACCCGCCCGTACGTTGGGATTTAGTTGTTACATCGGCAAACGCGCCATTATATGCAGCAGGTTCTTCGTCCATGACTCCGGCCAAAACCGTGGTTGATCCGATGGAAGGTAGGGTACGATTGGCTATTGCATAAAATGAACAGGTAGTTCCGGTGGAGGATCTGGGAAGAGCGAACGTAGCTTTTTTAGCTGATATTTCGGCAGTGCTGAAGTTACGTTGTACGATCAATTTCCCGGAAGGATCGAATACCAGAATGGTCAAAGAGTTGAGCGAGCTTTCCCAACTTTCGGTTGTTGTCGTCTGGTCAAAGAAAGCCCGTGTGGGAACGGCATCGTTGGGCTCTGCAATGAAGGAAACGGTAACGTTGCTTCCATTTACAATGTCTGGTTCGTTGGTCTCTTGAAATTTGGAACAGGATGCCAGTGCGAACAGGGCCATCGTGGCTAAAAGGATGTTTTTCATCGTATAAAAAATTAGGTTTAAAATGTGTTGTATGTCGGTTTTGGACGGCTTACTCGTTTTTATGCGTCGGGCGTCCCATGCGGCGCAGTAATAATGGATTCCGGTCGAAGATGTTTCGGCAGACAGTGATTAGTTCCATGATCAGGTGGTTATACTCGCTGCGTTGCACTAAACCATCATCGAGGTTGTATTTTTCAAAAATTTCGCTGCAGGATTGCTCCAGCTCCATGGCAATTCGGCGTTGCCGATTGGGTGGGATCATGGGAAACTCCGTTGCCAGGATACAGCGTACTGTGTCGAACCGGGAAAAGATTAATCCTTCGTACAAAACAGCATCGGCTTTTGAAATCGCCACCATGGGACCTGCGCCTGCGTGGATGGCTTCCCTGTATGTTTCCGCTGCAAGTTCGCTTCGGGTGTCAATCAGCCTGACAGCGTGTTCCAACCGGGGATGTCGTTCATGGATGAAAGCCTCCAGACGCTTGCGGAAATATTGGGAATCGGCGGCATGTTTATTTTTCATCTCTGCGGGATTTAGCCGGCCACGACCTGTATATTTTTACAGGTCGTGGTTCCGGTTCCTGTTTTACATGCGGGCACTCTGCCTCATGCCCTGATTCATATTTTCGTCCATGAGCGTCGGTTCCAGTTCGGGAATGGGAAACTCTCCCTGTTCGGGAACGGAGAATTGGCCCTGTTGTTTTGTTTGTGAGAAGGTTTGCTCATCCTTTGAACGATACCGGATAAATTCCGAAGAATTGGTTTCGAAGTCGAGTCTGAGATTGTAGGTGTATGGCCCTCCATCTTTGTTTATGAGCTTGCGTCCGTCGATTTCTCCACCAGCCATTAAAGTATCGAACATTTCGGTGGTAAGTTGTTTGCGGATGTGCTCGGGAATATAGAGCTTACTGTAAAAAGGTTTTTCAATGATAAAATCCATTTCGCGTACGCTGAACTGTGCTTCGCCTTTGAATATGTTGTCATCGTTGTAGTAGTGACAGCCTTCCAGCATGATGCGTCCACCATGACTAAGTTCCTCCTTTTGGGCTTTAGAGATTCGTTTGTTGTAGATGAAATCAGGAACGACTACATCCTTCATCGGGACATAGATCATATGATTTGTTCAGCGGTTCAATGCGGCGAAGCAATATTCCCCATTGTGCATGAGGAGCCGATTGAGGGTTTTGCCTGCATACAGAGCTTCTTTTTCGTCTTTGATGAGTTCAATGCGTAAACGCTCGTCTGATTCGTATTCGGGCCGCGACAATGGGGCTTGGTATTGAAAACGAACGCTATCGTTCTCGTCGCGGACAGGACGGATTGCATAATTCCCTTCGAGTTCGGAGCACTGACCATAAGGCAATTTCAGAGGGAAAAAGTTTGGTGAGTCTTTTCCAAGTTGCAAATCCTGAAGGGTAGTGTCTTTCGGATCCTGAAACATTTTATCGACATCGATACCCAGTGCTTTGGCTTCGGCTAAAGCAGTCTCCATTTCAGGTAAGTCGAAACGGACTTTATTGAGCTTTGCCTGTGAAGTACGGTACTGGCGGGAGGTTTTCAGGCCCTCTGCATCTTTGGGATTGTCTGCTAAGCGGAATAGTTTTTCGGCTACCTGGGCTACAAGTCTGAAAGGTACGATGAAAAACTCGGGTACATTATTTGGATCGGCCGCTTGTGCTCTGAAATTAGCCATGAAATTGGCGATGAAATGGCTGTCTTTGCGTTGGTAGAAAGCTGGTTGGTTTTTCAAAGTTGGTTGGGTGGTTACCAGATGCGCCTTCCCTTGCTCCATTTTCATGTCGCTTACCACTTCCACTTTCCCGTCTTTGGGATAACGGACGAGCACGGTTTCTTTGTAAGGATCGGGATGAACCGGAGTCTGTTCCTGTGAATTGTTTTTGTTCTCTTGCTTTGCCATAATTGAAATTTGTTAGAAGGTTTAAATGAATTTGTTTTGCTAAAGTATAATACTGGTTATGTGATTGTTCTGTTTTGCAAGGTGTGGCACTCTCTGGCACTCTCTGGCACTCTGGAGATTGTTATTTGGCAGGCGGTGTACGGGGTTTTGGAATGAGTTTGCTCAGCTCGGGATCGGCCTTGATCCGGGCCATTTCGTCCGTAATAATCTGGTTTACCTCCCGGCGGATGCGCTGATAATTCGCTTCGATTTGTTGCTCCATACAGTCGTTGCCTTCGGCATCCCGGAAATGAGATATTTCCGGAATAGGTACATAAGCGGCTGTTTCCCGTTTCAGTTTTTCGCTATCCACTACAATTTGGCAGTGAAATATCTTTTGTTCGATTTTCTCATCGAAATTGTCGGCTACCGCCCCGACGAACATGCCTTGCGAAAGGTTCGAAATCTTAGACGCCGGAATCAGGCTTTCCAGTTGGGTGCTAAGCGATGTGGAAGTTTGTTCGGGGGATATGGAGACTGATTCGCGCTTTTGAAGCACTTTGCCGAATCGTTCCGACAGGGTTTTAGCCGTCTCTCCGACCACCTGGCCCGCGAAAATATTACCGACGGTATTTTGAATCACTTTGGATTCCTTGTCACCATAGTCGCGCGTGAGCTGCGAATAATCTTGGAATCCCAGGCACACGGCCACCTTGTTGGATCTTGCGGTGGCGATCAGGTTATCAAGACCACGAAAATATATGGTGGGCAACTCATCGATTATGATGGAGGATTTCAGTTTACCCTTTTTGTTGATTAACCTTACGATGCGGCTATTGTAAAGTCCCAAGGCCGCCGAGTAGATATTTTGACGGTCGGGGTTATTCCCTACGCATAACACTTTGGGATTGTCTGGGTCGTTGATGTCCAGACTGAAATCGTCGCCGCTCATTACCCAGTACAGTTGGGGGGAGATCATTCTCGAGAGCGGGATCTTTGCGCTGGCTATCTGGCCTTGCAACTGGTCTTGGGCTCCTCCTCTTCATGCATCCATAAATGGGCTGAGGTAGTTTTCCAGAGCAGGATAAGAGGTTAGGATTACAAACAGGTCTGCGTATTTTTTATTCAGGAGTTCTATGGCGTGGGGGAACGTGCAAAAAAGGCCGTTCTGATAAATTTTCAGATACCATATAATAGCGGCCAGCAGGATGATCGGGCTTTCTACAAAGAAATCGCCCTGTTTGGTAATCCAAGTTTTATTGAGATTCAGCATAATTGTGTATGCCGACTCATAAGCATCCGAAATATCGGTCATAAAGGCCGGATTGATCGGATTACAGCGGTTCGAACGTCTCGGATCGTCAAAATTTATGACGTAAAATTTCGGCGGTTTTTTATAACAATGCAGGTGGGTCCGCAGATGGTTATACGCTATGGTCGAAAGGTCGTCGAATTTAAAATCATAAATGTACATGGCGAAGCCTTTCTCGATCTGTTGCTTAATGAACGGATTGATGACACTGTGAGTTTTTCCGCTGCCCGGCGATCCGATGACGGCAACTGAGCGAAAGGTATTTACTACGTTTATTCATCCCTTATTCCATTTCTTTTTGTAGTAAAACAGCATAGGAAGGTTGACGGAATATTCGTTAGTTATCAGACGGGTTTCCTGTGCAAAGCTTTCATTTTCGTTGTTAAATGGGTCTTCCAGCATTTGGTTATGAAAGAGCCGTCCGATCCAGATGCCCGCTGTCAGCAGACAGATGTAGCCTCCCGTAAGTGTAGTGGTGTAAAGAAAACATCGTAGGGTGATGGGGCCTGGCATTAGCAGCAATGGGCCGTTGAAGAAAAACAGACTGATTCCTGCGATGCCGCAGAGGATGATTCGGCGGCGTGTAATCAGTTCGCTTTTAACGCTTCGGGTACCGATGCACGAAAGTGCCACGAACAAGATGCAGAACAGTTTGGTATATAAGGGTGAGGTAAAAAGGCCCGAAGTGCGCTGGAATCCCTGCAAGATGCGGTCGAGAATTCTGAACGTTCATCCCGCACTTTCTATTCAGCGATAGCAGAACCAATAAATATGGATGACGAGCAGCAGGATGCTGATGGCCCGCATAAATTGAATGACTTTGGCAAGTCCGCGCAAATCGTCTTCGTGTTGCATGAAATGTCTGTTGTAAGGTTTCGGGGCAAAGATAACCGAGACTGTTTTGCGTGGTACTGTTTCCGGCAGGTTGACACTCTCTGGCACCTTCTGGCACTATGAAAGCATTTTTAAATGGGGCTGGAACGGCGGAAACAGCCGGAGAAAATTGGCGAAAATTGTCTTTACCGGCTGATTGAGGTGTTCTTGGTCAGCAGGTATTGTTAATATTATTGATATCGGACCGCAACTAAATAATAGAGTACATTTTAATCATTTTTGGCTCATTTCGATAAAGGTTTCACGGAGCTTGTCGAGAAATGAAGTCAGTTTTGTATTGCGGTTCAGAGCTGCGTTTCGCAATACATCGTAATTTGTTAGTGAAACGTTAAATGCCCACTCGGCAATGCGGATCAGTGTTTTCAAACGTGCTTTTGTTTGGCCATCTTCGCAAAAGACGTTCATTCTGTGCACTGTAGCTATGATAGACACCAGATCGGTAAGATTGTAGTCTTTCGAAAGATGCAACGGTGAAGGTGGTTGGGAAGATTTGTCGATTGATAAAGCGGGATACGAGAGGCATAACAATCCGATGCGTACTTCACATTGGATCGTGCCGAGAGCTCTTTCGTAATAAATCTTTGCCAGGTTCTTTTCATATGGCATGTTTTCGAAAAACGGACGCATGCTTTCCAGTTCGACATGGGTGTAGCTTAGCGTTCGTAGTAATTTCGGCGAGCACCCTGGTGTTGACAGGTTTTCAAGTTGTTGGGTAAATATTTGCCACGCTTCGAGCCATTCATTTTCATGCGTTGCATTTTCGGGATACCGAATCGCATCCTTTAGCATGAGCACCAGTTTCGTTTTGGTTAATGTTTCCATAATTCGTGGTTTTAAGTACGTGAATAATAGTTTAACGCATAAACATTGGAATAGGATGTTTTATATTTTTCGGTACAAACAACCAGTTGTAAAATGGGATAAGGGCTTTTCGTCTGT
>OGQK01000394.1_pt1 | contig 28789 bp, 16 predicted proteins | sample 1553221 | NCBI WGS metagenome assembly OGQK01 (sample SAMEA2579996, study PRJEB22360) | human gut metagenome | biome: human gut; feature: human-associated habitat; material: faeces | place: Denmark | collected 2008/2010 | reverse complement strand
GGACCGGGGACTTTTCATCCTTTTACTCCCGTCCCCCCCTGCCTCTCCGGTATTTGCCAACCACTGCCGCAGGAATAAAAGGGCTTATGCGGAACACAGCCTTGCACTTCCTTTAAGACATTTCCAGCAGTAATTCCGTTCCGCCATTTTCAGAATAGCTGATTTTTCCTTTAAAAGCATTTCGGCGCCCTGTGACCAGGCCAACGCCCGCCGTCAGCCTCCATCCGGTCCTTTTCTCCATATAAAAGGACCGTTCCGGTAATTCCGGAACGGTCCTGAAAAACAAGGTTTTTGATTTAATGGGTTACACGCCGTCCGGGTTCAATTCCCGGCGGATATATTCCGCCGTGGGGGAGTTCTTTTTGGCTATCTGCTCCGGGGTTCCTTCCGCCACGATGGTTCCTCCGGCTTCACCGGGGCCGGGGCCCATGTCGATGATGTAGTCCGCCTCCGCCATGATTTCCGTGTTGTGTTCAATGACGATGACGGTGTTTCCCTGGTCCGCCAGACGGTGCAGCACGTCGATGAGCAGCCGCACATCCCGCGGATGCAGGCCGATGGAGGGTTCCTCAATGAGGTACAGGTCACCGGGAAGTTCCTTGCCTTTCATCAGGGCGTTCCGGCTGACGCGCCGGCCCTTGATGAGTTCCGTCACCAGCTTGAGCCGCTGGGCCTCCCCGCCGGAGAGCGTGTTGGAGGCCTGCCCCAGCGTCAGGTAGCCCAGGCCGGTTTCCGCCAGCAGCTTGAGGGGGTCCGAGATGCGGGGCTGGCTTTCAAAGAATTCCGCCGCTTCCGCGAAGTCCATCTGAAGTACGTCCGCAATGGTTTTCCCCTTGTACCTCACGGTCAGGGTGGCGGCGTTGTAACGCTTGCCCCGGCAGGTTTCACACGGCACGTAGCAGGGAGGCAGGAAGTCCATTTCCAGCTTCTGCATGCCCGTTCCCTTGCAGGATTCACAGTTGCCCTGCCCCGTGTTGAAGGAGAAGCGGCCGCGGTCGAAGCCCAGCCTGCGCGCGTCCGCCGTCTGTGCGAACAGGGTCCGGATGTCGTCCAGAAAGCCCACGTAGGTAGCCGGGGTGGAACGGGGCGTCTTGCCGATGGGGCTCTGGTCCACGCCGTACACCATGCGGATGGAGTCAAAGCCGGAGGAGGTTTTCCACAGCTTTTTCTGCTCCCTCGTGAGCTTGTCGCCGATGGCCTTGTGTACCAGAGCGGCGGCCACGGCGGAATCCGGATAGTGCCGGTCATCAGGGAGGTTTTCCCCGCGCCGGATACGCCGGTGAGCACCGTCAGCCGCCCTTTGGGAATAGCCACGTTCACGTCTTTCAGGTTGTGCAGGCGGCAGCCTTCCACCCGCAGCCACGCAGTTTCATCTTTTTTGGACGGAATCCTGCGCCTTTTCCCCCGGTAGGGATGCTGCGGCTTATGATGCAGGGCCGCGCCCGTGACGGAGTCCGGCATGGCCGCCAGTTCGTCAAAGGTGCCCTGGGCCATGATCCGGCCGCCGTGGATTCCCGCACCGGGCCCCATGTCCACGATGCGGTCCGCGCGCCTCATGGTGTCTTCATCATGTTCCACCACCAGCAGGGTGTTGCCCCGGCGTTTGAGTTCATCCAGCGTGCCCAGCAGCAGTTCGTTGTCCCGCGGATGCAGGCCGATGGTCGGTTCATCCAGTACGTACAGCACGCCCCGGAGATGGGAGCCCAGCTGGGAGGCCAGGCGGATGCGCTGGGTTTCCCCGCCGGAGAGCGTCGTGGCGCTCCGGTCCAGGGAGAGGTAGCCCAGCCCCACACGCTGGAGGAAGTTGAGGCGCTGCGTCACTTCCGCCACCACGTCACGGGCAATGAGGGCTTCCTCCCGCTCAAATTTCCATTTTTTGACCAATTCCGCGGCGGCCACGGCGGGAAGGGCGGCGATTTCCCCGGGAGTCACGCCCTGAAGCCGCACGGCGCGCGCAAATTCATTCAGGCGCACCCCCTGGCAGGCAGGGCAGGTTTTTACTTCCTTGTCATCGTCCGCCTGGCGGGCCAGTTCCTTGTCATATTTCAGTTCAGCTTCCAGCAGGGATTGCGCTTGGTCTTCCTTCACCTTCCCCCTGCCCACGATTCCATGCCCGCGGCACACAGGGCACCACCCGCGCGGAGAGTTGAAGGAGAATGTGTACGGTTCCAATTCCGGGAAGGATTGTCCGCAGGAGGCGCACGCCAGCTTGGTCCCCATCAGCTCCGGCCGGTTGGAGCCGGGCGGGAGCACCTGCAGGAATCCTTCCCCCATGTCCAGCGCGGCATGCACCGCTCCGGCCAGTTTTTCCGGGGTCCAGGAGGCCTCTGGCCGTGAAACGACCAGGTCCAGGTCATGGCTGGAGTAACGGTCCAGCGGCTGGAATCCGCTCAACGGGACCAGTTTGCCGTCCACCCACATTTCCTCATATCCCTTTCCTTCCGCCCAGCGGGCCAGGTCCGCGTAATGCCCCTTGCGTCCCCTGACGAGGGGCGCCAGCAAGGCCAGACTGCCGTGTTTTTTCAGCTCCCGCACCACCAGCTCCACCACTTCCGATTCCGACCTTTTGCCCACCGGCACGCCGCATTGCGGGCAGTAGGCCTGCCCCAGCTTGGCATACAGCAGGCGCATGAACTGCCAGATTTCCGTCACGGTGCCCACGGTGGATTTGGTGCCCCCGCGGGACATGTTCTGTTCAATGGCCACCGTGGGGGGCAGTCCGGTCAGGCGGTCAATGTCCGGGCTTTCCAGCTGTTCCGTGAATTGCCGTGCATACGGGGACATGACGTCCATGAAACGCCGCTGCCCTTCCGCAAAGAAGATGTCAAAGGCCAGAGAACTTTTCCCGGAACCGGAGAGCCCGGTCAGCACGGTCATTTCCCCGCGCGGCACGTCCAAGTCCACGTTTTTCAGGTTGTGGTGGCGGGCCCCCCGCAGGGCCATCACGCCTTCCGGAATGTCCATGTCTGCGGACTCCGACACGGCGGCGTCCGCCGGATCGTAAACGGAAGGGCGCCCTTCCAGCACATCCCTGAGGTATTTGCCCGTGTATCCCTTCCCGGCGGCTACGATTTCCTCCGGCGTGCCCGTGGCTACCACGTGGCCGCCGCCCGCGCCGCCTTCCGGCCCCAGGTCGATCACGTAGTCCGCGGATTTGATGAATTCCGGGTTGTGTTCGATGACCAGCAGGGTGTGCCCCTGCTCCACCAGTTCCCGGAATACGGCCAGCAGAATTTCAATATCCGCAAAGTGGAGGCCCGTTCCCGGCTCATCCAGAATCAGCATCTTGGGGCTGTTCGCTCCGGAACCGATCTGGTCCAGCAGGATTTTAGCCAGCTTCAGGCGCTGGTTTTCCCCGCCGGAGAGGGTGTTCAGCGGCTGCCCCAGGGTCAGGTGCCCCAGCCCCACGCGCTGAAGCACGCCCAGCTTGGCGGCAATGCGGGAGGGCTTGGCCCCTTTTTCCGCGCTGAAGTAGTCCAGCGCGGCAGCCACCGTCATGCCGAGCACGTCCGCAATGTTCCTGCCGTCGCGGTACACGCTCAGCACTTCACTCCCGTACCGGGAGCCGTGGCACAGCGGGCACTGCACGAAGATGTCTGAAAGGAACTGCATTTCCACCTTTTCACTCCCCATGCCCATGCAGCGCGGGCAGCGGCCGTCGCCGCTGTTGAAGGAGAAGAAGCCGGGCTTCATGCCGCGGGCGCGGGCCGTCTCCGTCTCTGAAAAAAGGGAGCGTATTTCTTCAAATACGCCGGCATAAACCGCAGGGGTGGAACGCGGCGTGCGGACGATGGGGCTCTGGTCCACCATCACCACTTCATCCAGCTGTTCCCAGCCCTTGATGGATTTGACATGGGCGGGCTCATCCTCACATACGCCGCCCTTCTCCACCAGCGCGTTCAGGTACAGCACATCGTGCGCAAGAGTGCTTTTTCCAGAACCGCTGACGCCGGTCAGGCAGGTGAAGACGCCCAGGGGCACCTTCACATCCAGCTTGTGCAGGTTGTGGCGCGTGGCTCCGGAGACGGTCAGGAATTGACGGGGCTTGCGCCTCTTTCCGGGCACCGCGATGCGCCGCCTGCCGGAGAGGAACGCTCCCGTCAGGGATTCCGCCACTTCTCCAATCCGGGCAGGTTCTCCGGAATAAACCAGCCTCCCTCCTTCCCGGCCGGAGCCGGGGCCCATGTCCACCAGGCTGTCCGCGGCACGCATCACCGCTTCCTCATGTTCCACCACCACCAGCGTATTCCCGCGCTTTTTAAGCCGGTTCATGGCGGAGATCAAGCGGGAGGTGTCGCGGGGGTGGAGTCCTACGGTGGGTTCATCCAGCACAAACAGGGTATCCGTCAGGGAAGCGCCCAGGCAGGTCGTCAGGCTCACGCGTTCAATCTCCCCGCCGGAAAGGGAGCGCGTGGGGCGGTCGGACGTCAGGTAGCCGAGCCCCACTTCATTCAGATATTCCAGGCGGCTTCTGAGTTCCGCCACGGCATGCTTCAATCCGGGGTCTTCATCCGCGCGCGGCGTCACGTAACGGTCCACCCAGGCCAGGAGCTCATCCATGGGCATCCCGGAGAGTTCCGGCATGCTTTTGCCGCCCACCTTGAACCGGAGGGCCTCAGGCCTCAGGCGCAAGCCATGGCAGGAAGGGCATTCCTGATAGGTACGGAAACGGCTCAGGTACACCCGCACGTGCATCTTATGGGTACGGCTTTCCAGATACCTGAAAAAGCCCGCAATGCCATACCAGAGGCCTTGTTCATACATCTCGTCAGGGTCTCCACCACCCCCGTCTCCGTACAGCAGCCAGTCCCGCTCCCACTGCTTCAAATCCTTCCACGGCACGTCCAGACGGACTTTCCGGGCATTCTTTCGCCAGCCGCGCATGAGGTCCTTCTTGCATTCGGAAAAGACCTTGCTTTCCCCTTCAAAAATATGGATGGCACCGTCATTGACGCTGAGCTCCGGCTTGATGCACCGGTTGTAGTCAATGGTGATCACGCGGCCATAGCCGCGGCACTCCGGGCACGCCCCCAGGGGGGAGTTGAAGGAAAACAAGCCGGGCCGCGGTTCCATCAGCGGGTACCAGTCCCCGCGGAATTTCATGGCGGGCAGCCAGATGCCGTCCACGCGGGGAATCACATGGGCCACGCCGCCGCCCAGGCGCATGGCCGTTTCCAGCGCTTCCAGCCTGCGCTCCCGCTGTTCTTCCGCCAGCTTCACGCGGTCCTGGATCACCAGCAAAGGGGCGCCTTCCTCCAGGGTCCATTCCTCGTCCTCCAGCCGGAGGGCCTCACCATGCGCAAAGGCGCGCAAATAGCCCTGGGCCACCAGATTCCTTTTCAGCGTGGGCAGGTCCACGGATTCGGGCCGCGCTACCTCCAGGCAAATCATCACTTCCGTTCCGGCGGGGAATTCCGCATGCAGTTTTTCATCAATGGAACCGGGCGTCTCCGGCCTGATCTCCCGGCCAATTTCCGGGTCAAAGCCTACGGCCAGCCGGGCGAAAACGAACTTCCAGTAATCATTCAGGCCCGTCATGGTTCCCACCGTGGAGCGGGACGTCCTGACGGAATTGCGCTGATGCAGGGCGATGGCCGGAAGGATGTTCTCCACGGCGTCCACGTCCGGCTTGTCCATGCGGTCCATGAACTGGCGCACGTACGGGGAAAAAGTTTCCATATAACGCCTCTGCCCTTCCGCATACAGCGTGTGCATGGCCAGACTCGTTTTTCCCGATCCGGAAGGTCCGGTCACCACCGTCAAACGCCCCAGGGGAATGTCCACATCCACATTCTGCAAATTATGCTCACGGGCGCCGCGGATGCGGATGCACCCATCCTCACAATGACTCATAGAGTAATTGTATCATCAATTTGGAATCATTCCAAGACAAGTACCTGTCATGAACCATGAGCCACCACACGGTTCCACCACAAAGACGGTCAAGAAAAAGTCTACGTCTATACTCTTTCTCCACTGATAGTCTGCCTCTTACCGTGTATGACACAGCCGAAACGCAAGAACATGCCGCTTCCCGTTTCATGCCCGTTGCCCAAGCGAAGGCTTACATGCTCATGCACGGGCATTCCTCATTTAATGCAGGTAAAATTTCTTCCTCCGGACAGGAACGGAAGTCTTCCGGAATCGGAGGTACCATGGCCGGAGGACCGCCTTCCGGAATCCCCATGGAAGGCAGCCGCACGGGCAACATTTTTCCGGGGTGCCTGTTCCATGAATAAGACCGGCCATAATCGTTCCCATCAATCCGGATGAGCACGGCCCTTCCGGCATGAATCATCTGGCTGTCCTGTTTGATCTCCACGTCTATCAATGCTCCTTTCAACGCGGAGCATCGAATCTCCAAGGAGACGGAAGAAAACCTTTTCCGGCTCGTAACCGCGTACATGAATGGGGAAGGAAGAGAACTCTTTCCCCTTTCTTCCAAAGGGTAACAATAATAGGTGATGGATTCTATGTCCGAAATCCACCTTCCATGAACATATTGTTCCCGGTCCGGCCTGAGCCAGGGAAACAGGTATTCCACGGAAGCATCCAGAAGCGCCGTTTTCCTGTTCCTCAACGAAAGCCTCATCCATTTGAAAAACAACTGTTCATCATCACAATAACGGCGCAAGAGCCAATAGGCCCCCAGAACGTCCATGCATCGGTTGATGAGGACGGTGTTCTCACCGTTCCCTCCATCGTCCAGCCATGTTTCCTTCATCGCGCCGGAAGCGTTGCAAATCACATGGAAACGCAAAGAACGCTGCGGATCTACCCTATCCAGCATATCATCCAGAATATCCTTTTGCCGCGCCTCCACGATACACTCCGCCAGTGATAAAAACTCCCCCCCGTTCTCCAACCCATGAACCATAGTGGAAAATCCGGCATTTTCCAGCCGCACCATGCCCGCCTTCGGCAGGTAAGAAGCATCATGTTCCATCACCAGTCGCGTTCCCCGAATTTCATCGGGCATCCTCTTCTCCAGGATGCGGTACGCTGAAAAGCCGACGGCGCAAACGGCCAGCACCGCACATCCCATCCCCAAAAGAGGCTTCATTCCTCCTTCATACCACAAGCAAGCGCCTCCGCACAGGAATTTCCGTTAACATTCAGATAACAATCCGACTCTGAACGGAACCTCTCGCCATTACTACTTATGTTTCTCCTACCCTCCCAAATTCATTCCGCACAGGGTGACATCCACGGAATCCGTCCCCTCAGGCCATGGGACAACAAGCCTGTAACCGTCCGCATAAGGCACCTTCCGGGAAGATCCGGGAGTGGAATGGGTATACAGAGCAATGTGCATTACATTCCCCTTCATGGAAACTTCCGCATACAAATCCCCGTGGTAATGGGAATCCAGTTCAAAATGCATGAAAAGGTTGCCATCCTCGTCAATCCCCTCGGACATCAAATTCACTTCCTGCTGTTTTACGGCGCCGTTTTCCTGGCAGCCGGCCATGATGCAAACAGCCGGCAGAAAAAGGGCCAGCCCGGCGGAATGGAATACTCCGTACATGGTCATTCTCTCCTTTCTCCTATACACTCCTACAGGGAAAAGGGAGAGGCAAGGAAAAACGGAAGGAAGGCAGAATGATGCCGCCCAAATCCAACCTATTACGTCATCATCAAAGCAAATGGAGGGCCGTGCTTGCAATTCTTCCGGCAGCCGCTAGTATTTTTCGATTCTTAGACCGCTGAAAGCGACTCTACCTCGTCAATTTTCAACAAGACAAAGATGATTAAGTGGATTCTAACCAAGATTGTCGGTACCAAAAACCAGCGTGAAGTGCGCCGTCTGCGCCCCATTGTGGAACAAATCGTCTCCATTGAAGAATCATGGAACGGCAAGGGACAGGAGTTCCTGCTTGAAAAAACGAAGGAATGGCAGGGCTATCTTCACCGCTTCCTCCCCATGGAGCTTCCCCCCGTGCGCATTGTGGAAGCCGCTCCCAGGGAAGAGCTGGAGGAAATAGCCGCCAAGCTGAACGCACGCTTTGAATCCCTGAAAGACGAATTTGCCGCCCTCCCCACGGTGGAAGCCACTCCCGCCTCCATTGAAGAAGGGAAGGCCGCCTGGAACAACATCACCCCCCAGTTTGACAAGCTGCGCGAACGCTACCTGAACCAGATCCTGCCGGAAGCCTTTGCCGCCGTCAAACACGGCGCGCGCCTGCTCTGCGGAGAAGAACGCGATATCTGCGGACAAAGACAACTGTGGGACATGGTCCACTTTGACGTGCAGCTGCTGGGCGGCATCGCCCTGCACCGCGGCTACATTGCGGAAATGGCCACGGGGGAAGGCAAAACGCTTGTCGCCACCCTTCCCGTATACCTGAACGCGCTGACCGGCATGGGCGTGCACGTGGTAACCGTGAACGACTACCTGGCGCGCCGCGACTCCGAATGGATGGGCATGCTTTTCCAGTTCCTGGGGCTGACGGTCGGCTGCATCCAGAGCATGATGCCCTCCCAGCTTCGCCGGGAGCAATACGCCTGTGACATCACCTACGGCACCAACGCCGAATTCGGCTTCGACTACCTGCGCGACAACGGCATGGCGACCTCCAAATCCGAGCAGGTGCAGCGCGGGCACTACTTCTCCATTGTGGACGAAGTGGACTCCATCCTTATTGACGAGGCCCGCACGCCCCTCATCATTTCCGGTCCCGCGGTCGTCACCCGGGAACAGCAGTACGATACCCTGCGCCCCGCCATTGAACGCGTGGTGAAGGCCCAGACGGACCTTTGCAACGAGCTGATGGCCCAGGCCCTGAAAGCCCAGGAGGAAGGCCGCACGGAAGAAGTGGGCCGCTGCCTGTTCAAGGTGAAGACGGGCCAGCCCCGCCACCGCGCCTTCCTGCGCGCCATGCAGGATCCCGAGCTGCGCCGCATCGTGGAAAAATATGAACTGACCCTTTACCAGGATACGCGCAAAAAGGAACTCTACAAGCTGAAGGAGGAAATGTTCTTCACCGTGGATGAAAAGACCCACGACGCCGACCTGATGGAAAAAGGCCGTGAAGTCATCTCCCCGGGCCACCCGGAGGACTTTGTGCTGCCGGACCTGGGAACCGCCTTTGCGGAAATGGATGAAGACCCCCGCATGACGGAAAAGGACAAGCTGCGCCGCAAGAATGAACTGACCAAGCAGCTTGATGAAACGGGAGCACGCCTGCACACCACCTCCCAGCTGCTGAAAGCCTACTGCATTTACGAAAAAGACGTGGAATACGTCGTGAAGGAAGGCAAGGTCATCATCATTGACCAGAACACGGGCCGCGAAATGCCGGGGCGCCGCTGGAGCGACGGACTGCACCAGGCCGTGGAAGCCAAGGAAGGCGTGGAAGTGGAGCGTGAAAACCAGACCTACGCAACCATCACCATCCAGAACTACTTCCGCCTGTACAAAAAGCTGGCGGGCATGACCGGCACGGCTGAAACGGAAGCCGCGGAATTCCATGACATTTACAAGCTGGACGTCCTCCCCATCCCGACCAACCGCCCCTGCATCCGCAAGGACCAAAACGACCTCATCTTCAAATCCCGCCGTGAAAAATTCAACGCGGTGATCAACAAAATTCAGGAACTCCATGACAAAGGCCAGCCCATCCTGATCGGCACGGCCAGCGTGGACGCCTCTGAAACGCTCTCCCGCATGCTCAAGAGGGCCAAAATCCCCCATGAAGTGCTGAATGCCAAAAACCACCAGCGCGAAGCGGAAATCGTGGCGCTGGCCGGCAAGCGCGGAGCCGTCACCGTCTCCACCAACATGGCGGGCCGCGGTACGGACATCAAGCTGGGTGAAGGCGTGGCCGACCTCGGCGGCCTCTTCGTCCTGGGTACGGAACGCCATGAATCCCGCCGCATTGACCGCCAGCTGCGCGGCCGCTGCTCCCGCCAGGGAGACCCCGGCGCCTCCCAGTTCTTCATCTCCTTTGAAGACGACCTGATGCGCAACTTCGGCGCGGCGGAACGCATGACGAAGATGATGGAACGCCTGGGCGTAGCCGACGGCGAAGCCCTGGAACACAGCTTCCTGAACAAATCCGTGGAATCCGCCCAGAAACGCGTGGAACAGCGCAACTACATGTGGCGCAAGCACGTGCTGGACTATGACGACGTCATGAACAAGCAGCGTGAAATCGTTTACGGCTACCGGAATGAAGTGCTTTCCACGGAAAACCCGCGAGAAATGATTTACGACATCCTGGAAGAAGTAATCGCCACCCGCGCCCATGAATTCCTGGATCCGGACGCGGAAGGCCTGACTCATCCGGACGAACTGCTCGCCTGGATGAACTCCTCCTTCCCGCTGGGACTGACGGCGGACGCCGCCAAGCTGGAAGAACGCCAGATGGATGACACCATCGCCTTCCTCATTGACAAGGTCAAGGCCACTTATGAAGACAAGGCTTCCCGCGAACGTCCTGAATACCTGGACCACATGGAACGCCAGATCATCCTGGGGGCTATTGACAAAATGTGGCAGGAGCACCTGTACAACATGGACTCTCTGCGGGAAGGCGTCCGCCTCCGCGCCCAGGGCCAGAAGGATCCCCTGGTGGAATACAAGTCTGAAGCCTACGACCTGTTCGTTACCCTGATGGAAAGCATCAAGGGGGAAGCCATCGGCAACCTCTTCAAGAGCACCACCAACCTGGACGCCTTTGAAGACTTCCTGGCCAGCCTGCCCCAGTTTGACTCTTCCGATGAAAATCAGGAAGACGGCGCCAACCTGCCGGAAATAGGTTTTGACGGCATGCCCAGCGACCTGCTCTCCGCCCTGCGGGAACAAGTCTCCCGTGCGCGTGAACACCAGTCCGCACAACAGCCGGAACAGGAAGAAGCTCCAGCCGTCATTTCCGACGCCACCACCATTGGGGAAGGCTATCAGCCCGCTGTGGCGGAACCCAAGCTGGTCATGCCCAGGCGCAAGGTCAGCGTCGTGCTCCGCAAGGAGGGAGCCGCCCAGGCGCCGGCGGAAACGCCTGCCGCCGGTGAGGAAGAAGAAATCGCCGTCACTCTTGACTCCCAGGACTTCGCGGAAACCATGGACAACCGGGATTCCGCCGATACCCGCACGTTCTAAAACACTACGCATCACTTACAGGACGGAGGAAACGGGTACAGCCGTTCCCTCCGTCTTCAAGCTTCCGGGCCGCCCTTGACCACGCTCCCTCCCAACAAATCCACCAACGTCCGTTCCGTGCTGGAGTACGTCCCGTACTTCAGGGACAAAATCTTTGCCGTGCATGTGGAACGCCCCCTGGTGGATTCCGAAGAGCTGGTGGACGCATTGCTGGACCTGGACGCTCTTCAGGAAATAGGCGTCAGGCCCGTGCTGATAGTGGAAGGAACGGACGCCTCCGCGCTGTACGAACACACGCGCGTTTGTGAAATGCGCTCCGCCCTGGTGGAAGCGCCGTTGAAAGGCGGTCAGCTTGTCCGGGAAAGAGTCCGGGAAATCCTGGGGAGGCATCAGATCCCCGTGGTGGCCTCCGGCCGTTCCGGCTCCTTTGACCCGGAATCCGTCCGTATGGCATTCAGCCTGGGGGCCTCCAAGTACATCGCCCTGCTCAACGACCATAAGGTTCCCTCCCGTGACGGACGCCCCATTGCCGCCATTCTGGAATCGGAAGTGGCGGGCCTGGAAGGAGAAGTAACCCACCGGGAACTACTGGATCAGGCGGCTGAGGCCTGCCGGACGGGAATCCCCCGCGTACACCTGCTGGACGGAAAAATGCGAGGCGTACTGGTGGAGGAACTCTTCTCGGAAGAAGGCGTAGGCACCATGGTCCACACGGACTCCTACCGGGAAATACGCCCCTTGAAGGAGGAGGACATTCCGGAGCTCCTCTCCATGATCGCCCGCTCCGTGGTGGATTCCAAGCTGGTGAACCGGAACTATGAGGACATCGCCGCCAGAATGGATGACTACTACGTGCTGACTCTGGACGACAGCATCGTGGGCTGCGTTGCCGTCTATCCCTACCCGAAGCACCGCAGCGCGGAACTGGGCTGCCTGTACATCAAGCACCGCCATGAAGGCCGCGGCTATGGCCGCGCCCTATGTGAATTCGCCAAAAGAAAAGCGGAGGGAATGGGCATGGAATTCATCTTCGCCCTCTCTCAAAGCGCCGTCCACTACTTCCGGGACCGCATGCACTATGCGGAATTCTCCCGCGACTGCCTCCCCCCGGAACGCCTGCGCGCCCTGGAGCTCAGCGGCCGCAAATCCGGAGTCTTCGGCCTCAGGCTGAAATAATAAAACAGATAGTCCAACCGGGCTCTCTTGTTATCTCCTATGCTCAGGTTTTGAGCCATCTTTCTCCGGAATACGAGTATGATGGAAGATCAACTTTCCCTTCTGACGCACTCAAGGAAGAATGGAGAGGCTTGTCTTGCATGAGGAAGATTGGGGTATGTTCTGAGGCGATTTCGTCCCCGTAAAAGCATTTTGAGGAAAGAAAATCCCCTTTATTCTCCCCCGAGTTTTTCAGGCGATCCTCGTTGAAAGCACGCAGGTATTCTTGTGCCCGGGAATGCCCATGCTCAAACCTCCTCCACGGGGTTAATGCTGAAAACTCCCTTTGAGGCTCCAAGCATCATCGTTTAATTCCTTATTGTAGAAATGGTTTTACAGGAAGACGCGTTTTGTTATATAAAAACAGGATGGTGGAACGCATGTCTTGCAGTGAGCCATGAGGCATGTTTTCCTCCCTAACGCTGACCTTGAGCCTGTCACAGCAATCCTATCATGATAAAAGCACTATCCCTCATCCTCGCTTCCCTCTCTCTCGCCAGTTGTCCATCGTCATCTGTCGTTGAAGAGCCCTCTACACCTGCCCCCCTCCTGCAAGTATCCCTCCCCTCGAAGCACGGAGATGTCTTTGCCTTTGACCTCTTCCGCGAAATGGAAAGCACGCGGCAGGGCAACGTCACTTTGTCCCCCGCTTCGTTGGAACGCCTCCTGCTCCTGCTACGCGAAGGTGCCGCAGGAGACACGCACTCCTCCCTGGATAAGCTTCCTTTAGGAAAACAAGGAGTTCCCAGTGCCATGCAGGTGCAGTCTGCCGATGCGCTCTTTGCCGATCAGGGGTTCTCCCTCAAGCCAGTCTCTGTTCCCGTCCACCGCGTTTCCTTTGCTCAATCGCCGGGCCAAGCGGTAAAGGCCATCAACGACTGGGCAAGCAAAAAAACGCATGGAATGATTCCGGGCATTGTCACAGATAAAAACATCACGACCGATACACGCCTCGTAGCACTCAACGCCATCTATCTGCGCGAAAAGTGGCTCTGTCCCTTTGAACCCAACGTAACCCAAAAAGCACCCTTCCACTGTGCTGATGGTACGACCTGCACCGTACCGATGATGCTCCAGCAAACCAAATTTCTCTATGCCGAGGGTGAAGATTGGCAAGCGGTCGCTCTCGGCTACGATGCGCAGGGACGCAAGGGAGAAGCAGGGTTCTTCATCGGCATCCTGCCCAAGGGCTCTGCCCATGATTTTGCCCAAAAGCTCACAGTGCAGAAGTATAATGCTATTCGCCAGGCTCTCGTCCAAGCTAAACACCAAGAAGTGCGCGTCTTCCTGCCCAAGATGGATCTCGACAGTGGCATTGTGTCCCTGAATGCTTCACTCAAGAAACTAGGGCTGGCAACGATGTTTTCTGACCGGGCCGATTTCAGCCGATTCTCAGACGAGCAGCTCATGGTGAGCGATGTTGTACAACGCTGCCACGTCATCACGAATGAAAAGGAAACCATCGCAGCAGCAGTGACTGGTGCTATTGTAGAGCAGTGCTGTATACCCCTGGAAGAAATCAAGGAAATTCGCTTCGACCGTCCCTTTATCTGGCTGATTGGAGACTTGAATACGCCCGCTCCGCCCTACTTCATCGGGCTGTACGGAAAACCATGACTCTTAATCTTCATCAAACAACTCATCATGAACAGCCTCTACCTTATCCTCACAGCTCTCGCCCTCACAAGATTGGGATTCCCTGAGAACGCAACGCAAAAAACGTTACCCTGTACCCAGGCTATTCCCAATTTGCAGGTACAAAGCGCGCGTCTGTCCGGGCATCATGGCTATGGTTTAGAAGAGCATTGCCCGGGCACCGCTCCTCCACCCACAGGTCAGACATGCACTCAACAAGGAAAATCGCCGTGTACCCCAGCATCCGCACGCACTCGCAATCTTTTCGAAGCAGCAAAGAAGCACCCCTGCTCCGCGGTCAAGGTAATCATAGAGGAAGGAGCTGATATCAACGCGAAGGACTCAGACGGCAGTACAGCGTTAATGTGGGCTGCGTGGAGAAATGAACTTGATGCAGCCAAACTCCTGATTCAGAGCGGTGCAGATGTCAATGCCAAGGATAGTAAGGCTGTGACGGCGTTGATGTACGCGAGCGAGAAAAATTCTCATCACGTTGCCAAACTCCTGATTGAGAAAGGTGCAGATATAAATGAGAAGAACAACAAAGGCGAGACTGCGTTGATGTGGGCTGCGTGGAGAGATTCAGCTGCCGTGACTACGCTTCTGCTTGAACAAGGAGCTGATGTCAACGTGAAGGACAAGAATGGCTGGACTGCGTTGATATACGCAACAACGCATAGTTCGCTTGACGTTGTCAAGCTCATGATTGAACAAGGAGCTGATGTCAACGCCAAGGACAAGGCTGGTAAATCAGCCCTAGACGTAGCCAACTCCGAAGAAATGAAGAAGCTCCTACGAGAACACGGCGCGAAGTAAACCCATCTCACTTCATCTCCCAAAAGCGCAAGCCCTCAACCAAGAACTTGCGCTTTTTTCATATCCCTTTCCTTCATCATGGATTCCGTACTTGGATTTTTTTGGGTGGTTCGCGAGAGCCAAACGTTGCTATGGAATACGCCACTTAAATTATTGATAATATGATGTTTTCTTCAAAATAAACCCTGTATTCAAATTACATAACCGATGGATAAGAACTCGTTAAGCGTTCCTTATGAGCCGTTTGCTGTATTTTTTATCACAATCCGTTGATAGAAAAATTTTTAAATATCTAAAAAAAGTATGCAAATCCACCGAGGCCTCACGAGTCCGCAAAGTTTCGGGAGCACCACCATGCGCTCTTGTTGTCTCTCAAAATCGGATTATTTTGCCGATGAGTCGAGCACTCACGTCAGCGCACAAGTCACTTCAATTCGCTGATTTACAAAAAATTGCGGGCAGCTTATCTCGTCTTGGAGAAGAAAGCTGCCCGCGAAAGGAAAATGGTAGCAGGGAGGTGATTTGAACACCCGACCAAAGGCTTATGAGTCCTCTGCTCTACCACTGAGCTACCCTGCCGTTAAGTGGTTGATGCCGTAAGGCGGAGAGATATTTAGCCCGGATCGGAAAGAATGTCCAGATTTTTTTATGGGGCAGAAGCATTTTATCACGACAGTCCGTTTCCCTATCCAGAAAAATCACTGATCATGAATTGTTCTTTCCGCCCATTCATTCCAAGGAGTTGCCATTCCCGGCTGTTTCCCGCGTCCGGACGCCTACGGCGCAGGGCTTCATTATTCCCCCGGTCCGGCGCCATTTACAGAGCGGGACAGGAAATAGAGGCCCATGAAGATTTTCGGATCCACCACTTTTCCCTGCACTATCTGGTCCATCAGCCAGCCATGCACCAACGGAAGGGGAATGCGGTGGACAGTGATGTTTTCATGAGCCACCCCTCCGCCTTCCGATATTTGGTGCAGCCCCTCCGCCAGGTAGAAGGATACCATTTCCGTCGTCAATCCGGGGGAGGAAGGCCCCGTGAACAGATACGTCCAGGCATCCGCCCGGTATCCCGTTTCTTCTTCCAGTTCACGTCGGGCGGATTGCAGCGTGCTTTCCTCTCCTTCATCTCCGGAGATGCCCGCGGGCAGTCCGATGGTCCGGGCATGCAGGGGAACCCGGTATTCCTCCACCAGCAGCAGTTCGCCTTCCTCCGTCACGGCCACGATCATGACGGCGCCGTTGGCATTGACCCGGCGCACGTATTCCCACCTTCCTTCTTTCAAGAGCTCCAAAAATCTGCCCCGGCAGAGGGAATGGCATGTTTCCCCGGTTTGTTCCATCTGTTCCATGATGCAGCCACGTTAGGTTTCCCGGCGCCTCTTGTCAACCATCCCGGCTGCCCCCTTGCGGAACCTCTCCGGGACCTTCTGGTCCGGTGCCTGTAAGTGCTTGATTTACGGCGGCGTAATTGTTTCCTTTTCGTCACATGCCCCAATAACAAAGTAGTAATTCACTGATAATAAAATAATTATAGTGTCATTCAAAGAATATACTCAGGAGGACTAAATTATCGGGGGAAGCAAGACTAAAATATTTTTTGGTGTGGAACCCCCGTGGAACGTAGAGCCGCGGAACGATGACTCACGCTGCTTCAAAAAGATATTTTTTCCTCAGGCGCAAATCAGTACTTTGGCGCTTCCGTCGACCGGGGTGTCGAGCTGAAAGCGGACGAGTTCGCCTTCTCCATCCCGATGGACGCCACGAGCTGTCACGGCTGCGGATGAACCCCATTCCGGTTCCATCCGCGGGCGGCCTCGTAGCGAGACGGAAGGCCTCACAGCCATTTATAACCAGCAACATCTTTTATTTCCACAACAATGACGCCACCATCAGAATTGTCAGCCACCTGGTCCAGGATCACGGGAGCCCTGCAAACAATCATGTCTCCGGAGGTTTATGGATTGTGGTTTCCCAAGTTTTCCCTCCTGGAGGATTCCGGAAAGACACTGACGCTGGTGTGTGACGATCCCATGGCCGCCCTCTGGGTGGAGAACAGCTATACGCCGGAACTGAAGCAGGCCGCCATGCTTGCCCTGGGCACGGAGCGCCAGGTGAAGTTCATCTGCGCGGACGAGGTGGCATCTCTGCCGGCCGCCGAAGGCCAGCCGCAAAAGGCTTCCTCCCGTTCCAAAACGCCTCAGGCGGCGGATTCCCCGTCCGCCACGGCAAAGAAACAGCGCAGCCAGGGAAACCGGGCATGCCTGAATGATTTGTACACGTTCGATTCGTTCGTAGTTTATGAAGACAGCCGCTTTGCCTATCAGGCAGGGCTGTCCATCGCCCAGTCGGAACGGGCCCTGTTCAATCCCCTCTTCCTGTACGGGAAGTCCGGCGTGGGAAAAACGCACCTGCTCCAGGCCATCGGCCATGAGGTGCTTCACCAGGATTCTTCCGCGAATGTGGTGTACGTCACGGGCGAACAGTTCGCCAATGAGTTTATTGATGCGTCCCGCACCCAGAACGGGCAGAGCTTCGCCAAGCTGCGCCGCAAGTACCGCAAGGCGGACGTCCTGCTGGTGGACGACGTGCAGTTTATTTCCGGCAAGGAGAAGACGGTGGAAGAGTTCCTGCATACGTTTGACGAGCTGTTCCACTCCCACAAGACGATCGTGATTTGCGCCGATGCCGCCGCATGCGATATTTCCAATCTGGATCCCCGCCTGGCGGCCCGCCTGGAGTCCGGCCTTACGGTAGAGTTGAATCTTCCGGACGATAACGCCCGGCTGGAGATTTTGCGCAGCAAGCGCGACCGGGCCGGCATGCACGTGTCCGACGAGATTCTGGAGTTCCTCGCCAGCCGCATCCAGAAGAGCGTGCGCCGCCTGGAAGGGGCCCTGCTCCGCGTGGCCACCTTTACCTCCCTGTCCGGAGACATGCCGGACATCGCCAAGATCGAGCAGCTTTTGCGCGATATCCTGCGGGAAGAAACCAGCCGCATCCTGTCCGTGGATTCCATCCAGAAGCGCGTGGCGGATTTTTATGAGCTGAAGGTGAGCGACCTGACCGGCAAGCGCCGCCCCAACAGCATCGCCTTTCCCCGCCAGATCGCCATGTATCTGAGCCGCCGCCTGACGGAATGCTCCCTGAAGGATATCGGCCAGGCTTTCGGAGGCCGGGACCACGGCACCGTGATCCATGCCAACAAGCTGGTCGCCTCCCGCATGGAGGAGGACGTGCGCGTGCGGGATATCGTCCTGCGGCTGGAGGAGGATTTGAAGGATTGATTTTCCTTCCCGGCAGTCCTTCCCCAGTAATGTTGGAACAGCCGCTGTTCCTGTTCAGCATGTGTTGCTTTTCAAGCGGCGGCAGCGTCTCCGCGACGCAGGGGAGAATAAGCTTGAGACGGGAGCGGTTTGGATTAGAATCACCCTGTTCCCATTGATTCCATGATCCACGCCGACCAGCTTTCCAAAGAGTTTGGCCGCTTTCAAGCGGTAAAGAATGCCTCCTTCCAGATTGAAAAGGGGGAAATCGTAGGGTTCCTGGGGCCGAACGGCGCAGGCAAGACCACGACTTTACGCATGCTGACCGGCTATCTGCCCCCCACTTCCGGGACTGCCACGATTGCAGGGTTCGACATTGTTAAGAATCCTCTGGAGGCGCGCAAGCACCTGGGCTACCTCCCGGAGCACGTGCCTCTTTACGACGACCAGCGCGTGACGGAGTACCTGAAGTTCCGCGCCAGGCTTAAAGGCATTTCTTCCAAGCAGATATGGCCTGCCGTCTCCAAGGCCGTGGAGCAATGCGGCCTGGACCCTGTGCGCCGCAAGATGATCCGCACCCTTTCCAAAGGCTACCGCCAGCGCGTGGGCCTGGCGGACGCCCTGCTGGGTGAACCGGACCTGCTGATTCTGGACGAACCCACCAACGGTCTGGACCCCAACCAGATACGCCAGATACGCGAGCTGATCAAGAGCCTGGCGGCCAACCACACCATTATTCTTTCCACCCATATTCTGAGTGAGGTGGAGATGATCTGCAACAAGGTCATCATTATTGACCAGGGAACCATCAAGGCCTCGGATACCCCGTCCAACCTGACGGCCAACCTCCGCGCCGCCGGCAAGATCACGCTGGAGTTCCGCGGAGACCTGGAACTGATTACGAAGAAGCTGGAAAACATGGAACACGTGAAGAAGGTCATCCATGAAGGCACGGACTCCGACGGCTGGCATACGCTGACCGTACGCGCGGAGGCCGGAACGGATACCCGTGAAAAGGCCGCGCGCCTCCTTGCGGAACAGGGCTGCCCCCTGCGCCATATTTACCGCCACACCCCCACCCTGGAAGAGGTGTTCGTGGAAATGACCCGTAAAGATTAACCGCCCGCTTCTTCTCCCTTCTCTATCCACCACCCCGCATTTTCCTTTTCTCCCCATGTCTCCGGTACTTACCATTTTCAGAAAAGAACTCAGAAGCTACGTGATGACCCCGTACGGATGGGTCATCCTGGCCTTCGTCATGGCCTTGCAGAGCGTTTCCCTGTCCGGCACGCTGAAGGCATTCCAGCTGGCCCCGCAGAAGGAAGGCATTTTGTTCTTCATCCTGCATTCCCCCATGTTCTGGTTTTATTTCCTGTTCATTTTCCCGCTGCTCACCATGCGTTCCTTGGCGGAGGAAGAGAAAACGGGAACGCTGGAATCCCTGCTGACCACGCCCATCAAGACATGGCAGGTGGTCCTGGGCAAATATTTCTCCGCGTACGCCTTTTACATCATCCTGTGGCTGCCCATGCTGCTGTACCCCCTGCTGGCGGACTGGTCCAACCTGATCGTGCAGTGGATTTACGGATATGACGCGGGCATGGTCCTTCCCTACCGCCTGGCGGACTGGGCCGGGGCGTACGCCATCCTGCTGCTGGTCGGCGCCTGGTTCACGGCCATCGGCATTTTCGCCTCGTCCCTGACGGGCAGCCAGATCATTTCCGGCATCATCACCATCGGGCTGCTGGTGCTGATTTTCTTCATGGGGCTGATTCCCGTGGTGTGGGGGGAATTCCCTGCCGCGGGGATTTTCCATTACATGTCCTGCTCGGAACATCTGGACCGCTTTTCCGCCGGGCTGGTTGATACGCGCCCCGTCGTCTTTTACCTGACCATGACGGTCCTGACGCTGGCGCCGACCACGCGGCCCGCCCCCACCCGCATCATTGCCCCCCGCCGCTGGAAGCACTGATCCACCCCGCCTTTTCCCTTTCACTCCTTTTCATTTTTTATCTATGAGCGAAGCACCAGACAACCCCGCCGCGGCCACGGAAGCCCCCCAGCCCCCCGCCCGCAAGGTCAGACGCCCCTGGATGACCTGGATCAAGCTTTTCCTGCTGTTCCTCATCGTCGTGTGCCTGAATTACGTGGGCTGCCACGAATATTACCGCCGGGACCTGACGGAAGACCAGCGTTACGAGATTTCCCGGCAGAGCATCAACATGCTCAAGTCTCCGGAAATCCAGAACCGCAAGACGCCCGTCAAGATCACGTTCGCCTTCCTGCGCACCACGCAGAATTACACCCGCATGCGCTCCCTGCTTGAGGAGTACGAACGTTATTCCAACGGGAAGGTGAAGGTGGAGTATGTGGACCCCCTCCGCCAGCCGAACAAGGCCCGCGAGATTGCCAATATTTACGGGATTGAGTTCAAGAAGAACCTGGTCATCATCGATGCCCGGGAAGACACGGAAAAAGCGCTCAAGACGTTTGAAGGCACCCAGGCGGACGCCGCCCACGTGCGCATCCTGCCCGGAGACGCCTTCGTGGTATATGCCCCCAGCCAGGACGGCAAGAGCATGAAGGCGGTGGCCCTCCAGATTGAAGACATGATGACCGCCGGCATTTACGGGGCGGCCAATGGAGAACCCCGCAAGATATATATTGCGGCGGACAAGAGCAATTTCAACGAGGCGCTGAGCAACAGCCAGGAGGAAAGCATTTTCACCACGCTGGGGAAAATCTGCCGCTCCGTCAACCTTCAGCTCGTTCCCATCCGCATGAGCGGCTTGAAGGAGATTCCGGAAGACGCCGCGGGGTTCATGATCATCGGCTCCAAGTACGACCTGTCCCCGCAGGAGGCGGAAGTGCTCCAGCGGTACTGGGCGCGCCCGAACGCCGCCATCCTGGTCATGCTGGAACCCCAGCAGGATACGCCCAAACAGCTTTACCGGTTCCTCCGTGAACAGGGCCTGCGGCCTCAGAATGACCGCGTGATGCTCCGCAACAGGGGCAACCGCTCCGTTTTCGAGATTAACGCCATTTTCGCGCCCTCCCTGAACTGCACGCGCGAATTCTGGAATTCCAGCACCGGGCTGGAAGGGGAGAGCATTTCCCTCATCCTGGATTCCGACAACGCGGCCATGGAGCAGAAGCGCATCACGCCGTACCCCCTCCTGGTCACGACGGAGGATTATTACGGGGAAACCAAGTACAACCAGTTCCCTGCCCAGTTTGACGCGCGGGAAGACAACCCGGGCCCCCTGATGATCGGAGCGGCCCTCATCCGCGGGAACGCCGGGGACGTGAACCAGAACAAGACCACCGGGCGCCTGGTGCTGCTGGGGAATACGGACCTGCTCCAGCCCCGGCAAATCAAGCCGGAACAGAGGGACTTCATGCGCACGCTGGTCGGCTGGATGACGGACCGCGAAGAGTTGCGCGGCCTCGGCTCCCGCCATGACCTGACCGTCAAGCTGAACCTGGACCGCAACGCCCTGGGCATTCTGGAACTCCTGACGAACATCGGCCTTCCCCTGCTGGCGCTTCTGATTGCCCTGATTATCTGGAACACGCGCCGCCATTAACCCCACCACGCCCTCACCGGAAGCACATGCGCACATTCCGCTTCATCCTTCTCATTCTCGTCACCCTCGCCGCCATCGGCGCGGCGGTGCTCCTGACCATTGACGGCAACCTCTCCCGCATCATCGGGCGCACCGCCTTCAGTTCCGGAGAACGGCTTTTCCCCTACACCCGGGAGGAGATGAACGAGGTTTCCTGGATGCGCATCAACTGCATGGGGGACGTTGCGGAGTTCCGCCGCAAGCCCAACGGCGTCTGGTGGTGCGAAAAGCCGTGGGACGACCGCATGGACCCGCGCGCGGCGGCGGCCATCCTCCAGTACACATATTCCACCAGCATCGTGGACGCGCTGCCCCTGCACAAGATTGATTCCGCCTCCCTGAAGGAGTTCGGCGTGAAGACGACGCCCGTCACTATCACCCTGAAGGAGATGAGCGACGACGGGAAGCGCTCCTCCACCGTGGCCCGCTACACGCTGGGGTCCCTCGCCCCCTGGCTGGTGGACGATCCGGAGAACAAGACCACGGACGACACCACCTACATGCAGACGGATTTCTACGGGCGGGACACCCGCATCCTGGTGGGCACCGGCAACATCCTGCCCCTGTTCAAGTCCGGCATCCGGCAGCTGCGGGACCACCGCCCCCTGCTTCTGCATCCGGCCATGCCTGCCTCCATTGAGATCAACAACCGGGGCCAGCGCATCGCCCTGGAGCGCAAGAATCCCGGCAGTCCCTGGAAAATCACGTACCCCCTTTCCCTGGATACGGACCCGGCCATGATGGACGTGCTGCTGGGCACGCTCCAGAAGCTGACTGCCGTGCGCGTGTATAATCCGGAGGAAACCAGCGTGCCGGACATGACGGATGACCAGATCACCTCCGTCTCCATCAGGAATTTCACAGGGCGCCCCTCGGAAGACGGCAAGTCCCTGCAAACGGAGGAGCAGCCCGTCACGCTCCGCATTTACCCCCCTTCCGACAACGGAAGCCTGTCCGAGCTGGTGAAAGCCACCGTTTCCGATCGCAAGGCCGTCTTTGAACTGGCGCAGACGACGGAGACCAACAAGGAGGTGCCCGGCGTGCGCAACATTCCTCTGGACCTGGGCCTTCTGCGCTCCAAGCAGTTGACGGACATCGGGGATTACAAGATCACCGGGCTTTCCATCCGCAAGAGTTTTCAGGATTACCCCACCATCGCCCGCTTCATTCAGGGTGATGAGAAAAAGGGCATCAAGCCCACCTGGCTGTACACGGCGGAAGGCTCCCGCTACCAGGAGGCCAATCCGGAGCATCTCGTTTCCCTGCTGAAAACCGTCAAGCTGGGGAAGGTGGCCGGCTTCGCCTCCGACAAGGCCACGGACCTCTCCGTGTACGGGCTGGACAATCCCAGGATGACGCTCACCATGTCCCTGCTGCCCAAGCCAGGTGAAGACCCCCGCCCCCCCGTGACGGTGTTTTTCTCCAAGGGGACGGACGGTTCCTGGTACGCCCGCCAGGCCGGCAAGCCCACCGTCGTCATGCTGGACAGCGCCTATATGAAGGACCTGCTGACGGACGCCCTGGCCTGGAAGAAAAAAATGCTCTTCTCTTTCAGCAGGTTCGACCTCAAGGAAATGCATCTGGAACGCATCGGCTCCGGCGGCCCCCTTGTCCTGAAATTCGACCGCCTGGACGATTCCTGGACCGCCGCCAAGGACGGGAAGGATGAAACCCTGAACATCAATCCGAACCGCGCCAACCGCTATTTGGATGAGCTGGAAAAGATGGAGGTGAGCACATGGCTGCCCTATACGGACGCCACAGCGCACGAGGCCCTGAAGAACCCCGTTTTCCGCCTGAAACTCATCCTCCAGGTTTACAAGGAGGCGTCCCCCGTGCAGTCCCAGGCCGGCCCCAGCGACATCACCTTCGCCCCGGAACCGGAGACGGAGGAAAAAGTCATCACGCTGGAAATCGCCCCGGCGGGAGAGGCCGGATACAGCAGGTTTTATTACGGCAGGGTGAATACATCCCCGAATTACTTTATCCTGAACATGGACGCCGTGCGCCTGCTCGGCGCCAGCCTCTCGGAAGACAACTGACCATTCCTCCCGCATGAATATTGAGCTGCATACCGTTACCGCTTTTCTGGACGGAATCCTTTCCGTGGATTCCATTCCGGACGCATCCCGCGCCCTGAACGGCCTTCAACTGGAAAACGGAGGCTCCGTTTCCAGGGTAGCCGCCGCCGTGGACTGCTCGGAGAAGGCTATTCATGCGGCATTGGAGACGGGGGCGGACCTGCTCCTCCTCCATCACGGCATTTTCTGGCAGACCATGCAGCCCATTACCGGCATTGCATACCGGAAGCTGAAAGCGGCCATGGACGGGAACCTGGCGATTTACGCTGCCCACCTTCCTCTGGACGTCCATCCCGTGTACGGCAACAACGCCTTGCTGGCGAAGGCCTGCGGCATCCGTCCGTGTTCCAATGAAGGACTGGACTACCACGGCGTTTCCCTGGGTACGCACGGGGAATTCCCCGGCACGTGCCGGGAGCTGGCTCTACGGCTGGAAACCGTCCTCGGCGCGCCCGTGCAGGCCTTCTGGGCGGATTCCCGGGATGCTCCGGCCGGCGACGTCTTCATCTGTTCCGGAGGAGCGGGAGACGACCTTGCCCAGGCCGCAGCCCTCGGCTGCCGCACCTACGTGACCGGGGAGGGTTCCCACTGGAACATCCCCATGGCCCATGAACTGGGCATCAATCTGGTCTTCGGCGGCCACTACTTCACGGAAACGTTCGGAGTGAAAGCCCTGGGGCATCTGCTCAAGGACGTTTACGGGCTGGACTGCACCTTCATCGACCTGCCGCCCTCCGCCTACAGCCATTGACCAAACGCCACGGAGCATGAACCTGACCACGGACGACGCCGACGGGAAAATCCGCCTGGACCAATATCTCGCCGCCCACCTTCCGGAGCTTTCCCGTTCCAGAATCCAGAGCCTGATCAAAAGCGGAGACGTGCTGGTCAACGGCTCTCCCGCCAAGCCCAAAAGCCCCGTTTCCCGCGGAGATTCCATCACCGTCAGCATTCCGGAGCCGGAACCGGCGGAAGCCCTGCCGCAGGACATCCCCCTGGACATCCTGTATGAGGACGAGGATGTGGTGGTCATCAACAAGGAAAGCGGCATGGTCGTGCATCCCGCCGCCGGCAACCCGGACGGCACCATCGTGAACGCCCTGCTCCATCACTGCGGGGACCTCTCCGGCATCGGCGGCGTGGAACGCCCCGGCATTGTCCACCGTCTGGACAAGGACACCTCCGGCTGCCTGGTCATCGCCAAGAATGACGGCGCGCACCAGTCCCTGACGGCGCAGTTCGCGGCCCGCAGCACGGAAAAACGGTACCTGGCCGTTGTCCAGGGCATTCCCTCCCAAAGCTCCGGCACGGTTTTCACCCACATCGGCCGCCATCCCGTGAACCGCCTGAAAATGGCGGTGGTCAATCCCGGCTCCGGGAAAGCCGCCATTACGGACTACGACCTGCTCTGCGCAGACCCGGCCACGGATTCCTCCCTGGTCCTGTGCACGCTGCACACGGGCAGGACGCACCAGATACGCGTGCACATGCTCCATCTGGGCCACCCGCTCATCGGGGACCCCATTTACGCCAAACCCGCCCGGCAGAAGGCAAAACCCGGCAGGCTCATGCTCCATGCGTGGCGGCTGGGCTTCGACCACCCGCGCACGGGAAAGCGCATGGAATTTGAAGCGCCCATCCCGCCGGAATACACGCCGTGGCTCCAGCTCTTTCCCAACGGGCTTTACGGAGCCGTTCCGGAACCGCGCCCGGTGAGGGAAGACGGGGAGCAGAGCTGAAGCGGCCCTGTTCTCCGTATTTCGGAAAAGGCGGAGGGAGCGCCAAAAGGCAAAGGAAGCCCCTACTTTTTGCCTTCCTCCGGCTTGCAGTATTTGCGCCAGTCTTTCAGAAGCGTGGCGGGATGCCCCGTGATGATGATCTTGCCCGTGCCATCCACAATCCCCAGGCGCGGAATGGAGCCTCCCGGCTTGTAACCGGGAATGCCGTTCCCTTTCTTCGGCTTGACGATGGGAAACTTCATCCGCTCCTCCTTGGCCCATGCCTTGGCGGCCTCCTCCGTCTTGTCGCAGGAAAACAGCACCAGTTCCACATCATCGGTCTGGCGGATCTTCCGGTAGGTCCGCACCACGTGGGGCATTTCCCGGCAGCAGGGGCCGCACCAGCTGGCGGAATACAGGAAAAGGTAATATTTGGCTTTCGGCTTCGGCCTGTCCTTGGTTAAAAAATCGGCTTTTTCCAGAGCCTTCCCCACGGCGGAAACGGCAGCCTCCCCGGCCTTGGGAGCCGGAGTATCCGCGCTGGCGGAAAACATTCCGGCCACCCCGCATCCGGCGAGCATGAGAGCAACAGAGCACAGTTTGATGGATTTTTTCATAGCCTCATCATTATCAATAAAAAAATAACGGTCAAGCAGGATTATTCGCAGGAGCGTATTCTGAAAAGGAGGAAGACAGGCAGGCAATGCCGGCTTTCAGGAAGCCGGGGAAAAAACTGAAGGAAGGAACAGGAACTTTTCAGATGTTTTTCACCTGCCGGGAGCAGGAAAAGAAAGAATTCAGCCGTGCGCTTCACCACGGTTTTCCAGTAAGAAGGCCGGAACCCCACTTGGCGGCTGGACAGAAAACGCGCAAGAGCTAACCCTCCGATTTTTTGGCTCCTCCCATTCTTCCGACAAAGGCTCAACAACCATCCCCCGCGTCCCATCAACAAACAGTCAACCGGGAACAAGGGCCTTCCCGGCCCTTGTAAAAAACAATCCAACAGAAAAATAATCCCCTATGCCCCCTTTTTGGCAGGAGCATTCAAATCCACGGTTACCTTCACGGGAACATCCATGGCCTTGACGCCCTTGCTGGCCACCACCGCAGCTTTCATTTTAGCGGGCATGTTCTTTACCTGGTACGTATAAGTGCGGCACGGGACGGAACCGAAGCTGAACGAACTTTTGGAGACGCCCGGGATTTCCAGCTTGCCGCCCTCCGCGTCAGTCAGCGTTATTTCCTCCACATGGAGCGTATCGTTGAATTCCAGTTCCACCTCACCGGAAGCCTTGCCGTGGTCCTTTGCATCCTTCACGGTGATTTCCATGCCCTCCACCTTGAACTTGACGCCCTTCCGGACCTCAAATTCCTGGCCCGGAAAAGCCCTGCTTCCTTCGGAAACCTTCATCTTGACCACTCCGTCCAGCTTCAGGGGAAACACAGGATTCCGTTTCAGCCTCAGAGAATGTTTGGCAAATGCTCCGGAATCCGCAATACGGGTGAAGAAATTATTGAATTCGGCCTCCTTCCTGACGCCGCTGCCATCCGTAACGCCAATTTTCGAATCCTCACCGCCGCTAACGAACTTACAGCCCTTGGGAGCAACGAAGCCCAGCACCACCTCCACGGCATCCTTATTTCTGTTGAACATGTCATCCACGCCGGCAGGATCAGGGAAGGACAGGGAGACCTGGGAGACATAAACGTTCACGGTCTGCCCGCTGGCGCAGGCCACCTGGGAAACGGCGGGCAGGAAACACGCCACGGCAGTCGGCAACAATGTTTTTTTCATCATATCAAGGAGTGTAAACCTATCCTGCATCTTCCGCGCTTGCAAGAAGAATCCGCCGTGGAGAAGCCCCCCCTTTAATCTTGATTTGCCCCCCCGGAACCGCTACCCTGATGCGGCTTTAAACACACAGCTTTCACAGAAACATGGAGAACACGCAACACGGGGAGGCCGCCTCCCCGGACAATCCCCCCCGGCAGCAGAAAAGCGGAAATACGGATGAACAGACCATCGCCCTGACGAAGGCGCGTCTGGCCATTGACGAGGTGGACGCCCGGATTGTGGAGCTGCTTAAGAACCGCGCCGAATGGGTGCACGAAGTCGGCCGCATTAAAAAGGAGGGGAATTCCCCCATCTTCGTTCCCGAACGGGAAACGGCCCTGCTCGGCAAGCTGAACCGCCTGAACGCGGGCGTGCTGCCGGAGGCCTCCCTCCAGGCCATTTACCGTGAAATCATCTCCTGCTCCTTCTTCCTGGAAGGAGGGCTTACCATTGCCTACCTGGGCCCCAAGGGCACGTGGAGCCACCAGGCGGCCCTCAAGCAATTCGGGAAAAGCTGCGAACTTATCCCGTGCCAGAGCTTCAAGGACGTGTTTGACATGGTGGACCGCGGGAAGGCCCAGTACGGCGTGGTGCCCGTGGAAAACTCCTCGGAAGGCTCCGTGACCGCCGTGATGGACCTCTTCGTCACCTCCCCTCTCAAAATCTGCGCCCAGATCAACCTGAACATCCGCAACAGCCTGATGGCGGACATCCCTCGGGAACACATCCGCATCCTGTATTCCCATCCGCAGGTTCTCGGCCAGACGCGGAACTGGATTCTGCGGCACTTCCCGAACGCGGAGCTCGTGGAAACCTCCTCCACCACGAAAGCCAGCATCCTTGCCAAGGAGAACGCCTCCATGGGTGCGGCGTCCCTGGGCTGCCCGCTGGCCGCGGAACTGTTCGGCCTGAACATTCTGGAAGAAGACGCGCAGGACCAGGCCTGCAACACCACCCGTTTTGCCGTCATAGGCCGCCAGGAAACGCAGCCCAGCGGCAGGGACCGCACGTCCCTGCTCATCCGTATCCAGCACAAGCCCGGTACCCTGGCGGAAGTCATCAACTGCTTCCAGCGGCACAACAACAACCTGATCCGCATTGAATCGCGCCCCTCCAAGGTCATCAACTGGGAGTACGTCTTTTACATAGACGCCGTGGGCCACATTCAGGAATCCCCCCTCCGGGAGACCCTCCCGGAGCTGGAACAGCACTGCTCCATGCTGAAAATCCTGGGCAGTTACGCGGATACGGACGTCATTTGACCGGCTTAATTTTTCTCCCCCAGCTTCACACCATCCTGAAAAACCATGAACATCGCCACAATTGCCGCCCTGGCCCTCACTCTGGGACTTCCCTCTCTGGCCCAGCAGTCCGCCACTAAAATCGTTACGGAGAACGGACAGCCCACGCTGGCCCTGGATGAGCAATTCGCGGCCCGGCTGCGCAGCGGCAGGACGGAACAAAGCGCCCCCGCCACGGTTCCCGCGGAATTCTCGG
>OGQK01000390.1_pt1 | contig 28903 bp, 27 predicted proteins | sample 1553221 | NCBI WGS metagenome assembly OGQK01 (sample SAMEA2579996, study PRJEB22360) | human gut metagenome | biome: human gut; feature: human-associated habitat; material: faeces | place: Denmark | collected 2008/2010 | reverse complement strand
CTATACATGAACAGCCAGACTAAGATTTACTAATTTTCTCCCAAAGTCACAAAAGTAGTCCCGGGTTTGTGCAATTTGCCAGCCACTAAGTTGTGAGCGCCTTTTGACACCCTAATCTTTATAGGAAATACGGTGCTTCCTATAGAGCAAGAAGCCCTTTGGGCGAAGATGCGCAGCTCGCGGAGAAGTAAATAGCTGTTATGCAGCACCGCTCGCGCGCGGAACAAAAGTTTCAGAGTGAAAGAGGAGGAAAAAAGATGGTCGTACAGTCGTCAAATATCGGAATGCGAAGCGAAAGATATTACAGAAAACGGGAAGAAGAGGTCAAGAGTCTGCAGCTTTGGGGAACCTCGAAAAACGGACAGGATGAGCTTCAGATGGGGAATACCCTAAAAGAAGGCGGCGTGGATGCAAAAGAGATTGCAGAAGCTAAAAACACGGTAAAGAGCAGCAGAAATATTCAAAAGCAGGAGGGCTCTGAACTGAAAAAGAGTATCCATCAGATCCAGGCAGAAGCGATACAATACCTGTTAGACCTCTTTTTCGGGGATGGAAAAGGAAAACATACAGCGTTGGGTATGCTTGGACAGACAAATGCGCAGGCATTTGGAGGAAGCTATCAGGAGATCAGCTATTATTCAGAAGAGGAGACAACTTCCTTTCAGCCAGAAGGAACGGTTAAAACCGCGGATGGCAGGGAAATGTCGTTTCAGATCAAAGTGGAAATGTCCCGCTCTTTTACTTCTTATATGGAAAAAAGAGTGGACTTTGGTGCAGCAAGGTTGTGCGATCCTTTAGTCATTAATTTAAACAGCTCCACCGCACAGGTGACAGACCAGAAATTCTATTTTGACTTAGATGCAGACGGAACGGCAGACCGGATATCCATGCTAAAGAGTGGAAGCGGATTTTTAGCACTCGATAAAAATGGAAACGGAAAGATCGATGACGGTTCCGAGCTGTTTGGCACGCAGAGCGGAGATGGATTTGCAGATTTAGAGGAATATGACATCGACAAAAACGGCTGGATCGACGAGGCCGATGAGATTTTTGACAAACTGCGTATCTGGGTACGGGATGAAAATGGCAATGACAGGCTGATCAAATTAAAGGAAGCGGGAGTAGGTGCGATCTGCTTAAAAAACGCAGATACACAATTTTCCTTAAATTCCCGGTATTCTAACCGGACAAATGCCTATATCCGGAAAACAGGAATCTTTCTATATGAAAACGGTGGTGTCGGGACCGTACAGCATCTGGATCTGGCACAGTAACCGGAAGTCATGGCAATTCTAACTTGTATTTTTGCGGAAATGATACTATAATAAATGCATATTTATACAAGGAGGACTTATTATGAGAAACATGAGAAAGGCTGCAGCAGTTCTGTTGGCAACAGGAATGGTATTTGCATTGACAGCTTGCGGTGGAAACAAAAAAGTAGAGAATACAGTAAATTCCATTGATGACTTAGAGGGAAAGAGCATCGGTGTACAGCTTGGAACAACCGGCGATATTTATGCATCTGATTATGAAGGTGACAAGGCAGGCACTAAGATTGAGCGTTATAATAAAGGAACAGATGCTGTACAGGCATTAAAGCAGGGCAAGATTGACTGCGTCATCATTGATTCACAGCCGGCAGAGGCATTTGTAGAAAAGAACGACGATTTACAGATTTTAGACGAGCCGTTTGCAGACGAGGAGTATGCAATCTGTATTTCAAAAGACAAACCGGAGTTAACAAAAGAGTTTAACAAAGCATTAGCAGAGTTGAAAAAAGACGGAACACTGGATTCTATCGCAGATAACTATATCGGTGATGACACAAAGGGCAAAACCCCATACGAATCACCAAAAGACATTGAGTATCCAAATGGAAAACTGGTAATGGCAACTAATGCAACTTTTGAGCCATATGAGTACTATGATGGTGATAATATCGTAGGTATTGATGCAGATATCGCAAAAGCAATCTGTGACAAGCTCGGATATGAGTTACAGATCGAAGATATGGAATTTGACTCTATCATTGCAGCAGTACAGTCAGGAAAAGCAGATTTTGGTGCGGCAGGAATGACTGTAACAGAGGATCGTCTGAAAAACATTGACTTTACAGACAGCTATGCAAAAGCAAAACAGGTTATCATTACCAGAAAGTAGAGCAGAGGGCTGACAAGTGAGTGGTTTTAAGGAAAGCTTCTATCAGAATTTTATTGAAAAAGACAGATGGCAGTATCTGTTGACCGGTTTAGAGAACACATTACTGATCACCATATTTGCGGTTTTGATCGGAGTAGCCATCGGTTTTCTGGTAGCGATTATTCGTGCGAGCCATGATAAGAATGGTTCATTAAAAATATTGAATTTTATCTGCCGGGTGTATCTGACGGTAATCCGTGGAACACCAACCATGATACAGTTGATGATTACATACTACATTATTTTTGCTTCCGTGAATGTGAGCAAGATCTTTGTGGCAGTATGTGCATTCGGCATTAATTCCGGTGCCTATGTGGCGGAGATTGTGCGTTCCGGTATCATGTCCATTGATCAGGGACAGTTTGAGGCGGGACGAAGCCTTGGCTTTAACTATGTGCAGACCATGCGCCTGATCATTTTGCCGCAGGCATTTAAAAATGTCCTTCCGGCACTTGGAAATGAAATGATCGTGCTGTTAAAAGAGACATCCATCAGTGGATATGTAGGAACGATGGATCTGACCAAGGGTGGCGATATTATACGAAGTACCACCTATGAGGCATATCTGCCACTGTTTGGAGTTGCGGCAATTTACCTTGTGATCGTTATGCTGATGACAGCAGGTGTCAATAGACTCGAAAGGAAATTGAGAACAAATGAACGTTAATGAAAATGCGCTGATTCAGGTACAGGATTTAAAAAAATCTTTTGGTACGCAGGTGGTATTAGACGGGATCACAACAGAAATCGACCAGGGAGAAGTGGTAGCCATCATCGGACCATCCGGTTGTGGAAAATCTACCTTTTTACGCTCCTTAAATCTGTTAGAAGAACCGACATCAGGAACGATCCTGTTTGAAGGAACGGATATTACAGATAAGTCCGTGGATATCAACAAGATGCGTCAGAAAATCGGTATGGTATTTCAGCAGTTCAATCTGTTCCCAAACTATACCATACAGAACAACATTACGCTTGCACCGGTAAAACTCGGATTGATGACACAGCAGGAAGCGGAGAAAAAGGCAAAGGAACTGTTAGAAAGAGTCGGACTCCCGGAACGTGCCAATGATTATCCATCCCAGTTATCCGGAGGACAGAAGCAGAGAATTGCCATTGCAAGAGCACTTGCAATGAACCCGGACGTGATGCTCTTTGACGAACCGACTTCTGCACTTGACCCGGAAATGGTAGGCGAAGTGTTAGAGTTGATGCGTGAGTTAGCAAGAGACGGAATGACCATGGTGGTTGTAACCCATGAGATGGGTTTTGCAAGAGAAGTCGCAAACCGTGTTCTGTTTATCGATGAAGGAAAAATCCAGGAAGAGAACACACCGGAGGAGTTTTTTGCAAATCCAAAGAACCCAAGACTTCGGGAATTCTTATCCAAGGTATTGTAGAAAAAATTAAACTTAAGTTTAATAAAACACAGCACCGTTCATTAAAGGCGGCGCTGTGTTTTTGGATTTATTGGAAGATTTTCTTGTGGCTTAGAACTTATAAAAATGATACAATAATACTGTTGCATTTATGGGACACATTCGTTGTAGAACATAAGAAGGAAGAGAAAGAAAAGATTATCTGGTACGGAGGAAGAACATGGCATTTACACATCTGCATGTCCATACGGAATACAGTCTTTTAGATGGTTCAAATAAAATAAAAGAATATGTAGCAAGGGTCAAAGAACTCGGAATGAACAGTGCTGCCATTACAGACCACGGAGTCATGTATGGAGTCATAGATTTTTATAAAGAAGCAAAAGCGCAGGGGATCAATCCGATCTTAGGATGTGAGGTCTATGTTGCACCAAATTCCAGATTTGACCGGGAGACGGTACATGGAGAAGACCGATACTATCATCTGGTATTATTAGCAGAGAATAATACAGGCTACAGCAATCTGATGAAGATTGTATCCAAGGGATTTGTAGACGGATATTATTACAAACCGAGAGTGGACATGGAGGTTTTAGAGCAGTACCACGAAGGGATCATTGCACTGTCTGCCTGCCTTGCCGGTGAAGTGCCAAGAGCAATCACAAGAGGAAATTACGAAGAAGCAAAAGAGATTGCTTTAAAATATCAGAAGTGTTTTGGAAAAGAGAACTACTTCTTAGAACTTCAGGACCATGGAATCCCGGAGCAGCAGAATGTCAACCAGCATTTACTGCGGATGAGTCAGGAGCTTGGAATCGAGTTAGTGGCAACAAACGATATCCATTATACCTATGCCCAGGATGCAGAACCACATGATATCCTTCTTTGTATACAGACCGGAAAAAAATTAGCCGATGAGGACCGAATGCGTTATGAGGGCGGACAGTATTACGTCAAATCCGAGCAGGAGATGGCAGAACTGTTTCCCTATGCAAGACAGGCCTTGGAAAATACACAAAAGATCGCAGACCGCTGCCATGTCGAAATAGAGTTCGGCGTGACCAAGCTGCCGCATTTTGAAGTCCCGGAGGGTTATGATTCCTGGAGTTATCTGAACAAACTGTGCTTTGACGGATTGAAAAAGCGTTATCCGCAAAACCACACGGAATTAGAAGACCGCCTGAACTACGAGTTAGGTGTCATCAAAGAGATGGGTTATGTAGACTATTTCCTGATCGTCTGGGATTTTATCCACTATGCGAGAGAGCATGATATCAGTGTGGGACCGGGAAGAGGAAGTGCGGCAGGAAGTCTGGTGTCCTACACAACGGGGATCACGAATATCGATCCGATCAAATATAATCTGCTGTTTGAGCGTTTTTTAAATCCGGAGCGTGTCTCCATGCCCGATATCGATATTGATTTCTGCTATGAAAGACGTCAGGAAGTCATTGACTATGTCGTAAGAAAATATGGCGAGGACTGCGTGACCCAGATCGTCACCTTTGGTACGCTTGCCGCCCGCGGTGTCATCCGCGATGTCGGAAGAGTTATGGATCTGCCGTATGCTTATGTGGATGGCATCGCAAAGCAGATTCCGATGGAATTAGGCATTACGATAGAAAAAGCATTAAAAATGAATCCGGAACTCCGCACGATGTATGAAAACGATGAGAGCGTAAAGACACTGATCGATATGTCAAAGAGGCTCGAAGGACTGCCAAGACATACCTCCATGCATGCAGCCGGAGTCGTGATCAGTCAGAAATCCATGGATGAGTATGTTCCGCTATCTAGAGCGTCAGACGGAACGATCACAACACAGTTTACGATGACGACCATCGAAGAACTTGGATTGTTAAAAATGGATTTCTTAGGACTGCGTACCCTGACCGTCATACAGAATGCCGTGCGTATGGCACAAAAAAGCAGTGGAAAACAGATCAACATTGATGAAATAGATTATCAGGACAAAGGTGTCTTAGAACTGATCGGCTCCGGTAAGACAGAGGGAATCTTCCAGTTAGAAAGTGCCGGAATGAAGAACTTCATGAAGGAATTAAAGCCGCAGAGCCTAGAGGATATCATAGCCGGAATCTCACTTTACCGTCCGGGACCAATGGACTTCATCCCGGCATATATTAAGGGGAAGAATCACCCGGAGGAAGTGACCTATGACTGCCCGCAGCTAGAACCGATCTTAGCACCGACCTATGGCTGTATCGTTTATCAGGAGCAGGTCATGCAGATCGTGCGTGACTTAGCAGGCTATACGCTTGGAAGAAGTGATCTCGTGCGTCGTGCCATGTCGAAGAAAAAAGGCTCCGTCATGGAGCAGGAGCGGAAGAACTTCGTCTATGGAAATGAAGAAGAAGGAGTTCCGGGCTGTATCGCGAATGGAATAGACGAAAAAATTGCAAATAAAATCTATGATGAGATGATGGATTTTGCTAAATATGCATTTAATAAATCCCATGCAGCCGCATATGCAGTCGTTGCATACCAGACGGCATGGTTAAAATACTATTACCCGGTAGAGTTTATGGCATCCTTAATGACCTCCGTTATGGACAATTCCACGAAAGTATCGGAGTATACACTGACCTGTCGGAAAATGAATATAGAGATACTGCCACCGGATATCAACGAAGGAGAAGGCGGATTTTCTGTTGCGGGAAATGCGATCCGCTATGGACTGTCTGCGATCAAGGGTGTGGGAAGGCCTGTCATTGAGACGATCATTGCAGAAAGAGAAGCCAATGGAGCATTTTCCAATCTGGAGGATTTCTGTAGCCGTCTGAATGGAAGGGAATTAAATAAAAGGACTATAGAGAACTTTATCAAAGCGGGAGCCATGGATGAGTTAGAAGGAACAAGAAAACAAAAGATCATGATCTATTCAGCTATTTTAGATCAGATCAACGATGAGAAGAAACATTCCATCGCAGGTCAGATGAGTCTTTTTGACTTTGCAGATGAGGAAACAAAGCACGATTTTGAAATCCAGTTACCGGATGTGGGAGAATTTCCCAAAGAAACGCTGTTAGGATTTGAAAAAGAAGTCTTAGGAGTCTATATCAGCGGACATCCGTTAGAAGAATATGAAGAAAAGTGGAGAAAAAATATTAGTGCCACCACGAACGATTTTATCTGGGATGAAGAGACCGGAAAAACGAAAGTATCCGATAATGAGAAAGTGATTGTTGGCGGAATGATCACGGATAAGACCATAAAATATACAAAAAATAATAAGACCATGGCATTTTTAACGTTAGAGGATCTGCTTGGAACCGTGGAAGTTATTGTCTTTCCAAGAGACTATGAGCGGTATCATACTTATCTGAACGTCGATGAGAAAATATTTGTCAGCGGTCATGCAAATGTGGAAGAAGATAAGAACGGAAAGATCATCTGTGAAAAAATCTATGGATTTGATGATACGAAAAAAGAATTATGGATGCAGTTTGCCACCAAAGAAGAGTATCAGCAGATGGAACAAAAACTATTCCGGATGCTTCTTTCTTCTGACGGCAATGACCAGGTTGTCATCTATCTTTCCAAAGAAAAGGCGATCAAGCGTCTTGCAAACAACCGGAATGTCCATATAGAGCCACAACTTTTAGAGAATCTTCGGGAGTGTTTTGGAGAGGATAACGTAAAAGTTGTGGAAAAACCCATTGAAAACCGTACGAAAAGAGATTAAAATGGAAAAAGCAGGAGGAAGAGAGAATGGCAAAAGAAGTTAAGACAATCGGTGTCCTCACCAGTGGAGGAGATGCACCGGGTATGAATGCGGCGATCCGTGCCGTAGTACGTCAGGCAATTACAAAAGGTTTGAATGTAAAAGGAATCAAGCGTGGTTACGCAGGACTTTTACAGGAAGAGATCATAGATATGCATGCACAGGATGTTTCCGATATCATCCAGCGTGGAGGAACCATTTTACAGACAGCAAGATGTATGGATTTCACAACACCGGAAGGACAGCAAAAAGGTGCGGAGATCTGTAAAAAACATGGAATTGACGGTGTTGTAGTCATCGGAGGAGACGGTTCATTTAAAGGAGCACAGAAATTAGCAGAGCATGGGATTAATACGATCGGCCTGCCGGGAACGATCGACTTAGATATTGCATCCACAGAGTATACGATCGGATTTGATACGGCAGTTAATACTGCAATGGAAGCGATCGACAAGGTGCGTGATACCTCTACTTCCCATGAGAGATGTTCCATTATAGAAGTTATGGGACGCGGAGCCGGATATATCGCACTCTGGTGTGGAATTGCCAATGGAGCAGAGGATATTTTACTTCCGGAAAAATATAACTATGATGAGCAGATGATCGTAAATCATATTATCGAGAACAGAAAACGCGGCAAAAAGCACCATATCATCATCAATGCAGAGGGAATCGGACACTCCACCAGTATGGCAAAACGGATCGAGGCTGCAACCGGAGTAGAGACCAGAGCAACGATCTTAGGACACATGCAGCGTGGCGGAAGCCCGACCTGTAAGGATCGTGTCTACGCATCGACCATGGGAGCGAAAGCCGTGGATCTGCTGTTAGAAGGAAAGACAAATCGTGTGGTAGGTTATCGTCACGGAGAATTTGTGGATTTTGATATTGATGAAGCACTTGCAATGCAAAAAGGAATTCCGGAGTACCAGTGGGAAATCTGCCGGAATCTGTCAAAGTAGGAACGGATATGATCACAAGTACGAGTAATGCACAGATAAAAAAAATCATACAGCTGAATACAAAAGGAAAGGCACGTCGAAATTCGCGTGCCTTTGTTGTCGAGGGAGTAAAAATGTTTTTAGAAGCTCCCTTAGACTGGATCGAAGAGGTCTATCTTGCAGAGAGTTTTTTAGAAAAATATCAGGAATCGAAAAAAGAAGAGTATAAACAGGAACTTTTAGAAAAATTAGAACGTACCGGATATGAAACCGTATCGGATCAGGTATTTCGTCATGCAGCGGATACGATGACACCGCAGGGAATTTTGTGCATCGTAAAAATGCCGGAGTACCGGAGAGAGGACTTGTCAGGAGGCTCTGATCAAAAGAAAGCACCGCTGCTGCTCGTAACAGAAAATGTGCAGGACCCCGGAAACCTTGGAACCATGTTCCGTACAGCCGAAGGAGCGGGAGTGACCGGAATCCTGATGAGCCGCGATACCGTGGATATTTTTAATCCAAAGACGATCCGCTCTACCATGGGATCGATCTACCGGATGCCGTTTTTGTATACAGAGGATTTAAAAAAAGACATTTCAGAGCTTCAAAAAGAAGGCGTACACTTCTACGCAGCACATTTGAAAGGAAAGGCTTCTTATGATGAGGCAGACTATCAGAAACCGAGTGCTTTTTTAATTGGAAATGAAGGAAATGGTCTGACGACGGAAATTGCCGACTTAGCAGATGTCTATATCCGTATTCCGATGGAGGGAAAGTTAGAATCCTTAAATGCCGCTATGGCAGCAGGAATATTGATGTATGAAGCGAACAGACAGAGAAGAACATAACGGAAAAGGCTATCGGATGAGATAGCCTTTTTTCTTTAACTGTTCTTCAATCCGGTCAAAGACTTCCGGGGAGGATGCCTCAACGGTATGCATATGGTTGCCGCCGGTAAGTTCCTTGAGCGGTTTTGCCGGAGTGGTAAAGAGACGTGTGGTAAAATCGTCCACATCCACACGGTTATTCAAGATCAGATCAACGGTAATGGCACCATAGATTTCATGCATGACCGTAACATCTAACACCTTTCCGCCACAGTCCACAAAGGTATAGAGTTCGTCCTGGATCTGCTCATCCGTGTGTGAGACCGCAAAGGTGCGTTTGAAAGTTTCGGTGTCCTTTTCCGGCTGATAGAGCAGATAGCCACGGTAAGTACTTAAGATATTTTTATTGGTGGCTCGTAAGAGTGCAATGTCCTGTACAATGATCTGTCGGCTCACACCGCATTTTCCGGCAATTTCCGTTCCGGAGAGCGGACTTTCTGAGCCTGCAAGTAATTTTAAAATAAACTGACGACGTTCGTCTCCTTCCATGTTAGTCCTCCTCAATTACCTGAATTTCCATATAGTCAAAGTCAATATGTTCAATAAAACTGTCCTGATAAAAACGTGCCTTGCCATGGCGTTTAAAATCCGAAATGGTATTGTCTAACCAGATCGGAACACCAAGGTCAAAGGTGTGGCATGCTTCATCTAAAGCATGAAAAATTTTATGGGTTCTTGTATCGTCCCTGTCATCGGTCAGACAGAGATCTTTTTGCATACGATTGTCTTTAAATATTTTAAACCAGATCCGCATGGGAATATCCTTTCTAAAAAAGTTCGATCACAAAATAGAATAATTTTACATCAAAACATATTATATCAGATATGGGCATCTCTTCACAAGCTTTTCTAATCGTGGTATACTATTATATATAACGTAACAAACATAACGGAGGTTAAGGTCAATATGCAGCAGCAGTTTGACGAAGGCGTCGACAGTTGGAAAAGTGTCATGTTCCTTTATAATTCAGCATTAAAAGAAGTCAGTACAAAACTGGAGATTTTGAACGATGAATTTCAGTATGTACATCAGTATAACCCGATCGAGTACATAAAATCCCGTATCAAATCCCCGGAGAGTATCGTAAAAAAATTAAAAAAGAACGGATATGAATCATCCATACAAAATATGGTAAATTATGTAAACGATATTGCGGGAATCCGTATCGTCTGCTCCTTTACATCAGACATCTACCGGATGGCGGAGATGATCGGAAAGCAGAACGATCTGACCGTAGTGTCTATCAAAGATTATATCAAGAATCCAAAACAGAGCGGCTATAAGAGCTATCACATGCTTGTGACGGTACCGATCTTTATGTCGGACAGAGTCATTGATACCAAAGTAGAGATACAGATCCGTACGATCGCCATGGATTTCTGGGCAAGTTTAGAGCATAAAATCTATTACAAATTTGAAGGAAACGCACCGGAATACATCAGCCGTGAACTGAGAGAGTGTTCCGGTATCGTATCCGTTTTAGATGATAAAATGTTGTCCTTAAATGAGGCAATCCTAAAGGCAAAAGCCGAAGCAGAACACGAAGCAAAGAGTTAAGGATGTTCTAATCAGTCCCACCCGGCATATATATGTAGGGGAGGGAAAAGATATGGAGCGTAAATCTTTTAAGTGGATGATCGTGGATCTGATGTTCATGTACATCGTGACCGGACTCGGGCTGATCCTCATGGCATTTTTAATGGAAAAGTTTCAGTTGAACGGAACATTTGTAGAAGTAGGGGTTACGGTGATCTATGTGGTATCAGGGATCGCAGGCGGATTGATCGCAGGAAAAAAGATGAAGAGAAAAAAATTCCTGTGGGGACTGTTATTAGGAAGCCTGTACTTTTTGATCTTGTTTGCCGTATCGGCAGCATTGGCCGGAGGGCTTCCGAAAGATCTGGTACATATGGGAACGACACTTGGGATCTGTATGGCGGCAGGAACACTTGGGGGCATGATGAGTTAAAAAATGCTTTTCAACTGAAAAATATTATGCTATAATGTCAAAAGATATTTTATTTTCGGGAAGCGAGAAGCAGATAACCGGAGAAATTTGAAAGGAGATTTCATTATGAAACACATAAAGACATTAAATACAAAAAAATTACAGAACACAGTAAAAAAAGGCGGATGTGGCGAGTGTCAGACATCCTGTCAGTCTGCATGTAAGACATCCTGTACCGTAGGAAACCAGACTTGTGAGCAGAGCAAATAGTCCGTACAAAATCATAGATACATGGTATGAACGACCGTTCGCAGTTGCGTGCGGTCATTTGTGCGTTATATAAAGATGAAAAAAGTAACAGGAAAGAGAGGACTATCAGGTGGTTCATCAGTATATCAATAATGGTTATCACATTGTGTTAGATGTGAATAGCGGAGCCATTCATGTTGTAGACGAAGTGGTATATGATGTGATTCCGTTATTTGAGAAACACAGCAGTGAAGAGATAACAGGTCTGCTTCGTGAAAAATACAGCGAAGAAGAAATCCGTGAGGCTGTGGAAGAGGTTTCCCAGCTTAAAAAAGAGGGAAGTCTGTTTACACCGGACACCTACGAGGCACCGCTGATCGATTTTAAGAAACGTCCAACCGTGGTAAAAGCACTCTGTTTACATATTGCACATGACTGCAATCTGGCATGCCGCTACTGTTTTGCGGAAGAGGGCGAATATCATGGAAGAAGAGCGCTGATGTCATATGAGACAGGAAAAGCTGCATTGGATTTTCTGATCGCAAATTCGGGAAGCAGAAGGAATTTAGAGGTGGATTTTTTCGGCGGAGAACCGCTGATGAATTTTGAGGTAGTAAAACAGTTAGTAGCTTACGGAAGAGAGCAGGAAAAACTGCATGACAAGCATTTCCGTTTTACCTTAACAACTAACGGCGTACTTTTAAATGACGATATCATGGAATTTGCCAACCGTGAAATGGACAATGTGGTTTTAAGTATCGATGGACGTAAAGAGGTACATGACCATATGAGACCATTCCGAAAAGGAGCCGGAAGCTATGATCTGATCGTGCCGAAGTTCCAGAAGTTTGCTAAGAGCAGAAATCAGGAGAAATATTATGTGCGTGGTACCTATACACATTTCAACACAGATTTTTCCAAAGACGTGCTTCATTTAGCGGACTTGGGATTTAAGCAGATTTCCGTAGAGCCGGTGGTGGCAGAAGAGACGGACGATTACGCGATCAAAGAAGAAGATTTACCGGTACTTTTTAAAGAATATGATGATTTAGCAGCAGAGATGGTAAGAAGAAATAAAGCCGGAAACGGATTCAACTTTTTCCATTTTATGATCGATTTAGAAGGCGGCCCATGTGTCTATAAACGCCTTTCCGGTTGTGGTTCCGGTACAGAGTATTTAGCAGTGACACCATGGGGAGATTTATATCCGTGTCATCAATTTGTCGGTAATGAGAAGTTTTTAATGGGAAATGTACATGACGGCGTAGTGAACACCGGACTTCAGGAAGAGTTCAAGTGCTGTAATGTATATGCAAAAGAAAAATGCCGTGACTGCTTCGCAAGATTTTATTGCAGCGGCGGTTGTGCGGCAAATGCATACAATTTCCATGGAGATATATTAAAAACCTATGAAACAGGCTGTGAATTACAGAAAAAGCGTGTAGAATGTGCGATCATGATAAAAGCAGCCATGGCAGAACAAGAAGATTAAGAGAGGAAAAGAAATGAAAAGCATGAAAAAGAGCAGAGGGATTATCACTCTCATTCTCGTACTCGGAATTTTAGCCGGTCTGTGCTACTATTCCGCAACCATTATTTCTTCGACCGGAGTAGGAGAAGACCGGAGCATTAACCTTGGTCTGGATTTAGCAGGTGGTGTATCCATTACCTATCAGGTAGTCGGAGACAAGCCGACCGATGAACAGTTAGACGATACCGTCTATAAGTTACAGAAACGTGTGGAAGGCTACAGTACGGAAGCACAGGTATACAAAGTCGGAGATGACCGTATTTCCGTTGAGATTCCGGGAGTCAGCGATGCAAACAAGATTTTAGAGGAACTCGGAAAACCGGGAACTTTGGAATTCCAGACAGAAGATGGTAAGACCTTCATGGATGGATCTGCAGTTGCGCAGGCAAAAGCAGCAACCATTACAAATGATACCGGAAACAAAGAAAATATCGTAGAGCTGACCTTAACCGATGAAGGAGCAAAGACATTTGCAGAGGTCACATCCGCAAACGTCGGAAAAGCACTTCCGATCGTTTACGATGATGAAGTCATCAGTTATCCGACCGTACAGCAGGCAATTACCGGAGGAACTGCACAGATTTCCGGAATGGCAAACTATGAAGAGGCAGAGTCCTTAGCTTCCCAGATCAGAATCGGTTCCCTTTCCCTAAAGTTAGAGGAGATGCGTTCCGAGGTAGTAGGTGCACAGCTTGGAGAAGAAGCGATTTCAAGCAGTTTGAAGGCAGCAGCGATCGGTCTTGTGATCGTTATGATCTTTATGATCGTGCAGTACTTAGTACCTGGTGTGGTAGCCGCATTTGCACTTGCAATCTATACGACATTAGTGATCGCGACCTTATATCTGTTTGAGATTACCCTGACCTTACCGGGTATTGCCGGAATTATCCTTTCTATTGGTATGGCGGTGGATGCGAATGTCATTATCTTTGCCCGTATCCGCGAAGAGATCGCAGATGGAAAGAGCGTGGCAACCGCAATTGAAACAGGTTTTGCAAGAGCACGTTCCGCGATCTTAGATGGAAATATTACAACATTGATCGCAGCAGCAGTTCTTGGACTTCGCGGTTCCGGTACCGTAAAAGGATTTGCTTCTACATTAGCGATCGGTATTATCCTTTCAATGTTTACCTGTATGGTAGTTACGAAGGTGCTGATGCATGCAGTTTATGCGATCGGTGTCCGTGATGCGAAATTCTATGGTAAGGCAAAAGAGCGTAAGCCATTTGATTTTGTCGGAAAGACAGGAATCTTTATTGCAATCTCCTGTGCGATCATCGTGTGTGGCTGTGTAGGAGTAGGCATGCACAAATCAAGTGATGGAACCATTTTAAATTACAGTCTGGAGTTTAAGGGTGGAACGTCTACCGCAGTTGTGATGGATAAACAGTATTCCATCAAAGAGATTGATAAAGAGATCGTTCCTCTAGTAGAAAAAATTACAGGCGACGGTAACGTACAGGCACAGGCAGTCGAGGGTACCAAGCAGATCATCATCAAGACCCGTACGCTGTCACTGGAAGAGAGAACAAAGTTAGAAAAGACCATGACCAAGAATTTTGGCGTGGATAAAAAAGATATTACATCCGAAAGTATCAGTTCCACCGTCAGCAATGAGATGAAGACCGATGCGATCGTAGCAGTTGTGATCGCAACGATCTGTATGCTGCTCTATATCTGGTTCCGGTTCAAGGATGTACGTTTTGCGGGAAGTGCGGTAATTGCACTGAGCCACGATGTTATCATGGTATTTATCTGTTATGTGTTAGCATGGATTTCCGTAGGAAATACCTTTATTGCATGTATGTTAACGATTATCGGTTACTCGATCAATAATACGATCGTTATCTTTGACCGTATCCGTGATGCATTGAAAAAACATCATGCACAGACAAAGGCAGCATACAAAGAGATCGTCAACAAGAGTATCGCACAGACCATGTCAAGAAGTGTGAATACTTCCATTACAACCTTTGTTATGGTATTAGTTCTTTATATTATGGGTGTAACCTCTATCCGTGAGTTTGCACTGCCATTGATGGTAGGACTTTTAGCAGGTACTTATTCTTCTATTTGTCTTGCGAGTGAGATCTGGTATCTGTTGCGTACGAAAGGTATGAAGAAAGAATAATATGTGGTGGTATCTGGCAGTGATGAATACTTTGGGATTTGCACTGATGGGACTGGATAAAAAAAGAGCCGGGGAACATCAGTGGAGGATCTCAGAGCGAACATTATTCTTAGTGGCGGCCTTAGGCGGAAGCGTGGGGAGCTGGCTTGGAATGTATATTTTTCACCACAAAACAAAGCACTGGTATTTCGTGATCGGAATACCGGTGATTTTTGTATTGCAAAACATTTTGTGGTACTTTATAATGATGAATAGTTAAAGCAAAAACAAGACAAATCAATGATGGAGGATGAACGAATGAATTTACTTCAGGAAGTACAGGCAGTAGACCGTGAGGTAGCAGATGCTATTACAGCAGAAATGGAGAGACAGAACAGTCATATTGAACTGATCGCATCCGAGAACTGGGTAAGTCCGGCAGTGATGGAGGCAATGGGAAGTATTTTAACCAATAAATACGCAGAAGGATATCCGGGAAAAAGATATTATGGCGGATGTGAATGTGTGGATATTGTAGAAAATCTTGCAATTGAACGTGCAAAAGAGCTGTTTGGCTGTGAATATGTCAATGTACAGCCACATTCAGGAGCACAGGCAAATATGGCAGTACAGTTTGCAATGCTGACACCTGGCGATACGGTTATGGGAATGAACTTAGACCATGGCGGTCACCTGACACACGGAAGTCCGGTGAATTTTTCCGGAAAATACTTCAATATTGTACCTTATGGAGTAAACGATGAAGGTGTCATTGATTATGATAGAGTCATGGAAATTGCAATGGAGTGCAAGCCGAAGCTGATCATTGCAGGTGCAAGTGCTTATGCAAGAGTCATTGATTTTAAGAAATTCAGAGAGATCGCAGATGCATGCGGCGCATATCTGATGGTAGATATGGCACATATTGCAGGTTTAGTCGCAGCAGGACTGCATCCAAGTCCAATCCCGTATGCAGATGTGGTAACCACCACAACACATAAGACCCTGCGTGGACCAAGAGGCGGTATGATTTTAGCAAGTGCGGAAGCCAACGAGAAGTTTAATTTTAACAAAGCAATCTTCCCGGGAACACAGGGTGGTCCTCTAATGCATGTGATCGCAGCAAAAGCAGTATGTTTTAAAGAAGCATTACAGCCGGAGTTCAAGGCATATCAGCAGGGAATCATCGACAATGCACAGGCGCTCTGCAAAGGTCTGATAGACAGAGATATCAAGATCGTTTCCGGAGGAACAGACAACCATCTGATGTTAGTCGATTTAACGAACTATGACCTGACAGGAAAGGCAGTGGAGAAATTATTAGATTCCGTAAATATTACATGTAATAAAAATACGATTCCAAATGACCCGAAATCTCCGTTTGTAACAAGCGGTATCCGTTTAGGAACAGCATCCGTAACCTCCCGTGGCATGAAAACAGAGGATATGGATGATATTGCAGAGGCAATCGCACTGATGATCAAACATGGCGAGGACTCCGCAGAAGAGGTCAAAGCAATTGTGAAAAAACTGACTGATAAATATCCGTTAAAATAATTCTTAAGAATTTTATAAAATCGGGAAAATACAAAAAAGACATGCTATAATGAGCACAAATTGATTTTTGTGCTCATTTTAAATTATGACATGATAAAAAATCAGAGTATTCAGGAGGCTAGAATGGATAAGAAGAAAAAAATTATTATCGGTGTTGTGATCGCCGTGGTTGCCGTAGCGGCAGTCGTTCTAAGTATCGTATTGGCAAAAGGCGGCGGAAAAAAAGCGAAAGATAAAGTGTATGTGGAAAAAGTCAAGACAATCTGCGGCAATGATGCGGGGACAACGAACCGTTTTTCCGGTGTGGTAGAGGCACAGGACAGCTGGAAGATCAAACTGGATGGCGATAAAAAGGTCAAAGAGGTATTTGTCAAAGTCGGAGATGAGGTCAAGGAAGGAGATCAGCTCTTTTCCTATGATATGGACGAGACAAATTCACAGATCGAGCAGGCAAATCTCGAATTAGAGAGTATCACAAACGAGATTAACGATTACAACAGCCAGATCGCAACCTTAAGTGCAGAAAGAGATGCGGCACCGGAGGAAGCAAAGTTCGACTATACGACGCAGATCCAGAGTGTGCAGAATGATTTAAAACAGTCTGAGTACAACCGAAAGAGCAAACAGCTTGAAATTGATAAAATGAAACAATCTCTTGGAGATGCCGTGGTAACGAGCAAAATGGCAGGTGTCGTAAAGACGGTCAACAACAGTAACGGTGGTTCCGATGACAGTTCTTCTGACGATGCATTTATGACCATCCTTGCGACCGGTTCCTATCGGGTAAAATGTATGATCAATGAGCAGAACATGTCTGAGATATCCGAGGGAGAGCAGATGCTGATCCACTCCAGAGTAGATGAAGATCAGACCTGGAACGGTACAATTTCAGGAATTGATATGGAATCGCCGCAGTCAAACGGTGACCAGTACACGGACAGCAGTGATTCTTCCGATACCACAACCTCTTCAAAATATCCGTTCTATATTAATTTAGAAAATTCAGATGGAATGATGTTAGGACAGCATGTGTTTGCGGAAGCAGATCTGGGACAGGGACAGAAGAAAAAAGGTATCTGGCTTATGGAATCCTATATCGTAAAAGAAAAAAAGGAAGCCTATGTCTGGGCTGATAACGGAAAGGGCAAGCTGGAAAAACGTAAGGTTGAGCTTGGAAAATATGACGAAGAACTTGGCGAGTACAAGATCAAATCCGGTCTGAAAAAAGATGACTATATCGCATGGCCGATGGATGGCTTGTATGAAGGTGTAGAAGCAGTTAAGAATGAGAGCGAAGTAGATTATGATGCACCTTTATATAAGGATCAGCAGGACAGTACAGAACCGTACACAGAGGACAGTGCAGAGCCGGCAGATGATGCGGTCGAACCAATGAGTGGTACGGGACAGCCGGTTGATGGGGTCGAAGCGGAGCCGACGGAGGAAACGACAACGGAAGAAGACGGTGCAGCACAGGATGCAGAACAGCCGGTCGATGAGAATGAGACGAGTGGAGAGGAGTAAAAATCCATGATATTGAACTTGGAACATATTTACAAAGATTATCAGCAGGATAAGCTGGTGGTCCCAGTATTAAAGGACGTCTGCTTACAGGTAGAAGAGGGTGAATATGTGGCGATCATGGGACCGTCCGGTTCCGGAAAGACCACTCTGATGAATATCATCGGATGTTTAGATCAGCCTACTTCCGGAGTCTATGAATTTTCAGGCGAAAATATTTTATCCTATAAAGACAGGGAACTTGCAGCAGTGCGTTCTAAAAGCATAGGATTCGTATTTCAGAACTTCCAGTTACTGCCGAGGGCAACTGCTTTAGATAATGTTGCACTGCCTTTAAGCTATGCAGGCGTAAAACCAAAGGAACGAAAGGAGCGGGCATTTGTAGCATTAGAGCGTGTGGGTTTAGCAGACCGTGCAGAGTTTCGCCCGAACCAGTTATCCGGTGGTCAGAAACAGAGAGTTGCCATCGCAAGAGCTGTAGTAAACGAGCCGAAGATCCTGCTTGCAGATGAACCGACCGGAGCATTGGATTCAAAATCGGGACAGCAGATCATGGAACTGTTTGAAAAATTAAATGAAGAAGGCGTAACGATCGTAATGATCACTCACGATGCAAAGGTTGCACACCGTGCAAAACGGGTAGTTCACATCATAGACGGAGAACTGACCGAGGAAAAGGAGGAAGAGAAGGATGAATAAAAAGAAAGTCGTAATTCTTGTCCTGGTCATTGTTCTGGCAGCAGGAGCTGTAGGTGGCGGAATTTTTGCCTTCAAAAAGCAAAAGGATAAAAAGACAAAGGTGGACGTTTATCCGGTATCTTTAATGGATATGGGTGGCGGAGATGGTAACGGAGAGTCCTACAGCAGTGGAACGGTTACAGATGATAAGTCACAGGTGATCTATCTTGAAGACAGTGATAAAGTGGCGGAGGTCTATGTCAAAGAAGGCGATAAGGTCAAAGAAGGCGATCCACTGATGCGGTATGATATGGAAGAAGCAAATCTCAATGTCGATATGAAGACCTTGGATGTGGAAAATGCTGAAAATGATCTGGTGATCGCACAGCGTGAGTTAGAAAAACTGAAAAACATGACTCCGGTGGCAGAGACACCAACCGTACCGGACGAACCGGAAGAGCCGGCACCAAAACCGGAAGTTCCGGAAAAAGACGGAGATGCCTATAACATCATCGGAAAATCCGCGAAGTCCTACGAAGGAAAAGGAACACAGGAGAAACCATACCGTTTTTTATGTACAGAGAAAGCGTATGTAACCGGAGAATATCTGAATTACCTGAAAAAACATTCCTATACGGCAGTCTTTGAAATCCATGAGGATAACAAGAAGGATGGAGATGTCCTGAATGCATGGCTGGTAAACGGAAGCCAGTATAAAAGAAGAATACGATGCAGAATCCCAGTGGTCTGTTGCAAGCCGACAGGAAGTAACGGATGAAGATACCACAGAACCGGATACCACGGATGACAGTGCGGATGATGAGAGTGATAGTGGTGCTGATGAAAGCAGTATGGGATATACCGCATCAGAACTTGCAGAAAAGATCCGTGAAAAAGAAAAGGAGATCCGTGAACTGGATATTACAAAGCGAAAAGCAGCCTTAGAGTTAGAGGAAGCAAAAAAAGTATCAGGAGACGGCATATTAAAAGCCAGTGTCAATGGAACCGTAGACACAGCATGTGATACGAGTGATCCGCCAAATGACGGTTCTCCGTTCTTAGAAGTAAGAGGACAGGACAGCCTCTATGTGACCGGAACACTGAGCGAGTTGATGCTAGGAGAAATCCAGACAGGTCAGAAGGTTCAGATCAGTTCCTGGGAGAGCGGCAAGACCTATGAAGGAGAGATCACGGAGATTTCCACTACACCGGTAGATGGCAGCAACTACATGGGCGATGGCAATCCAAATGCATCTTATTATACTTATAAAGCCTTGGTAAAAGACAGCAAGGGGCTGCATAATGGAGAAGGTGTAGATTTAAATATCAGTCAGGATGCAAATTCGGGAAGTTCCGTACTGTGTATTGAAAAAGCATATGTGCGTACCGTAGACGGTACATCGTATGTGATGAAAGAAGATAAGAACGGAAGATTGAAAAAGCAGAAAGTAAAGACCGGAAAGACTTACTACGGTCAGGCAGTGGAGATTTTATCGGGCTTAGACGGAAGTGAATACATTGCATTTCCATATGGTAAAAATGTCAAAGAGGGCGTGAGAGTCCGCGAGACAGATGAATTGGCATATTAGGAGGAAGGAAGAATGATAGAAAATATAAGATTATCGTTTCAGGGAATCTGGTCCCATAAGATGCGTTCCTTTCTGACGATGCTGGGAATCATTATCGGAATTGCGGCAATCATAGCTATTGTATCTACAATTAAAGGAACAAACGAACAGATCAAAGAGAATCTGATCGGCTCGGGAGACAATACGGTCACGGTCAGCCTGTATCAGGGCGACTGGGAATACGATATGTCTGCAGGCGTTCCGGATGGAGTCCCTGCGATTTCAGAGGAGATGTTAGACAGCATCAAGGATACCGATAAGGTAGAGGATGTATCTGCATTTTACAAAAGACAGGACTATGACAATATTTTTTATAAAAATGTTTCCTTAGCAGGAGGATATCTCTATGGTATCGAGCAGAACTATCTGGATACCTGTGATTTTATCCTGCGGGAAGGCAGAGGTTTTGACAAAGAGGATTATAAAAAACAGAGAAAAGTGGCACTCTTAGATTCGGATTCCGAGCAGACATTGTTTCAGGGAGAGTCAGCAGTCGGAAAAACGATCGAGATTAAAGGAGAGCCATATGTGGTTGTCGGTATTGTGACGAAAAGCAAGACCTTTGAGCCGGTCATCAATTCCGTAGAGGATTATTATACTTATATGCAGGAGTTGAGCGGTGCAGTCTATGTGCCAAAAGTAACGTGGCCGATCATCTATCAATATGATGAGCCGGAAAATGTAATTTTGCGTGTAAAGAGTACCGATGACATGACACGTGTAGGCAAAAAGACCGCAGATTTATTAAATGAGAATCTGAGCGTGTCCGATGATACGATGAAATACAAGGCAGAGGATTTATTAGAGCAGGCGAAAGAGATTCAGGAGCTGAGTGATTCCACAAACTCCATGTTGATCTGGATCGCCGGAATTTCCCTTTTAGTAGGTGGTATCGGCGTTATGAATATCATGCTGGTATCCGTAACCGAGAGAACCAGTGAGATCGGTCTGAAAAAAGCACTCGGAGCAAGAAAAGGCATTATTTTGGGACAGTTTTTAACAGAGTCCGCAGTGCTGACCAGTCTGGGTGGAATTTTTGGCGTGATCATCGGGATCATACTGGCACAGGTCATTTCGAAAGTAAGTGATATGCCGGTAGCAATCAGTATTCCGGCAGCAGTCGGAGCGGTCGTATTTTCCATGCTGATCGGAATCATTTTTGGAATGCTGCCATCTTATAAAGCAGCAAACCTCAATCCGATTGATGCCCTGCGTCATGAATAAACCATATAACAATAGAGTTATAAAAGTGTTAGAAAAAGCATGATGAAGAGCAGTAGCAAAACAACGTGACCGAAAACAAAAAACCACATGACAGAAAAATTACTTGCACACAGGACATAATCGCGTTATAATGTGCAAAGAATAAGTACCAGGCGTTAACGGAAGCTACGATTGCAAAGGTGTTCAGAGAGCCGGTGGTTGGTGAGAACCGGAGATTGGAGCAGTCTTTCCACTTTCTCAGTCGGCAGTGAGAACTGCGGGGTGACAGTCCCTTATCCTGTCGATGAGAGGTCAGGTCCATGAATTTAGTATTCGAAAAAGATCTGACAAACCGGGTGGCAACGCGGAGTATACCTTCGTCCCTGTAGCACGTCAGAGTGCAAAGAGGGACGGAGGTTTTTTGTTTTTCTATAGGAAATGTTTCCTATAGAAAAAAACTTTTGGGCGAAAATGCAACCCTTAGTTCTTGATTTTTTTATAGGAGGATTTATATGTTAGATTTAAAATTTTTAAGAGAGAACCCGGATATTGTAAAGAAAAATATCGAAAATAAGTTTCAGCAGCAGAAACTTCCATTAGTGGATGAAGTGATTGAGTTAGATGCAAAGGCAAGAGCAACCCAGCAGGAAGCGGATGATCTGCGTGCAAACCGCAACAAGATTTCTAAGCAGATCGGTGCTTTAATGGGCCAGGGTAAAAAGGATGAAGCCATGGAGCTCAAAGCACAGGTAGAAAAAGATGCTGCCCGTCTTTCTGAATTAGAAGAAAAGGAAAAAGAATTACAGGGAAAGATTACAAAGATCATGATGACGATTCCGAACATCATTGATCCATCCGTACCGATTGGAAAGGATGATTCCTGTAACGTAGAAATCGAAAAATTTGGTGAGCCGGTCGTACCGGATTTTGAAATCCCATATCATACAGAGATCATGGAGCGTTTTGACGGCATTGACTTAGATGCAGCAGGAAAAGTAGCGGGCAACGGTTTTTACTATCTGATGGGTGACATTGCAAGACTTCATTCCGCAGTGATTTCCTATGCGAGAGATTTTATGATCGACCGCGGATTCACATACTGTGTACCGCCATTTATGATCCGCAGCAATGTGGTAACCGGAGTTATGAGTTTTGACGAAATGGATGCCATGATGTACAAGATCGAGGGCGAGGATCTCTATCTGATTGGTACCAGTGAACATTCTATGATCGGAAAATTCATTGATACCATTAATGAAAAAGAAAAACTTCCATATACATTGACCAGTTATTCTCCATGCTTCAGAAAAGAAAAAGGAGCACATGGAATCGAGGAACGTGGCGTATACCGTATCCATCAGTTTGAAAAACAGGAGATGATCGTAGTATGTGAGCCGGAAGAATCCAAACTGTGGTATGACAAGCTGTGGCAGAATACGGTAGATCTATTCCGCAGCCTTGACATTCCGGTCCGTACCTTAGAGTGCTGCTCCGGTGATTTGGCAGACTTAAAAGTAAAATCCTGTGACGTAGAGGCATGGTCGCCAAGACAGAAGAAATATTTTGAAGTCGGAAGCTGCTCTAATTTAGGAGATGCACAGGCAAGAAGATTAAAAATCCGTATCAAAAACGGAAAAGAAAAATATTTTGCACATACACTTAACAACACAGTTGTTGCACCGCCAAGAATGTTGATCGCATTCTTAGAGAACAACTTAAATGAAGACGGAAGTGTAAATGTTCCGGAGGCACTGCGTCCATATATGGGTGGAAAAGAGAAACTGGTGCCGAAGCATTAAGGATAGTGTGTTAGGAAAGGGAATGTTCAGCGAGCTTCCGCCAATGATTCCGAGTTTCCTTGTGCTAAGCATTCCGATGAACCTCCTTCAAGGCAGGAAGCATGTTCGCCAAGGGGCTCCATGCTTCCGGGAGTTTCATCTCCATAGCACAAAAAGAAACTCTTCATCATTGGCGGGAGCTCGCTGGGATATACGCTTTCTAAGACAGTTGGGGAGATTTTCCAAGACAATTTGTAGAGAAGATGAGGAAGAAGTTAAATAAGAGATGTCACTCAAAAGAATGAGTGGCATGTTTTGTTTTGAAATTCTATTCTGCAGCAGATAAAATGAGAAATAACTATATCTGCATTGTATATGAGATTCAGTGATGTAAATCCATTAAGTCAGTAAATATTTCCTAAAATTCATGGAGGATGCTTTTGATAATCCTTTTCAAGAGAATCCCTAATAGGCTATTTTAGAATTTTTCATATATAGATTCATTAAATAATTCTCAAAATGCTATTCTTTTAAATTTCTAAACAATTTACCCCAGAATTTTCCATATACACACAATGTAGACGGGAACAGCAGAATTGTAGAAAATCCGGTTGTAACCCACTTCCCACCATGCTATAATACCCTCAAAGCATATTTTCTTATATAAGGCGGCAATTCTGCCGTAGTCTATTACAAATCTTATTCAGATCAGAAAATTCATGCTTTTCCAATATTATGAACAGCAGGAGTTTTCGCGAAAAAGGATAAGAACTCCTGCGAGACAATTTCAAACAGGAGGTAATACTATGACAGAAACCAAAAATGAGATCCGTGTTGCAAGAAACCACAAGGACAGACTGTTCCGCATGATATTCCGTGAAAAGAAAGAGCTATTGAGCCTTTATAATGCGGTTAACGGAACATTTTACACGAATGCAGAAGATTTAGAGATTGTAACCTTAGAAAATGCCATTTATATGAATATGAAAAACGATCTGGCATTTATCATGGATTCCTATCTGAATCTTTACGAGCATCAGTCCACTTATTCTCCCAACATGCCGTTGCGGGATTTATTCTATATTGCAAAAGAACTGCAGGGGCAGATTGATCACAGGGATCTGTATCGCAACACACTCATCAAAATCCCAACACCGAGATTTTTAGTATTCTACAATGGTTCGGAAGAACAGGCAGAAAAGAAATACTTAAGGTTATCAGATGCCTTTCAAAAATCGATGGATGACCCGGATTTGGAATTAGTGGTAACAATGCTAAATATCAATCTTGGGAAAAACAAAAAATTATTAGAGCAGTGCCGGACTTTAAAGGAATATGCGATCTATGTGAAGAAAGTACGTACCTATGCAAAGAGCATGAAGAATGTAGAAGAAGCAGTAGAGCGTGCAGTGACAGAGTGTATCAACGAAGGAATCCTGCAGGAGTTTCTGCTTCAGAACAGGAAAGAGGCGGTGGAAATGAGTATCTTTGAATATGATGAAGAAGCAGTCTTTGAGATTGTCCGAAAAGATGAATATGAGAAAGGACATCAGGAGGGAATTATTGAAGGAAAAGTAGAATCTATTTTGGAATTATTGGAAGATATCGGTACAATACCAGATAAAGTTCGTGAAAGAATCCACAATGAAAAAGATATCAAAGTCCTGAATAGCTGGTTAAAACTGGCGGCTAAAGCAGAATCTATAGATGAGTTTGTATCAAAAATGTAGATAGAGGGGGGTATATGTTCAGCGAGCTCCCAACGATGCTTTCAAGTTTCCTTGTGCTGAGCATTTCGATGAACCTCCCTAAGAACAGGAAACGCAGCATGTCCGTGGGAATATCCGGGGATAGCCGCCTGTATAAACAAAGTTTCCAAGAAATCCCCTTGCCATCCCCAATTCCATATGTTAAAATCTTAACGAACAGTATTTCGGATGAAAACTGTATCATTTTGATAATGCATCCTTTCCATTTTGTACAGCATGCAGCAGACAGAAATGGAGGTGCATAGCGATAGGAATAGGAATTATAGGTGCCGGGAAGGTAGGTACAACCATGGGAAAATATTTTGTTACCCATGGCGAAGAAGTCAGCGGATTCTACAGCAGAACCGTAAACAGTGCCAAAGAAGCGGCAAAATTCTGTAACACAAAATATTTTAGCGAGTTAGATTCACTCATTGAGGTAAGCGATACTCTGTTTATAACCGTGACAGACGGGGCAATAAAGGAAGTATGGGATTGCATTGCAGCAAAAGATGTGAAGGGAAAATCAGTCTGCCACTTTAGTGGCTCATTATCAAGTGATATATTTTCAAATGCAGAGCAGGCAGGAGTATCTGTTTGTTCACTTCATCCAATTTACGCGTTCAGTAACAAATTCACAGCTTATCAAAATTTAACAGAGGCAATTTTTACCGTAGAGGGCGACGAACAGGCAGTTGCGGATATCTATCGGATGTTTGAAAAACTACCGAACAGGTTAGTACTGATCCATACAGAGGCAAAAATGCGTTATCATGCGGCAGTCAGTATGGCGAGTAACCATGTCATCGGGCTTTTGTCCATGGCAGTAAAAATGTTAGAAGAAGCCGGCATAGAGAGTACAGCGGCTTATGAAATGCTGACACCGTTGGTAAAAAATAACGTAGAAGCGGCATTGAAGTACGGATGCGAACAGGCGCTGACCGGCCCGATAGAACGGAACGATCTTGGTACGGTAAGACATCATTTAGAAGTGCTGTCAGAAGAACAAAAGGCGGTGTATGATGCGATCGGCACAGAACTGGTCAGAATCTCAGAGAAAAAGCATACCGAACGAAATTACCGGCAGATGAAAGAACTGTTAAGGAAAGAAAGTGAATGATTGGAGAGCAAAAATGAAGAACACAGTAGTAACAATACAGGAAGCAAAGAAACGCGGCGAAAAAATCACCATGCTGACAGCCTATGATTATTCTATGGCAAAACTGATCGATGAATCAGGCATCAACATGATCTTGGTGGGAGATTCCTTAGGAATGGTCATGTTAGGATATGAAGACACCTTATCCGTAACAATGGAGGATATGATACATCATACAAAAGCAGTTACAAGAGGAGCAAAAAATGCATTGATAGTTGCGGATATGCCGTTTATGTCCTATCAGGCATCTGTCTATGATGCAGTCTGCAATGCAGGCCGTCTGATGAAAGAGGGACGGGCGCAGGCAGTCAAGTTAGAAGGCGGCAAAGAAGTGTTTCCACAGATAGAAGCAATCACCAAAGCGTCCATACCGGTTGTGGCTCATTTGGGACTGACCCCGCAGTCCTTAAATGTGTTCGGCGGATTCAAGGTGCAGGGAAAATCAGAAGAGGCAGCTAAAAAATTAATCCCGTTCTTCCTCGGTTGGTGCTGTTTTGAATGTTGTATATAACTGACGTCTTACCATACTGTCTAATTTTTCCATCAATGCTTTTTCTATCTCCGGTTGATATTCCTCATTCCCGGCAAGATGATACTGGAACAATGCCAGTAATAAATCTTTTGGTATCTGCACCTGTAATTTTCTTTCCATGTTTCTCCTTTCCGTGACGGTCGTGACGATAGTGACGATATTTTCACTACTGACACGCTATATAAAATACCGTCACAACCGTCACATATCGTCACGCTTGTTTTCCAACAAAGGCTAATCTGATCTTTCTTCCATCATGTCCCCGCTCCGCTTTATACTGGATTCCATATTCCAGAATCAATCGTTCCAGGCTGACATTTAATTTTCGTGATAATGCGTTCGGCTGCATTTCCACCTGCAATACTTCCACAAGCTCTGTTGCTGTTCCTGCCCACTCTGGCGTAATCTCTGTTACAAGTTCTTTGATTTTTTCCAACACTGGATCTTCTGGTTCTTTCCAAAGTTCTGTCTCTGTCTTGGTAAGTTCCCAGACACATCTCTCCCGGTTAAAGTTCAACCATAGTTTCTGATCCTGCTGGTCACGCCCTGCCACTTCCAGAACTGCCTTATTATCTGTCCGTTTTTCTTTCTGCATGACGAATGCTCCATCCGCAGCTCCCAGCAATCCATTCGTGCCAGAAATCATATCAAAACTATCTGAAGATTCCATTTTCCTTGTATGATGCACAACCAGAAAACAGATACCATATTTATCACTGAATGCTTTCAGCTTCGTTACAATCTCGTAATCGCTGGCATAACTGAATTTATCTCCACCGACCTCTCGAACCTTCTGAAGAGTATCAATGATAATCAATCTTGCGTCTTTATGCTCTGTCACAAACGTTACAAGCTGTTTTTCCAGTCCGTCATTGAGCGATTTAGATTTTGTAGCGAAATAAAAATTCTCACTGCCTTCCATTCCAAACATCTGTGATAACCGCTTTTGCAACCTTGCATAATCATCTTCCAATGCCAGATACAGAACCGTTCCCTGTCTGACTGAAAAGCCCCACAATGGAAGTCCTTTACTGATGTGATACCCGATCTGTGCCATAAAGAATGATTTTCCAATTTTCGGCGAACCAACAAACAGATAAGTTCCGTTATATAACAGTCCTTCTACCACAGGTTTACTGGGCGGATAAACTGTATCATACAGTTCCGTCATAGATTTTACTTTCAGTGCATGAGGGGCATTCTGCCCCACCATGCTGTTGCTTTTCGTCCTATTCACGGAATTTTGCTGTTGTACCTGTCTCGTACTTTCTGGTATAATGTTCTTGTCAGTTATTACGGACTGTTTCACATCTGCGCCAACATACTGGAGTTCCTTAGCGAGCGGGCCAGGCGAGCTTAGTAACTCCGTATGCAGAGCTGATGAATCTGAAACAGTCTGTTTTTTATTTAAACGCTGCATTCCGTTTTCCTCCCTTCCTCTCGCTGGGCATTTAACATCTCCGCCAGTTCTTTCTGCTTTGTTGGATACAGATGCCCGTAAGTATTCAAGGTAACACGGATATCCTTGTGTCCAAACCGTTCCTTAATCATCAGCGGCTGTACACCATGATCGATCAGGTACGCTGCATGGCTGTGGCGAAGGTCATGGACACGATTTTTTTTCAGATGATGTTTTTCAATCACTCTTTTCATTTTGTGCTGTACTGACTCAGCCACAATCGGAAAAATCCTGTCATCTTCCTGAAGTCCATAAAGCTTGTCCATATACTCTTTTAATTCCTTTACCAGAAACTCTGGAATATCAATAGTTCTGATTGACTGTTCCGTTTTAGGAGGAGTAATAAAGTCTTCTTTATGCTTCCGGTAATACGTTTTGTTAATCCTCAACCGATAATTTACCGTATCAATATCGGCTTTTGTCAAGGCAAGGGCTTCGCCGATTCTGGCTCCGGTCCAGAAAAGCAGTTCAAACAGAACATAATATCTTGCGCCGGGTTCTATCTGAGCGATAAATGCGTTATACTCGTCTATCGTCCAAAACACCATTTCATCTGCATCCGGTTTTCCCATACGCGCCATCTTTTCAAACGGATTTTCTGCCAGATCATACACCTTGCAAGCATGAGTGAATACTGCTTGAAAATGCTT
>OGQK01000386.1_pt1 | contig 29036 bp, 27 predicted proteins | sample 1553221 | NCBI WGS metagenome assembly OGQK01 (sample SAMEA2579996, study PRJEB22360) | human gut metagenome | biome: human gut; feature: human-associated habitat; material: faeces | place: Denmark | collected 2008/2010 | reverse complement strand
TGCCGCCTGCCATTATGGCGGTGGCTGCGGAGAAGTTCGCCCTGATGGAAGGGCTGGGGGTGAAGATGGTGCTGGCGCTGGAATTTTCCTCCCGGCTGGCTTCCATGAGCCCGGAGGAATTCATCAGGGAGCTCTGCACCTCCTGCCGCGTGGCGGAGATTGCCGTGGGAGAGGACTGGCATTTTGGCCGCGGCCGCGCTGGCGATGTGGAAACCCTGCGCCTTTTGTCCGGCCGCTACGGATTCCGGGTGACGGCCGTTCCGCCCATCCTGCGGGACGGGGAGCGCGTGAGCAGCACCCGGATTCGCGAAGCCGTGCGCGCGGCGGATTTTTTACAGGCGGCCGGGATGCTGGGCCGTCCCTACCGCTGGAGGGGCCCGGTGATTCATGGCCGCCAATTGGGGCGCCTGCTGGATTATCCCACGGCCAATATGAAGCCCGGCTGCGGTTTGCAGCCTCCTCATGGCGTGTACGCCGTGCGCGCCCGGGTGAACGGGTCGGAATATGGGGGAGTCGCCAACCTGGGGGTGCGTCCCACGGTGGAGGGGGATGCGGGGGAACTGCTGCTGGAAACGCATTTGTTCGGCCGGCCGGGGGACATTTACGGGCGGGAGATGGAAGTGGAGCCGGTCCGGTTCCTGAGGCCTGAGGCCAAATTCCCCTCGCTGGAAGAATTGAAAAGCCAGCTTGCCCGGGACGCCGCCCATGCCGCGGACGTATTGAAACGGGGGGAGTAAGACACAGAAAATCGTAAAATGGAGGATGACGGCTTGACCGAAAGAGCGATCGGGGGTTTGTTGTTCGGACGTCATGTTGGTTGAGCAGTTAAAATCAAAAATCCATCGCGCCATGATTACCCGTGGCGATGTTCAATATGAAGGCAGTATTGAAATTCCTGCCGATCTGATGGCCGCTGTGGACCTGTGGCCCGGAGAGAAGGTTCTCGTGGCGTCCGTCACGTCCGGAAACCGTCTGGAAACATATGCCCTGCAGGGGCCTGCCGGTACGGGGAACATCATCATGAACGGCGGCGCGGCCCATTTGATCAAGACGGGCGAACGGGTGGTCATCATGAGCTTTGCCCTGTCGGACAAGCCCATCGTTCCCAGGAAAATCGTTTGCAACGAGCATAACGAAATCATTTCCTAGACTTTACAAACCATCCGAATTCACACATACTCCCCGCGTTCATGAACCTTTTTTTAGCAAATTCACTTAATATCAGCATTCAGTTACTCTTTGCCGTTCTGGTGATTGTATCACTTCTCCTCCTGGGCGTGGTGCTTATGCAGAGACCCAAGCAGGAAGGGCTGGGAGCCGCTTTCGGCGCCGCCATCACGGACCAGGCCTTCGGCGCGCGGACTACGGATGTGCTGAAAAAAGCTACGGTGTACTTCGGCTCCGCCTTCATGATTCTTTGCCTGGTGCTGGGCATGCTGATCAACCGCCAGCACGTCAAGAGCTCGGAAAGCCTGCTGAGCCCGGAAATGATGAAGGCCGCCGCCAAGCAGGAAGCCTCCGTTCCGGCCAAGACGCCGGAAGAACTCCAGCAGGAGGAACTGCGCAGGCGCGCCGCTGAGGCGGAAGCCGCTTCTTCACAGGCCCCGGCTCCCACCGCGCCCGAAGCTCCCGCTCCTGTCTCTCCGGAAGCTCCCGCTCCCGCTAACTAAGGGAACTGTTCTTTTTTAACGCCCCGGCTGTCGGAGGATGGCCGGGGCGTTTGCATGCCGGGGTCATGCGCCGCATGTTTGCCGCCCCGGAAACGCGCTTTGAAATTGGCGGTTCCGGTTGTTTTCCGCTTGCCCTGAACCGTAATTGCGCTACTCTTGGCAAAGTATGAAGGCACCTTTTTTGAACCGTAAATCCAAGGGATTCACGTTGATTGAATTGCTTGTGGTGATCGCCATTATCCTGACGCTGGCCGGCATCGCCATGACGGTGGTGAACGGCGTGATGGAAAAATCACGTGTTACCACGGCGCGGAGCGACTGCAACGGTTTGCAGACAGCCGTTGAGAACTACATGCTGGACAACGGCCGCGTTCCCGTAGCCTGGAGCGGACGGGAAATGGCCAAGCAGGCCCGCAAGGACGGACAGTATTACATGACGACCGCCGTGGACGACGACAGCCGCATCATGAGCATCCTGACCAACTACATGGACCGCGGGGATGAAGACAGGAAGCTGAACCCCAAGAAAACGGCCTATTTCAACACCACGACCACGGATGTGGAAGGTTCTCCCGGCCTGTTCTTTGAAAGCCGCGGACGCGTAGGCCTGATGGACCCGTGGGAATCCCCCTATCACATCATTTTGAATGCCAATCCCGACGACCGCACCCCCCGCGTCCAGGTCGGGTCCCGCATGGTGACCAAGAATGTGGCTGTTTACAGCGTCGGCAAGGACAAGCAGGGCAGCACGGAGGACGGCCACATCAACAATCCGGAAATGACGGAAGACAACGTGACTTCCTGGTAACGCATTCCGGAACCGCCTGTTGGGAAGCGGGACCGATTTATTTTGCGGGGCTTCCGGCTTATGGCCGCGAGGCCCCGCGATATATTCAGGCATATTGCCTCCAAACCGTATTTTTTTCTTTTCAACCACTCTCAAAAACCCCTCAATAAGTCCCAGACATGAACTGGTTCAAAACAGACGACGTACGCATTCAAGACATCGAGCCCCTGATTTCCCCCGCCATCCTGATCAAGGATTATCCGGCGACCACGGAAATCGCCAAAATGGTGGCTACGACCCGCAAGAATGCGGAGAACATCATTTCCGGCCACGACGACCGCCTGCTGGTGGTGGTGGGGCCGTGCTCCATCCATGATCCCCAGGCCGCGGTGGACTATGCCTCCCGCCTGAAGGAGCAGATGGCGCGCTTTGAAAAGGATCTGGTGATCATCATGCGCGTGTATTTTGAAAAGCCCCGCACCACGGTGGGCTGGAAGGGCCTCATCAATGACCCGTTCATGAACCATACCTTTGACATCAACCGCGGCCTCCACATGGCCCGCGGGCTGCTGCTGCGCCTGGGGGATATGGGGATTCCCGCCGCCACGGAGTTCCTGGACACCATCACCCCGCAATATATCGCGGACCTGATTACGTGGGGAGCCATCGGCGCGCGCACCACGGAAAGCCAGGTGCACCGTGAACTGGCCTCCGGGCTTTCCATGCCCGTGGGATTCAAGAACGGCACCAGCGGCAGTCTCCAGATTGCCGTGGACGCCATCATTTCCTCCTCCTGCCCGCACTGCTTCCTTTCCGTGACCAAGCAGGGCGTTTCCGCCATCGTTTCCACCACGGGCAACAAATCCTGCCACCTGATTCTGCGCGGTTCCTCCCTGGGCCCGAATTTCGATGACGAGCACGTGAAGGAAGCTGCGGAAGCCTTGCAGAAGGCCGGCATCAACAACCGCATCATGGTGGACTGCTCCCACGGCAACAGCTGCAAGGATTACCGCAAACAGCCGGCGGTGGCCGCCAGCATCGCGGAACAGATTTCCGACGGTTCCGACCAGGTGGTGGCCGTGATGATTGAGAGCAACATCGTGGAAGGAGCGCAGCCGCTGAGCTCCGACCTGGTGTACGGCAAGAGCATCACGGACCAGTGCATCGGCTGGGACACCACGGTGGAAGTGCTGGAGAACCTTGCCGCCGCCGTCCGCAAGCGCCGTGCCAAACGGCAGGAAGCCTAAGACTTCCGGTACTCCGGAAGAAATTACCAAGGATTAAGGTTAAGGATTAGTGGGTACGTTCTGGGTGACTGAGCCCGGAAGCCATAGTTCCAATCCTTGATATCCGGTTACTTTTCATTGGCCCTTCGGCGTTCTTGCCGGAGGGTCAATGGTCGTCTCCCCACAGGTAGGAATGGCGTTCGGAGATTATTTTGCCGTGGTTGTCCTTCAGGACGAGCTTCCATGCCAGAATCTCCCCTTTTGTTTTGGCTTCATCCCCGATGAATTCAAAAACGGAGTTTTGTGTGCCTCCCTTTCTCCCGGCAGGATAGGAAATGGATTTTGTCAGGACGGTTGAGCCTGTTTTTCCCTGGCGGTACATCATGACCAGGGTGGCCGCCTGTTCCGGGTACGCATCATTCCAGGTGACGAAGTAGTATTGGCCCAGACGCTGGAGGCGCTGTTGCTGGGAGACGGCGCCGTGCAGCAGGTAAGTGGCCTGGGAGCGGTGCATGCCCACGTCTTCCGCAGGAACCACCGTGGTTTTCAAGGGAACCTCCCGCACATGTTCAATCCGGGAAACCTGCTCCGCACAGGAAAACAGGACCGGCAGCACGGCGGCGGCGCAAAGGGGAGCAGGAAACTTCATGGAACCCATTCAATACACATCCGCCGGGGGAGTCAACACAAAGGTGGGAAAGCTTCAGCATGGAAATGCGGTGGGGCGCAGAAAGAATAAAGGCGGTCCAGGTCCGGAATGGTTCTGCTGATGGAATACTCAATGAAAGAACCGCATCCGTGAACGGGCAAGGTTCCGGGAACGTGGAGCTGGCCTGTTTGGCTGCTCCGTGCCTCAGTCCGGCGGCTTCCTGGTTTTGTTTTCCGTCCAGCCCGGCAATGATGCTGCCGCGCCGCCTTAATACAACGGCACGACCAGGGAGGAACCCAGCGCCAGCCAGCAGGGCAGCGTGAGGAAGGAAGCCACAGTGGTAGTCAGCAGGATTTGGGTGCCCAAGTCGGGATGGCCGCCGAAGCGTTTGGCCAGAATGACCGGGATGACGGCGGAGGGAATCGCCGCCTGGATGATGATGACGCGCTTGATATAATCGTCCACCGGCAGGAAATAGGCCATCAGGAGCAGTAGCACCGGAGCCAGTCCCAGGCGCGTCAGCAGCCCGCAGATGATGGGTTTGGGCTCCCACTTCATGTTGTGCCACAGGTCCTTCATGGAACAGCCGAACAGGATCAGGCACAGGGGCGTGGCGCAGTTGCCGATCATTTCAAAGGTCTTCATCAGGGGCGGCTGCGCTACGTAGGTTCCCAGGCCGGACCAGGCGAGCGCCAGGCCCACGATGACCGCCAGCAGGGGGCCGCGGAAGAAGACGCCCATGTTCAGGTTGCCCGGACCGCCTGCGATGATGATGACGCCGATGCTCCAGACGACCAGTTCACACCCCACGTTGTGGACGAAGAGGACGCCCAGCGTGGGATCATTGCTGGCCGTGAACAGCATCTGGATAATGGGAATGACGAAAAAGGCGTAGTTCTGCACCCCCGCCGTCAGGGTGAAGGTACGCAGGCCCGTGCCGATGCGCATGCGCAGCATTTTGGCGACCAGCCATGCGGCCGCGATGCCCAGCAGAAGCTCCAGCGCGCCGGCTGCAATGGCCTGGAGGGAAAAGGAAACGCTGCTGAGCGTTTCATTCCCGGAGAGCACCATGTATTTCATGATGCTGTGGAAGACGAGGCAGGGATACGCCACGTCCATCGCGAGGCGCATGATGGGCGCGTCGTGGTCCGCCTGGATGACCTGCTTGTGGCGCAGATAGAAACCCGTGGCGAAGAAAAGATAAACGGGAATGGTGGAGAGGAAGGAAGTGAGGATGATGGAACCGGTGTCCATGGCGGCAGGATTGCAGGGCGCGATTGATTAAAGCAACGGAAAAAAGAGGAACAGGTTATGCGTTTTCCCGCGTCCGGAGCAGGAAATGCGACAGGTCCCTGATACTGAAAAATACGTTTGAAGGGTTGGCTTCTTCCAGGCCGCGAATGTCCGCGGTAGTTCCCCAGGCGGCGGACAGGCAGGTCACGCCCGCTTTCCTGCAGGCGGTTACATCCGATACAGCATCCCCGACGTAATAAAATTCATCCTTGGCCAGGTGGTAGTCACGCAGCAGTTCACCAATGGCTTCCGCCTTGTTCGGCCGGTCTTCCGCACCGGTCTTGACGGAACAGAACAGATCCTGCATGCCGAATTGTTCAAGCGTGATGCGGCAGCTCTTTTCCCCTTTTCCGGTAATCAGGGCAACCAATATTCCCTCCTTTTTCAAGGTGTTGATCAATTCGCGAATGCCTTCATACGGTTCCGGGCATTCCTCATGCATCTTTTCATAAACCGGGTAAAAATCATGAAGGGCTTCCCGCCATTTTTCCCCGGCGACCATTTTGATCATTCCTACTTCATTCAGGCCGAAGGTCTGGGTAATTTCCCGTTCGCTCAGCGTGCGGCCCGCGTAGGGGGAAACTGCTTTTTCAAACGCCCGGATGCACATGGGGACCGTCTCCCCTATCGTGCCATCCAGGTCAAACGCTATCAGTTTAATCATTGTCCTGGCTCCCGTTGATTTTACGGATGACTTTGCAGGGATTTCCGGCCGCCAGACTGTCCGGGGGTATACTTTTGGTGACCACGCTGCCGGCGCCGATGACGCTGCCCTTTCCGATCGTGATTCCCGGCAGGATGATGACGCCGCCGCCAATCCAGCAGCCGTCTTCTATCGTCACCGGAAGGGCGAAGGTATGGCGGACGTACTCGATGCCCTCCGACGTTTCCACGGGAGTGAGGCGCTCATTCAGTTCAATGGGGTGCGTAGCGGTGTATATCTGCACGTTCGGAGCGATGAGCACATTGCTGCCGATGGTGATCCTGTTGCAGTCCACGAACGTGCAGCCCGTATTGACGGTGACGTTGTTCCCGATATGGATATTGCAGCCATAGTCGCAGATGAAGGAATGGCCGATGGACACTTTTGTGCCGATGCTGCCCAGCATTTCCTTCAGCACCTGATACTTCTCCTCCTTATGGTCGTAAGGCAGGGAATTGTACTTCATCAGGAGCCGGTGAGTCCTGCTCTTGAATTCCAGAAACACCTTGTCATGGCAGTCATACCATTCGCCCGCCATGCATTTTTCCAGTTCAGTCATTGTTTTTCTCCCTTTGTTATTCATTACCGGCGGCGTTGAGCGGCAGGCACCCTGTTGAACGGCACGCCAACAGGGTGCGGAAACCTTATTCCCACTCAATGGAAGCCGGGGGCTTGGTGGAAATATCGTAAAGGACCCGGTTGATGCCCTTCACTTCATTGAGGATGCGGTTGCTGGTTTCACGCAGCAGGGCGGGGGGCAGTTCCACCCAGTCCGCCGTCATGGCGTCTTCCGACACGATGGCGCGCAGGTTGGTGGCCCATTCATAGGAGCGCTCGTCCCCTTTCACTCCCACCGTTTTCACCGGGATGAGGCCGGCGTAGGCCTGCCAGACCTTTTCATACCAGCCGTATTTCTTCAAATTGCCGATGAAGATGGCGTCACACTCCCGGATGATGTCCAGGCGGTCCTTGGTCACCACGCCGGGGCAGCGCACGGCGAGGCCGGGGCCGGGGAAGGGATGGCGCCACAGGATGTCATGCGGGATGCCCATGGAGGCTCCCAGTTCGCGCACCTCGTCCTTGAACAGTTCCGCCAGGGGTTCCAGCACCTTCCCCTGCGCCTGGAGTTCCAGCACGCGTTCCACGCGGTTGTGGTGGGTCTTGATGACGGATGCCTTGGACTTGGCGTTGGAGGCGCTTTCAATCACGTCCGGGTATAGGGTGCCCTGGGCGAGCATTTCCGCATCTCCCACGGCGTCCCAGAACACGTCGATGAACAGGCCGCCGATGATGCGGCGCTTCTTTTCCGGGTCGCCTTCCCCGGCCAGGGCCGTCAGGAAGCGTTCGGAGGCGTCCACCGTTTCGATTTCCACGTTCATGCGGGCGAAATTGGCGCGCACCTCATCGGCCTCATTCTTGCGCAGCAGGCCGTTGTCCACGAAAATGGCGCGCATGTTCACGCCTGCCTCATGCAGCAGGACGGCCAGCACGGTGCTGTCCACGCCGCCGGAGACGCCGCAGACCACCTGCTTGTCTCCCACGCGCTCCCGGATTTCCCGGATAAGCTGCCGCTTGAAGTCGCCGATGTCGAACTTCTTGAGGTTGGCGGCGCAGGAGAGGAAATTGCGCAGGATGGTGCGCCCTTCATGGGAATGGGTCACTTCCGGATGGAACTGGATGCCGAAGGTCGCTTCCCCCCACTGGAGGGAGACGGGGACGCCTTCCGCATTGCGGGCGATGACCCGGCAGCCTTCCGCCAGGCGGTCCACCGTATCCGAATGGCTCATCCATACCTGGGAGGAGGGGGACATGTCCCGGTACAGGCCCGTGCAGGCTTCCGGAAGCAGGGCCGCGGGGCCGTATTCCCGCTTGTTGCTGGCCTTGACGGAACCGCCGTGCTTGATGTTCAGCAGCTGCATGCCGTAGCACACGCCCAGGACGGGGACGTTCAGGCTCTTGAGCCATTCAAAGTCAATGTCCGGAGCGTCCGCGTCCGTGGTGCTTTTAGGACCGCCGGAAAGGATGACGGCGCCGGGTTCGTGAATCTGGTCCAGGTCTTCCAGCGCGTACAGTTTGGCCATGTAGCCCAGTTCGCGCACGCGGCGCACAATGAGCTGGGTGTATTGGGAGCCGAAGTCAATGACGGCTACGAGGTGCTTGTCGTCCATGTGAGGGAGGGTTTAACAGGAATAGTTGATGGGTTCTTCCGTGATGGTGATGTCATGGGGATGGCTTTCCTTCAGGCCGCCGGAGGTGATCTGGACGAACCGGGCCTTGTCCCGGAGTTCCGCCAGGCTGTGCGCGCCCAGGTAGCCCATGCCGGAACGCAGGCCGCCCATGAGCTGGAACACCACGTCCGCCAGCATGCCCTTGTACGGAACGCGCGCTTCCACGCCTTCCGCGACGAGCTTGCCGGAGCTGTTCTGCCCGTAGCGGTCGCCGGAGCCGCGGCGCATCGCGCCCAGGGAGCCCATGCCGCGGTACTGCTTGAAGTGGCGCCCCTGGTAGTGGACCACCTTGCCGGGGCTTTCTTCCGTGCCGGCCAGCAGGCCGCCCAGCATCACCAGGTCAGCGCCGGCGGCCAGGGCTTTCACGATGTCCCCGGAATAGCGGATGCCGCCGTCCGCAATGACGGTAACGCCCGCGGGACGAGCTACGGAGGCTACCTCCTGAATGGCGGTGAACTGGGGCATGCCCACGCCGGAAATGACGCGGGTGGTGCAGATGGAGCCGGGGCCCACGCCCACCTTGATGGCCTGCACGCCCGCCTTGATGAGGTCGGAGGCTCCTTCCGCCGTCACCACATTGCCGGCCACGATGGGGCGGTCCGTCAGCTTGCGGAGGTTGGAAACCACGTCCATGACGCGGGTGGTGTGGCCGGGGGTGGCGGCGTCAATGAACAGGGCGTCCGCTCCGGCGGAAACCAGCGCCTTGGCGCGGTCCAGGTAATCGGGTCCTACTCCCACGGCGGCGCCGCAGCGCAGGTGGCCGTGCTCGTCCTTGGAAGCGTCTGCAAACATGGCACGCTTCTGGATGTCCGTTTCCGTGATGAGGCCGGCCAGCACGCCGTTTTCATCCACCAGGGGGAGCTTTTCAATGCGGTGGGTGTAAAGAATGTGGCGAGCTTCCTCAATGGTGGTGGTGGGAGCCGCCGTAATCAGGCGGGAAAGGGGGGTCATTACGTCCTTGACCCGGACGTTCTGGTAATCGTCCACGCCGCGCATGTCGCGTCCGGTGACGATGCCTTCCAGCCTGCGGTTGGCGTCCACCACGGGGAAGCCGGAGTAACCCTGGTCCATCATGATCTGATGGACTTCTTCCAGCGTCATGTCCTTGTTCACCGTGACGGGGTTCGGGATGACCGCGTTTTCAAAACGCTTCACGCGGGAAACCATGGCCGCCTGGATGTCGATGGGATTATTGCGGTGAATGACGGCCAGGCCGCCTTCCCGTGCCAGGGCAATCGCCAGTTCCGATTCGGAAACGGTATCCATGGCTGCGGACAGCACGGGGATTTTCATGTCAAAACCGGGAACAAGCTGGGAACTGATGTCCGCATCACCGGGAAGAATCGCGCTCAGGCGGGGCAGCAGGAGCACGTCATCAAAACTTAATCCAAGAGGGAGATCTGCCATGCGATAATCTACAGCCAGACACCCCCTGACGCAAGCCGAAACACAGGGGAATCTTATTTTGGGGCGGCACGGCGGCGTTCTGCGCTTTGCTCCCTGCGTTGTCCCGGCGTGTATCTGTTTTCCGTACAGGAAACTCTTCCCTCTTGATCCGGGGAAACGTCTTGCCTATCCTGAAAAAAAGAATTGTCCCTCATGAATGCTTCCGAACCCTACCGAGTCCTGTTTGTCTGCCTGGGCAATATCTGCCGTTCTCCCGCGGCGGAAATCATTTTTAAGAAGATGGTGAAGGAACAAGGTTTGGAAAACCTGATTGAAAGCGATTCCGCCGGAATGATCGGCTACCACCGGGGCTGCCCTCCGGATCGCCGGATGCTCGCGGCCCTGGAAAAATACGGCTACAGCGATCCGGGAGTCAAATCACGCCCCGTGCGGAAGGATGATCTGGAACAGTTCGACCTGGTTGTGGGAATGGACCGGGAGAATCTGCGGGATTTGAAACGGCTGGACAAAAGAGGGCAATGGGAAGGAAAGATTGTTCCCATGTGCTTTTTCACCACCCGTTTTCTGGATGAAGAAGTGCCGGACCCTTATTATGGAGGGCAGGAAGGCTTTGACCATGTGGTGGAACTGCTTCAGGACGGCTGCGCCAACCTGCTGGAGCATTTGAAGGAACAGCTTTCCTGGTAGATGCCGGAAATCGCAAGAGAGGATGCTGATAAATTTCCTGCTATTTTTAATGGTTTGTCTATTCCAGTGGAGTGCCAAATCGTTATTGAGCCGGACCGCCAGTAGTTTCCACGCGGTTAAACGTTGCCCTCCTTTCTGGGATTTTTAATGCAACGGCTTCCCGGCTTTAAAATATGACCGGAAGGATGCATTGGTTCCTCCATCATACGGGTCAGATGAGCCACGTGCCGTATTGGCAGAGGTTTTTCTGCCTGTTCATGCTGTAGGCGAGGATGTATTTGAGAATGTCCGCCTGGGAGTAGCCGTGTTCTGCGGCCGCCAGGCAGATGGAGCCGCTTTTGCCCAGGTGGCAGCAGATGTTCATTTCCAGGATGCGCCGTTCGCCCTTTTCAAAGTCAATCCGGTAGTCGATGCGGAAATAGTCCATCGGCCCCAGGGAGTTCCAGACTTTTTGAACGTCGTTGGCGATGTCCTGTTCCAGGTCGTGCACGGAGACTATCTGGTAGCCCAGGTGGTCGTGCAGTTTCAGGTCTTCCGTAATGATGCTGCCCGGTTTGTCGGATTTTGGCTGCACGTATCCCAGGATGACGGGTTTTTCTCCGCCCAGCACGGGAACTGTGACGTCAATGCCTTCGCAGTATTGTTCCACGAGCACTTCATGGCCTTCCTCCATCAGGCGCCGGGCGCACGCGGCTACCGCCTCCCAGGAGCCACAGATGCTGTCTTCCCGTATACCGCCGGAAGCGGCTCCAAACCGTTTTTTGACGAAGTAGGGGCCGGGGAAGGGAGCCTTGTCCGGAATGCCTTTTTCCACGGAAAGCCCGATGCCTTCCGGCATGTTCAGGCCCAGGGAGCGGAATACCAGCTTGGTCAGGAGCTTGTCTTCCGCAATGGCGCGGATGTTGGGCGGTGCGCCCAGATAGGGAACCTGGATGAATTCGCAGTAGGAGGAGATGAATATTTCAGGCTTGGACATGCCGAACCTGTTCATCAGGGAGAACACATAGTCCACGTTTCCTTTGGCGAACTGCACGGAATAGGGCTTGGAGGAGGAAACGACGTCATAGCCGATGTCCTGAATGGCCTTGTAAATGTTGTAGTGGTACTGGGGATAGCCTCCGTTGCCCGTGTAGGGTTTTTTGGAGAAATCGGGGGCGTCGGGGGCATACGGGGCCAGATACATGATCCTTGCCGGCTTGCCATATTGATTGAGTTGAATATCCGGTATTTCAAACATGGTCTGTGGCGATTGCGTGGAATGTTTCTTGGATTGTGGAAATCGCCGCAGTGTTCAAATAATATAAATAATAAGGGACGGCATAGCCGTCCCGGAAGAAATGGAAGAAAGGAGGGAGAGCTCCCTCTCTATTTTCTGGACATCCCCTTGGCCACGCGCTTGACATATTGCTCCATGGCCGGAAGTTCCTGTTCAATGCATTCCACCAGCTTGAGCTGCGTGCGGCAGCGGCTGAGGTTGTGGTCCGGGCGGGAAATCTTGAAGTATTGGTCCCCTTCCAGGTAGTCCGTCAGGAACCGGATGCCGATTTCCAGCGTGATGAGTTTTCCCGAGAAGGCAAGCTGGTCTATTTCCGCCTGAGTCAGGAAGCCGTGGGCGGCGGCCAGGTACCCTTCCACAATGGATTGGAACATGGGCATGCGCATGCGCACCTTGTCCAGGTCTTCCTCATCTTCTTCCGTAGGCGGGGTGACGGTGCGCACCATGTCGCCGAAGTCATAGAGCACAAGGCCGGGCATGACCGTATCCAGGTCAATGACGCAAACGGCGTGGTCCGTATCCTCGTCCAGCATGACGTTGTTGATCTTGGTATCGTTATGGGTGATGCGGGTGGGAAGCACGCCGCCGGCCTGCAGGTCCAGCAGACGGTCCACGTCCTGCTCGCGCGCCTTGATGAAGTCCAGTTCCGGAAGGCAGGTGGAGAGGCGTTCCTGCGGGTCCTGGGCCGCTACTTCCATCAGGCGGTTGAAGCGGTTCCGGGTATGGTGGAATCCTGGGATGGTTTCCACAATGTCGTCCGGATTCATGTCGCTGATCAGGTCCTGGAAGGAGCCGAACGCGAATCCGGCCTGGTACGCCTGGCGGGTGTTTTCCACCACGTCATAGGTATGCGTGCCTGCCAGGTAATTGTAGCAGCGCCAGATGCCGTCCCCGGGAATGTCGATGTAGTTGCGGCCGCCGCGTGCCGGATAGAGGTTGAGGGTCTGCCCGGCGGAGTCCTTCAGGCGGCGCAGGACTTTCCAGTTGATGTGCCGCGTGACTTTCTCCACATTGCGCATGACGGCTCTGGGGTCCTTGAAGACATAGTCGTTGATGCGCTGGAGGATGTAGGAATCTTCCGTCCCGTCGCTTTTGCGGTAGGTGGCCTTGTAGGTGGTGTTGATGTGGCCGCTGGGGATTTCCTTGCCGGTGACGAATTCCCCTTCAATGGCGAAGAGGTCTCCAATTCCGGCGATACGGCACAAGAGCTGGTCGGGGTTTGTCGTTGCGGCAAGCGGAGCGGTCATGTGGGAGGGAGAAAGGGTTGAACGGATGGTTTTAACGGACGAATTTATAGCCTACAAGTTCGTCAAGCTTGCTCTTGAGCCGGGAAATGCCGTCCCCGTTGAGCGCGGAAATGGGGATGACCTCCACCTTCGGGAAACGCATGCGGAAGTTGGCCAGGTTTTCTTCCGCGCCTTCCAGGTCCATTTTGTTGGCGACGACGAACCAGGGCTGTTTGGCCAGGTCTTCACTGTACAGCTTGATCTCCGTGCGAAGGTTCTGAAGGTCTTCAATGGGGTCGCGGCCTTCGCTGCCGGCCATGTCCAGAACGAAGACGAGCACCTTGCAGCGCGTGATGTGGCGCAGGAATTCATGCCCCAGGCCGCGGTTGTTGTGCGCGCCTTCAATGATGCCGGGAATGTCCGCCACAACGCAGCGGCGGAAGCTGTCGAATTCCACCACGCCGATGATGGGCTGGAGCGTGGTGAAGGGATAGTTGGCGACTTTGGGCTTGGCTTCCGAGATGTCTCCCAGCAGGGTGCTCTTGCCCGCGTTGGGGTAGCCCACCAGCCCGGCTTCCGCAATGCGGCGCAGTTCCATGAAGAAGACGCCTTCCTCCCCTTCCGTTCCCATCTCGGCTTCCGTAGGCGCCTGGTTGGTTGCAGAGCGGAAGTGCCAGTTGCCCTTGCCGCCGATGCCGCCCTGGCACAGCGTGAACCGGGTCCCGATTTCCGTCAGGTCCGCAATTTTTTCCAGCTCGATGCCTTCGCCTTCCCGTTCCAGCCAGGTCGCCTCCGCCATGGAGGAGGCATTGCTGCGGTAGATGATGGTCCCGGGGGGAACTTTCCCGATGACGGATTTGCCGTTTTTGCCATGCTTTTTGGCGCTTTGGCCCCCCACTCCATCCGTGGCGATCAATTTGGGGTCGTAGAAAAAGGAACGCAGGTCATTCGTGTGCGGGTCCACTTCCAGAATGACGCTTCCGCCATCGCCGCCGTCTCCTCCGTCCGGTCCGCCCTTGGGCACGAATTTGGCCCTGCGGAAGCTGACCAGCCCGTTTCCTCCCTTTCCTGCCCTGGCAAATATGCGGATGTTATCAACAAACATGTTCTGAATATGAAACATTTCCCCCCAAAACGCAAGACAAGTGCAGGACTGTACGGCTTTTCCATGGCATGGGCCGCTGACTTTTCCGGTGAACCGGAAAACTGTTTGGCAAAAGGAAATTCCGGGAGAATTACGGCAGCCCCGGGTATTTTTCCGACGGTCCGTATTGGTTCGTTCCCCGCTGGCTGTCTTCACAGCAGTAAATGAGAAGAATAATGCTCCCTACCAGCGGAACCAGATAAAGCAGCAGCATGATTCCGCCTTTGTTGGTGTCATGCAGGCGCCTGCATGTGACGGCCAGCGAAGGAACCAGGGTAAATAGACTCCATAGCAGAAGGGGAACGGCACCCGCCAGGCCATAGGTAAAGGTTTCAGTTGATGACATTTGCTGCGGATGATGGCAGGCAAACAGGATGATCGTGAAGATGGTGAAAGCCATGTCCAACAGGAACAGGACGGCAGCCTGCCCCAGTACCCAGTACCAATATTCCGAACGGGTAGCCCTCCCGGAAAAAACAGCGTATTTGGAAATTACCGATTTGGCGGCCGTCAGCAGGTTGTATCCCTTGAAGACAGGTGCTTGAGTGGCGTTCATGCCTGATGTTAGCCGCCGCGGCTCCGGGATGTCAATCTCCTATCCGGAGGAAGGTTTTATATAGGGGATTTAAAGTGTGTGAATTATCTATTAAGAACGTCTTTCCGGAAGCTCCGGCTGGTCAAAGGTCTGGAAAAATGGAGCCGCGTGATGGAATTCTCCTTCTCAAAAGAGGGGTCCATGCGACCGCTTTTTTCCCAGGCGTGCCGGGCAAACGGTCTTTTGGATTGAAAATCAGCGCCGGCATGGCATGATGCCCGTGAATCATGCCTCGCCTTTCCATCCAACTGCCCGACGGTTCTGAGAAAACCATCGTTCTTCCGAAGAACGGCGAATATTTCGCCCGCATCGGACGCGACGAACATTGCGAAATAGTGCTACCTTTTCAGTCCGTGTCCGGGGAACACGCCCTGCTTCAGTTCAAGGAGGGCGCATATGTTCTGGAAGACTTGGGTTCAACCAACGGAATCAAGATCAACGGGTTCACGCCCATGGGCGCCGCCTCTCTTTACGATGGCGACGAAATTGCCCTGGGAGATGCCAGGCTCCGGTTTGCCGAAGAACCTTCTCCGGGGCTCATTCCCGCGCCCTCTGCAGCGGGGGAGGAAGAGGCGGCTCCTTCCGCTGCCATGCGGAATTTACAGCAATTGGCGGACGAGGCCACGCGTACGGCGCGGAAGAATTATTTGTGGATGGCCCTGTATGCCGTCCTGATGTTTTTCCTGGCCGTTTTTGCCGGATTGACCTACAAGCATTACAAGGTGACGGGAGAATTGCTCCCCCTTCAGTGGCTCGGCATTGAGTCCCCCAAGGCAGCCTTGAAGTCCATGGCTCCTCCGCAGGCGGCGGACGCCGCGCAGCAGTAGGCCGGTTCAGGCTTTTCCCGCCGTTTTCACGAGCTGGCAGGGGTATTCCATCGGGCGCGTTCCGCATCCGGGAACAGCATGAAGGGAGCCACGGCACCCTGTTCCAGTTCCAGCAGATATTGCTTGATAGTCAGGCCGCCCGCATAACCGGTCAGTTTTCCATTGGCTCCAATGACCCGGTGGCAGGGAATGATGATGCTGATGGGGTTCTGGTTGTTGGCATGCCCCACGGCCCGGCAGGCTGATGGTTGTCCAATTTGCCGGGCGATATCGCCGTAGCTTCTGGTTTCCCCATGGGGGATGGTTTGAAGGGCCTTCCAGACCGTTTGCTCAAATTCCGTTCCCTGCGGAGAAAGGGGCACGTCAAACATGCGGCGGGCACCTTGAAAGTATTCGTCCAGTTGGCTGGCTGTTTGGCGCAGCAGGGGCGTTTCCTCCCATTCCACATGCTCCGGTTGCACCATGCGGCTAAAGAAAACGTGCGTGACGGCCGTTCCGTTTTCCACAATGACGATGGCCCCCACGGGGGTTTGATGAAGAAGGGCCCGGCCACGGGGTGAAGGAGTGGTCTTCATACAGTAACCATAGCATGCGGCGGAAGTGGGTTTCTATCCATTTTACAGGGTATTTCCGCCATCCTGCGGGGGAAGGGAGGGAAAAGGCGCCCGTCCGGACGTATTTTGTTTGAAAGGCTGCGGTTCCAAGTACAGTATTGGTCCGTATGAAGAAGAGCCTGTTTGCCGTGTTGTTGACCGCATGCCTGTGCATGTCCGTAAAGGGAGAAGACGCCAAGCCTCCGAAGACCCTTCCCGGCGGATGGGTTTATGTTTGGGGTGACGAGTTCAACGGGTCCAAGATAGACGCCAAGAAGTGGAAGCCGGAGCTGGGTGTGATACGCAATCAGGGATCCCAGCAGACCTATACAGCACGGCCCAGGAACATGAGGCTGGAAGACGGCTGCCTGGTCCTGGAGACCCACTTTGAGAAGTTCGCCAATATCAATTACAAGAAGAGTCCGTCAGACTGGATTAAGAATACCAAATTCATGCCCTACACGTCCGGTTCCGTGACGACGATCAAGACGAAGAATTTCATGTTCGGCAGACTGGAAGTTCGGGCCAAGGTTCCCAGAACCAAGGGCATCTGGCCTGCCATCTGGCTGCTTGGCAAGAACAAGTGGGGCTGGCCCGTCAACGGGGAGATTGATATGCTGGAGAATATTTCCCAGCAGCCGGATGTGGTTTATTCCACCTTTCATTTGAGCCCGGACGGCGTGTCCAAGAAGGATGCTTCCCGCGGAGGCACGGTGAAGATTGATAACCTTTCCGATGATTTTCATACGTATGTCATGGAGTGGGACAAGGATTCCATCAAGCTGATGGTGGATGACAAGCTGGTGAAATCCATTGATCTGAATACCACCAATTATGCCAATGAGGCGGGCAATCCGTTCCGTACGCCGTTTTACCTCATTCTCAATTCCGCCGTGGGCGGCAACTGGTGCGAGAAGGCTCCCAGGGATGGCCAGGGTTATCCCGTGAAGTTCCTGATTGATTACGTCCGGTTCTACCAGACGAAGGAGCATGCCCAGCAGGCCAAGCAGTTTGATCCGGAAACCGGGTTGCCGAAGAAGAAGTAATCCCGCCTTTTTTCTGGCTGGAACGGTTCCGGTATGGGGGGCAGAAGCGGAACGTGTCCGGTTTTGCCCTTGTGCGTGGGGGAAGGCGGAGACGGCTTTTTAAAGAGTCCTTTCGCTGCGCTCTGGAGTGGAGTATGCCATGAAGGCCGGGAGGCCTTTATTCCCGGGTGAGCGCATTCCGTTTATGCCGGGGTGATGTGTTCTTTTACCGTGTTTACTGATGGGGCGCACTGTAAAACAGGCGTTTGATCCGTTCATGTTCCGGCTTCACTCCTCCTGTGAATTTCAAACTGAACATTTCATGAAATGGCACTGCACCACTTTCGGGTTTTGATGCTGCAGCGCAGAAAAACGGCCCCCGCCGGGGCAGGAGGGGCCGTTTTTGCTGTCAAAAAGGAAATGCCGGGCTTTAGAAGGCGGTGCCCGTGGTCTGGGTCAGTTCCTGGAAGCGGGCCAGGATGCGGGCCGTAGCAGGGCCTATTTTTCCGGAACCCAGCTGATAGCCGTCCAGTCTGGTGACAGGGACGCATTCCGCGGCAGTGCCGGTCAGGAAGCATTCATCCGCACAGGTGATGGTAAAGCGGTTCATGGTTTTTTCCTCCGCCGGGATTTGCAGTTCCCGGCAGATTTCCAGCACCACGCGGCGCGTGATGCCGTCCAGGCAGCCGTCCGTGACGGGCGGGGTGAAGACGGTTCCGTCCTTCACGATGAAGATGTTGTCTCCCGTGCATTCGGCCACGTTGCCCAGGTCGTTCAGCATCAGGGCTTCCGCAACGCCCTGGCGTACGGCTTCCATCTTGGCCAGGATGTTGTTGAGGTAATTGAGGGATTTGACCTGCGGGCAGACGGTGTCCGGGCGGTTGCGGCGCACGGAGCTGGTGATCAGGGCCAGCCCGTTTTCATACACGGCGGGATCATACAGGGAGATTTTATCCGCGATGATGAAGACGCTGGGGCGTTTGCAGTTGAAGGGGTTGAGCCCCAGGTTGCCGACACCGCGGGTAACCACCAGGCGGATGTAGCCGTCATCCAGGCCGGAGGCCGCCGCCGTGTCGCATACGGCCTTGGAGAGCTCCTCACGGGTGTAGGGAATGTCCAGCAGCAGGTAATGGGCGCAGTTGTACAGGCGGTCCATGTGGTCTTCCAGGCGGAAGACGCGCTTGTTGTAAAACCGGATGCCTTCAAAAATGCCGTCTCCATAGAGCGTACCGTGGTCAAAAACGGAGGTCTTGGCCTCCTCCTGTTCCACCAGCTTTCCATCTAACCAAATCTTCATCGTTGTCCAGAATTTAGAAATTATTTATGCCAGAGCAGGATACCCCCATTTGAAGAGGGGGGAAAGCTATAAATTCACCGGAGAGGATAAAAGTTCCGTCACCTGCAACGGGAGAGGCACGCACGCGCGCGTTAAAAAATATATGGAGGTATTCATGGAGCAGGCTTGACATTTATTTTCCAGTGCTTTTAGCTCTCGCGCGCAATGTCAGACCCTTCCAAGTTCCGCAACCTCGCCATTATCGCTCACGTTGACCATGGGAAAACGACCCTGGTCGACCAACTTTTGCAGGCGGGGGGAGCCTACCGGGCCAACCAGGCCGTGCAGGAACGCGCCATGGATTCCATGGACCTGGAACGTGAAAAGGGCATCACAATCAAGGCCAAGAATACTTCCATTCTCTGGAACGGCTACACGATCAACATCGTGGATACTCCCGGCCACGCGGACTTCGGCGGGGAGGTGGAGCGCGTGATGAAGATGGTGGACGGCGTGCTGCTGGTGGTGGACGCTTTTGAAGGCCCGCAGGCACAGACGCGTTTCGTGCTCCGCAAGGCCCTTCAGGAAGGGCTGATGCCCATTGTGGTCATTAACAAGATCGACCGCCCCCATGCGGACCCGGCCGCCGTGCATGACCAGGTGCTGGAGCTTTTCCTGGAGCTGGGCGCCACGGACGAACAGTTTGAAGCCCCCTTTGTGTATGGATCCGCCCGCGACGGCTATTTCATGAATTCCATGGAGGGGGAACCTCCCGTGGACTGCACGCCGCTTCTGTTCAAGATTGTGGAGCACATCCCCGCTCCCAAAGACGCCGATCCGGAAGGGGAGTTCAAGATGCTCGTTTCCAATATTGACTGGGACGACTACGTGGGCCGCGTGGCCATCGGCCGCATTACCTCCGGCACCGTGAAGAAGGGGGATACCGTGTGGCTTCACCAGAGCGACGGCTCCTGCATTTCCGGCAAAGTGACCCGCATGTTTGAATATTCCGGCCTGGGCACCACGGATTCCGCCATTGGCGTGGCGGGCAACATCGTAGGCGTGGCGGGGTTTGAAAACGTGAACATCGGGGAAACCCTGGGCGGTTCCGCGGATACGGAGCCCCTCCCGTTTGTGGCGATTGACCCGCCCACCATTTCCATGGAGTTTTCCATCAACAACGGGCCTTTCGGCGGACGCGACGGCAAGAATGTAACTTCCCGCGTGATCCGCGACCGCCTGATGAGAGAGATGCGGACGAATATTTCCATCCAGGTGGAGGATACGGACAAGGCCGGCGTTTTCTCCGTTTCCGCCCGCGGGGCCATGCAGATTGCCGTGCTGGTGGAAACCATGCGCCGCGAGAATTACGAGCTGTGCGTTTCCCGCCCCACCGTGATCATGAAAAGGGATGAAAACGACCATCTTACGGAGCCGTATGAAACGATTTACGTGGAAGTTCCGGACGAGCACGCCAACGGCGTCATGAAACTCCTCCACGCCCGCAAGGGACAGATGGAAGACATGATATCCAAGGAGGGCACGGGCCACACCTTCATCCAGGCCTATATTCCCACCCGCGGCATCATCGGGTTTGAGTTTGAGCTCGTCAACCTGACGTCCGGCCACGGCATTTTCTCCCACCTGTTCCGGGATTACGGCCCCTATGCCGGAGATATCACCACGCGTACCACCGGCACCCTGGTTTCCATGGAAACGGGCGTTTCCACGCCGTTCGCGCTGGTGGCGCTGGAAGAACGCGGCCGTCTGTTCGTGGGACCGCAGGAAGATATTTACGAAGGCCAGATCGTTGGTGAAAACCCGCGCCAGATGGATATGCCGGTCAATCCGTGCAAGGAAAAGCACCTGAACAACATCCGGTCCGCCACGAAGGGGGACGGCATCCAGCTTTCACCTCCCGTCGCCTTTTCCCTGGAGCGCGCCATTGAGTATATTGAGCCTGATGAACTGGTGGAAGCCACTCCCCATTTCATCCGCCTGCGCAAGCGCATCCTGAACGCCAATGACCGTGTGAGGGAGTCCCGCAAGGCAGGCAACTAGGGGTGCCGGAACGCCGGAAGGGCGACCCTTCCCTATGTAGTTGCGTCCTGATGGCCGGTAAGGTAGAATCAGGGCGATGGATTATAGCCGGATTCCCTGTTCCCCTGTCCCTGTTCACGCGATGATGGAGCTTCTGCGTGAGCTGGGGCCGTTCCATTACATAATGAACCAGGGGAATGTTGGGGATGCCCTGATTGCCGCTTCCACGGTCGCCCTGTTTGAAAGGGAAGGGCTGAATTTCAGTTCATGCGGCCCGGAACTCCCTGCGGGAAAGGAGGAAATAACGCTGGTTTACGGCGGCGGGGGAGGTTTTGTCCCCTATTTTGGCATGTTGCCTCATTACGTGCGTCTTTTTTCGGATCCGCGTCTCCGGAGGTGCGTGATCCTGCCGCAGAGCTTCAGGGATTGTGATGAACTGGTGGATGTGCTGGATGAACGTTTTACCGTATTTTGCCGGGAACGGGCCAGTTATGACTACTGCCTGTCACGGAATGGGAAGGCGCGGTTCCTGCTGGCGGATGACATGGCCCTGGCCGCAGAGCCCGAGATGCTGAAGAAGCGGCCCGTCAGGCTGCCGTTTCTGGAGATGGAGGAACGGGCGTGGGGCAAGCGCATGAAAAGGGATGTCAAGACTTCCCTGTTGACGCTGCCCGGCGCTGGAAAGCTTGCCGTCTGCCTGCGGGACGATCCGGAAAGTACCGGCCATGCTCAAGCGCTGAAGATGCTCCCTTTGAATACGGACCTTTCCGCGTATTCCGTACGCGTGATTGATGAGGTGGAACACGCTTTTGCCTATACCCGCTGGCTTTTGAAGGCGCTGGACCAGCCTGACATCATTTTGACGGACAGGCTCCATCTGGGCATTTCCGGAGCTCTTCTGGGCAAGGAGGTTTTCCTGATGGACAATGTTTACGGCAAGATTTCCGGGATTTATGAGTTTTCCCTGCGGGAGCGTTTTCCCCGCGTACATTTGTTGAATGAGTTAAGTGAATTTCCCTGGCTGGAGAATGTTTTGACTGTTCAGGACTTCGACCGCCGCCGGGAAAGGAAGGCAAAGCATGCGCGGCAGATAGGGAAAGCCGCCGCTTTGTCCAAATACCTTTATTACCGCAAGGAAGAGAACGGAGTGCTCCGTGTCAAGGTCTGCGGCTTGCGGGTCTGCAAGAAACGGTTGGGGCCTTCTTCCTTTTAATGTCTGGACCGCTGGAAAGATTGGGAGAGCCGTTTGCGGAAGTAAAGGAGGCGCAGACAGTGTTTTTCCTGCTGTGTCAGGAAGGGGAAGTTTGGATGGTGTCCATTTAGAGTGGTTTATAGTTGCTGCAGGCCACACTGAAGGCTATGTTCATCTACAGAGTTCATCATTTGGCAGAAAACGTCTTTTGAGTCTCGATGGATGTCTATGTGTGACAACATATCATGTATTATTTTCTTTTTACCCAACTATAAGAGCTTAAAATTAAATATTTATGAATTTTTTCTATAAAATGTTTTGACCATATCTTTCAATTTTTCGTTTTTTTCAGATCAAAAAATTATTATTGACACAGAATTGACGATTCCTTTTCATGGAAAGGAGTAACTTTTTCTATCTGAAAGGATTGAATTTCCTTTGTCCTCATCATGTTGAAATTATGAATTGCATTCGTCGCTTATTTTCGTCAAAAAAGCGTTTAAAAAGGGATCCTGACAAAATTCGCCGGTATGTTGAATCCCTGAATTTTGAGGAGTATTCCTTTTATCCTGAAGAATCCCGGAAAAGCAGGGCACAGATGATGGATGAGATCATTCGGATTTACCGGGAAGGTGGGGAATGGGATATTGAAGACGCTTATGTCCATTACATGCAAATGGGATTGGATCGGGCATCCTCTCGCGTGCAGGAGTATGTTTTTCAGAGGGAATTTGACATGGCCCGCGATTCCCGGCATATTACATTGGCGCATATGCTGGATTACAAGGATGTAACGGCCCGGTATCTGTCTCATGCCCGGTTACCCGTTTCCGTTCCTTTGGGTATTGTGGACGGTGAAGGCGTCTTTCATCAGGACTTTTTAAATATTCCGTTTGCAGAATGGCTTCCTTCCTGCAATATCCCTTTATTTCTGAAGCCTCAGGATGGTGTTCAGGGAAGAAAATGTTTTGCGTTGGAAATGCAACATAGGGAAGAGAAGCTTTGCCTGCTGTTGAACGGTCTGCCTATAGAATGTAAGGAAATGGAGCATCAGGCGGCAAATCATCTGGTGGAGGCGAAGATTGTCCAGCATCCGGAAATGGATATATTGTATCCTGGGGCTGTTAATACAATAAGATTTGTCACCCTTTCTGATTCAGAAGGAATTTATATTTATACCCAGTTTCTGCTGGTTGGCTCCAATGGAAGCAATCTTTCTAACGGCCGTGCGGGAGGAATTGCAGTTGGAATAGACAGGACGGGGATGTTAAACACAAAAGGTCACAGGAATTTAAAATCGTGTTTTGGAAAATTTCATCAACATCCTGATACCGGAATTCCTTTTTCCGGATTCCAGATTCCTTTCTTTGAAGAAAGCCGTCAATTGGCGTTGAGTGCCCATCAATTGTTTCCCGGGATTCATTCCATAGGGTGGGATATTGCCGTTACGCCTGAAGGCCCTGTTATTATTGAAGCCAACCGGGATTGGGGAACCTTGCTTCATGAAGCCATTTATGGCGGAGACAGGGAACGTTTCACTGAAATATTTTGCCGTACTGCACAGATAGGACTGTGATTAACTTGATATGGATAATCTTCCCTGTATTACTTTGAAAAATGGAGTGACTATTCCAGCCATTGGGCTTGGACCCGGCTATCTTTCACCATACGTGGATTTGAATTCCTCCTCAAACCGTACCCTTGGGAAAGGTCTGGCCGGAATGTGGAAAAAAATCATTAAACGCTATAAGCACCATCACTCGGAATGTAAATATTTTGAAAGGGTTCAGGGAGCACTGAGACAAGGATTCCGTCTTCTGGACTATAAGCCCCGGTATGGCAGTGAACATGTCATTGCTAAAGTTATAAACGAGAGCGGCATTCCTCGTGAAAGGTTATTTCTGTCTTCAAGTGCGTGGCATTCTGCCTTGGCATCCGGCAATGTAAGAGACAGCTTGATGGAAACCTTGTCCCATTTAAAGACAGGATACTTGGATCTTTACATGCTCCCGTGGCCTCAAGGAAAATATGTGGAGGCATTTTTCTCTATGCGGGAATTGCAGCAGGAGGGATATATCCGGTGCCTGGGAGTGGGGAATTTTCATATCCAGCATTTGGAGCGGCTGGAAAAGGAGCTTGGCATTTTGCCGGATGTCAACCAGATAGAAATCCATCCCCTGCTGACCAAGAAGCATATACTCGAATATTGCAGGGACAAATCCATTACAGTAGAGAGTTATTCTCCCATAGCCCGCCATGATTTCAGGCTTTTCCAATACGATATTTTACACAGGATAGCGGCGCACCATCATAAGTCGGCGGTCCAGGTTATTTTGCGGTGGCATGTCCAGCAAGGTCTTATTCCTATCATCAAGACGTTGAATCCGTATCACCAGCAGGAAGCTCTCCAGCTGGGAGATTTTGAACTTTCCGAACAGGAGATGGATATTATTGATAGCTTTAATATCAATTCATGCCTGTGGTTTGATCCTGATAATCATCCTAATGTAAAAACATTTGATTATCATCCCTGATTTTTATGAAACTTGAATTTGATACGCAAATCTTTGAGGATTCCATACGGAAGGTATCCTGCCTTTCCATTGAAGGGAAAGAACCCATCGTCGTTTATGTGGAGATTCCCTTTCAATATGCGGAGAGCATTCCTACCCATGATGATGCCGGATTGATTCTCATGCTGCATTTCATCATGCAGCACGAAGGGATCTGCCGCATCCACGGTAAAATACATAAAACTCTGTTGGCTAATCTGGAAGAATACATGCGGTGCTGGTCCGGATGGGTACCAGGCCAGTATCATCTTCCCTCGCTTGTAGCCGATGAAGAGCTGGAAGATTCCAGCACAAAAACAGGACGGCAGGCCGTGTGCGCTTTCTCAGGAGGAGTGGACGCAGCTTTTTGCATATGCAGCCATCGAAAAGGGATGTGGGGGCATGGTAATTGTGACATTGATTTGGCTGTAATGATTCATGGAGCCGATATTTCCTTGGATGATGAAGAAGGATTTGGCCTGGCACAGATGAGTGCCAAGCGCATGCTGGATTCCTGGAATATTCCTCTGGCCTGTATCAAAACGAATTATCGTTCCTACGATCATCACTGGGAACATGCGTTTTTCTCCGTAGTCTGCGCCTGCCTTGCTTTCTTTGGGGGCAAATATCGCCATGGCATTCTTGGGACGGATCAGTCTTATGCTTATGATACCCTGACAATTCCGTGGGGAGAAAATCCCGTGACCAACCATTTTTTATCTTCTCCCTCATTTTTTATCCATCCTTGTGGATCGTCAGTAGGCAGGACGGCCCGGTGTAACATTATCAAGGATTATTCCGCCGTTCTAGAAAATCTGCGGGTATGCTGGCAGGGAGAGGAAAAGGGTCAGAACTGTGGGAAGTGCGAGAAATGTATTCGTACTCGTCTCAATTTCATGACATTGGCTGTGAAGCACCTGCCGTGCATGCCGCCCTCCATGCCGCTGGATGCTTTAATGAATGAAGAATTATGGGACAGGGAACGGTGTTTCTATTATCAGGATATTTTGGAGGTTAACAGTGTAACGCAGCAATTACCGGAATCTCTTGTAACGGCCATACGGGTAAAGCTGGAAAAATCCAGGCAGGCGTTAAAACATGAAAGGCGCAGGAGAAATGTTTTTTCACGTCTTTGCCGTAGTTTTTGGAAATAGTTATCGCAAGGTAGAAGGATAGCAAAACGCCCGGTCCCTTCCGGGAACCGGGCGCTGCGTAAAAGCCGTTGAAAGGCGTTTTAGATCTTGCCGAAGAGGGTTTTGCCGGCGGACATGAGGTTGTCTGCGGCTTCCTGGAGACGGGCGGCGACTCCCTTTTCACCCTTGGCGAGGTAGGAACGGGGATCGTAGTCCTTCTTGTTGCCCACTTCACCGTCAATTTTGAGCACTCCGTTGATATGTTCGCACATGTGGGAGACGATCGGACGGGTGAAGGCGTACTGCGTATCGGTGTCGATGTTCATCTTGACCACGCCGTAGGAGACGGCTTCCCGGATGTCGGAGAGTTCGGAACCGGAACCGCCGTGGAAGACGAGGGGCATGCGTGCCGCTTCGCCGTGCTTGGCGACCACGGCTTCCTGGCCGTCGCGCAGGATGCTGGGTTTCAGCTTGACGTGGCCGGGCTTGTACACGCCGTGCACGTTGCCGAAGGTGGCGGCCAGCATGAATTTGCCGAGGGGTGCCAGGGCTTCGTACGTCATCAGCATGTCTTCCGGAGAGGTGTAGAGCTTGTCGGCGGGGTGGCCGGAGTTGTCCACGCCGTCTTCTTCGCCGCCCACGACGCCGATTTCAATTTCAAGGACGATGCCCAGTTCGGCGCATTCCTTCAGCAGTTCCCGGGAGAGCTTGAGGTTTTCAGCCATGGGCAGCGTGGAGGCGTCCAGCATGTGGGAGTTGAAGAGGGGGGCTTCACCGCGTTCCACGCGGCGGCGGGATTCGGCGATCAGGGGACGCAGGAAGGTGTCCACATGTTCGGGCTGGCAGTGGTCCGTGTGCAGGGCCACAAGCACGTTGTGCTTTTCAGCCAGGCGGCGCGTGGCTTCCGCCAGAACAATGGCGCCAAGGGCGGAATTGCCGATGGAGGTGCCGGAGGCGAATTTGCCCCCGCCGATGGAAACCTGGATGATGCCGTCGCTCTTGGCTTCGGAGAAGGCGCGGAGGGCGCCGTTGATCACTTCGATCGTGGTCACGTTGACGGCCGGATAGGCATAGCCTTCCTTCTTGGCCGTTTCAAGCATGGTAATGTATTGTTCTGGTGTGGCTATTGGCATAACGGGGACATGATAGGTGTTTTTTTTCGGGAGGGCAAGGCTGAACTCAGGCGCGCGCAGGGGTTGCGGAGCTCATGAGGGACATGGTCATTCGCGGACCATTTTCGCCCCCGGCTGCGCCGGTTCTCCGGAGTCCGTCCGGTAGTTGACGCGCAGTGCGTCCAGGAAAGGCTTGTGCCTGTCCAGGCGTCCCTTGAAGTCCGTGAAGTCCTTGCGGCCGGGCTGCGTCCAGCCCAGCTCCGCGATGGCGAACATGCGCGGAAACACCATGTACTGCCACTTGGCAAGGGTGGTCATGTATTCGCTCCAGCAGCTTCCCTGCACGCCCAGGATGTTCTTTTCCTGTTCCGGGGTGAGGCCCTTCGGGACGGGGTTCATGTTGTAGGCCTTTTGCAGGGGGATGGTGGAGAAAGTAGCCATTTCATATTCCGGCCCCTCCGGATGGGGGCCTTCCTGCCGGATCAGGTAAGTGCTTTCAAAGGGGGTCATGATGACCTTGTTCCCGTTCTTGACGGCTTCCCTGGCGATGCCGGGATCGTGCCAGATCATCAGGGTGGCCGTCTTGGAAAGTCCGCCTTCCCGGATTTCATCCCAGCCGATGATTTGCTTGCCGCGGGCGTTAACCAGTTGTTCCACGCGGCGGATGAAGTAGCTCTGAAGCTCCTGCTCGTTTTTCAGGCCGTTTTTCTTCATCACTTCCTGGGCCTGGGGGGAGTTTTTCCACTGCTGCTTGGGGGCTTCGTCCCCGCCTATGTGGATGTAGGGTGAATCCGGGAAGAGCTGGCAGACTTCCTCCAGGATGCCGTCAAGGAACTTGAACGTGGGTTCCGTGGGGCTGAACGTGAAGGGAAGGATGCCCCAGCGCGTCGCCACCCGCGGCTTGTAGCCGGGAATGTCCTTGTTGCCGAATTCCGGGTAGGCCGTGATGGCCGCGGCGGCATGCCCCGGCGTTTCTATTTCCGGAACGATGGTGATGTGCCTGCGTTTGGCGTAGTCCACCAGTTCCTTCACTTCCTTCTGGGTGTAGAAGAAGGTGAAGGGCTTGCCGTCCCCCTGGTTGCGCTTGCCGGGAATGGGGCTTTCCGGCCGGGTGGCCCCGATGGAAGTCAGCTTCGGATATTTTTTGATTTCCAGCCGCCAGCCCTGGTCTTCCGTCAGATGCCAGTGGATGGTGTTCACCTTGTACCGGGCGAGCAGGTCGACGATGGTTTTCAGCTCCGCGATGGAACGGGGATTGCGTCCGCTGTCAATCATGATGCCGCGCCAGGTGAAACGCGGGCTGTCCGTGATGACCATGCAGGGAAGAGCCCAGTGCCCGGCGGCATCCTTTTCCAGAGACTGCTTGAGGGTCTGCGCCGCATAGAAAGCTCCGGCGGGAGACGTGCATGAGACGGCGACGCCCCGCGGGGAGACTTGGATGGAATACCATTCCGGAGACAGGGTGGCGTCTTTTTTCAGGAGAATCTGCACGGCATTGGCCGCGGCGGGGGCCGGGCTGACCTTGATTTGATGAATGTTGTTGGAGAATCCCGTGACGAAGGAGGCAATGCAGTTCTTGTCTCCCGTTTTGGAAACGGGCAGCGTGCCGTTGACCAGAAATCCCGGCTTGTTTTTTTCCACATCCAGCGTGGACGGCAGGGGAATGATGGCCGGGTCGCCCTGTAAGGGCCTGGAGGGCAGGGAAAAGGCGGTGGAGGCGCACAGGAGGCCTGCGGCTAGAAAGAGGCTTCTGGAAAACATGATGGAAGAAAAGGGAGGAAAAAGTTTCACGGTAAATAGTATATTCAGGAAGTGTCCGCAAGGCAACTTTACGGGATTTGCCTTGGAGGGAATAAAGAAGTCCTTCCTCCCGTGCCGGGGGTGGGCCCGGAAAGCCGCAGGATTGATGCCGGGGCACGGATTTTTCGGAAATCCGGCAATGCCAACGGGATGTGTCATTTCAGGATGATGGAGGCGGTGCCGGGGTTGATGGCGTATTTTTTGCCGTTAATCACGAGGGAATAAGGGCTGTCGCTTGTGACTCCAACGGTGTTCTTGCCGTCAAAAACGATGTCGGTCGTAGTCGTGCCGAAGTGAAGATTTTTTAGTCCGTGCCTGCCTTTCTCCCTTTTCAATCTCCACTGCACTTCATTCCGGAGCGCAGAGACCTTGTGAAAGCCCAGAACGTTTTCAATAAAGAGGGAAATGGGCCCCAGCGCCGACCAGCCGCAAAATTCCGGACGGGCCCTGCGGCCGTATTCGGTAGACGGCTCGTTGGAACTGGGGCTGTAGCATTCCCAGATCGTGTGCGGTTTGGTGCCATGGTAGGCGGCAAGCTGCTGGCGGATGATTTTTTCAGCGATCGTGTCGGGTTCCCCATGGGTGAGCCCTGCCG
>OGQK01000385.1_pt1 | contig 29051 bp, 32 predicted proteins | sample 1553221 | NCBI WGS metagenome assembly OGQK01 (sample SAMEA2579996, study PRJEB22360) | human gut metagenome | biome: human gut; feature: human-associated habitat; material: faeces | place: Denmark | collected 2008/2010 | reverse complement strand
TTTACTAATTTTCTCCCAAAGTCACAAAAGCAGTCCCGGTTTTGTGCAAGTTGCCAGCCACTAAGTTGTGAACCGCTTTTTGACACTCTAATCCTATAAATGAATCTCTATGTAACGTGCCACCCATACAACACAAACCTTTCCATCTCGTAACGTAGTGCCTGCACAAATCGGATATGGAAGGTTTCTTTTTGTGCAATGGAAATGAAACTCAAGAAATTGTGAAGCCCACTGGCGAACACGATTTCTGTTTTAGGAGGTTCATTGGAATGGTCTGCACAAGGAAACCCGGAATATTCGATTTGTGCAGGTGACCTACAATACGTTCTAAATACTATAAAGTTTCTTGCAGGCCTCTCTCAAACTTATCCAACAATTCTTTCTGGTACTCCCTATCAAAAGTTCCATGCAGAAGCTTCGGATATGCCTCCTCCTGCAGCTGCTGCCAGCTTTCTTTTTCATTATTGACTACGATCGGATAGAACCAGACACCGTTTTTCTTCGCGGCTTCATAATCTCCCATGGCATCTCCTACCATCAGGATCTGCTCCGGCGGATAGCCGAGAGCCGAGAGTTTTTGGATACACTCTGCCTTACTGCCCGCTTCCTGACTGAGCAGTGCTTTGCAGTACGGTTTTAACTCATACTTTGACCACTCTTCTTCCACCGCCTGTGCATTTGCCGAAGATACCACTGCTAAATCCGCTTTTGAGCTCATTTTTTCTAATGCTTCTCTGACTCCGTAAAATGCTCCCTGTTCCATTCCCGGCTCTTTGACGGCAAGATTGACATGAATACTCCACAAAAGTGCCTGTTCCATACAGGGATTCTTCTTTTTCTGGCATTGAGCCAGAAGGGCAGGATTTGAAAGCTCCGGTGCCTCTTTTGTCCAAGCCACGAACTCCTCCTGTCCCTCTGTCTCATAACCTTTTTCTTTTGCCCATTCTAATCCCATGGCAAGTCCTTTGAAGCGATTGATGCCACGGGTTTTTGAATAGAGATTGATCTGATTCCAGTATTTTAATGCCTCTTCTTTGATGTCTTCTAAGCCATACTGTTTCACCCATTCCGGTCCGAAGCAATAAAAATGTTTGCTGTTCATGGTGTCCATGGCACAGCCGTCACTGTCAATACAGATTAAATAGTCATGCTCTTTTTTCATATTGTTCTCCCACTATATTCTGGTATCCATCATACCGCAGAAAGAATCTACCGGATCTGTTCCCGTAAATTCCGAACGTCCTAAAAGTTTTTCCACCAGTGCATCTAACGTGTGTTCATTCTTGTCATAGCAGTTGATATACGTTTTTACCTGCGGAACATCTGCTAAGTGGAACGGACTTGCTAACGAAATAAAAATCGTTGGCACTTCATGCACATACCACGGAATATCCGGCGTTCCCTTACTCATTTTCCAGTTGATACGTTGTGTCACTCCAAAGAGGTTGGTGATCTCGGCAAGCTGGATGATCAGATCATAATTATCTGTGATTGAGGAAATCGGAGCTTTTCCGGCATACATATTTAACATCATTTTTCCGGCTTCTTCCTCCGGGGCTTTTAATATCTTATCCATCATGGATTCATAGATCGTGACTTCAAATCCTTCTGCCTCTAACTTCTCTTTTAAATATTCAACCGGTTTTTTCTTATTCTTTCCACCCATCATAAATGCAAACGGGTTCGGTGTCTCCTGTGGCACGATCAGAATTCTCTTATGCTCTTTTACGGATAATGGCAACGGTGAAGTTCCCGTATTTTTTACCAGTGTAATGGCTTTGTCCGATACTTCTGCCGCAATCTCTTTAAATTCCGGACTTCCGATGACATTTAAACCTTCTTTTGGCGGAACGATTTCTTTTTTATTTTTCTTATGCAGTCCTAAATATGCCTTGATGCCAAGGATTCTGCGAAGGGCATCCTCTAAACGTTCTTCTGTAATGATCCCGCTACGATAGCCTTCCATCATATAAGAAAAATCTTCCTCCGGATCATTGAAGAATAAGAACATATCACAACCCGCCGCGATCGCTGTCGGAAGCATTTTGCTTCGCTTCATGACTGATGTCATACCTACCATATGGGACGCATCGGTCACGACCATTCCGTTAAAGCCTAATTTTTCTTTTAAAAGTCCGTCAATCAGTTCTTTCGACAGTGTCGCCGGAAGTGTGTCTTCTAATTCCATCTGATGATTAAAATATTTTTGATAGGAAGGAAGCATGATATGACCTGCCATAACGGTATGAACCCCGGCATCGATCATTCCACTGTATACTTTTCCAAAGGTTGCATCCCATTCTTCCGTGGAATAAGTGTTGACCGAATTGCTTAAGTGCTGATCCCTTTCGTCGATTCCATCGCCCGGAAAATGTTTCATGGCACAGACCATGTTACTTTCCATAAAACCTTTCATATAGGCTTTGGACATTTCTAACACCATATCCGGGTCGGAACCAAAACTTCTCGAGGAAATGATCGGATTTCTCCAATTGCGGTTGATATCGGTGATCGGTGCAAAAGACCAGTTGCATCCAAGTGCCGCCGCTTCGATCCCGGACACTCTTCCCATCGCATAGGCATATTTCGGGTCATTGGTGGCTCCGATCTTAACCTCTACGCCAATCTCTGTTCCATCGGTGCAGGCTCCGTTTCCACCCGCTTCGGTGTTGGCTGCGATCAAAAGCGGGATCTTGGCATTTTCCTGCAAAAAACGGTTCTGCTCATGCACTTCTTTAGCTGTTCCCGGATTGTAACGCACCGCACCGATGTGATATTTTTCTAAAACATCTTTCAGGTACCCCTCGCTTCGCTCGGAACCCATATTTACAAAAAGCTGTCCGATCTTTTCTTCCGTTGTCATTTCTGCAATGGTATCTTCTACCCACTGTATATCTTCTTTTTCTAAAAAATAAGGTTTTTTTGTTAAATCTACTTTTACCATATGCCCTCCATTTATACTCCTGAATATGCCTGAAATCCTCCGTCTACCGGGATCACGACACCGGTAATAAAGCCGGAGGCTTCGTTATTCAGTAAAAACAGCAGTGTTCCGATCAATTCTTCGGATTCTCCAAAACGTCCTAACGGTGTCGCTGCTAAGATTTTTCCTGTTCGTGGTGTCGGTGTGCCATCTTTTTCAAATAAAAGCTCTCGATTCTGTTTTGTTGCAAAAAATCCCGGTGCTATTCCATTGACACGGATGCGGCTTTTTGAAAAATGCACTGCTAACCACTCCGTAAAATTCGATACAGCCGCTTTTGCCCCACTGTATGCAGGAATCTTTGTTAACGGTGTATAAGCGTTCATGGAAGAAATATTGATGATATTACATCCTTCTTTCTCTAACATATCCTGTGCAAATTCCTGCGTTGGCAGCAGTGTTCCGATAAAGTTCAGGTTGAATACAAATTCCACTCCGCTCTGTTCTAGATCAAAGAATGATTTTTCTCCCTCTTTTAATTCTCCCGGCACATAGTATTCCTGATCGGTGGTTGCCTTCGGATTATTTCCACCCGCACCATTGATCAGAATATCGCATAAGCCAAAGTCTTTTTTGATCTGTTCATGTGCTGCTGCAAGGCTTTCTTTTTGCAGTACATTTGCCGCATAGCCTTTTGCTATATAACCCTCTTCGCTGATCTCCTTTGCTGCTTTCTTGGCTGCTTCCTGATTCAGGTCTAAAAGTGCAACCTTTCCGCCAGCCTGTGCTAATGCTTTTGCGAACATGCCACCAAGGACTCCTCCTGCTCCTGTGATGACGACCGTTTTTCCGGTCAGGTCTGTATTAAGTGGTAGTTTCATGTGTGTTCTCCTTCTTCACTATAATGATTCTTTTTTTAATGTTGTTGTTCTTTTTTTGGGGATGAGGGGCGCTGTCACGCATGGGGTAGCACAACATACCAATTCAGCACAACTAAAAAGTGTTTCGTTTCTCCTTCTCAATTGAGAAGGAGAAACGTGTGGTTGGGGTGTTCGTTGAGGGGACGGTTATGTTGCTGTGTTCTATACACCTCCTCTTTGTGACTATGGCTGGATTTTGGATGTTCTTAATAGCCTGTCAATATCAGAAATTTGCGGGCACGGATGCCCGCAAAAGGAGCAACTGAGCCATGGATGGCGAATTTGCTCCGGTTTCGTCCCCATCCGGCAACGTCCCACAGGGTATTTAGAACATCCAAATCCCAGACATGGAACAAAAGACGGTGTGTAGAACACCCAGCCAACACCCGCTCATCCCTATCTCCTACTTCATACTCTCTTTCTCAATTGCCTCCCACAACCCATTCAGATATGCTGCCCCCAGCGCCCTGTCATACAGTCCATATCCTGCTCTTCCGGTCTCGCCCCATATCATTCTTCCATGATCAGGGCGGATATAGCCGTCAAAGCCATTGTCATACAATGCTTTTGCGATCGCATACATATCCAGTGTTCCACAGGAGGACGGATGTGCACTTTCTTCAAATCCATTATCCAATATCTTGACATTTCTCATATGCACAAAGTGGATTCTTCCCATTGCCGCATATTTTGCTGCCATCTTTGCTACATCGTTGTGTCCGGAGCATCCAAGAGAACCCGTACAGAGTGTGATCCCATTGTGTCTGTCATCCACTAATTTTAAGAAGCGGTCAAGATTTTTTTCATCGGTAATAATGCGCGGCAGTCCAAAAATACTCCAGCATGGATCATCCTCATGAATTGCCATGTTGACATCATACTCTGCCGCTACCGGAATGATTTTTTTCAGAAAATATTCCAGATTGTTCCACAGATCCTCTTCACTTAATTTCTGATACTCTGCTACAATCCCTTTTAATTCTTCCCTGCTGTATGAAGCATCCCAGCCCGGCAGGGTCAGATCGCTGTCTGTTTTCAGCGGATCTACTTTATCGACCTGTTCCTGATAATAAACTAAGGTAGTGGAGCCATCCGGCAATCTGTGGTCTAACTGGGTTCTCGTCCAGTCAAATACCGGCATAAAGTTATAGCAGATACATTTCACGCCTGCTTTTGCCACCTTCTTGATATTTTCGCAATAATTCTCAATATAGCGGTCTCTGTCCGGTTTTCCGAGCTTGATATCCTCATGCACCGGAATACTCTCGATCACTTCAAATTTCAGTCCGTTTTCTTCCACCTGTTTTTTTAAATCTGCAATTGATTTTTCACTCCATACCTCTCCAACCGGTACATCATAGACTGCTGTTACAATGGCTTCCATTTTCGGTATCTGACGGATATTTTCCAATGTTACTTTGTCATCCGCTCCATACCATCTGAATGATAATTTCATGTTTTAAGTCTCCTCTCTGCGACGTTTCAATTCTTCTGTATTCTGGATTACAATTTTTTTCGATAACGGATATAAGAATATCATAACCAGTCCTACGAGGATATAGACAATTCCTGGAAATAACGTTGCGATCCCGTAGATTCCGCCCTGTACCTCCGCGGTTTGCGCCGCTGCAAGGGAATCATATCCGATAGCGGAAAGTGCAAAACCACTTACTCCTCCTGCCAATGCCTGTCCGACTTTTCTTGCAAAAGAATAGAATCCGTATACGGTTCCATCATCGCGGGAATGTGTCCGCACCTCTTTGTCATCGATCACATCTGTGATCAGTGCCCAGATCAGCATATTGAAATAGTTCATTCCTAACATTGCAAAGAAAGAAAGTGTGATGAACACCGCAAGGCTTTTCGTGTGTAAAAAGTAAATGATCAGATAGATGATCCCTGCCCAGAAGCATCCGATCGCGGCAGACTCTTTTTTTCCGTAGCGCGTGGAAATTTTTCCGGAAACAACTGCCACGACGATCCCCGATGGCAGGTTCAAAAGGCTGAACAGTGCCAGTGCCTTGGTATCTTTAAAATAATCAGCAAACAGATAGGTGTTGATCCCCTGACTCATCAGTGTTGCTAATAAGAGCAGAATGGCTGCTAAAATGACAGATATCAATGCCCTGCTTGTAAAAATCCCTTTCAGTGCTGCACCAAGACCGGTGTTTTCCCCACGTTCTTTCTTCTCTATCTGTACACGCTCTGTCGTCATTGCATAGCAGAGCAGATAACAGATAATGGCTGCTATGGAAAAAACGCCTGCTAAGATCGTAAAGTTCCTTCCACTGACCACCTGATTTCCATTGACATCGGTATAGTAGATGATCAGCGGTGTTACGACACTGATAAAGGTTGCTGCAAAAATAGCTCCTAATGAACGATAGACAGAAAGTGCCGCACGATCTTTTGGCTCCTCGGAAATCGCTGATGCCATAGAACCGTAGGGAATATTAATTGACGTATAAAATATTGAACCCCATAAAATATAGGTTACAAACATATAGATCAGTTTGACGGTCATAGTTGCCCCTGCTAACCCTGACTGATACATCAGAAAACTTGTCAATGCCACCGGACCGCACATCCGGCGCAGCCAGCAGCGGAACCGCCCGTCTTTTGCCGTTTCTATGGAATCCACGATCCTTCCCATTCCAATGTCAGTAAACGCATCCACACAGCGGGATACCAAAAAGAGAATTCCAACAGTCTTTGCAGAAATTCCCCAGACTTTTGTATAGAAAACCATCAGATAAGAGCTTGCAAAGATAAAGGTAAAATCATTTCCAAAATCTCCAAACAGATAACCCCATTTATCTCTTGCGCCAAAGGGGCGTGTCTCATTTTTGTCACTCATATGTGATTCCTCCAATTCCTTTTGTATATTTTTTGCTTATGAAAGAAATACTTTTATCAGCATGACCAATATTTCTGCGCTTTATGCAAGGAGGAAAAAATGAAATCATTTATGAACGAAAACTTTTTACTTTCAAACCAGACGGCAGAACTGCTCTATCATAATTATGCGAAAAATATGCCGATTATAGACTATCACTGCCATCTGAATCCGCGTGAAATCGCAAAAAACCGGAGGTTTGAAAACATTACCAGAGTCTGGTTAGAGGGTGACCACTATAAATGGCGGCTGATGCGGGCAAATGGCATTGATGAAGAATACAGTACCGGAGATGCAGAAGACCGTGAAAAATTTTTAATGTGGGCAAAGACGTTAGAAAAATGTATCGGAAATCCTCTCTATCATTGGAGTCATTTAGAATTACAACGCTACTTTGGCTATAATGGAATCCTATGTGAAAAAACCGCACCGGAGGTCTGGGAATTGTGCAATGAACGTTTAGACAGTCCCGATATGTGTGCCAGAGAGTTGATTAAAAAATCTAATGTACATTTAATATGTACCACAGATGACCCGATTGACAGTCTGAAATGGCATGAGGAAATCTCACAGGATGACAGCTTTGATGTTATGGTACTCCCAACCTGGAGGCCTGACCGTGCTTTTGCCATTGACAGCCCAGCCTTTTGTGACTATCTTCTTTCCTTAGGAGAAGTGACTCATTTAAAGATTTCTTCATTCCAGACACTCTGTTTGGCACTGAAACGCCGTATGGGCTTCTTTCAGGAGCATGGCTGCTGCATTTCCGACCACAGTTTTTCCCATATTCCGTGGAAACCCTGCTCCGAAGAAGATGCAGAGGCTATTTTTTCTAAGGTTCTCGATGAACGTCCGGTTTCTTTCGAAGAATGTATGCAGTTTGAAACTGCCCTGCTTACTTTTTTAGGAAAACAGTACCACAAATTAGGCTGGGCAATGCAGCTTCACTATGGTGTCAAACGCAATAATAACCAAAGGCAGTTCAAACGTTTAGGTCCTGACACCGGTTTTGACAGTATCGGCTATTCGGCTCCTTTAAATGAACTGGCTGATTTTTTAAATGAACTCTCACTGACAAATGAGCTTCCAAAGACGATTCTCTATTCCCTGAATCCCAATGACAATGCCATTCTCGATACGATCATTGGCTGTTTTCAGGATGATTCTGCGATTGGAAAGATCCAGCATGGAAGTGCCTGGTGGTTCAATGACCACTACGACGGTATGCGGGATCATCTAAGTTCTTTAGCAGCTAACGGAGTATTGTCGAACTTTATCGGGATGTTGACGGATTCGAGAAGTTTTCTGTCTTATACCAGACACGAATATTTCCGCAGGATCCTCTGTGAACTGATCGGGGAATGGGTCGAGGAAGGCAAATATCCAAATGACCGGGAAATGCTTTCTAAAATAGTGACTGACATCTGCTATAACAATGCCGTGAAATATTTTCGGTTTTCTGTATAGTAAAAAAATGGAACGCTCACTCTTCTTAAAAAGGTGAACGTTCCGCTTTTTTAATAAATCATTATTCTGCTTCGGTTTCTTCCTGCTCGCTTACTTCGATTCCAAGCTCCTCTAACTGCTTTTCATCTACCGGGCTTGGTGCATGTGACATCAGGCAGGATGCATCCTTTACTTTCGGGAATGCGATGACATCACGGATAGAATCACACTGCATCATCAGCATAACCATACGGTCTAAACCATAGGCAAGTCCTGCGTGTGGCGGTACTCCGTACTTGAATGCATCTAATAAGAATCCAAACTGCTCATGAGCCTGCTCTTTGGTAAATCCGAGTACCTCTAACATTTTTTCCTGGATATCGTCCTGATGGATACGGACAGAACCGCCTCCAAGCTCTGTACCATTTAAGACAATATCGTATGCCTTTGCACGGACTGCTCCCGGATCGGAATCAATCTTGTCCCAGTCCTCTTCCATTGGCATGGTAAACGGATGGTGCATTGCCATAAAACGGTTCTCTTCGTCAGACCACTCTAACAATGGGAATTCTGTTACCCATAAGAAGTTGTACCGGTTCTTATCTAATAATTCTAACTGGCGTGCAAGCTCTAAACGGAGTGCTCCTAACACATCCCATACCACTTTATTTTTATCGGCTGCAAAGAGAAGTAAATCTCCCGGCTCTCCGCCCATCTTTTCTACTAATGCCGCTAATTCTTCTTCGGTCATGAATTTGGCAAAAGAGGATTTGTAGGTGCCGTCCTCATTTACTGCTAAATAAGCAAGTCCTTTTGCGCCGTAATCCTTTGCAAAACTTACTAATTTATCAATCTTCTTTCTTGGCATTGCACCCTGACCTTTGGCATTGATACCACGGACAGAGCCGCCATTTTCCAATGCTCCCGTAAATACGCCAAAACCACATCCGGCTACGGTCTCTGATACATCTACTAACTCCATGCCAAAACGGGTATCCGGCTTATCTGAACCGAAACGGTCCATTGCTTCCTGCCAGGTCATTCTCGGAATCGGAAGTGGTACGTCTACTCCGATCGCCTCTTTAAATACATAAGCTAAAAGTCTTTCATTTACATCGATGACATCATCTACATCGACAAAGGACAGCTCCATGTCTGCCTGTGTAAACTCCGGCTGTCTGTCTGCTCTTAAGTCCTCATCGCGGAAACATCTTGCGATCTGGAAATAACGGTCATATCCGGAACACATCAAAAGCTGCTTATAAAGCTGCGGTGACTGCGGTAATGCGTAAAAAGAACCCGGATGCACACGGCTTGGCACTAAATAATCTCTTGCACCTTCCGGTGTGGATTTCATTAAGATCGGTGTCTCAATCTCTAAAAATCCTTCTTTTTCCATAAAGTTACGAAGCAGCATGGACACCTTGCTCTTCATCATGATATTTCTCTGTAAATCCGGTCTTCTTAAGTCCAGATAACGATATTTCAAACGCAGTTCTTCCTTCGTCTGGCAATTCTCCTCAATTGGGAATGGCGGTGTCTCTGCCTCGGAAAGAATACGGATATCATTTGCAATGACCTCAATATCTCCGGTTTTTAAACTCTCATTGACTGCTGCGGAACGTTTCTGTACCACACCGGTTACGGCTACGACAAACTCGCTTCTTAAATTTCCTGCTTTTTCAAAACCTTCACTTCCTACCTGTGGTTCATCAAAAACCACCTGTAAGAGTCCGCTACGGTCTCTTAAGTCAATAAAGATCAGACTTCCTAAATTTCTTCTTTTCTGTACCCAGCCCATCACAGTAACAGTTTCGCCGATGTTCTGATTAGAAACCTCGGTACATCTGTGTGTCCTGTGCAGACCTTTCATTGATTCTGCCATTTTCTATCTTCCTCCATTTTTTATCTGTTAAAAAATTCCACAATTTCTTCATAGCCTTCTTTTGCAAGCTGCTCTTTCTGGAACTTCTTATTTTTATTCATACGGCTGACTAATACCTGCTGTCCGGCTTTTCGCTCTTCCTGTGCCTGCTTCATGACTTCACAGAGTTTTTCAGCAGTATAGCCTTTTTCGATTAAGTATGCTTTTTTCTTTGGCTGTGTCGGAATCTCAAAGCCGTTCTCTAACAGTAACAGTACGATTCTTTCAAATCCAATGGAAAATCCACATGCCGGAACATCTTTTCCGGTAAATCTTCCAACCATCTTGTCATAACGTCCGCCGCCACCGCAGCTTCCGCCGAATTCCGGGATGGCTATTTCAAAAATGGTGCCTGTATAGTAGGACATTCCGCGTACCAGTGTCGGGTCGAATACCATTTCAAAATCTGCTTCTTTGGTAGCTTCTACACTGGTGATGATCTCATTCAGGCTCTTAGAAACTTCTTCGTCTAAGACATCTTTTAAGGTATCTGCTAAATAGGCAATTCCGTTTTCGGCACTTTCAATGCCTTTGAATAAGTCTAAGTATTTTTCAATAGACTCTTTGGCATAGCCTTCTTTTTCTAATTCCTCTGCTACACCGTCTAAGCCAATCTTGTCCATCTTATCTAATATGATAAATACCGTATCATAATCTTCTTCGGCAAATCCGCTGTATGCCGCCATCGCCTTTAAGATTCTTCTCTCATTGATACGGATCTGGAAATTCTTAAATCCTAATTTTCCAAGTGTTGTTGTCGTTGCTAAGATCAATTCAATCTCTGCTAAGTTGCTCGGTTCTCCTAAGATATCTATATCACACTGCATAAACTGGCGATAGCGTCCACGCTGTGGACGGTCTGCTCTCCATACATTTCCCATCTGCAATGCTTTAAATGGAGCCGGAAGATCATTGGCATTGTTCGAATAATAACGTACCAGCGGAACCGTCAGATCGTAGCGCAGTCCCATGTCTACCACATCCATATCGGTTTTTGCCGTTTCTAAATTCAGCTTTTCTCCACGTTTTAATACCTTAAAGATGAGCTTTTCATTCTCACCGCCCTGCTTGCTGCTCAGATTTCCAATATCTTCTAAACAAGGAGTCTCTATAGAAGTAAAACCAAATCTTCCATAAGTCTCTTTGATCACACTGATGACATAATCCCGAATCTGCATCTCCTGTGGCAATATATCTTTCATTCCTGTAACCGGTTTCTTCTTTAATGCCATGATCTTTCATTCCTCCATCTTCTTTTTCCGGACGTTCATTTGCCCATAGGCATTTTTTACATCTACGCCTTATTATACTTTTCGCGGTACGATGCGTCAAGATACAACAAAAACGTCCGGGAAGATTCTCGAAATCTCCATCACTGCAACTTTTAAGAACACCCCCCCTGACATGACATAGAACCAGATCTCACGCATATGCTGTGATCTTGCGATCGGTGTTGCTATGGCTGCAAGAATGATAATGGCTGCTGCAAAGCAGCATACGACCAGTCCATACACCAGTACAAACAGACTTCTGCGTCCCCAACTGTCAATACTCGTCCGGTTCCATATGGAGTATCCGATAAATCCTATTAATGCCACGATCATTATGGTCGTTACAGTAGCTGTTGTATTGCAAAAATAAAGTTTCAATTTAATTTTCTCCTTCTTACCGCTCGTTATGGTGCCATTCGATGACTGCTTTTAAATTTTCTAAACAAACCCGTCCTTTACCGTTTGTCATCATTTCTAACAGATCATCTTCTTCCGGTGTGCGATCCGTTTTTTCTGCTAAGGATTTTCCGGCTGTTTTTACCATCATGTTCATCGCCATCTTGTATACACCATGCAATTTTTCCAGATCAAAGTTGCCCTGTAATGTAAACAATGGGATGTTCTTTGGTATGGAATTCTTTGTACGGACTTCTTCTGTCTGTGTCCCTGTCCGGCTCATACCGACTGCACAGACTGCACGGACATTATATTTTTTTACCATATCTTTATAACCTTTGATCCCGCCTGCCATGATCCAGCCAAGATAAATGATCTCTGAATGGGCAGGTACTTTTTTCTTTGCTTCTTTTGCACTATATACCGGGAGATGAAGTTCATCTGCTAATAATTGTGCATATTGCACCGTGCTTCCTGCATTTGATGTATAAATAATTGCTTTCATTTTTATTTTCTCCTCTGTCTATCAATCTCTTTTACTGCTTCCTTCTATATCCTCTAATCTCTTTGAAAACCGTTCTACATGCTGCTCCACCATTTTGGTTACATCCTGTTTTTCGTCCGTTTCATCATAAAGACTGTAGAGCAGGAATATCGGTCCATAGAATTCTAATGCTAACTGTCTTGCATCCTGATCGTTTTTGGTAAGTCCGGCAAATATTTTTTCGATATAAGCCACCGGACCTTTTGCAAGATACTTCTGGTAAAGTCCTGCCATCTCCGGATCACGGTACTGCTCTAGGGTCAGCATTTTCCGGAAACGACATGGAAATTCTTCCTCTGTCCAATGTAAAAACTGTACCTTTGTATACTGCTTGATCTTATCCAGTGCGGTGTCTTTATAGCCTGCTATCACTTCTGCCATATTTCCTTCCGGCATCTCATATTTTTTTGCTCTTTCTGCATCCATCTGATTCATTCGTTCTACAATACTTTCTAATATCTCCTGCTTGCTTTTGTAATGCTTATACAACGCGGCTTTTGTAACGCCTAATTCGGCTGCGATATCGTTCATGGAAGTTCCCATATAGCCGCTTTGCGAGAAAAGTTTTAATGCTTCTTCTAAAATTCTTTCTTTGGTGTTTTTTTCTCTTGTTTCCATTTGAATTCTCCTCGAAATAAATAGTAACCGATTGGTTACTATTATTATAGTTACCATTCGGTCACTCGTCAAGAGGGATTTTTCATAGATAGGAAAAACGTCACCGGCGGGGGTGACGTTTTTGGGGTTATAATTATTCTATTGTTATTGAATGAGCCAATTGTAATCCTGTCTGCAATCTACCACACAGTCGGCATAAACGATGTCATCTACTATCTGGAAAATTATCATATAACGTTTTTCGAACAATATAAAACGGTAAGCCTTTCTGGGAATATATTCCCCTGTAAGCCACGGACATCTCTGGGGCATCACTTCTAACGAATGCGCTGTCTTTTCAAAGTCTACCGTCAGACGTTCGGCTGCTTCCGGGCTGGTCTGTGCTAAAAATGCAACATGTGAAACGAGCATCTGCGTTGCCCGTTCGGATACGATCACACGATACTTACTCTGCTGTTCCATGTCCTTCTGCCTCCCTGATCGCATTTCGCATCATTGCAGTAACTTCCTCAACCGAGTATCCCTTACTTCCACGCATTCTATCTTCCTCAACGGCAAGCAGTTCCTCACGAAGTTTTAGCATTTTTTCTCTACGATTATATGTTCCAATATCCATAACAACCAAATCTCCCTCACCATTTTTAGTAAGGAACACCGGCTCTTCGGTCTTTCTGCACATATCAGCAATTTCATTATAATTCTGACGAATTGCTGCGGATGGACGAATATTCATAGCTATACCTCCCTGCTTTTATAGTGATAGTAATATTCTAATCATATTATACCCATCCCATACAACAGAGTCAATGACATCGGCAAATAACCTCCCCAATATCCCCATTCACACAAATAGCCCTCTCCCTGATTTCTTCCGGTGCATAGGCTTCTCCGGCATTGATACTCACATAATAAGCATTGGGATTCTGAGCCGCCATCTGCCAAAACGGATATTTGATGATACCGGGTGTGTTCATTCCAACGCCAAGCTCTAATAACAACATTTTTGTCTCTTTATGCCTGCGGAGAAACTCAGAATATCTTTCGGCCGCACGATACCAGCCATCATCCTGAACAAACGTATCATCCGCCCTTAAATTCATGGTCATTGGCTTTCCACAGACAGGGCAGTGAGGTATTAACCCGGTTGGTATCTTCATATCTTTCTGCCGTTTGACCATCTCACGCACGACCTCTTCATTATCATAAGTGGCACGGTGACAAGGTTTGCTGCACTGGAACAGTCCGTAATCTCCCTGTGTATAAAATAGCCTTTGTTTGTCAAACCCGGCCTTCTGGAACTGGTGATCCACATTTGTCGTCAGCACAAAATAATCTTTATCTTTTACAAGTTCAAACAGTTTTTGATAGATTCCATTGTCGCAATCCATATAACGGTTGATAAAAATATATCTCGACCAGTAAGCCCAGTGTTCTTCAAGACTCTCAAAGGGATAAAATCCACCGGAATACATATCTTCAAAACCATACTTTTCTATAAAATCAGAAAAATATTTCTGACTATGTAACAAAAAAGAACACACAACTGTGAAAGGACGCAACTCCCCCTCACTCCATCACCGGCAGGACAAATCTTGAGCAATACCGCCGGCTTTCGATTTCACGACCTGTATATGGAGCAACGATACCAAGGACACGCGGATTACCTGCAAGTGTCAGGCCGCGCGCCTTCACCTCCCGCCCCAGTGTCAGCCACGCCTCATCCACACCGGAACACAGACAGTATAAGGATATGGCTCACTGCTGATATAACCCTCTAAATAGTCCTGTCGATCCGAAATCGTAAACAATGGCTCTTCGGAGAGAACACAGCCCTGTCGGACACATTCGCTGTAAAAATCGTACATATCCGCGTACTTATCTGCAACCGTACGCCCCATACACTCCCGCATCCGGCAGGTCACAGCAGGCTGCCGCATGATCTGCACGGAGATACCCGGCGCCTCCATCGTCCGCAGTCGCAACTCTTCTACATTGCGTTGGATGTCCTGCAGACGGCTCTCTAACGTCGCCAGCAGCGTCGATATTTCACCACCCTGAGCAAAGTAGTCTGCGATCTGCTCTGTAGTAAGCCCCATACTCTTGAATTTTTCAATCTGCAAAATGCGTGCCACATCATGGTTGTCGTAGTACCTTCGCCCACTCTCCGCTGCAATATAGGCAGGCGTAAGCAACCCTTTTTTCTCCATGCGCATCAATGTACTACGGGAAAGACCGCAGGCATGGGCTGCTTCCGTGATCTGAAATAACTTTTTTGTATCCTTTTCCATATTTTTCGTTCCAACCCCTTGCTTCGTTCATAGATGAACAATGTATAATACCATTATTAAGAAAGTCTGCCTTGATGTCAAGTCCATAGGTGAACAAAGAATATTGAGGAACATATGAAAAGGAGGGAATGAACCATGAAAGTTCGGAAAGGAGTATTCGGAGCAGTACTGCTCCCATGTGCCACGCTGTGCATGACAAATGTAACTGCATTGGCAGATGACGGCACACATACACACCCGATCTGTGGTACAACGCACACAGACATCGGTGACCATACGGGAGAATGTGCAGATGTCGTATGGACGGCGTGGGACGGAACATCGGATATTGACTATGGTGACGACAACACCGCCTACGTCTATCTGAGCGGCAATGCGGCACGAAGCGAACAACTCACTGTCAAAGATGGAAAAACGCTCTATCTCTGTCTGAACGGATACAGCATCACGAGAACCACTGATTCGACAGACGCTTTTGATGCGGTCATCCGCGTTTATGGTAACGCACAACTCGTATTGTGTGACTGTAAAGGCAGCGGCACGATCACTCACTCGGCCGACGTGTACGGAAGGGGTGTGAGACTCGGGGACAGCAGTTCAACGGGCGATTTTATTATGTACGGCGGTGAGATTAGCGGGAACAGTATAGACATTTCTGCTCATAGTGCTGCCGCCGGCGACGGTGCCGGCGTGGAAGCGCAACAAAGCGACTTCACGATGTACGGCGGTAAGATCACCAATAACCACGTCATTAAAGGGTCAAACAATGAGGGCGGCGGTGTAAATATGCATACCGGCGGCACTTTCACGATGTACGGCGGTGAGATCAGTGGCAATGCATGTTCCGACACCGGTGGCGGCGTGATATCGGCGGGCACTTATCTAAAGCTATACGGCGGCACGATCAGCAACAACACAGCAGATAAGCGTGGCGGTGGTGTATTCACGAATATGACCCTTACCATATCCGACGGTATTACCATTACAGGCAATAAATCTGAGCAAGGTGGCGGTATTTACACATACGACGAAGATATCACTATCAACGGCGGCAATATCACAGGCAACACCGCAACCTACGGTGGCGGTGTATATCACATAGGCGATTATCGGACCTGTGATACTTTAACAATCTCCGGCTCAGCAACCATTACCGGGAACACTGCAACAGATGGTGGCGGCGTTTATGTGGAAAGCGGCAAAAACACCTCAAATTGGAACAAAGGCCAAGGTGCACTCCAAATCAATGGCGGCAGCATCACAAACAATACCGCAACCGGCAATGGCGGTGGTGTTTACATCAATGAACGCGGACTACTCACCATTACGGGCGGCAACGTCACAGACAACACCGCGACAGTTAACGGCGGCGGTGTATATTTTAACGGTGAAAGCAAAAAATTCAATATTTCCGGTAATATCAACGTCACCGGGAACAAAAAGAGTGGCAAAGCAAACAATATCTATTTGCCTAACGGACAGATCATTAAAATTATGGGTGAACTGACAAACACTGCCCCGATCGGTGTCACAACGGAAGTGGAGCCAAATAGTTCTAATTACGTTCAAATTGCTTCCGGTCGTGCGGCATATGCCACCCCGGACAAATTTCAGTATGAAAACAACGACACCTCGATCAGTGCCGTTCTCAGTGGAAGCAACAACCTTCTCGTTGCATGCGAACACAACTGGGGAACAACCTGGCAGACGGACTCTACCAGCCATTGGCATTCATGTTCTATCTGTAATGGAAAGGACAATATAGTCAACCACTCCGGTGGCACTGCCACCTGTACAGAAAAAGCCATATGCGAAGGCTGCAGTCTGCCGTATGGCAATACCCTTGGTCACGATTTTACCGGCGATACATGGCAAACTGATGCTGACCATCATTGGAAAAAATGCTCCCGCTGTGATGTCACCGACACGGAATCCCCTCATGAGTGGAATAGCGGCAAAGTGACTACACAGCCTACCTGCACAACAGCAGGGCAGAAAACCTATACCTGTACCGTATGCTCTGCAACAAAAGTAGAAACATTAGATGCACTTGGTCATAATTTTGCCAAATACGATGCAAAGGCTGCGACCTGCACGGAAATCGGTTGGAACACTTATTTTACTTGCACCAACTGCAATTATACGACCTACAAAGAGATCGCTGCTCTCGGTCATGACAAGGTTTCTCATAAAGCCAAAGCTGCGACCTGTACGGAAAAAGGCTGGAACGCTTACGACACTTGTTCTCGTTGCGATTACACCAGCTACAAAGAAATCGCTGCCCTCGGTCATGATTTCACCAGTAACACATGGCAGAGTGATGCCCACAGGCATTGGAAGAAGTGCTCCCGCTGCAAAGCTGCCGGAAAAAAGACTCAACATACCGGTGGCACGGCAACCTGTAAGGACAGAGCCGTTTGTACCACCTGTTCTAAGGCCTATGGTACACTGGATGCCAAACATCATGTAGGAGGAACGGAAATCCGGGACATGGTAGAACCTACCACCAAAAAAGCAGGTCATACCGGCAACAGCTACTGCAAGGGCTGTAATACCAAATTGTCCGATGGCACGGTCATTCCTGTTATTTCTAACCTGTCTACCGGTAAGAAGAGCGATTTGGCAACGGCACTCAAAGCCATGGAAAAGTTTTTAAACTCTCATGGCAGTAATTACACAGCTAATCAGAAAAAACAGCTTATTGCCAACATAAATGCAATAAAATCCGCTCTCAAAAGCATCGAAAACACGGAAAAAGCCGTGAAAAAAGCGGAGGCCATGCCTGCCGCTGACAAGATTCAGCCTGATAACAAAGCTGCCATCGATGCCTACGAATCTGCAAAAAAAGCTTACGATGCTCTGTCTGCTGGCGAAAAGAACATGGCAGGTGAACACACCAAGGCTATCCTGGATACTATGTTGAAGGCCTTAACCGCCTATGATATCACTTCAGGCGACGGCAGCACCTGGAAGGAAAACAACAAGGATAACGGCTTGACCTTCAAGGTCAATGGCTACCATAAGAAATTTGCCGGCATCGTCATCAACGGTACGGTCGTGGATAAAAAATACTACGAAATTGAGGCTGGTAGTACCATCATCACCTTAAAAGCCGAATATTTGCAGACACTGCCTGCAGGAAATTACACACTCCTTGTTCAGTACACGGATGGCAGCACGGATGGAGAGGACACATTCACCATCACGAAAAATGAATCTGCTACTCCGTCAGATCCTACAAATCCTACTGACCCATCCTCTCCGAAAACCGGGGACAATAGCCATCCTGTCGTATGGATCGGTATTCTGATCGTCTGTGCAGGCATATGGATGTTACTGTTCTTTAAAAAACAGAAGCAAGAAACAAAATAATAAATATTTAACGTAAAAAGCGGGAGTGCATCGTTCAAATGCACTCCCGCTGAAATTTTATTCTCATATTCTCTTCCGAATCACAATATATTTAATCCTGATTTAATTTCTTTTATATTCCTGATCCAGTCATCTAAAAACTCCATCTGTTCCTCCGTATGAAACCAATGCTCCCCATCCTTCATGACCGTAAGTGATGCACCGATACGCTCTGCAAATTCGGATATTGTTTCTATGGATGTCAGATTATCTTTTTCTCCATATAAAATACAGGTTGGCACATTCCAGACAATCGGATGCTCGCGTACATAACATAGGTATTCCCAGGAAAGTGTTTCTCCAAATTCCGTAGGAATTTCCTTTTTGATGCGCAGTTCTTCTTCTGTTACGTTCGCCCACATCATCATATCCATAATTAATTTTTCCATGTTTACGACCGGGGAAATGAGGATTGCCTGAGCAACCTGTTTTTTAGTGAGAGCACTCATTGAAAAAAATGCTCCTATACTGTTTGCGATCAGAGTAACCGAATCATACCCCTGACTATGCACTTCAAAAAAAGAGGAAAATTCCTTTTGTGCCTCCCACGGATTTTGCGCCTGATAGTCAAAACCGATCACATCACTTTCTGCAAAAAAGGGCTTGTAATGTTCTGCCTCTTTGGCATTGCCGCCTTTCCCATGCACATATATCACCAAACGTTTCACTATTCTCCCCCCTTTACTTTTTACAGGCTAATATTCAAATGCAACCATTCTGCATTCGTCACAGCAATTTGCTGCTATATTGGTTCTGTGACTCGCCTTTAAAGGTGTGATCTCTACGAATCCCTCTGATTTTTTCGCGTTTTCAAACACTCCCGGCACTTCATTCGCAAAACTGAATGCTCCGTCTTTGCTTGTAAATAAATAACCTGTTCTCATTTCTTTTCCACATTTTGGACACTTCATACCCTATTCCTCCATTTCTCTTCTGCTAAGTTCTATACTTGTTCTCAACTGCTCTTCAAATTTTTCTGCCTTGATCAATGCAATTCCCTGTTTCTCATCCCCGAGGACTACCAGCCGGTCTCCTTCTTTTAATGCAAACGTATCTCTTGCCTCTTTCGGGATCACAATCTGCCCACGGTTTCCGACCTTGACCGTTCCCCATAGGAATTTTCCTTCCGGTGGCGGTGCAACCTTCGTCTTTCCGACTTTCTCCTCATAATGGAGCAGTGCGTCTATCTTAATTCCATAAAAAGCGGCAAGCCTGTCGCATTTTTCAATATCAGGCATTGTCTCTCCTGCTCGTGTCAACCCTAGACCAAAAAAAATTTAATTTTTTTGTACCCTCAAATATCACTTTCTATTATACCTGCTATCGCTGTATATTGAAAGCAATACTTATGCCTGCAGAAGAAAGGAGTGCCATATTTTCTCGACACTCCAAACTCCATAAGCATCCATCTTACTTGAAAAATGGATCATCTGTATTCCATACAATCTCTATATTGTCCTCTCCATTGATAATCACTTTTTTGATTACCTTCTGGATTTTCTCTCTGTCAAAAGATTCCATATTGATGATACTTTCTAACTGTGTCTCAAACTTACTAGAAGAATTATCTTCTGGCGGTATTTCTGTTTTAAGCTGTTCGATTTCCTGATGCAATTCATCAATCTGCTCCACCATCGCCTTTGAACGCTTGACATACTCTTCTCTTGTGAGCTTGTCATCCTTATAATCAGAATACAACATCATCTTTTTACTGCTGAGGCTCTTCACCTTCTTTTCAAGTGTTGCAATCTTGTTATAAATCTGACTATATGCAGAACTTTCTTTGTCTCGCTCAAGTTGCTCTCGGAAATGCTGAATCATGCTTTCTTCCTGACTTGTTACAGTCATACCCTCTTGCTTCTTTACAACATCCCCGGTAGCCTTCTTTTGCTCCCAATCATTTACTAACTGCATCTGATTCACAGCGTTTCGTATTGTACCTGCAATCATAGCACACCTCCAATTCCCGGTTAATGCTACGATTAAATAGTGATATCAAACTTCATACCCTGTGTTGCCTTTTCTTCTGTTATCTTACTCCAATCCAGTTCAGAAATCTTTTCAAGTAATTCTTCTTTTGAATTTGCCTGAATTGTAGTCCGCTTAACAGTTACATCCTTCTTTTCCTGCTTTTTCTCCTCTGCACGTTTTTCCTTTAATTCTTCAAGCCGTTCTTTCTGCTTTTCTGTAATCTTCTCCAAATCAGCAAAAAGTGTCATCTTTCCATCATCATCAAAGGACATAGTTAACTTATTTAATACAGTTCCACTATTGTCTGTCGTTCCCCAAGCACGTTCAAACCCAAACTGTTCATTGATTTTATCTGACATCTCAACTGCAGTTTTTACCGTAGACAATTTTTCCCGTGCATATTTCTCATCGGATGCCATTCTTTCAAGTTCAGCACTTGAAAAAACAACTGTAAATTCCTTATCGCTTTGGTCTACTAATCCTCTGAAATCATCGCCTTTATCAGCAATAATAAAATCGAAATCCGCATTATCCTTACGCAATGTTTCCAGATATTTCTGTGCCTTAGAAGATAACTTATCTTCGCTGGATTTTATTTTCTGTGCATTGGGCTGCACATCTTTTGCTTTCTCTGTGTTATTTTGCTTACTAACAGTATTGCTCTTATAATAATCTGTTACCTGTGTTAAATTAGCTGCTCTAATCATGGTATCATCCTCCTTGAAAATTGATACAGAAATCCGTTTCTATATCTGTAATATCGGCACTTTATATCCAAAAGTTAATAGTGCGTTAAATTCAAATTTTCTTTTCCCTAATAATTACAAATATTCCTTGGAAATTGCTTCCACACCATACATTTCCATAAATGCATCCAGGTCCGCTGCATCCCCAATCAACATATTCTCGTCAAAGTGTACGATAAGCATATCTTAAAATCCAGCCACATGTTCTCCGGTACAAATGATACATTTTAGAACTGCTTCCTTATTTATTTTTCATATCGAATCTTATATGCTTTCTTCTTAAAAATAGGGAATATCTAATTTATTATCATCAAGGTCGGACATTCATCCGACCTCTTGATTATACTATAGATTCTATAAAAATTCATCTGTTATCACTGCAGCATTGCTTCTTTTTTCTTCTGTTCCGCAATCTTCTCATGAATGTTGGTATTATACAGCCTGTACAAATCCGTATCCTTGCTGATCTGATTATCAAAGGGAATTACTACCGAACCACACTTAATAAGTCCCATTCCAGAGGCGGTATTAGTTACGAACCGAAGCTGTGCCTCTGATACCCCGATAACCTCCGCCATCTTTGAACTGTCTGTATTTGCCTGCTTCAAGAGTGCCACAAACTCAGAGTTTGCAAGCATTGTGGTTCCACCATAAGTCTCAGCAATATCAAAGTATTCGTTCATTGGATCTATAACGATTATTTCATCATCTCCCGACAAGAATACGCTGCCCATTTCCATCTTGCAGAAGAAGGATTTACCGGAACCCGGCACACCAAATACAAAGCCATTTCCATTGATGAGCTTCTTTCTGTTACCGATATTCACATTCTTGCTGATCTGGTTGATGCCATAATAGTTTCCTGTGCTGTCATTTAATTCCTGCACATTAAATGGCATAAGCACCGCAAGTGACTGGGTAAGAAGGGTACGCATTGTCTCCACCTGTCTTACTCCAATCGGAAGCGCTGTGTTGAGTGCCTCCCTCTGCTTTAAGTAGTGTGTATCAATCGTGCAGCTGTTACGCTTTCCGATAAGATTATCCGTTCCTCTTATCTGATGAACATATGGTTTTCCCTTACCATCTGCCGTCTGGTTAAACATCGGATGATTGAATGGTATAAACTTATTATCCATGATAGGATCAAAACCACGGATAAAGATAATACACTTTTTGTTATCCAGCTTTCTGACTTCATCGGGTGTAAACAATTCTCTTCCTAACACATCATAATTCCTTGATGAGCTTCCCTGTCTGCCCTTTGTCTCTCCACTTGACTTCTTATCAATCGTACCTTTTCCAAGCAACTCAGACACATACTTATGTGTACTCTGCTCATTTCCACCAAGATATATGAAAGTATCGCAGTTGCCGGGAATTGTCTCCCAGGTATCTTTAAAAAGTGCTTTTAACTGGGCAAAGTTCTGAATAATGATAATACTTGAAATCTCACGGCTTCGCATTGTCGATAACAGGGAACAGAAGTCATCGGGCAATGCGACATTCGCAAATTCATCTAACATAAATGTCACATGGATAGGCAATCTGCCTCCACAGTTAAAGTCCGCCTGATAGTACAATTCCTGAAATATCTGCGTGTATAACATACCGATAATGAAGTTATAGGATTTATCACTATCCGGGATTACACAAAACAGTGCTGTCTTTGTCTCACCATCCCCATTTACTCCAATACCGATATCGGACAGATTAAGCTCATCTTTTGAGAGTAATCGTAAAACCTGCTTATTCTCAAGAAATGCAAGTCTTGAGTTGGCACTGATGATAATGGAACGGACGGTATCTCCTGCACCTCTCATACATTTGTTGTACTGCTTTACTGCCGGATGATTAGCTCCAAGCGGAGAACTTTCCTCTAAAAACTTCATACGCACATCCAGCTTTGATGCTTTTCCCTGTTCTGTAACCTCTGCTTCTCCAAGAAGTTTAAGTACTGTCTCAAAGTTTCTCTTTGCCGGCTGTACCTCCAGCCACACATAATAAAAGATAGATACCTAATGCAATGGCTACTGCTTTTACTGTATTGGAATTGTAATAGTTGGCAAAGGGAACAGCACATACCTCATTGAATCTGTCCATAAATTCATTAAAGGCAATCCCTTCCGTCCACGCACCATTTATCAGATAACCAAGATACCCGGCTAACACTGCACCCACAAGAATGAATATCAGTGAAGGCTTTTTCTTTGTTGTCTGCATGGGCTGCTACCTCGCTTTCTTCGTGGTAACAGTTTTCTTCTGTGCTGTCTTTTTCTGCTGCTTCTGTACTTTCTCGTAACGCTCCCTGACAGATGACTCCACCTTGTCATAGTGAGTATAAAGCTCGGTTCCTTTCTGAGTTGTCACCACACGATTCTGCTCATCGTAGAGCTTATAATCCTTGGTTGAATCAAGGAAGGTAAGCATTGTCTTTCCACCATGAATCTCCATGATGTTTTCCTTACGGAGCCATACATATTTTGCCTCTTCTCCCCATGTGCCGGGAACTCTGGTCTTAACAGCATGGTCATTCTCTTCTATAATCAGCTTCTTGCTGATAGTCACATCTGACAGGTTCGCATTCTTTGATGCCGCAACCGCCCTCATTCTCTCAGCAAGGTCCTGATAGCCTCTGACACGGTTGATAAATGCATCCTTGTCCATCATGACTGTATGGGTGCCATCCTCATTCTTACTGCCAAGCACACCGATTGTCTCAAGCTGTCTGATAACACTTTCAGCCTGCTCACCATTGATACTGAAATTCTCCTTGACCTGATCCACACTGATAGCTTTCTTTTCCATTGCAAACATTCCGACCTTTTCGATCAGTCCGTCAATGGCAGAATTTACCTTATCCCCTTCTATCGTGTGGCTTTTCTCGTTTCCCTGCTGTTTCTTCAAAAAATCCATCAGCTTGCCAAGGGATTTTTCATCTCCATTCTTCAGATAATCGTCAAATGTGGCAATCTTGCCAAACTTGAGTTTCTGTATCATCATATTCACACGTGGAACTGCCTCTGTATGAAAGATTACCTCACTCAGTCCGTCTTTCCTGTTGCAGTCCGGAAGTACTGAATAGAGTATTCCATACTTCTTTGCCATCTTTTCAACCTTTTTCATATCTTCGGTATTAAACTGTAACACCTGTAAATCGCCACCTTTTAAGATCAGCTTTCTCATGGATGTCTTGCCAAGTGACTTTTCATAATCAAGCATCCCTTTTAAGAAATCTATTGCCTTCTGCATGGCAGCAATGCCGCCGCTTCCTACCTTCATGGCAATCTCAATGCCATCATAAGCTACACGGATGATCTGCACCGCTTCCTGAATCTCTTCTGCCATTATCGCACCTCCACTTTCTCTCTGACTGTTGTTTTAAGCGTTTCTGTCTCTGTAGTACGGATTTCCTCGGCTGATACATCAATACCATAAGCAGTCAAAATATCTGCCAGATGATTGATTGCTTTCTCCTCCTCGACACGATACATTTCAAGTGCCACAAGCAGGTTTTCCACCTGTTCCACCCATGCAGGCTTCATATCATATTTAGCCCTGTATGTGACCATAATCTCGTCCGACTCAGCCTTATCCGCTGAATGTGCCAAAGCTTCAATAAGAGAAATCGTGTCTTCCTTGCTGCCGCTTCTGAATGCGAACTGGACAACAAAGTTTTTCTCTTGCTACAACAACATCCGGTGCATTATCATCATATCGAAGTGTTACATCGTGCCATCCACCCTTGCAGTGAACTATTTATCTGTAATGCACGGGACACATAGGACTGTCCCGTATTCTGTGCATCTTAAACTCCTTTCATTATACCAGCTCTCTTATTTTAAAGAAATACTGCATAAGTCTTCTGTTTTTCTTATAATTTAAGAATAAACCCTTTACCTGCATACGCTCACCTCCTCTCAGAATGTGCCCATTCTTACGAATGAAAGAAATACCCTTGCCACCATAGCGAATAGAAGAAGAATTATTCTGGCAAGTCCTAAGACCAGCTTCAAAGCTCCAAGAATTATCCTTAATATCCACTTGAGTATCTCTAAAATTACTGTTCCTACGGCTCCCATAACTCTTCTCATAATAATCAGTCTCCTTTCGACATCCATCCCATTGCAAGTCCTGCAACATCTGCATCGTCCATAACATCTTCTGTAGGTTCTAGTGCTTCACTATTGGCTGCCTGCATTATTACCGGCTGACCAACATTCATCCCGGATATCACTCCGCCTAACAGCCTTATGACCTCTTTCCTAGCCTCATTGGTTGCTGCTTCAATGACTTCTTCCTTAATGTCATCAATATCTTCTGACCGGATATATTCAGCCCTCTCTTTTTCCTTCTTCTTGATAACAAAGGTTTCTTTTCCATAATTATCAATGTAAAACTGAATCGCATCTATGATGAACTGGTTCTTAGATTTGAAAATCTTCGGATCAAGGTTCTGAATCACATCATTGATTTTCACATGCTGAGGATTGCTCATGTTAAGGCGGACAGAAGTTTTTACTTCATATTCAAGTCTTCTTCCCATCATCTGCCTCCTTATGATAATCGCTTAGTGCTTTTAAGTCCCATTGTGGCAAGCTGCTCATATCCTCTTGCATTTGCCTTTACATCAAGGTTATAGGAAATGTTCTTGGCATCGTGACTACCAAAATTCTTCATCACAACTGCCCCGCCACCGACAAATACAATCGGTGTAGTCTTTAAGTTATACCCAAACTCACGGATTGAGTTATATACCTTATCAACAAAATCCTCTATCTCTGCCTTGATAATGGCAAAGTATTCATCATCAATATCTGACCTGCCATATCGCATGATGTTCTGTATCTCTGACTCGTCTACCTCTCCGTTAAGCTGTCTTACACACTGTTCATTGATAGAACGCATACAGGTAATAAGACCTTTTGGTATCGTCACACACTTTGATTCATCCGGTGACTTGTTGATTACGGGCATAATGTCGATTGTCCAGCTACCGATATCTACTATCAGCGTTTTCTTTGCCATTGTAGGAATCTTGTCCACTACTGCTGCATAACACTGAGGGAATACTGCCACATCATCCATTTCAATATAATACGGCTCATTCTCATATTTGAAACTTACACGGTTATTCTTTGTCAGGTACTTGATAAAATCATTCTTCTCTGCTCCAAACCTTGTAAGTGGTAGTCCTACGGCAAGGAATACCTTTGCCTCTGCAAGACCTCTTCTTTTAAGTTCCTTAGCAACTGCTGCAAGAGTGAGAAGATAAAAGCTGTCATCTTCGACCTTTGTATCCTTTACTTCCTGCCTCACAGTCCCAACCTTATAGAACTTTCCTTCATACTCAAGTACATCGCCGAAAAGTGCCGGAGTTGTTGTAATCTCCTTAACTCCTGTGACAAATACCTGAGAGATTGTTTTCATCATTGACCAGCCATGATCAATGCCGATTACTTCTAATTTGTTATTCATGTTCCTTTCACTCCTTTTCTGTATTGTCTGCATTATTGTTTTGCAAAATTTCATATAATTACCCACACCCTTTCAAGTGCTCAGTTTTGTCAGATGCAGGAATATCATCTGACCTGCCATAAAAATGCTTTCTCATTAATTCCTCATACAGTTCATCACTCTCTGCCTTAACTTTCATAAGACAGTAGAGAACCACTGTACTAATAATGATTACGAACCAAATTAACACCTTGCCCATTCGACCACTCCTCTCAAATAAAAAGAGGACCAAACCAGCTGATGGAGTATTCCATCTCAAGTGCTAATTTAGTCCTCACTAAATGTTTTTGATATAAAATTGTACCTAATCTAAGCACACAGATTCACTCTCAGACTGATTGCGGACATCTGTGATACTGACTTGGATTTTCGGTTTAATATTGCAGCGCTGCCCTATCTTTACCGCTAAAATGGTATAAAAATAAGGACTAAATTAGGCATAACCCCTTGATTTTACTGGGTTTCATCTAACTTGGTCCTATTATAACTCAAACACCCTGCTCCCATTTTGCGTAAGACTGTCTGGAAATCCCTATGACCTCTGCGACCTGTTCCTGTGTCATGCCTTTTACGTTCCGCAGCATAACCAGATTTTCTGCTAACACCATAGACCATCTCCTTTCTGATGAGTCTATTATAGCTCCGTTTTATCTCTTTTTATACCATACAAACTTATCATTTTATTCAGATTCATGTTAACTTTGGTTGCGTTACTTTATATCTTGGTATCCAAATTCTTTTTTACCGTTTAGAATCCATCAGATAAAGATGTATGCCAAGCACCGCATTAAATCCTGTGGCAGCAAAGACACTGAACCGTTCTACGACTCCAAAATATGCTTTTGGAACCATGTTCATCCCCAATACTCCTACCAACATCATTCCTAATGCAATCCCTGCACAGATACCATAGGATCTGCAGCTCTTATCTTTGATCCCCGCAATGATAATTATGACTAATGACACGATAGACAAAACTACCACCAACACTGTAGAGACGATGTGCATACATCATATAAGCTGCTCAACTGATTCCACGGGGAAAGTGATGGTGCATTTGCCGCACTCAGATCACTGACCGCCTGCGCCATCCAGTCATACCCCGGATATGCCATAGGAGAAAAAACAACTGCTGCCGTATAAGACAAAAATGCCACAATCCCTAACAATCCACAATAATTTAATAAAGTTTTTTTCATGCTTCCTTCCTCCTCTGTTAAACCCGCTGCTTTGTATCTTCACAGTTTCTTTCCACTGCGTTTTCTTCACAAAACCATTTCAGGTACTCGTCCATCAGATCTTTTTTCCGGTCAGCTGCTTCATATTTTCCGGTCTGTTTGTCCAGTCCATAATCCATCAGTCCATGCACCGTCATTGCAAAACTGACTGCACTCATATCCGCATCTTGAAAGTGCAGAATCTTATGGATTTCCATTGCATAAAATAACTGTTTCGTGGCAAGGATCATCCGCTCTGTCTCTTCTGCCATGATCTTTGCTGCCATTGGCTGGATGCAGCGTTCGGAATAGATTACTTTGTAAAACATCAGCATCTGCTCCTGTTGGTTCATTCGGACATAACCTCCGACCATCTGTCGTAAAATCTCCAACGCTGTTTTTCCGGCAAATATTGTGCCGTAATCCATCATCTTGATCTGCGATTTTCCCTTTGCCTGCTCTCTGAGATATTCATACATTGCCTGCACAATCTCTTCTTTGGAAACAAAATGATTATAAAGTGATGGTTTTTTGATCCCGACTTTGTCTGCGATCATATTCATAGAGACACTTCCCAACCCTTTTTCTGCTGCAAGTTCCAGTGTTGCCATAATGATTTCTTCTTTCCGGTTCATGTTTGTTCCATTCCTCCGCACTATTTTTATTGTTCTATAGCATTGATTGATCCATAATACTACCGACAACTCATTCCAATACTACCATTCGTTAGTTTTGTTGTACCACGATATGGGGATTTATGCAAGAGGGATTTTCTAATTTTTTTAGTTTTGAGGATTAAGGTGGCAAACGGCGGTTTCAGGTTTTTTGATTGGCAAATTACACAAAGCTGAGTCTATTTTCTCCCAAAGTCACAAAAGCAATCCCAGTTTTGTGCAATTTGCCAGCCACTAAGTTGTGAGCTGTCTTTTGAACCGTCTTTTGACACTCTAAACTTTTAAGGGAATA